>Ga0335070_10003569_pt1 | contig 18175 bp, 16 predicted proteins | sample Lox_Sample_13_FD_206722 | JGI IMG/M metagenome (GOLD analysis project Ga0335070, IMG submission 206722) | Soil microbial communities from Loxahatchee National Wildlife Refuge, Florida, United States - Lox_Sample_1.3 | ecosystem: Environmental > Terrestrial > Soil > Wetlands | place: USA...
CCGCTCTCAAAGACTTCTAACCCGCAGGAGTCGAGCGCAGTGGCAGGTTTCGGGACGCCGACTCCGCGGGATAAGGGGTCTCTCTTGCCTCTATTCCGCTAATGAAGTAGTGTAGCCTCCGACCTCTAAGGAGACCGCAGTTCTACTGCCGGATGCTACTGGAGGTGGTGTTCTTGTTGTCCCCGTCGCCCCCGTCCGACTCCGCCCTCGAAGATCAGGTGCGCCGATGGGAACTCCTCTTGGAGGTCGGCCTGGATCTCCATGGAGAACGGAACTTCGATCTCCTCCTGAAGAAGATCCTCCATCGCCTCACCGAGGTCATGAGAGCGGAGCGAAGCTCCCTCTTTCTCCTCGACGAGGACGAACGGGAACTTCGTTCCGAGGTGGCCGAGGGGAGCGAGGAGATCTCTGTGGCTGTGGGCGTGGGCATCGCCGGGGAAGTTGCCCGGACCGGCCAGAGCCTCAATATTCCCGACGTCTATCGGGACTCACGGTTCAATCCCATCTTCGATCATCGCTCGGGATTCCACACCCATTCTCTTCTCACCGCGCCACTGAAGACTCCGAGAGGCGGCGTTATCGGTGTCGTCCAGGTGCTGAACAAGATGGACGGCCAACCCTTCAGCACGGAGGACGAGGAATTGGCGGAGGCATTTGCCAGCATCGCCGCTGTGGCCATTGAAACGAATCAGCTCTTTCGGGAGCTCCAGCAGTCCTTCGACGCCGTTATCAATGGCCTGAATGCCGCTCTCGATGCCCGCGACCCGGCTGCGCTCGGCCACTCCTTCATGGTTCAGGCCTTCGCCGACGCCCTGGCGAGAACCATGGAGCTCGCCGACGACCAGAGAAGACTCATCCACTACGCCGCGGCGCTTCACGACTTCGGGAAGATCGGCGTTCCGGATCGCATCCTGGCCAAACAGTCAACCCTCGAAGGAGTGGAACGGGAAGAGTATGAGCTCCACGCCCTGAAGACGAAAATCCTGCTGGAACGGCTCAACCTGGTGGATGATTTGGGCGAAGTTGCGAAGATTGCCCCCTTCAACCATAAACGCTTCGGCGGCGGCGGATTCCCGGCCGGGCCGCCAGAGGGGCTTGAGATTCCGCTGGGCGCCAGAATCATCGCTGTGGCTGACGAGCTCCATAGCCTGAGAAGCAGCCGGTACGGCAACACGCCCCTTACCCTAGACGAAGCGGTGGAGCGGATTGCCGCTCAGGCAGGTGGGCGCTTCGATCCCGTGGTGGTGGCGGCGCTCCTGAGGCTCCGCCCTAAACTGCCCGCCGTCGAGGTGGAGGGTCGCAAGAACTTCGAGGCCGTGCGTATTCACTTCTCCTAGCAGGTTGCTGGAAAACTTTCTCTCGACTCTACTGACGCCGCGAGGCCGGGTGATCTCGTCGGCAAGGTTGCGTAGTCGCACCGACATGTAGGCAAGGCCTGCGGCGACAGAGGCGGGAAAGGCGGTCAAGCGAGAAAGGATAAAGACTTGTCGAACTTCTCGCCTTTCTCGCGTTTCCCGCTCTGAGCGCAGCGAAGGCATTCGCCTTGCCTCGCAGATCACCCCGCCTCGCTTGGCAGGTCCCCTCATGTCCAGGCAAACAGTTTTTCAACAACCTGCCAGGGAGGAACCGGTGATTCAATCGGAGCGGCAGCCGACACAAGAGCTTGAAAAACTCAAGCTCCTCAAAGAAATCTCCCTGGAGCTCGCCTCCGAACGCGTGCTCGGCAAACTCCTTGAACGCCTTATGGAGAGAGCAACCCAGATCGTCGGCGGGGAGCGGAGCAGCCTCTATCTGATCGAGATCACGGATCCCAAGGAGCCGCCCCACTTGGTGGCCTACATCGCCCAGCAGGTGGAAAGAATTGTCTTGCCCCTCGATTCCACCAGTATTGCCGGCAGGGTGGCCTGCACCGGTCGCATTTTGAACTACAGGGACGCCTACCGCAGCAAGTTCTTCAATAAGAACTTTGACCGCCTCCACCACTACCGGACACGATCCCTGCTCACCGTGCCCATGCGGAACCTGGCACGGGTCACGATCGGCGTCATCCAAGGTATCAACAAGAGGGAAGGTGGCGTCTTCACCCACGACGACGTGCGATACCTCACCGCCCTCGCCGTCCAGGCGGCCATCGCCATCGAGAACTCCCGTTACGTGGCGGAAAAAAAGAGGCTCTTCGAAAACCTGATTCACGGCCAGGCACTGGCCGTCGACGCTCGGGACCATGTTACCGCTGGCCACAGCTTGAGAGTGGCCGCCTATGCTCAGGCCATCGGCGAGGAAATGGCTCTCTCGGATGGAGAACTGGAAGTGCTACGCTACGCGGCACTGCTCCACGATCAGGGGAAGATCGGGGTGCCGGATCACGTCCTCCGGAAGCCGGGAGGACTCACGCGAGAGGAGTTCGAGGAGATAAAGAGTCACGCTCTCAAGACCAAGCTGATCCTGCAGACGATACGCCGGCTCTTTCCTCGGCGGCTTCGGCACATTCCGGAAATGGCCGCTCACCACCATGAGCGTCTCGACGGTTCCGGCTATCCAGACGGTCTCCGGGGCGACGAGATCCCGCTGGGCGCACGGATCATCGCTGTAGCCGACGTGTTCGATGCCCTCACCGCCCGTCGCCATTATCGAGAGCCCGCGCCGGATGCGCAGGTGATGGCCTTGCTCAGGCAGGATGCGGTCGCCAACAAGCTCTGCCATCGATCAGTGGCCGCCTTCGAGCGAGCCCTCCCGAGGATTCTCTCCATCCGCGAACGGCTCAACCGAGAGCAGGAGCAGGCGGAGGCAAGCGGCGGGCTGAGCGGCATCGCCCACCTGTCCGCGTCGAGGTCCACCGCGGTGATGACAAATAACAACTGGTCCGCCGTGGAGAAGCCACCGGGCGAATCCTGACCCTCTATCGTCTGACTCGCTTCCAGCGCGTGCCCTGAGGCGTGTCGATCACATGGACGCCCCGTTCCAGGAGCGCCTGCCGGAGCCGGTCCGCCTCCCCCCAGTTCCTTTCGGCCCTTGCCCTCTCCCTCGCTTCAACCAACCCGAGTCTCTCCCTATCCAGAGCCGGCTCGCCGAACTCCATGATGCGAAGCACGGAATCGAGCCGTCTCATGGTGGCGAGGATGGCCTCCTTTTGGGGCTCACTCACCGAGCTCGAGGAGATGAGGGGGTTCAGCTTCCGGATGAAGCTGAAAACCGCAGCGAGTGCTGAGGATGTGTTGAGGTCGTCACCCACAGCCCTGTCGAACTGCTGCTCCACCTCGAAGACGAGCTGGTTCACCTCCTCGCTCCCCTCGCCCCAGGGGCCGTAGTGGAGCCGCTGGAGGAACTCGTCCAGCCGCTGTAGGCTCTTCCTTGCTTCGTCCAGTCTCCCCTCGACGACCGAGAGCGGTTTCCGGTAGTGGGTAGCCAGAAGGGTGTAGCGAATCTCTCTGCCCGAGTACCCGCGCCCGAGGAGGTCGCGAACACTCACCCCGGCCTCCGCTGCTCCGTCCTTCCCCTCGAAGAGCACCCGCTCGCAGTGGAGGTGGTAGTTCGCCAGCGGCTTTCCAGTAGCCGCCCGGGCGATAGCGATCTCGTTCTCCGTGTGGGGGAAGAGGAAATCGAGACTGCTCGCGTGGATATCCACCGTGCCCCCCATTTGCTCCATGGCGAGCGCCACCGTTTCGAGATGCCAGGATGGTAGCACGTTACCCCAGGGGGTCTTGACGTAGATTCCCCGCTTGAGCTCGCCGAGGGTGGCGCGCCGAAGAAGGGTGAAGTCCCGCGGGTTGAGCTTTTCGTAAGCCTCCAGATCAACCGATGTTCCCGGCCTGATCTTCTGGAGATCTACCCGGGATATCTTCCCGTAGTCAGGGAACTTGGAGATGTCAAAATAGACCGAGCGTAGCTTCTCGTAGGCGTACCCCTTCTCCACCAGGATGCGGCACACATCCAGGATCCCCTTGATGTGCTCGCTCGCCCGCGGATATCCGGACGCCCGCTCGACCCCGAGAGCCGCCAGATCCTGAAGGAAGGCGGCCAGATACTCGTCGGCGCCCGCTACGGTCTGTCCCCCACCCGCAACACCCGACTCTTTCCCCTCCCCCTGCCCCATGTCGCTGACATTCATCACTTGCCTGACCGCAAACCCCTTGTAGTCCAGGTAGCGACGCAGAAGATCGGCGAGGACGAAACGCCGGCTCTCACCCAGGTCGAGAAACTCATGCAGCGGTGGGCCGGTAACGAAGATGGAGACTTTGCCCTCGCTGATGGGTTTGAAGTCTTCCTTCTCTCTGGACAAGGTGTTGTAGAACCGGAAATCAGGCTCGAGGAGGGTGGTGAAAAGATTAGTGCTCAGGTACCGCTCCCCGCCGTCCGGGAGGATGACGACGACGGTACCCTGCTCCAACTCCCGCCCAAGGCGGAGTGCCGCCGCCATGGCCGCTCCTGCACTCATTCCCACGAAGAGCCCCTCCTCTCGGGCCAGCCGCCTTGCCGTTTCGAAAGCCTCGCCGTCCTCGATGTGAACGATCTCGTCCAGGATCTGCTTGTCGAAGATGCCCGGCACGTAGGACTCTTTCATGTTCTTGAGCCCCTGGATTTTGTGACCCATGTAAGGCTCGACCGCGATGATTCGAACCTCCCGGCGCTCCTCCTTGAGGCGCCTGGCGATCCCCATGGCGGTGCCCGTGGTCCCGAGAGTTGCCACTACGTGGGTCACCCGGCCCTCGGTCTGTTCCCAGATCTCCCTGCCGGTTCCGTAGTAGTGGGCCTTCCAGTTGGCCTCGTTGTTGAATTGATCCGGCAGGTAGTAGCGATCGGGAAACTCACGCACCAATTCGTAGACCCGCTCGATGGCGCCGTCCGTGCCCAGAGTGCCGGGGGTGAGCATGATTTCGGCGCCCAGCGCCTTGAGGATCTTCTGGCGCTCCTGGCTGGCGGTCTCAGACATGGCCAGGATGATCTTGTAACCTTTCACCGCCGCCACTATGGCGAGGCCAATTCCCGTGTTTCCGCTCGTCGCCTCAATGATCGTTTTACCAGGAACGAGCTCGCCCCGTCGCTCAGCCTCTTCGACCATCTGGAGAGCGATCCGGTCCTTGATCGAGCCTCCCGGGTTCCGTGCCTCCAGTTTGGCGTAGACCAAGACCTTGGGATTCGTATTCAGCCGGTTGATGCGAACGAGCGGCGTGTTGCCGACGAGCTGAAGGACGTTGTCGTACATGTTCCCCATGGCAAGTGCCTGTCTACAAGATTCCCACTTCAAAGCCGCGGCTCGTCGCGCCGAGGCGTTAACGTATTCCTTGGCCCTCAAGGAAGACCACCTGAGCATATGTGCAAGGGAGTGACATTGTCAATGCGGCAGGAGTGGTTACTTCGCCCGGATGGAAACATGTTGTTGCACCCGGGAGGTCACTTCTGCTCTTCAGGGTGGGCAGTCGGGGCAAGATCACCGCCGAGACCGCCTCAGGGCCCGCCTTCCCTTGACCCCCACGATCCTGCCGTTTATGATGCCCTAACCGGAGCAACCGTCGAGGTTGGAGGGACTCCCCCGATGTTAATGGACCGGAAGATCTTCACCATGGATTTATCGGTTGAGGCTACATCAGCCTACATTCTCGTCTGCAGCTTCGTTGAGGGCGGGGCCCCGGCGACGGTGGAGTCTCTGGGACCCTTCTGGAACGGTCCACGGCAGGCGCTCCCGTCAGCGCTGACAGAGTTGAGGGGCCGCGGGATCATCGAGGAGATCCTCGATGAGCGGCTGGTGCGGCGGTATCTCCCCAACCCGGCCGAATTCTGGCGACCGGCGGGCGGGTAACAGGCGGTTGAAAAACCGTCTCCTCCTCAGGCGAAAGGCTGGCAGCGAAGGCGGGGTTGGATTGACGCGGCCATGCCTTGGCGTGGCTAGGCGGAGTGGATCCCTCTGCCTGGAGAGCCGGCGTCTTCCCGGGCCGGGAAACTGGTTTTCCATAACCTGCTCAGCTATCGGCTACGACTCTACTCTTTGAGCGGAGCATCGAGACGTGGTCTTTCCCTTACACCTGTGCCAACCCGACAACAAGAAGTCCTGCGCCGCCTGCTGCGGCCTCTACAACTACCGCGACGGCAGCCGTGGCGGGCTGGAGCGGCTTATCCGCCGGCACACCTCCTGTCTCCGCCCCCCGCGGCCCCTTGATGCCGCCGCCCTCCGCAGTTACGCCCGCCGCTTCCGACCGCGGGAGAACGGCCGGGCCAAACTATTCCCGACCATCTATAATTGTGAGTTCGTGGGCTTCCTCGACCACAGCGAGACAAGGGTGGGCTGCCTCCTCCACCCATCCCAGCGCCAGGGGGATGACTGGCGTCGTCTCAGTTTTCACGGCGCCGCCCTCTGCGCCGAACACTTCTGTTTGAGCTACACGTATCTAACCTACCAGGAGCAGGAGACGGTTATCAGGGGCGTCGACGACTGGTACCTCTACGGGCTGGTCATCACCGATATCGATCTCATCAAGACGTACTGCCGGCATCTGAATGATCGGCTTGGCTACGCCTTTGCCGCCCACCTCGTTGAGCAGCCGTCGCTCAAGGAGGTGGTATACGGGTTCTTTGCCCTCAAAGTAAACTGGCCCTTTCGCGCGGCGGAGCCGGGTCGCTTCGGCAAGTATCAGTTCTCGGGCGAATCCTACCGCGAAGCCTCTATCGATTACGAAAGGCTCGGCCTCCGAGACTCTCCCTACGATACCATCTTCCGCAGTCTTGAGTCGGACTTCGCGGCGGGGGACGAGGTGAAGGAGGCGGAGAGGCTCATCGATTCCCACCTGGAGCGATTCCTCACTATCTACGAGTCTCTCCCCTTTCGCTCCTGAAGGCCAAGCTCCTTTGCGATCTCCTTCGCCGTTGCCTCCACGAAGGCCTGAAACTCATCGGCCGGCAGAGGTTGGCCTGAGGCGGGAAACCGCTTCAACCCAGGAGCTCGGATGAGGGAAGGGCTGTTCTTCAGTTCCGCTCTTGGGATGACTTGATAGGCCGGATCCAGGTCGCCGGCAAAATAGTGTTCCTGAAATCCGACAAACTTGAGCGCATGGGCGGTAGCGTCCAGCACCGCCACTTCATCCTGGCTGACAATCCCGGCGGCGAGGGCCTGACGGAGTCCTGCAAGGCACTCACCGCCCTGGGTGCAGGCGATGTGGCCGTTCCGATTGGCGATGAGTTGGCAGTCCATGATCTCCTGTTCCGTCACCTGGACGACAAACACCGCCGGCGCGCCGCTCATCCGTTCGTACGTCTCCACGAGGCGGATGACCCTCGGCATGGATACCGGGTTGCCGATCATGGCTGCCTGGGCCACACTGGGCTGTACGGTGATCGGCCGGAACACCCGCTTCGCCAGCTCCGTTTGCTGATAGTAGCGGTACACCGGATCGGCATGTTCCGACTGGACGCCGATGATCTTGGGAAGGTAGTTGATGATACCGAGATCTCGGAGCTTCAAGAATCCTCCAAGAACAGCGGTGATGTTCCCGGCGTTGCCAATGGGTACCAGCACCACTTTGCCTTTCAACTCATAATCGAGGCTCACGGCAACCTCGAAGGAGTAGGACTCCTGCCCGAGGATGCGCCAGGCGTTCTTGGAGTTGAGGAGAGCCACCTGATAGCGCTCCGCAAGATACTCCACCACCTTCATGCAGTCGTCAAAGACCCCGGGAATTTCAAAGACCCGGGCGCCGCTCCCCAAGGGCTGGGAAAGCTGTTGCGGCGTGACCTTCCCATGAGGTAGGAGCACGGCGGACTTGACATTCTTGCTCAGGTACGCCGAGTAGAGGGCGGCGGCGGCAGAGGTGTCACCCGTGGAGGCGCAGATGGAGAGCACCTCCCCGAGACCCTGAGTCCGAATGAGGTAGTTTACGAAACTCAGGGCGCAGGCCATTCCTCGATCCTTAAAGGAGGCGCTTGGATTCTGGCCGTCGTTCTTAAATGAAAAGTCCATGCCGATAAACCGGCGCAGGCTCTCGTTGGCGCGGACCACTGGCGTATGGCCCTCCCCCAGGTAGACGATATCCTCAAGGGGGAGCACGGGCGCGATGAGCTCGTGGAACAGAAAGACCCCCTTCAGGGCCGGCATGTTGAGCATGCGGCGGTAGTCGAAGAGACGCCGCCAGAAGCTCCCCGGACACTCCTTGAGGCGGTCCCATTGCCGGTCCTCGATGAGGAGGACGTGCCCACAGTCGGGACAGGTGTATAGCAAGGAGGCAATGTCGAACTCGCCCTCACATTGGAGACAGCGGTAGAACAGGTCCCCCGAGGGCCGGGGGATGAGATAGGGGCGAATGTCGTCGGGAAATTCATCGGGCCGCATCGGGATTCTCCTTCCCGCGGGAGGCGGGCCGGACTCCGGCCCACTGCCCGGCCATCTCCACCAGGGCGAAGCGGCGCATGGCCGCCGCCCGCGGGGAGAGGAAGACCCTGAACTGTCGCCGATAATCGAAACAGTTCAAAGCGACGAGGTTGGGATGGCTTTGACTCAGACGGCGGGCGAGGTCGTACTGCTCCCGGTCGGCGGCGACACTCCCCTTGAATACCTGAAGCCGCCCGAGCTCGAGGGCCAGAGTGTACTCTCGGTCGTGCTCGGCTTCGTTCATCGTCCAGCAGCCGAACTTTGGTTTCTCCGCCACCATCCGGGCGAGGGTTCGTCGAGCAGCCTCCCCCACCTCTCCCTGGTATGCCGAGAGAGCCGCTCCCGCGATCTCCTGAAATTCGGCGCCGTCGATCTGGCAGAGCAGTCGCCTGAGCGAGTCATCGATAAACGACCCGGCATCGGCTCCACGGCCCGCCGGCTCTGGTTCAGAGTGAGCTGACATCGTCACCTCCAGACTGAGGAGTGGTTGGCGCCGCAGAAAGGTTGTATGTCGCGTCCGGCACGCTGTCAAGGACAATCATCCCTGCCAGGGATCTCATTCGCCCTCAAACCCGGCGTGTGAGATCCGGCGGGGAGCGGTCACAGACGCTGTCGTGACTTGACACCCGATAGAGGACAAAGGTAATGTGACTCCGCATTCCTGCACGCGACGGCAGACAATCAGTCATGAGAGGGATACGGTCATGTCAGAGGTGGTAGACCTTCTCTATATCCGCGATGAGGAGACCTACTCGGACGGCGAGGTGATCTTCCAGGAGGGAACCTTTGGCGACTGGGTCTACGTGGTCATCGAAGGGCAGCTGAAGGTGGTCAAGAAGACGCCCAAGGGCGAGGTGACGGTCGCAACCCTCAGGGAGGGGGATTTCATCGGGGAACTCGAGTTTCTCGACATGGGCAAGGAACCCCGCTCCGCCACGGTGGCCGCGGTGGGCGATGTGAAGCTTGGAGTGCTGGATCGAGACCGGTTGCGGCGGGAGTACGAGTCCCTTTCCGCCGACTTCCGCATGCTCATCCGCACTCTGGTCCAGCGCACTCGCCGTATCACCCAGCTGGCCGCCTCCCTCGCCCTCGCGTGAGACATGCCTTTTCTTCCCGTTCTCTCCTCCTGCCGCTCAGTCGTCGAGAGAAGCCGCTTCGTCCACGTTGACCCTCTCTCGGTGAGCCGTTTTCTCGACAGCCGGCCCCACCTCGTCATCCCACCCCAGCACCTCGGCCCTGCACCCTATCATTACTTCGATGGCACCGGCACCACCGCGGAATGGCTCTTCGTAGTGGACACGATCAATCACTGCTTCTGGCCCGATATCGGTGCTCCCCGCTGGGGGGTCAGCTACCGGGAGGAGGTCCTCTCCGGCTACTGGGCTCTGACAGCCAGTCTCAAGCGCGCCATGGAAGAGGGGCTGGCCGTTCACCGGGCCGAGACCCTCGCCTCCCTCGATGGGAAAACCCTCGCCTCGATTTTCCGGGGAAGGGGCACCATTCCCCTCTTTCGGAAACGTCTCGACAACCTCCGTGAAGCCGGGAGGATTCTTCTCGAACGCTTCCAGGGAACCTTCCTTCATGTGCTTGAGGAGTCGGGATACTCCGCGGTCGAGCTTGTCCTCCTCCTGGCAAGAACCTTCCCAAGCTTCCGTGATATCGCCCTCCACCAGGGGGAGACGGTCCACTTCTACAAGCGTGCCCAACTGCTCGTCATGGACCTGTGGTGCACCTTCGGCGGAGCCTCTTGGGGACGCTTTGCCGACCTGGCGGCCCTGACCGCCTTTGCCGACTACAAGCTTCCCCAGGTGCTCCGCCACCTCGGAATCCTCTCCTATGCCCCGGACCTTGCAGAGCGCATAGACTCCCTCATCCCGGTTCCTGCAGGTAGCCCCGAGGAGATCGAGATCCGGGCGGCAACCATCTGGAGCGTCGAATGGCTCCGTCAGGCACTGGTCGATCGTGGCCACCCAGTGATATCAGCGCAGCTCGACAATTGGCTCTGGACTCTGGGGCAGGAAGACACCTATCGGCAGAAACCGTACCATCGCACGAGGACGATTTATTATTAGGAGGGCAGGACCAACACACCCCGAAAAAAAGATCCCCTATCGGCCAGGCGCACGATGGCCGATAGGGGCAAGGGGCACCAAGGGAGACTGGCATCTCCCTTAGGATAAAATGCTACTATAACCTACGGTCCAAGGTCAAGGGTTTTCTAGGTACTCCTACGAATTTTTCGTATCCCCGCATACAAGGGGGCGTCGCTCTCCACCCAACCGGGGTTGTCTCCCCCAGGTCTCGGGCCTAGCCCGCATTATGCACGAGACGCCGGAGCGAGATCGTGAAGATGGCCGTGCCACCGGGCAACCAGAGGGGCTCGGAGCTGAAGCGTACTTTTCCGTACGTCGCAAGGTTAGCTTGTCCTGAGCCTGTCGAAGGAACACCCAAGAACGCGCGGAAGGACGGTCATATCCGCGGTCGTAGCAGGGGGTTCGTGCACAATGCGGGCTAGGCTACTGCCCTTCGCCACGATCCAGTTCCTTGAGCAGCTCACAGAACCCTGGAGCGCTGAAGAAGATCAGTTTGGCCTCGGGGCCGAATGCCACCTCGTCGGCGTCGCGGAGGATCTTCTTCACTGAGGGCAGCAGTTTCTCCCCGTTCACGAAGGTGCCGTTGGTCGAGTTCATGTCCACAAGCTGATACCCGTTTTCGCCCGGAAGTTGACAGAAGTAAGCATGAAGTTTGGAAACCATGGTGTCCGGGATGACCACATCATTGCCCGGTGACCGCCCCAGAAATATCATGTGTCCCGGAGAATCGGTCTCGCGCTTGTCGACGGGGATTACGCGAGCTTGCAGCACTTCATCGTTTAATCTGGTCTCTAGATCATCTTGAACGGCGATGCCGCGAATCTCATTCGTGATCGTTTTCAGCATGAAGAGCCTTTTCCTGGTCGTTGGCACTCGCTGGCTTTCCAGCAAGACCGGGTGGGGGTGCAGCCCCAGAAATTCCTGTCGACCAAGGCTCCTAAACCTCGACAGGTAATCCATTGCCGTTTCCTGGTATAGCTCGTCCATGTCGCGTTCCTCTCTATGACCTATCGGACCTCTGCCGCTGAAGCTCTTTGAAAAGCAGGATCTATGCCAACCTCGTTCGGGCGAGCCGGAACCTGGCACTCGGGAGCCACGTCTGCCGCTTCTCTATCCCTCAACCAACCGCCACCGGCAGGGTCAAGACCATGGTCGTTCCCCGGTGGGAAGTTTCGCCGAGGGCCACGGTCCCGCCGTGGGCCTGGACAATCCGCTGGGCGATAAAGAGACCGAGACCGAGCCCTTTCTCCTTGGTGGTGAAGTGCGGTCGAAAGAGATCTGGGTGGTGCTCCGGCGGTACCCCCGGGCCGGTATCGCTTACCTCGACGCGAACCCGCTTTTTCTGGGGGATGATGCGCACGGTCACCTCACCTCTGCCCGCGCACGCCTCCAGGGCATTGATCCCGAGATTGAGGAGTGCCTGGGTCAACTTGTCCCGGTCCCCGGAGAGATGGACCGGAACTCCCGGAAGGTCCGTTCGTACGGTTAGACCATCCCGTCCGCCTGCCTGACGCAGCAGACCGGCGATATGCTCCGCCAGTTCGCTGAGGTTCACCACTTCCACGTGGAGGCTCACCGGCCGGCTTACCGACAGAAATTCACCAACGATCCGATTTATCCTTGCCACCTCTCGCCGCATGGTTTCAAGCAGTCCCTGGGATCCCTGAGCCTGCCCCTCCCCTCCTTCGAGAGCCAAGCTCTGGAGTCCCATGCTGATCGCGTTCAGGGGATTCCTGATCTCGTGAGCAACCCCTGCGGCCATTTCCCCAAGGACAGAAAGTTCCTCCCGGCGGCGGATCTCTTCCTCCATCTCTCGCACGCGAAGGAGTGTCCGCTCCTGGCGCCACAATATGAGCCGGACAAGGCCGAATCCCACAACAAAGAGGAGCCCACTCAGGAGGACCGTCCATCTGCGACTCGTGGCGAGAAGCTTCTCCATGGCCAGAACCGAGACGCTCACCCGGACCGCCCCGACTTCCTTTCCCCGAAAACGGAGATCCCTCGTGAAGTCGAGAGCCGGTATCTCTCCGTGCCGAGTGACCAGCACCTCCCCCTGATGACTTCCTCCCGTAAGAGAGCCCGTCTCGGGAGGTGGAACCTTGGAAATGCTCTCCTCCTGAGCCCTCGCCAGGACACGGCCGTCGTTGTCTACCAAGATGAGATCCAGCAGATCCTGCCGTTCTCGGAAGACTCGTACCACATCCTGCATGAGCAAGCGCTCGAGCAAGGCAGGACGGGCCGTGTCCTCTACCGTGAAGACGAGAAACCCTGGTCCCAGGTGGCGCCGAAAAACAACCAGCAGCCGCCCGGGCCGATCTGGCGCCGGTGGAAGACGGCGGATCGCCACCGTCTCCGCGCCGCTCTCGAGGGCACGAATCACATGCATGAGAAATGCATCGCCGAGAGCGTCAGCCGAATCAACATTCACAACACGGAGAAAAACCTCAGGGTCGCTCATCTTTACCTCGCCCCACGTTTGGGACGGAAGCGTTCGATCCAGATCGGCCGCGAGTCCGAAGAGATAGTCCAGGAGCACGTCGTCAAGGGCGAAAGTCTTGGCAGCATCGGCCGGGCCATGGCCTGACACGTCAAGCATGCTCAACGCCTGCCCGACCAACTGCTCCGCTCCATCAGCCAGGCTCCGGGCGCTGCCTTCATAGATACTCACCAGTTCTCGCTTGGTTCGTGTGATCTGGAGCGCCCCGCTTGCCAGCACCAGCGCGGCAACGACGCCTGCGAGGGCATAAAAATAGATGGGGCGAACCACTCTGCCTGCCATGGGGCAACGCCTCCCTCGGGTCGATCGGTGTCTAACAGGTTGCCGAAAAACCCTGACAATGCTCACGCGTACAATGATTTGGCCTGCAATAGGGGGAGACCTGGTGATCTACTCTGCACGGCTGCATAGTCGCACCATGAATAAGATCGGGGTGGTTCGGCCCTCCGGCGCAGGAGAGAAGCAAGCTCGGGGAACGTTCCCGATGGCCGGAGAGTAAGAGGTGGCTCCAGATGCGCCTTGCGTCGCAGATCACCACGCCTCCCTTGGCAGCGTCGTCCGTGAGCGTCGGAAAGGGTTTCCCAGCAACCGCCTCGGGCTCCATTGTAGCCGAGAGCTCAAGAGAGAATCTAGCCCGCATTATGCCCGAGACGCCGTTGCGACTTGCCTAGCCGGGAAAGGCACGCTATAAAACCTCAGGCGGAGCCAGCAGCAGGGAGGAAGCCATGAGTGCGGCGGAGTCGAAAGCCCAGATGCCTTGGGCCGTTCTGATTGTGGAAGATGAGGAGGCCCAGCGGCGGATCCTCGCCGATTTCCTCAAAGGCCAGGGCTACCGCGTCCAAACCGCCGCCAACGGCAAGGAGGGACTCGCCCGGTTCCAGCAGGATCTGTTCGACTTCGTTCTCGCCGACTACAAGATGCCCGGGATGGACGGCCTCGGCTTACTTCGCGAAGTCCGCGGCGTGAACCCCGAAGCTCGGGTCGTCCTCATTACCGCCTTCGCCACGGTGGAATCCGCGGTCGCAGCCATGAAGGAGGGCGCGCTCGATTACCTGACCAAGCCGGTGAATCTCGAGGAACTCCTCATCATCCTTCAGCGAGCCGCCCAGGGCATAGCCCTCATGCGGGAGAACCGGGCCCTCAGGGAGATGCTCCTGGAGCGGCACCGAGTCGAGGGGGTAATCGCTGTTTCCCCAAAAATGGAGCACGTTCTCAGCGTGGTCAAACGGGCCGCCGACTCGAACGCTCCGGTTCTCATCCGCGGTGAGAGCGGCACCGGCAAAGAGGTCATCGCCCGCATCATCCATGTCCAGAGCCCTCGAGCGGAGAAGCCCCTCCTCACCATGAATTGCGCCGCCATCCCGGAGACCCTTCTTGAAAGCGAACTCTTCGGCCACGAGAAGGGCGCCTTCACCGGGGCGGTACACGCCAAGCCCGGACGCTTCGAGCTGGCTCACACCGGTTCCCTCTTCCTCGACGAGATCGGCGACATGTCGCCCGGCCTCCAGGCGAAACTCCTCCGGGTTCTCCAGGAGCAAACCTTCGAGCGTCTCGGCGGTACCCGTACCCTCAAAGTGGACGTTCGGATCATCGCCGCCACTAACCGCGACTTGGAAGAGCTCATTCGTCAGGGCAAGTTCCGGCAGGACCTCTACTATCGCCTGAATGTTGTGGAGGTCCATCTGCCCCCTCTGCGGGAGCGGCGGGAGGATATTCCCCATCTGGTCGAGCACTTCCTGCGCACCATCGCCCATAAGCATGGCACGGAACCACGAGCGCTCAGCCGCGAGGCCCATGAGACCCTTCTCCGGTACGACTGGCCGGGCAATGTCCGGGAGCTCGAAAACGTCATCGAGCGGGCTTGCATCCTTTCCCGCGGCCCCACGATCACTCTCGACGATCTTCCGCCCGCGGTCACCGGCTCGTGCAGGCAAACGGGTGCAGTGCTCATCGATGGCTCCGAGCCCCTGCCGGCGGCCATCAACCGGATCGAGCGGGATGCGATCCTCCAGGCTCTGGAGAAGGCCGGCGGGGTTCAGACCCGGGCGGCCACCTTCCTCGGGATCAGCGAGCGGGTGCTTCGCTACAAGATGGGGAAGCACGGCCTAGGGTAGCGGCGGTTCATTTTGCTCACTCCTCGCCCGTTCCCCGCAGCAGAATGCTCTTGCCCTGGCGCTTCGGGTTACGTTGGAGGATGAAGACACCATGGCACGTCTACCTGCACAGGCGCTGGCACGGCTCAGCGTCGTTGTGGCATTGGTTTTCCTTCTGGTGCATCCCCATGGGGCTCTCGCGGTCCAGTCTGCCACCGTGGAGCCGAGCCCGGAGGAGCTGAGCCGCGACAAAGAAGTGCTCTATAGGATTGAGCCCGAGGCGAGGGGCGGCGAAGCATACAAACTCGTCTACCTCGTCCCGGCTCCGACGGAAGTCTTCTGGTAGTTCAAGACCGACTTTAACAACGACTTTCTCCTGGGCAACGAGTTCATCAAAGAGCATCGGTTCATCGGTCAGGAGAGGAACGTCGTTATCACTGAAGACATTTACACAACCGCACCCAATGAGATTTTTCGCTGGAAAACGACGATCTATGCCGCGCACCGTCGGCTTGAGTTCGTCCTGGACAACCCCGTGGAGTGCAACCAGAGGTTCCACTAAGGCTTCATCCAGCTCGAGCCCTTCGGCGAAGCTGAGACCAAGGTGACTCACGTGGCCTACTTCGATTTCCTCGGGGCCTCGCTCTGGGCAAACTATCCCTGGCCGGGCGGGATGTCCTCCTTCTTGCGCTACACGGCCAGGTGGGAACAGGAAACCATCCTCCGTCTGAGAGACCGGTACTCGGAAAAGCCTTGAGGTGTTGGCGTCGAGATCTCTTAGAGGTTGGGCCCTGAACCAGAGTGGCGTGACTAGCCCGCATTATGCACGAGACGCCGTCGCGAGATCGTGGAGATGCTCGTGCCACCGGGCAACCACAGGGGCTCGGACCTGAGGCGTACTTTCTAGTACGTCGCAAGGTGAGCCTGTCCTGAGCCTGTCGAAGGAAGCCCCGAGGACGCCCGGAAGGACGGCCATGGCCGCGGTCGCAGCAGGTGGTTCGTGCATAATGCGGGCTAGGGCTCACGGCGGCAAGGAGTATGAGGCGGGACGCAAGTGTGTCCCGAGGGGATTCGCAATGCCAATCCGGACATGTGTCTTACTTTCGATTCGAAAGGCTAGAAACTTTCGCTGATCTTAGGCAGCCGCCTTCATCAGGGGCTGTTGCTGACGGAACGTCGCGTCTCACAAATTGCCCACATCTCCGGCACAGTTTCTCATAGGACCTGATAGTAAAGGCGTCGAGCGCCTGCGGGATCAGGTAGATCCGTTCGGCCACAGCCTGGTGGGGGCACCTGGATTCTGCGAAGCGCGCACAGGAGTTGATGCGCTCGTCGATCACGTCGAATACCTCCTCTCCCCAGAACCAACCGAACCCCACCGTTGATGCCCCACGGAAAAGCAGACAAATCTCACCGGCGCCGCAATAATACCAAGGGTAACTGTCCTTTCAATCTCGAGCAAATTTGTGAAAATTTTCGTCTATGCGACCCCCAATCCCTACTCCTTTTTCTTCTCCTCGAGATCCCCGGAAAGCCGGGCAAGGGCAGCCTTTATCCCACTCTCAAACCCACGGCCACCGAGCCGGCTATCTTGCGCTCCCTTCTCCACCAGGGATTCCGGCAACCGCAGCACCAACGCTCTGATTTCCTCGCGGATACGACGGTAGTGCCCCATCGCCTCTTCTTCGCTGCGAGCGCCCTTGGCCAGTTCAGGCGGGTCCCCAAAGCCGACATGGACAACCTTTACTCTCCCGGGAAAAGCCGGGCAGGACTGGTGGGCGCTGTCACAGAGGGTGATCACATAATCGAAGGTGATTCCCTTGGCTTCAGCGACCGACTTTGATTTCTGCCCGGAAATGTCGATACCCACTTCCGCCATGGCCCTGATCGCCCTGGGATCAATCCCCTTCGGATTGACTCCCGCCGAGTAGGCCTTGATCTCTTCGCCCTTAATATGCCGCGCCCAGCCCTCGGCCATCTGACTCCGGCACGAGTTTCCGGTACAGAGAAAAAGAATTCTAATCTTGTCTGCTTCCGCCATGGTGCTTCACACTCCTCCTCGACAAGCCCGATCTCGGCCCGCACGGGCCACGTCGGGACACCGCCCGACACGTGGGTCTTCCACGTGCCACGATCCTCTATCTTCGGACCTCTGTTGATAAGGATACCGACGCCTTGTTACAGGAAGGTTACGAGTCGAGGTGAGAAGGGAAAAACCTTTCCGGGGTCTGCGAACCCCGCGGCGAAGGAGCTGAAGAGTCGAGGAACCGAGGCGACTGAAAGGTTACCACTGTTGCTATCTTCAGTTGACCTCGGGGCCAACCTGCCTCGTCGTCGCGTTTCACGCCGCGGCTGTCGTCCTAGTGCCGTGCCGCCTCATTCAGCCACTGGAGCACCTGCCGTTCCTGGGGTAGCCGGCCGGCGCACTTTATCCGCCCATTGATCACCAGTGCTGGCATGGATGCGATCCCGTAGCTAACGATCTCCTTCAGGTCTCGCACGTGCTCAACGGTTCCCAGCAGGCGGGCTGTACTCATCACCTTGTAGACCATCTGCTCCAGCTTGTCGCAATTGACGCAGCCCGCACCGAGAATCTTCACCTCCAGTCCCTCGGGTTTCTCGGGCTCCACCGGCAGACCGCGGTGCCTCCGGTACTCTCGAAGGAATACGCGGGCATAGGCTGTCTCAGAGCCCGACGGAATGTAGTTCCTCGGCTTGAGCCACTGCAAGAGCTGCTGGGCGGCTGCATCATCGGCGGGAAGGCCAGCCTCAGCCGCCCTCTCGAGGGCAGCCTTTAGACCGACGATCCCGACGGTGAAGTGCTCCACCTTGATCTTGACGACCTCGTCCTCGTTGGCCATTGTCGTCCCTCACGTGCTCAGGAGCTTCTTGACCTCCTCTTTGGTCGCCACCCTGCCCGCCACCTTAACCACGCCATCAACCACGAGCCCCGGTGTCATGAAGACCCCGTATTCGGCAATCGTCTTGATATCCGTGACATGGTTGATCTCGACATTCAGGCCAAGTTCCTGGGTAGCGGCCTTCACATTTTTTTCGAGTGCGTGGCATTTCGCACAACCGGGACCGAGTACTTTGATTTCCATGATCCAACCTCCTTCTTGTTTTCCCTGATAAT
>Ga0335070_10003570_pt1 | contig 18174 bp, 11 predicted proteins | sample Lox_Sample_13_FD_206722 | JGI IMG/M metagenome (GOLD analysis project Ga0335070, IMG submission 206722) | Soil microbial communities from Loxahatchee National Wildlife Refuge, Florida, United States - Lox_Sample_1.3 | ecosystem: Environmental > Terrestrial > Soil > Wetlands | place: USA...
TGGAAAGGTGGTGAATCTGAAGCCATGGACTCGAACAAAGCCAGCAGTTTCCAGTCACTCACTGAGAATGTCGGCAGCGTGCGCTTCGGCAAAAAAACCCTCCTTCTCCCCCAGATGAGCCCCATCGGGGCGCACCTCTTTGCGGCGACCTTCAGGGCCTTCGGCCTCGAGGCGACGGTCATGGACACTTACAAGGGGCTTGATCTCGGCTTGCAGTACACCTCCGGCAAGGAGTGCTATCCCTGTCAGGTTACCACGGGTGACATCCTCCACCACCTGAAGGAGGAGCAGAAGAGGTTGGGCCCTGCGTTCAATGCCGAAGATTATGTTTTCTTGATGCCCGATTCGGATGGGCCGTGCCGGTTCGGGATGTACAACAAGTATCAGCGGATCGTGCTCGATTCTGTCCCGGAACTAAAAGGAGCGAAAATCACCTCACCGACGACGAGAGACGCGTACGCCCTGGACGGCATGATCGATCCGGGTCGCTCTCAAGACCTGAGAAAGGCTCTGTACTTGTCGGTGGTTGTGGCCGACATCCTCGAGAGAGTCCTCTGGAGAACCAGGCCATACGAGACGGAACCGGGGATGGCGGACGACTTCATCGGACGTTCTATGCACGTCATGACAAGCGTGTTCGAGCGGTGCGCGGGCAGGACGAAGTTCGGCAGGATCCTGGACCGGCTGGCGGAGACGGTCGAGGAGGCGAAAGCCATAATCAACCCCAGCGTTCCGCCCAAACCCCTGATCGGCATTGTCGGGGAGATCTACCTGAGATCTCACGTCCAGTCCAACCAGGATCTCATCAGGGTCCTCGAACGATACGGTGCCGAGGTTCTTGATGCCTCCACTGCGGAATTTATCAATTACATCAGCTACGAGGGACTCCGCGCGCAGAAACGAGAATTTCGGTTGGCGCTGAAGCAACTCCGCCTTCGCACCATGACGGCCTCCCTCAGACGAATGCTCGATTTCGGCGGTGACCTCCTCTACAAGGAATTCAGACAGAGAAAGACCTACAGGCGGGTTCGTTCGGTCATTGACCTGGCGGAAGACCACAAAGTAGCCCACCTTGAAGATGTGCTCAAAGAAGAGGACGTTTTCACCTTCGATGTTCCCACGGAGGCGTGCCTCAGCGTCGCGGCAATCCTTGACTATGCTCGGTCCGGCTATAACGGCGTGGTGAATGTCTATCCCTTCACCTGCATGCCGAGCATGACCACCTCGGCAATAGCCAAGCCGCTGATGAACAGACAGGGGGTGCCATATCTCGATGTCCCCTGCGATTCCAGCGTCCAACCCGGCAGGGAGGCGGCGATCAGGACCTTCATGTATCAGGCGCACCAGCACTTCAAACGAAACGGGAGGAAGACGCTCTGAGACAAGCGGCGAGACAGGTGCTTTCGCCCCGTCTTCCACGCAGCCAAGAGGAGCCCTAACCCCTTCGGCCAGGGATGCGGTTCGGAAGCACGCAGCAGACCCCTTGGTGAGGAGGGGCGTCCCCGGTGGCTGGGTGGAGGCGGTGGACGGGGAGGTTACAGGAGCACGGAGAGGAGGTGATGTGAAACGGAACAACGAGCCATCGGCAAAGGGTGTTTGCGTGTTTTGTGCCCATCATGTGAGGAAGGAGGAAAGGAGATGGAAACGAAGGCAATCAGAAAGACGATAGCATGCCTTGCAGTGATCCTAGTTGTATCGATCTTCTGCGTAGGCGACGTCCTAGCGTGGAACTGGGGGGTCCATGCGTACATCGACGACCAATTGGGGAAAAACGGGCCGTTGCGAAACATGAACGAGATTTACGGTGGCGTGGGTCCAGATGTGTTTAACTACATGTTTGATGACCCTCAACTGCGGGAGTACCTATTCCAAAAAACACACGAAGACTTCATGGGGCTATGGAAGAAAGCATGCACCCCGCTCGGGAAAGCCGAGGCTTATGGCTTTGTGAGCCATAACGAACTGTGGGGGGCGGATCACACGGCCCACATACAAGCGCGAACTCCTGGCATCCCGGGCGGGTACGTAATCGCGAAGGCTAAGGAGATTCAACTCGCCGCCAACTCTGGCGCGATAAAGCTTCCGGATGAAAGCACCTTACCTCCTTTAGAAGCCTTCCTTCCCGAGGGCCTCGACCCTGATACGGAAAGTATGATCGCGCTTGTATTCTATCACAACCTCGTCGAGGCTGCGGTGGACATCCTGCTCATTCGGGACCATCCTGACATCGGGAAAAAACTCGCGTCGTCGGCGATCTTGCGCAGTCCTGAGTTTCCCCTTCTTCTGGTAAGAGCGTACGCTAAAGACGTCGCTCAGGCTAAAGGTGTGCCTTATTTCGAGGCGGCCAAGCTTATCACAGCTAGCGAGAAGGAGTTCAGGAAAAGCGTGGTTCTTTACGGACAGGCGCTCATGCAGGCGCCGGAGGACCGAAATGGGGCCATACAAGCGCTCGCAGAGCAAATGGCCGAGATCGCTGTGGCGTACCTCGCGGCTTACAGAATTACTCTCGCCCCTGGCCTTGTGGCGCAATTACCTGCATTGGCATACGCTTACATCAACGTGGCAATGGGTTTCTGTGCCTCCGACTACGCTCCTGAGATAGAGGCGACCGTCGAGTTTGTCAAAGAGGGGTTGGAGTCCCATCACATCGCTTACTAAACCTTAACGCGGCGAGCCCCCGGCTTAGGCTAGGGGGCTTCGCCCCGCGCTCCCAACTCTTACCATTCAGAGAGGGGCTCTTCCGGCAACGAGAGCTGCATGGCTCGACGGGAAAGCCCCTCTGCCATTTTCTCCCAATGACCGACTGGTAGCTCTCCTTGCCAGCAGCATCGATTCTGTCGCCCTCTGCAGGTAGTCTTTGTCTAACTCCAATCGCGCCTAGGATCCCCACCTCTTAGCAGTGCAAGGTTTCTTGCTCTGCAAAAATCCGTTGCAGGTCCATAAAAGTCCGCCGTGAGACGATCTTCACACGCGCGCTACAACGTGTGTCAACGTCTGTTGCACCCCCTCAAGAAGTGAAGAGTCTCGGCAGAATCAGTTTCAAGCTCCATTAAGATGATACGGCATTTCCAATCCTCTCGTGGATACATGTAATAACTATAAGGATTGTCGAGCATAATTTGAACTCAACAGAAAGAAATGAGTCTGATCCAGATATGTTAATGAAACAAAGTGCATGAGATGACGTTTCCTGGAACGCAGCTTGCTCTATATGTGGACGAATGGCTGCACAGGGACTCAATAGGTGCGGCATTACTTAAATGAGCCATTGACTCTGAAAGACAAGGAGGAACCGATGCGTTGCGGATCATCTCCGGGCGACAAAACCATTGCAGTGCTCCGGGTGCGTCCAGTGCACCCCGGAGGAGAACAAGGAGGCGACCATGGTAAAGCAAAACGTTACGACTCTCATGAGGGCGGTGGTCATCGCGGCGGCATGCATCGCGATGGCAGGGTGCGCCCACCAGTTGGCATGTAAGAACATAGGAGACTACAGGCCCACCGCTCTCGGTACCGTGAGCAAACCCCTCACGATCGGGATTGTCCCAATCGGCGGCGACGAATACGGCGACCAGTTGATCAGATATGTGCGCGATGCTCTCATCCTCAGGTACAACGCAAAAGTGATATTGCCGTATCTCCCTGGATCTTCCGAGCCCGCCGACATCGTCGCAACCCTCTCCGTCAAGCCGAAATACGAGGGGTCCGGATGGAACTTTCTGGTGAACTTTCCGGGCTTTCTCGTGTTCGTTCCAGCGTTGAACGGCTATGTCTACCAGGTGAGTTACGACACGGGTGTTGTGTTGCAGAACACTGCGGACAAGACGACACTCGCCACCTTTGATCTGCCGATCACGCTGAACCTGCGCCATGCCGATATCAATCGCACGTGGACGGAGGTGAGCTGGCTCGAGGTGGGGATCATCGCTTTTGTCGGTGGCATCGTGTTCACGCAGAATGACACGAACGTAAGCCCCATCGTGATGAAGGATCTTGGCCCGCAACTCGGCGAGTACTTGGCGACCGAAATCATGAACCGGGTGAAGAAGTCAGGCCAGTTTGCATTGCGGGTTCACCCGCGAGACTGGGGAGACTCTGAGTTTCATGGACGTGCATCCTTCAGCCGGGGATAAATGAGGTCAACGGGTTCTAACCACAGTGGCTCCGGAACCGCGCCTGGAGTGGTTCCGGAGCCGGGGAGCCCAAAGGCGGGCAAACAACAGAAACCGAGGCTGCTGCTCCAGGGTAGCGTCAAGGTGGAGACACTTTTCGGAAGAACTTTGGAATGAGGTGACCCGCGATGAAATCGTTGAGGGTCGTCTTCCGCCGTGGTGCCGGTGAGGTTGGACTAGGAGGCTCCGCAATGGGGAGCTATTTTGAACACTCACGGCGGCTGTAGCCCGTTCCACGATTCTTCCGCCCCACGCTGCACGGGCCCGACCTGCTGCATCAACCGCCGGACTCCGCCGGGTTCTGAACCTCTGCCGTCTTGAAGGCATCCAACGAGAGTTCGCCGGAAGTCTGGCTGACCGCGTTGTAGACCATAGCTTCCAGCTCGCGGACATTCCCGGGGAAATCATAACACGCAAGGAGCTCGACGAGCCCGTGGGGCGGCGCCAGCTTGTCCCTGCCGAGGCTCCCGGCCGCTTTTTCCAGGAAATGGTCCAGCAGAACCGGCAGGTCCTCGCCGTGCTCCCTGAGAGGCGGGATGTGAAGGTGATGCCGCCACAGCCGGCAGTAGAGGTCCCTGCGGAATCTTCCCGAGTTCCGGGCCGCCTTGAGGTCCTGATTTGTCGCCACCACGATGCGGGCATCCGAGCGCTTGGCAAGGTCCGAGCCCAGGGGGGAATAGATGCCGTCCTGCAGCAGTCGCAGAAGTTTTCCCTGGGAGGAAGGGCCGAGGTCGCCGATCTCGTCCAGGAATAGGGTGCCGCCCACGGCCTGCTCCAGGAGCCCCGCCTGGGTTTCGAGGGCGCCGTTGAAGGCACCCTTCTTGTGCCCGAAGAGGGTGTCGGCGAACGCGTGGTCGTCCAACCCGGCGACATTCCCGGGCACGAAGGCGCCCCTGCGGTTGCTCAGGGTGTGCACGGCGCGGGCCAGAAGTTCCTTGCCCACACCGGCTTCCCCAATGAACAGTACCGGCCGCGGGCTGGGAGCGATGGCCTCCAGGTACTGGAAGATAGATCGCATCCGGGGGCTGACGGTGACGATCTCCGAAAATGCCTCGGGTCGGCTCAGCCGGCCTGACAGGAGGCGCGCCTTGAGCCGCTGGTTTTCGCGATGCAGCTCCCGCAGCTCGATGGCCCGCCTCACGCTGCTGATGAGTCGGCTCCTCTCGACGGGTTTGACGATGTAGTCAAAAGCGCCCTCCTGCATGCATCTGAAGGCAGTCTCCACATCGTTAGCGCCCGTGATGATGAGGACGGTTACATCAGGGTAGTCGGCCGTGATCTGCCGCAGCAGCTCCTCGCCCGACAGGTGCGGCATCCACAGGTCCAGCAGCATGATTTCAATCTCCTGGCGCGCGAGCACGGGAAGGACATCACGGCTGTCCTGGCAGCAGATGAAGTTGTTCATGCTGGCGGACCGCAGTGTCATTTCCAGGCTGGTCAGCGCTTGGGGCTCGTCGTCGACCAGCATGATGGGCAGATGGGGATAAGCGGATTCGCTCATGTGCGAAATCCTTTCAAGAGTTGCTGACCTCGCAAAAAGCCCAATTCCTGCGGTGCGCCAGAAGCGGCATTCAAGTTTACGAGTTCAGTCCCCGCCGGTCTCAGCCGGAAGCGTGATCGTCACAGTGGTGCCGGAGCCAGGTTCCGAGGTGAAGCGCATGGTGCCTCCGTGTTCCTCGACGATCTTGGAGGAGATCGAAACTCCCAGTCCGATGCCGCCGGAATCCTGCCTGGTCGTGAAGAAGGGCTCGTGGATGTGTGGTAGTGCCTCGGGCTCAATGCCGGTGCCCTCATCCTGGATGACGATCACGACGTTCGAGCCGTCGCGGGCGGTGGTGACGAACAGGCCCTTTTTCCTGTCCGCCAGCGCCTGGCAGGCATTCTGGAGTAGATTGATGATCACCTGCTCGAGGCGCTGAAAGCTGCCCCTGACCGGCGGCAGGCCGCTCCCGTAATTTACCTCGAAATGATCGGTAGCATTCTTGATCACGTTCGAGATGAGCGAGATCGAGGATTCAGTGACCGCGTTGACGTTCACCGACTGCTTCAGGTCGCCGCCGTCGCCGCGCACGTAATTCTTGAGATTTGCCACGATCTGCTTGATGCGCTCGGCCCCGTGGGACATCCCCTCGAGGAGCTTGGGCACATGGTGCCGCATGTCCGAATACTTCATGCCGCCCATCAGGAAGTCGCCGTTCTCCTTGTAATACTCCTCCAGGATCGGCAGCGCGCTCTCCCAGGCATCCCTCAGGATGGGTGCGTTCAGCATGATGAAGTTATTGGGGTTGTTGATCTCGTGGGCCACCCCGGAGACCAGGACCCCCAGGGCCGCCATCTTGCTTGCCTGCATCAGCTGCTGCTGGTGCAGCTTGGCCTGTTCCTCGGCCCGCCTGCGCTCCGTGATGTCGCGCACGACGCCGCGAAACCCAACGGGCGCGCCCTGGGAGTCTCGGATGAGGGTCACGGAGGCCTCGACGGCCTTGTGGGTCCCGTCCTTGGCGATGACATCCCAGTCAAAGGCCTCGGCGGGCTCTCCGGTCTGAAAGACTCGGTTGAAGGTGTTGTAAACCCTCTTGGCTGCCTCGGGTCTCATGTACTGCCGGTTGTTCATGCCCATCATTTCATCCGGCGTATAGCCCAGAATCCCGCAGAGCGAATCGTTAAAGAAGGTGAAATTGCCGCGCAGGTCGGCCTCGTAATATCCCTCCTGGATGCTGTTGAGGATGGTTCGGTATTTCTCCTCGCTCTCGCGCAGAGCTTCCTCGATACGAATCCGGTCGAGAACCTCCTGCTTGTATGACTCGAGGGTTTGCCGCAGCTCCATGCCCTGGGTTTCGACAAGGGTGAAGGCCTTGAGCATCCGCACGTACAGGAGGGATGCCTGGCAGAAGATGAATAAAAAAAGGCCGAGCGGTACGAACAACCCGGTGTTGATCACCCCTTCGACGTAGAGCATGTCGTTGATCGTAGTTAGGCAGAGGGCGGACATGCCGATCAGGAACACAATGGTTTCGGCCTGCCCCCGGTCCAAGGTCGCAAGCATTACGTAAAAGGTGTAAAAAATCAGGGCCAGGGTGGTGAGTTCGTAGAACGGCAGGGTGTGGGAGAAAACCCTGACCGGGGCGAGGATTACGATGAGGGAAAAGGCCGAGCCGATGAGTAGAACCAGCCGGAGGAGCCTCTTGGAGAAAACCGGGAAAAGCGACTGGATGAAAAGCCCGAAGATGGGAACCGACAGATAGAAGGTCAGATACTCCACCTTCACCAGCAGGCCCCAATCGAGGTCCGGGAGCATCTGCGCCAGATATCTTTCGTCCGTAGTGAAAAGTCTCAAGGAGATGAGAAGACAAAAGATGCCGAAATAGAGCGTCGATCGGAACTTCCGCCTGGCGAGAAAGAGCCCCAGATGGTAAATCGCCATGATGAAGATGCCGCCGAGCAGAAAGAAATCGAGCTCGCGCTCGCGCTCCTGGAGCTTGGCGAGAGCCGTCTCTTTCCCGAGGGTAAGTAGCTCCCACAACCCGCCCCGCCGGTGATGGAAATTGCTCACCTGGAAGAGGAGGACGACCCGGTCGGAGGCCGGTGTGAAGGACAGCAGCACCGGATACTGGCGGGGAACGGTGGTCTCTATGCTTTCCCCGGCGTCCCCTACCGAAGCCACCTCGTGTTGATCGATGAAAAGCCTGTAGGCGGTGGAGACCTCCATGATCTTGATGGCCAGCGGCGGCCTCGACTTGCCCACGAGGATAGTCAGACGATACGTGGCGTACCCGTAGCCGGGCAGTTGCCGCCCGTCCAGACGGTATCCGTTCCAGTATCCGGGCACCCGGATGAACCCGGAGGGCTGGGGCGGGGACGCGGTGGCAAAATCCCCGGGCGTCAGGCGCCGGTGCCAGTAGAATTCGTATTCTCCGGCGAGATCTACTGGCCCCTTCAGGTCGAGATCCCAGCCGGTGAGATCCAAGACGCCCCGCACGGCCTGCGGGTGATTCCTCTTGGAGAACTCGCAGCCGCAGTTCCCGAAGAGGCCCAGGAAGAAAACAAGCGGCAAGAGGATTCTTCTGAAGAGATGATTTCCCATGTTCGGCGACCGGCTGTGAGCCACTGTCATGCCAACGGAACGAAGTGACATTGCGAGGCGGGCGATTGCAGCGGCCGAGCTGCCGTTGGCCGAGACCGGCTCCACGAGGTGGAGCTCACTCTTGATCGGGAAAATCCGTTTTCTGGCATTCAGTTTAGTGTGAGACGACCTTGTGTGTCAACGTCGGCGACGTGCCATATGATAGTGCTCTGGTTGTTCTCACCATGCCTTGCCCGTAAATGGGGGAGACAAGGCTCAGCGACTCCCCGGTCTCGAGTCGGCCGAAGGCGACACCTTCCAGCCAAAGCGCGAGGCTTGTGTCCGCGCCCGCTGTTTTCTCTTGACTTGGCATGGATCTTGATAGTAACTCATCGGCTTACATCCGGACGATTCCGTGTAAGCTTGGCAGATGAAGCGTTGGCGCACTACGCGGAGGAAGGTATGTTGGACGGACTGTTCTTCGAAGATTACCCCCTCGTCGGAGGGTGTTTAATATTTCTCATTTATGTGTTTGTAATGTACCACCTCCTCAAGGACGCCCGGCCCTGAGCCGGACTTGTAAGGGGATTTTTCGCTCTCACTATCTCGGCGGTCCCTTGTCCCAGGGATAGGCCCCCGTTTGCTTCCACCCCCTTGCTTCCTTCCACGCACTCTACTAAGCTAAGAGGAAAGCGTTCGCCTCAAACGTCTCTCCTTGTCGGAGCGCTCTGACTCTCATTTCAGTTACCTTCGGCTTCGATGGCCTCTCATCAGAGCCGCCCCGGCTCTTGGACGGGAGGACCACTGTGACCTTACCCTCTCGAGCGGACGTCGTCGTGATCGGCGGCGGCATCATCGGCGCGAGTATCGCCTACTACCTGGGGAAGAAGGGCGTCCCTGATGTTCTCCTCCTGGAGCGAGGTCTGATGGGAGGGGGCTCGACGGGAAAGTGTGCCGGTGGGATCCGCACCCAGTTCTCCACCGAGGTCAACATCCGGTGCTCACTGGTGAGCCGCGGGGTCTTCGATGGGTTCGAGGCCGAGTTCGGGGTTGATCCGGAGTTCCATCGGATCGGTTACCTGTTCCTGGCCGCGGACGAACGGCAGTGGTCGGTGCTCCGCAGTAACGTGCTCCTCATGGAGCGCCTCGGCCTTGAAGTCGAGCTCATGGACCGCGGCGAGATCCAGCGACGCTGGCCGTTCCTGCACGTGGACGACCTGGTGGGAGGATCCTACACGCCACAGGACGGCTACGCCGGTCCCTACGAGGTGCTCTGGGGATTTATCAGCGGCGCCAAAAGGCTCGGCGCCCTCCTGCGAGAGGAGGTTGAGGTTACCGCCATTCTGGTAGACAGGGGGCGGGTCACGGGGGTGGAGACCTCGAGGGGCGAGCGGGTGAGGACCGAGGTGGTGGTGAATGCTGCCGGACCCCATGCCGCCAAGGTCGCGCGCCTTGCGGGGCTTGACATTCCCGTTCGCCCTCTTCGCCGACAGATCTTCTTCACCGCTCCCTTTGACGGGCTTCCTCCGGCCTTCCCGTTGGTCATCGACATGGAGCACGGCTGGTACATCCGGCGGGAGGGAAAGGCCCTCCTCCTGGCCGGCCCTCAGGATGGGGAGAGCTCCTTCAACGAAACGACCGACTTCGCCGGTCAGGAGTGGGCCGCCGAGCGCTCTCTCCACCGGGTGCCCGTCCTGGAACGGGCGCACCTCGCCGGGGGCTGGGCCGGGCTCTACGAGATCTCCCCTGACCACCATGCCATTCTCGGCGCCTTCCCTGAAGTACGGGGCTTCATCTGCGCCAACGGCTTCAGCGGCCATGGCTTCCAGCACAGCCCGGCGGTGGGGATGGTCATCGCCGAGCTCATCGTCGAGGGGACGGCGAGCACTCTGGATATCCATCCCTTGAGACCGGAACGGTTCCGGGAGGGAGACCTCATCCATGAGCCCCTCACCGCCTTCCGGAACGAGTGAAGAGTGACCCCCATGTATAGCAATAGCTATACTGATTCCTATAGATACCGGCCTCGGTCGATTCTCTGTTCTCATTCCGACATCGTCTCCTGCCTTGCATGTTGAGTTTCCCCTTCTTCTGCTCTCGTCTCGCCTGACCGATACCGTCGCATCGCCCCCTGCGGGCAAGAGAGGGAGGTGCTTGCATGTCCCGGCTCTGGCAGGACTTCACATGTCAGCGCTGCGGCAGGTGTTGCGAGGAGATCGGCCTTCCCTACGATCCGAGCCGCGTCTCGATGATGGCCGACTTCCTCAAGGTTCCCGAGGACGAACTCATCACCCGGTATTACGGAGTTCTTCTCCCCGACGCCACTTCCTGGGTCTCAGACGACCGGAAGCGAACTCCTTGCCCTTTTCTCGAATGGGAGGGCGCCGAGAGTGCCTGTGCCATTTATCCGGTTAGGCCTGAGGGCTGCAGGGCCTTTCCCGTCGAGACCCGACTCGGGACCGGGGGCGTTGATTGCCCGGGTGCCGCCCTGCTCAGATGGCGATTGCGGGAGCGCGGCCGCCTGACGCCTAAAGAGGAGGCCTGGCTGTCGCGCCTCTAGCCCGCATTATGCACGAACCACCTGCTGCGACCACGGATATGGCCGTCCTTCCGGGCGTCCTCGGGCCTCGCACCTTGCGACGTACTAACAAAGCACGCCTCAGGTCCGAGCCCCTGCGGTTGCCCAGTGGCAAGGCCATCTCCATGATCTCGCTACGGCGTCTCGTGCATAATACGGGCTAGCAGGAGGTGGCTCCAGACGCGCCTTGTCTCGGAGGACGCCAGGCGCCCCGGCGGAGTCGCCTCCCTCGTGAACAGGAGAACGGTTTTTCAGCGACCTGCCCGACCGGTCCCGTCACGACGCTCGTTCACCGCCGGCCTCCCTGATGATTCGCCCCAGTACCAAGCGGGTGTAGCCGATGGTGATGAAGGCGGCGGTCCAGTTGATTCCGAAGATCCCCGACCAGATTCCCACCAACCCGAAGGAGGTCAGCAGGGAGAACACCACCACGGGGGCGAGGATCTGCCGAAAGAGGCCGATGCAGAGGGCGAACAAGGGTCGCTTCATGCCCTGGAGGGCGGCGACGTGAACATAGAGGATAACGTAGGCGTAGAAGATGAAGGCGGCAATCCTCAGATAGGTGGTGCCCGCCTCGACCACGGCGGGATCGCTGGTAAAGGGCGCCATGAGCTGGTGGGCGAGGAGAAAGACGGCCAGGGACCCCAACCCCATGAGCACGGCACCATAGCGTAAGGCGGTGGTGAGGGTCTCTCTCACGCGATGGAAGAGTCTGGCACCGTTGTTTTGGGCCACCATGGTGAGTGTGGCAATATTCAACCCGATGGTGGGGAGAAGGACGATCTGCTCGACTCTGGTGGCAACCCCATACGCGGCCACCGCCTCCTTGCCGAACTTTCCGACGAAGTAGGTGATCACGAAGATCCCGGCTCCCACGGTGAGCATGTTGAGGCTCGCCGGGAACCCCTGGTAGGCGATCTCCCGCAAGGGTCCCAACCGGGGGAAGATATCTCGGAACGACCTGTCGAAAAGCAAGCCGGTCCTGAATACCTGCCTCGCCAGATACGCGCACCCGAGTCCCTGGATGAGCACCGTGGCGAGAGCGATGCCCATGATGCCCAGCGACGGAACCCCCAGGCCGCCGTACATGAACCACGGATCGAAAATGATATTGAGAAAGAAGCCGGCGACGAGGAAGTTCCTGAACGACCTCGTGTCGCCCTGAGCATTCAGGGTGGCGTTGAGCATGTAAGCGAGAATGAAAAACACGGCGCCGGCGAAGATGGTGTTCATGTAGCTGAGGCAGGTAGCCAGATAGTCCCCGGAGGCCCCGAGGATGGAAAAGAGGAAGGGCGAAACGGACAGGCCGAGAACAGTCAGAGCCACGGCGACGAGGACGCCGAAGGCGATTCCCTGGGCGGCGAGGAGGCGGGCGCCGTTGCGGTCGCCGGCGCCAAGGGCGTTGGCAATGAGCGAAGTCGTTCCGGTGGACAGGCCGTTTCCCACGGCGATGATGATGAAGAAGACGGGGAAAGAGAGGGAAAGGGCAGCCAGGGCCTGGGTGGAGATCAGGCCACCATAGAGGGTATCCACTACGTTGAACATGGTGTTAAACAAGAAACCGATGCTTGCAGGGATGGCGATCCGGCGGATCAGTGCAGGAATGGACTCGGTTGTAACCGGGCTTTGCATGAGAGGACACCTGAGATGCGCCGCACCCCGAAGGGCGATTCATTCGAGGAGGGGGCCCGAGGTTGCCCGCCTTCTGGAGCGGCAATGGAGAGCTCGTTGACTGTCATATGATACCGGCAGACCAGGTGCTCCTCTCGACAAGGCTGCATAGTCGCGCCATAGATGGCTTGGAGTGGTCCGGCCCTCGCGCATGGCGGCGGGACAAAGTTCGGGAGGCGTTCTTACGGGCCAAGGAGTAAGAGGTGACTCCAGATGCGCCTTGCCTCGCAGAACACCCGGTCTCCGGCCGGAGCCCGTCATCCCCGACCATAAGAAGGGTTTTTCAGCAACCTGCTCGTGTCTTGTCCCAGAAGTCCTTTACCAATCCAACCCACGGGACTTTTCAGTTCCAGTCGCCGTTTCCCCCACGGTTGTAAAACAAGGAGCTTTCGATATCGAACATGAGAGCAGCCAGGCGGTGATTGGCTGCATCTTGCCACTTCTCAGGAATTTCCTGCTTTGCCGCCAGGTCGAAGGTGAGCGGGAGCTTGACCGGTTGGCTTCGATTCCCCTGGCTGTCCCGAACGATCAACGTGAGTTCGAGCTCATCCCAGTTGATATTAAACCCGCCGGGAGTTCTCATAGAAAAATATCCTGAAAACTGCTTGGCCTCTTCCGGCTTGAGCATGTTGACTTCCGTTGGGTAATAGCCGACGCCGGCCTGCCACAGCACAGCCGCGACGCTCTTCATATCGCCTTTCGGGTCCTCGGCTCGAAAAAATATCATCCAGATGTCGCCGGGGCGAATTACCTGGGCCGCGTAGGCGTCAATTACAATCGGCGCTTGTCCTTCGCCCCGGTACTGGGCCTGGAGGTAATGGTCCTTTCCCGCCCATCCGACGAGAAGGGCGGCAAATGCCACGATAAGTATTGTTCTCTTGAGCACGGTGTCATACTCCTTACTCTACGTCCCTCGTCATGAGCACGACGCTCATGGTGGAGACGAGTCAAAACAAGCAAATATAACCCGGGGCAGATCGAGGGCGTTCAGGCTCTCTCCCCTTTCCGGTCCACGGCGATCCGCCTGGGGCCGGCCTCAATCCCTATTTCTTTCGTTCCCGCCGCGGTTGTAGAACCATGAGCTCTCTATCTTGAACATGAGCGGGGTTATCAGGTGTTTGGCCGCTTCTTGCCATTTCTCAGGAATTTCCTGGGCTGCCGCCGCTAGGTCAAAAGTGAAGGGGAATTTGACCCCCTGGCTCCGATTGCCCTTGCTGTCCCTTATGATCAAGGTGAGCTCGAACTCGTCCCAGTTGATGTTGAACGCGGGAGGGGTCCTCATGTAAAGGTAGCCCGAAATTTCCTTGCCCTCCTCAGGTTTGAGCATGTTCACTTCCGTTGGGTAGTAGCCCACGCCCGCCTGCCAGAGCACCGCAGCGATGCTCGTCATATCGCCGTCCGGATCCTCCGCCCGCAAAAAGATCATCCACGTATCCCCTGGACGAATGGCCTTGGCAGCGTAAGCGTCCACGATGAGCGGGGGTTGTCCCTTATCCTGAGGTGGAGGAGCTATGTAGGGCTGCAGAGCGGCAGCGGAACAGCCTAAGAGCAAAACAGCCAACACGCCGACAAGGACGACATCCCGCGCCACGGTGTGACCCTCCTGAGTTCTGGTGTGCATCGCAAAGTAACCATCTCCTCGTGACAAATCAAGGATAGCAGGGAGGGGGGCGCGCCCGGGCGCAGCGACTCCCCATGGCAACGTGGGGGTCATTCGCCCCTTCGCTGCCGCCGGACTTTCAGGAAAGTGCCGCCATCGCCTCCGGCAGTTGCTCGAAACGGGTAATCACGTAGCTCGGATTCGTGTCTGGGTGGAACTGGGCGCCCTGATTCGAGGCGAAGAAGATCGTCTTGATCCCGAGGCGGCTCGCCCCGGAGATGTCCCGATACATGTCGTTGCCCACGAAGACGACCTCCCGGGTAGTGAGCCTGAGTCCTTCCAGGGCGGTCTGGAACAAGCGGGGATCGGGCTTGCGGAAGCCGTACGCCGCGGAGATGACCACGGGATCGAAATAGCCCTCCAGCCCGACCGCCCGGATCTCCGGTCGGGCAAAGCAGGGCTGGGCGTCGGAGACCAGGGCCAGAGAGTACGCTCCCCGTAAGGTGTCCAGGGTTTCCTTCACCCCGGGGTAGAGGCGGAGCCGCTTCCGAGAGATTCCCCGGTGGAGCTGGGCCAGGGTGAGCGCCAGCCGGTAGCGCGCCGAGGCGGGCCGCATTCCCTGCTCCTCGAGGAGGGCAGCCCAGATGTCCTCAACGATAGTCTCCGGATACTCCTCGCCGCTTTGATCCCGCTGCTGGTTCATGATGCGGTAGTAGTGGTCCCGCACCTCCCAGCGGTGGAGGTACACCCCATGGTAGGTGAGGAAGTGGGCGATGCCGCGGTAGATCTCCTCCATACCCTCGTCGGTCTCGATGTCGATCAGGGTGCCGTAGACGTCGAAGAGCATTCCCTTGATGGCCATGGTGGTGCTACCTCAGTGTCCTCTTGGCCTCTTCCAGCAACCGGCGCCGGTGGCCGTCGGTGATCCAGGAGTTGCGGGCGATGCGAATCTCGGTGAGGGCCATGTAGAAGGGGAGCCGCCGGGTGATGGCGGCGAAGGCGCTCTCACGGTCCGGGAAGTGACCGGCGTACTCCCACAGGAAATGGCCGATGAAGGGTTCCACCAGCTGGCCCTTGCCGGTGTGGAGCAGGAAGAAATGCTTGAGCTCCGCCGCAACCCTCCCCAGGTCGAAGACCCGGTCCGTGGCCTTCATCCGCTCCAGGTCCAGGGCGATCACCCAGGGGCCGTCACCGAAGAGGATGTTGGTGGGTGTGAGGTCGCCATGAACCAGGACCTGCTGATCCTCCCACATGCTGCCGTTGTCCCGCCACCGGTCCCTGAGCCGGATGAGCTCTTGGGACTCCTCCCAACCGGTGTGTCCCCAGCCTCGGAGCTGCTGGGTGATCTCCTCGAAGTAGAGGCACTCCCTGGCGAAGTCCACCGGGACCCCTTTGCCGGTACGGTTGTGGAGGGTCGCGAGGAAATAGGCCAGGGCGCCGAGCTTCTGGAGAAGGGCGTCTCTCGCTCCTTCCTGGATGGCCCTCACGATGAAATCATTGAAGGGGGTGCCGTAGCAGTACTCCACCACCAGGAGGCAGCTCAGGCACCCATTCTGACCGAGGGGCCGGGCGACGTAATGGGGGTAGCCGGTAAAGCCGAGACTGCGCAGATGGGCGAGGTTCTGGAACTCGCGCTCCATGCGGTAGCAGGTGAGCTCGGGCGGGCGCCCCGGGGAGGCGAAGTACTTGCCGATGATTCGCGTGGTCGTCCGGCGGTCCTTATAAAGGAAGACGCGATTTGAGGCCTGGATTTGATAGACGCGAAAGTCGGGCAGGGTACCCGAAATCCCCAACTGCGGCAGAATATCGAAGCGGAGGTAGTCGTAGAGAGGATCGCTTGTAGGGAGATGGCCGAGGTAGATCATGAAGCTCCTTTCAACTGACCGACGGAGAGAGACAAATCGTCACCTGCTTAACGGTCGTTGTCGTTGATACCGGCGTTGATCATGCCCGCTGGAGTTCCCGCTGCGCAAGGAACATAAGAAGTGTACCGGCGAAATGCAACTCCTCCGCGGCGGCTTGGAGACGGGGTGGTCTGCGAAGCAAGGCGTATCTGGAGTCTCCTCTTACTTCCCGGTCCTCAGGAAGGCCTCCCGATCTAAGTGCCTAAAATTATCCGGCAGGGCCGAGCGACTTACAGACCATTGCCCCGTGCGAGGCTCGGGCCTCGCACGGGGCGATGGTGCGACTATGCAGCGTTGCGGAGTAGATTACCCCGTCTCGCCGGATCATCCGGCAGCCTTTGGGCCGGGCCGGCGGCTCATGGGCTTTTCGGCAGCCTGTCAGTAGCTCCCCAGGATCTTCAGGAACTCGGTCTTCCTGGTGAGTTCCGCCATGAGCCCTTCGAGGGCCGGAGCCTCCACATCCGCCTCCAAATCGACGTAGAAGAGGTACTCCCAGGGTTTCCCGTGGATGGGGCGCGATTCCAGCTTTACCAGGTTGACACCCTGAGCGGCGAAGAGCCTCAGGGTTTCATAGAGGGCGCCGGGCTTGTTCGCCGTGGAGTAAATGAGGGAGGACTTCTTCTTCGGCCCGTCGGCGAGCTTCTGGGCGGCGATAACGACAAAGCGGGTGTAGTTCCGGGGGTTGGTCTCGATCGCCTCCTTGAGCACCGTAAGACCGTGAAGCTCTGCGGCGTCCCTGGAGGCAATGGCGGCCTCGCTCCGGTCGCCGCTCTCTTTCACCCGCCGGACCGCCGTGGCGGTGTCGCTGGCGGCGACGAGATCCCAACCCTTTTGTCGCTCCAGGAACTCACGGCACTGGTTGAAGACCTGGGGATGGGAGATGACCCGCCGGATCTGCTCCATGGTAGTTCCCGGGTGGACGATGAGGGAGTGGACGATGCGGAGGGTGATCTCGCCGACGATCTTCACGTCATATTCGAGGAGGAGGTCGAAGTTCTCGTGGATGCTTCCGGTCAGGGAGTTCTCCACGGGAAGCACCCCGAAGTCCGCGGCGGCGCTCTTCACCTCCTCGAAGACGGCGCGGAAGGAGAGGACGGGGCCGATCTGGACGCCGCCTCCAAAGTACTGGGTCGCCGCCTTGTGGCTGAAGGCATGGGGGTCCCCCGCGACCACAGCGCGCCGCCGCCCCCCATTCCGCACCGACGGGATGGGCCGAACCGCGCTCGCCTTCTCCAGGTAGGCGAAATCGAGCTGCTTTCCCACCACCGGCGCGATCACGTAGAGATCGCGCATGAGCTGGTCAAACTGCTCCGGGTACAGGCTCTGGGGCCCGTCCGACAGGGCGTTGTCCGGGTCGTGATGCACCTCGATGAGAAGCCCGTCGGCGCCGGCGGCGACGGCGGCGCGCGCCATGGGGCTCACCTTGTCACGGATGCCCGTGGCGTGGCTGGGATCGATGATCATGGGAAGATGGGTCAGCTTCTTGACCATAGGAATCGCGCTGAGATCAAGGGTGTTGCGCGTATACCGTTCAAAGGTGCGAATGCCGCGCTCACACAGGATGACCTGGTCGTTCCCCTCCGAGAGGACGTACTCGGCGGACATGAGCCACTCCTCCATGGTGGCCGATAAGCCCCGCTTGAGGAGCACCGGCTTGCCGATCCGGCCGGCGCTTCGGAGGAGTTCGAAGTTCTGCATGTTGCGGGCGCCGATCTGAATGGCGTCAACGTACTTCATCATCACGTCCGCCTGGCTCGTTGAGGTCATCTCGGTCACCACGCGAAGACCGGTCTCTTCCCGAACCGCCGCGAGAATCTTCAGCCCTTCCTCCCCGAGCCCCTGGAAGTCATAGGGTGAGGTGCGGGGCTTGAAGGCGCCGCCGCGGAAGAGAACGGCGCCCGAACGTTTCACGTGCCGGGCGATGGTGAGCGCCTGCTCCAGGCTCTCCACGGCACAGGGTCCGGCAATGACCACGATGCGGGGCCCACCCACCTCAACATCCCCAATCTTCACCACCGTGTCCTCGGGATGGAGTTCCCGACTCACGAGCTTATAGGGGCGTGAGATGGGGATCACCTTGGCGACACCGGGCAACTGCTCGAAGAAGCGGGGGTCGCGGCTCACCCGGCCCACGGCGCCGATGATGGTCTCATGGGTGGCGGCGATCTCTTTCACGAGGTAGCCTTCCC
>Ga0335070_10003571_pt1 | contig 18172 bp, 18 predicted proteins | sample Lox_Sample_13_FD_206722 | JGI IMG/M metagenome (GOLD analysis project Ga0335070, IMG submission 206722) | Soil microbial communities from Loxahatchee National Wildlife Refuge, Florida, United States - Lox_Sample_1.3 | ecosystem: Environmental > Terrestrial > Soil > Wetlands | place: USA...
CTCGTAGAGGACCTTCTCTCCAGAATAGTCCTCCACTTGCTTCATGTAAGTTCGTTCGAGCAAATCGGCAAAGAGACGAACAAATTCTTTCCTTTCTTCGGGCGTTCTGTTGGCCCAATGGGTTGCGAGAGATCGGCGAGCCATCTCTTCCCAGTCAAATCGCTCGTCCACTGCCTGCCGGATGAGTTTTTCCTTCTCAGCGGTCATTGAGGAAGCTTTTAAAGCCGGATTTGTCAAAATGGAGAGAATTTTGTCCGTTGTCTGTTTAATCTCCTCCATCGGGTCTGCGGCTAGCGCGGTTGAGGCGATCACCAGGATCAAGAAGAGAGGAAATATGGTCCGGGAGAATAAAGTCATGAAAACCTCCTGTTAGGATCTTCTAAATCTTCCCAAAAACGAACTTGGAAATCAATTCTTCCATATCGATGGCAGGCTGAGTTTCACGAAATCGGCCTCCTGTTTGAATGATTTTTTCCGACCCACCGGGTGTAATCTCAATATATTTTTCACCGATCAGGCCTTTGGTTTTGACGGAAACAATGGCGTCCTCCTGGATCTTTAGACCTTTGGGCAAATTCAAGACAACATTGGCTTGATAATTTTCTAACCTGATGCTTTTGACGCGCCCCACATTGACACCCGCAATTTCAACGGAGGAGCCAACCTTAAGTCCTCCGACATTGGAAAAGATCCCGTAGATTTCATATCCTCTTTCTCCCACAATTTCCAGTTTGCCGAGCTTGATCGAAAGGTAGCCCAGGCAGACGACTCCTGCAATGATAAACAATCCAACCGCCAATTCAAGATCGAACTTTTTCATTATTCCCCCCATCTCCATTGTCGCTGAGCACCTTCATTCTTTACGATCGAGCTGCTTGTCCTGACGGAAGTTCCTCAGGGGAAGCGCTTCCGTGATGAACTGCTGAACGACAGGGTCTCTTGATGCCATGATCTCCTCTGGTGTTCCCACGAACAGAATAACCCCTTCGTGCAGCATCGCAACTTTTTGAACCGTTTGAAACACCCTCAATAATTCATGGCTGACGACGATTCCTGTAAATCCGAGGTCGTTGTGGATCGATTTGACGAGGTCGAGGATGGTGTGGGCGATGACCGGGTCCAGCCCTGTGGTGGGTTCGTCAAAGAGCATGATCTCTGGATTTCTCACCAGGGACCTGGCAAGTGCGGTTCGCTTGATCATCCCTCCGCTGATCTGAGCCGGATACTTGTCTTCCGCTCCGCTCAAGCCGACCTGCTCCAAAGCAGTGATCACCTTTTCTCTAATTTCCTCTTCGCCCAAACGGGTCTTTTCCCGCAGAGGAAAGGCGACGTTGTCAAAAACGGTTAAGGAGGAGAACAGTGCGCCGCTCTGAAAGAGAAAACCCAAACGACTTCTAAGCTGTTGAAGTTCGTCCCCTCGCAGGCCGTAAACATCCTTCCCGTCAATATAAACGTGGCCTCGATCGGGTCTCATCAATCCGGCCACGTGTTTCAAAATGACCGTTTTACCGTGACCGCTCCCTCCGATCAGCCCAAGAATCTCTCCCCGCTTCACCTGAAGCGAGACTCCCTTGAGGACTGCGAGGTTTTCAAAAGATTTGTACAGGTTCTCCATTTCGATCATAGAGTCCTCAAAACAAGGCAGAGGTCAAAACATAGTCCCAGAAGAGAATCAATACAGACGAGAGAACGACGGCCTGGGTCGTCGCCTTGCTGACGCCCTCAGCACCGAATCCGACATGGTACCCCTTGTAACACGAAACCCAGGAGATCAGCACACCAAAGCTAAGAGACTTATAGATCCCCTCCGTGATGTCCTCTATGCGGACATAATTAGCCATTTCTCCAAAGTAGGTTCCTTCACCGATACCAAGAACCTTCACGCCGATGAGATAGCCTCCAAATATACCGACCACATCGAAAATGGCGGTCAGCAGGGGCAGGACCAAAATACATGCCAGAAATCTTGGAACGACGAGGTACCGAAAGGGGTTAAGCCCCATCAGCGCGATCGCATCGATCTGCTCGGTGATTCGCATGATCCCTATTTCAGCGGTCATGGCAGAGCCGGCCCTTCCGGTAACCATTAAGGCAGACAGGACAGGTCCAAGCTCTTTGATGAGCGAGAGGGCAACCATCGGTCCCAAGAGTGCAGCCGAGCCGAACCGATTCAGCGTATAAAACCCCTGAAGGCCCAGGACCATTCCCGTGAAGGCTCCCGTTAGGAAAATGACGAGAACGGATTGGAAGCCGATAAATTGAATTTGCCTGAGAAATTGGGAAAATTTCAGAGGAGGGGTTGCCGCAAAGAAAAATGTCTTGGCGAGGAAAAGGCCCATGCGACCCGTTCTTCTCAGGCTAATCAGCGATAGGGCGCCCAGCTTTCCGATAAACATAGGTAAGAATTGTAGCAAACTTCCTTCATAATGTCACAAATTTTTAATTGTTAATCTCCGGGCCGAGAAAGGACGTGCCTTTCCCGATTCCAACAGGAATTATATCTCGAGAATTCTCGCCAAATTAATCTGAGCCGGTCGGTAGAATACAGGGTGTTTGGCTCGAAAATACAGGCTTGACCTTATTTACTCTGAAAATCTGCTGAAGAAAAATATTAAGAGGAGCCAGAACATGAAATTGGTGATTGGCATCTTATTTATATCGTCGGTAATGTTCGTTGTCGCAGTTGCTTATGTTGCTGTCTTAACGACTTTCGCCTTATTGTTTAAGACCTAACAAAAATCAACTTGAGGATGTCCCCAAGAAACGCCAATCATGAGGTTGATGTGGTCGTCCGAATGGTGTCGAGTTCCACAGCCTCAGCGGAACAAGAGGATAATGTTTTTCTCCGGCGAATATAACAAGTTTGAGCGAGCGGAAGAGACAAAAGCAATGGGATACGGGAGGAAGATAAATGGTTGACGGAAAAATGGTGGAAAGATTAAAGAAATTGGCTACCCTCATTCGTTACTACATCCTTACCATGACCACAGAGGCCGGTTCAGGCCACCCCTCGTCTTCGCTCTCTGCAACGGAATTGATGGCCTGTCTCCTTTTCGGTGGAGTTTTTAGATTCGACGCGGACCATCCCAAAGCCCCCAATAATGATCGACTAATCTTTTCGAAAGGCCACGCCTCCCCGCTTTTCTATGCTCTTTGGGCTGCTGCTGGAGAGCTGACGGAAAAAGATCTCTCGTTTTACAGAAAATTCGGTAGTCCGCTGGAGGGCCATCCCACCGTTGTTTTTCCCTTTGTGGAGGCTGCGACCGGCTCTCTGGGACAGGGCCTTTCTATCGGTGTTGGAATGGCATTAAACGCCAAATGCTTGGATAAGCTTCCTTATAGAACGTATGTTCTTCTGGGCGACAGCGAGATGGCGGAGGGCTCGCAGTGCGAGGCGATGGAGATTGCGGCTTATTATAAGCTGGGGAACCTGGTTGGAGTTCTGGATGTCAACCGATTGGGCCAGCGTGGTGAGACGATGTATGGATGGGATCTCAGCACCTACGAGAAGAGAATCTCGTCTTTCGGATGGAAAACGATACTCCTCGACGGCCATTCCATTCCCGAAATTCTTGCCGCCTACGCGGAAGCGCTTCATGGGACGGATCGACCGACCATGTTGATTGCAAAAACGATCAAAGGGAAAGGCGTCTCTTTCGTCGAGAATAAGAACGGCTGGCACGGAAAAGCACTGAATAAGGAGGAATGTGATCGAGCGCTCAAGGAATTAGGCGAAATAGACAAATCCGTTCGGGGAGAGATCTCCCTCCCCGATGATCTAAAGCCGAAAGAAGGGCCTTCCAAAGGCGTACCCAAGAGGATTGATTATCCAGCGGATAAACCTGTTCCAACCCGAAAGGCTTACGGAAACGCGTTAGCAAGAATTTTTCCCCAATTCCCTAATCTGGTGAGCTTGGACGGTGAGGTGAGCAATTCCACCTATGCGGAAATATTTAAAGAGACATACCCGGATCGGTTTTTTGAGATGTACATTGCCGAGCAGAATATGGTGGGAGCGGCATTGGGCCTGTCGCGCCGGGGTAAGATTCCTTTTGTCTCCACTTTTGCAGCATTTTTCACCCGTGCCTTCGATCAAATCAGGATGAGCGAGTATTCAGACCCGAACATCAAGTTTGTCGGATCCCATGCCGGGGTCTCCATCGGGGAAGATGGACCTTCCCAGATGGGGCTCGAAGATATCGCCATCTTCAGAGCGATTCTAAATAGTGTCGTCTTATATCCTTCCGATGCGGTATCCACTGAGAAATTAATCGAGGAGGCCGCAAAGCATGATGGGATTGTCTACATTCGGACCACTAGAAAAGAGACCCCCATCCTTTATCGTGCAGACGAATCGTTTAAGATCGGCGGGAGCAAGGTTCTGAGAAGGAGTGATGGCGATATTGCCACGGTCATTGGAGCAGGGGTGACACTCCACGAAGCACTTGAGGCTTATGAGTCCTTAAAGAAAGAAGGAATTCTTATCCGTGTCATCGATCTTTACAGCATCAAACCGGTCGACGAAACGACCCTCCGCGAGGCTGCAAGCGCTACCAAGTCGATCATCACTGTCGAAGATCATTATCCTGAAGGAGGGATTGGAGAAGCGGTAAAAAGTGCTCTGTCCACCTTACTTGTTCCGATCTATTCCTTATCCGTAAAAAAGAAACCGAAAAGCGGCAAGCCAAAGGAACTGCTCGACTACGAGGAGATCTCCCGAGATGCTATTATTAAGAAGGTGAAGGAACTCCGCTGACGTGAGGGGTGACATCAGAGTCCGAAAATTTAGAACCCAGGGAGGAGTAGAGTTTGATCGCGAAACGTCCTACCGCTCTTTTCCTCGACGTGGGCGGCGTTCTCCTTACCAATGGGTGGGACCGCTCCATGATCCAAATATGTGCATTCCAAAACTTCGGAAGCCTGGCGTCCTTCCGGTCGTAAAGCGGGGGGTCGGAGGAGAGACGAGGTAGTGAGAAGCTTCTGACAGAAAGAATATAAGGTGAGGAGACTCAAATGGCAGTTCCCCATTCAGATGCTTTTGTTTTTTTCGGTGCTACCGGTGACCTAGCGTACAAAAAGATCTTTCCGGCACTTCAGGCGATGATTCGGCATGGCCATTTCGACATGCCGATCGTCGGGGTGGCAAAGCGCCAATGGAATTCTGATCAGCTCCGAGCCCGTGCTCGTGAAAGTATTGAAAAGCACGGTGGCGTGGATCCAGATGCCTTCACAAAGCTTTCTGCACGACTCCAGTATGTCTCCGGAGATTACCGTAGCGAGGAGACATATAATCGACTCCGGGAGGCCCTTGGCGACGCGACGCGGCCGCTGTACTACCTCGCCATTCCGCCCAGTGAGTTTGAGACAGTCGCACAGGCGCTGGTGAAGTCGACCTGCGCAAAAGATGCCCGCGTGATCATCGAAAAACCATTTGGCCGCGATCTTGCCTCTGCCCAGCAACTCAACTGGGTACTTCAACAGTGCTTTCCAGAGTCAGCCATCTTCCGGATCGATCATTATCTCGGTAAAGAGCCGGTCCAGAATCTGCTTTATTTCCGCTTTGCTAACTCTTTCCTCGAGCGAATCTGGAATCGCAACTATGTCGAGAGGGTGGAGATTACAATGGGTGAGAGTTTCGGCGTGGAGGGCCGTGGGCGCTTTTATGAAGAGGCGGGGGCGATTCGGGACGTGGTTCAGAACCACATGCTCCAGGTCATGGTCCTCCTTACCATGGACCCTCCCGTGGGGATTGACCCGGAAACGATGCGGGACGAAAAGATAAGGGTCTTCAGAGCCATGCGGCCTCTCACGCCTGAGGATGTTGTGAGGGGCCAGTATCGGGGCTATCGCGCCGAGGATGGCGTATCTCCGGATTCAGAGGTTGAGACATTCGCAGCGGTAAGGCTCCATGTTGACTCCTGGCGCTGGGCGGGCGTTCCGTTTTGCATTCGAGCTGGCAAGCGACTGCCTGTTACGGCTACTGAGGTTTTAGTGGTCATGAAGCGTCCGCCGCAAACCGTGTTTGATGAGATCAAACCCGGCCGGTCAAACTATTTCCACTTCCGCCTTGGTCCCAATGTTTTTATCGCTCTTGGCGCCCGGGCTAAGGTACCCGGAGAAGCCATGGTAGGTGAAGAGGTGAAACTACTCGCCTGCCAACACTCTGGAGAAGAGATGTCACCCTATGAGCGTCTCCTCAGCGATGCCGTCCGGGGAGATACGACGCTTTTCGCTCGCGAGGATGCGGTCGAATCCTCATGGCGTATTGTCGACCCGGTCCTGGGAAATGTGACGCCTCTCTATGAATACGAACCGGGCACGTGGGGCCCTTCCGAGGCCGATCAGATCATCGGAGGAGAAGGCGGCTGGCACAACCCGTCGCCTGGAGAAGGGCTAAATGACGTGACTCAGCAGGGTTGTCCTTCTGCGACGTGGACATCAGGCGATCTTGTCAAATGATTTACCTGACCTACCTGGGAGCCAGAACCCTCCAGAGTCGATTTAAGACGGGACAGTCGCCCCTTGTATCCTTCATCTCCCCGTACCTCAATATACAAGGTTTCCATTCTAAAAATGGGGTCTATACCTGATTCAATTCCGTACAGGAATGAGAAACTATAGTCAGAGAACATCGACTAGGCATTTGGATGTCATCAGACAAAGATAAGTAGACTTGCCCAGGATTCTTATAGAGGGAGGGGACCATGAGAGATGTCGTAGCCATCATTCTCGGGGGCGGACGAGGGACCAGATTGTTTCCACTGACTCTGGAACGGGCTAAGCCTGCCGTGGCGTTTGCTGGCAAATACCGGTTGATTGATATTCCGATCTCCAACTGCATCAACTCCGACATCAGGCGTGTCTTCATCCTCACCCAATTCCTTTCCACCAGTCTTCATCGGCACATCATGCAAACCTACCAGTTTGGCTGGTTTACAGAAGGGTTTATTGACATCCTCGCTGCGGAACAGACCCCACAGGGCTCGGATTGGTTCCAGGGTACAGCAGACGCGGTCCGGGCCACTCTCAAACACACCACCTACTATAAGTCAGACCAGATGCTGATCCTGTCCGGGGACCATCTCTACCGAATGAACTACGCTGACCTGATCCAATTTCATCGGGAGAACGAGGCCGATGTCACCCTTTGCGCCTATCCTGTGACTCGTGAGGAAGCCCCTGAGATGGGGCTGATCAGAGTGGATGCCTCTGGGGCTGTGAAAGAATTTGTGGAAAAACCAAAAGACCCTAAGGTCATCGATCGCTTCCGTGCGCCGGTCGAGCTCTTTGAATTGGGGACCTCGGCTTTTGATTCAGACCGATTCCTGGCATCGATGGGGATCTATGTCTTTCACTCCGATGTCCTCGTCCAGTGCCTGACCGATTCAGCGCATGCCGATTTCGGCAAGGAGATCATCCCCTGGGCTGTGGGGCGATTTCGTGTCCGCGCCTATCCCTTTTCAGGTTATTGGAAGGATGTCGGCACCATCCGTACCTTTTTCGAAGAGAATATTGCCTTGGCCCATAGGGAGGCACCCTTTCAGTTGTACTCGCCGAGATGGCCTATTTATACTCGAGCCCGCCCCTTACCTCCCGCACGCGTCGTCGAGTCCGAGATACACGACACGCTGCTTGCCGAAGGCTCTGATATCCTGGGCGCCCGCATCTCGGACTCCGTAGTGGGAACGCGCAGCATCATCTCTCAAGACACATGTCTCAAAGAAGTGGTCATGCTGGGTTCAGACTTCTACGAAGGAGAAGAGCTTTTGTCGGGATGGGAGCCTTCGAACAAAGAAATGCCTCCCCTCGGCATCGGTAAAAATTGCTTCATCGAAAGGGCGATCATCGACAAGAATGTGCGGATCGGTGACGGAGTCGTTATCCATTCAAAGTTCGATATGAAAGATTTTCAGGGGGAAAATCATTGGATCCGGGATGGAATTACAGTCATCCCCAAAGGAACAGTTATCCCTTCCGGGACAGAACTTTGAGCGAAGGCTGCCAAAACGCATCAAGGGCTTGACCCATTCGGCGGCGCCGAGCCCCGCTTGTTGAGGCGGGGTAAAGAAGCGTCACTCAGGGTCAACCCTGAGCAAGTCCAGGCCTTCAGGCCGGTGAGACCATGAAAAAACCAGCAAGAGTTAGCAGTCCCATATACACTTTTTTCCCGACTGAAGTGGAGGGATTTGATTCCTTGGCCGAGCTGGCTCTAGATATGCACTGGTATTGGAATCATTCTGCCGACGAGGTGTGGAAGCAACTCGACCCTGCGCTATGGGAGCTCACCCATAACCCCTGGGTTGTTTTGCAGACGGTCTCGCGGGATCACCTCCAGCGTGCCTTAGAGGAGCCTGTCTTCCGCCACAAGGTTGACGAACTCTTGAGAGCCAGGCGCCGCGAGGCAGATTCACCCGCCTGGTTTCAAGAAAATTATTCCCAGGCGCCACTAACCTCTGTCGCTTATTTCAGTATGGAGTTCATGTTGAGCGAAGCGTTACCAATCTATTCGGGTGGACTGGGGAATGTCGCAGGCGATCACCTGAAAACCGCGAGCGATCTCGGCGTGCCGGTCGTCGGCGTGGGACTGCTCTATCAGCAGGGGTATTTTCGCCAGGTGATCGAAAAAGACGGATCACAGCAGGCCCTTTTTCCGTACAATGACCCGGGGCAGCTACCGATCACACCTTTGCGCGAACCCAATGGGGAGTGGCTGCGGATTGAGATTAGATTGCCCGGTTACTCGGTCTGGCTGAGGGCCTGGCAGGTACAGGTCGGTCGGGTAAAACTTTACTTGCTCGACAGCAATGATCCGGCTAACTTCCCGGCACGTCGAGGGATCACGAGTGAGTTGTACGGGACCGGGCCGGAGTTGCGCCTTAATCAAGAACTGATTCTTGGTATCGGTGGATGGCGCCTGCTCAAGACCCTCGGTGTTAAGCCTGAAGTCTGTCATCTAAACGAGGGGCACGCCGCCTTTGCTGTGTTGGAGCGGGCTCAAAGTTTTATGGAAGAGACAGGGCAACCCTTCGACGTTGCGCTTGCCGTCACGCGGGCGGGCAACCTTTTCACCACACACACGCCGATCGATGCGGGCTTTGACCGTTTCGCTCCTGGCATGATCGAGCAGTATCTAAGTTGGTATGCGCAGAACAAGCTGAATATTTCTCTTCACGATTTGCTCAGCCTTGGCCGCCAAAACCCGAATGATTCTTCCGAGCCTTTCAATATGGCTTATCTTGCCATACGAGGGAGCGGCGCGATTAATGGAGTGAGCCGTTTACACGGGCAGGTGAGCCGGCGCATCTTCATGCCTCTCTTTCGACGCTGGCCGGAGGATGAAGTGCCGGTCGGACACATTACGAACGGGGTCCATATGGCGAGCTGGGATTCAGAGGAAGCAGATGCTCTTTGGACAGGATCATGCGGAAAGGATCGCTGGCTGGGCACGCTGGAGGCTCTTGAGAGGGACATGCACTGTGTTTCCGACCACCAGCTCTGGGAGTGCCGGGCTTCCGCCCGCAAGTCGCTCGTCGAATACGTCCGTGAACGTCTTTCCTTGCAACTGGAGGCCTCGGGCGCATCACCCGAGGAGTGTAAGGATGCAGAACATATCTTCGATGTGAACACATTGACAATGGGTTTCGCGCGTCGCTTTGCGACCTACAAGAGGCCGACTCTGCTGCTGCATGATCCCGAAAGGCTCCTTCGTATCCTTACGAATCCTGAGCGCCCTGTTCAACTCATTATTGCTGGCAAGGCCCACCCCGCTGATGATTCAGGCCAGGCCATGATTCGAAAGTGGATACATTTCATCCGGCGGCCCGAAGCGCGCGGCCGCGTGATCTTCTTGAGTGACTACGACATGTTTCTGACCGGCCAACTGGCGCAGGGGGTGGATGTCTGGATCAACACGCCTCGGCGACCCTGGGAAGCCTGTGGTACAAGCGGTATGAAAGTGCTTGTCAACGGCGGCATCAATCTTTCGGAACTTGATGGTTGGTGGGCGGAAGCCTACACGCCCGAAGTGGGGTGGGCGTTGGGCGATGGGAAAGAGCATTGCGACGACCCGGCCTGGGATGCTGCTGAAGCCGAGACACTCTATTCTCTTCTTGAGCAGGAGGTGGTTCCAGAATTTTATACCCGTGACCCGAGTGGCATCCCGACCGGATGGGTCGCACGCATGCGTGAGAGCATGGGCAGGTTGACGCCCCGTTTTTCGGCGAACCGGGCCGTGCGTGAATACACCGAGAAATATTATCTGCCTGCTGCGGAAGCTTACTGCAAGCGAGCTTCTGAAAAGGGCGCAGCGGGCGCACGGATGGTAAGTTGGCAACGTGCTCTCGAACGCGATTGGTCAAACCTACGATTCGGCGAAGTGAAGGTGGTCAGTGAAGCGGGGAACCACTTCTTCGAAGTTCAGGTTTATTTCGGTGGCCTCGACCCCAACACAGTGCTTGTGGAACTTTACGCTGACGGAATGGACGGTGCTATGCCGTTTCGGCAGGAAATGACGAAGGGGCAGCAACTGGTCGGGGCAAACGGCTACATCTATCACGGAGAGGTGTCTTCGACACGTCCGGCGACAGAATATACTCCGAGGGTAATTTCTTCTCATCCGGGCGTCGCAGTACCTCTCGAAACTTCTCTCATCCTGTGGCAGCGGTGATTCGATTGGGAGTGAGATGTTCACTTGGCAGTTGTAGAAACAAGTGGGCGCATGGGCTCCAAAACCCTTAAAACGCGGATGTTTTTTGACATTTCTTGATTCGCGTTCGAGTTCACCGAAGGAGAACTCCTGGGAATATGGCATGTTTGAAGCTTTCGAGCAGTCAGAGGTAGCCGCTTTAAGGCTTTTTTCACCCATACGCCCGCTTGTTCTGCTGATCTTTTCCAACGTTAAGGTTAAGGAAGCCAAAGAAAATGGCAGCGGAACACCAACTAACAGATGCTGAACTTCGCACGCAATACAAACAGCAGGCTGCGGAGCGTGCCGTTGAGTTCGCCCAGCCGGGTATGGTGATAGGACTTGGGAGCGGTTCGACAGCGGTCTTTGCGATGCGTCGCATTGGGAAGCTGCATAAAGAAGGTAGGCTTAACAATATCGTCGGGTTTGCTACCTCAAAGGCTGTCTTGAAGGAGGCCCAACGACTCAACATTCCCATGCTGGCTGAAAAGATGGAGAGTACCATTGACCTGACGATCGACGGGGCGGACGAAGTGGACCCCGATCTCAACCTAATCAAGGGCGGAGGCGGCGCGTTGCTTCGAGAAAAGATCGTCGCCCAAAATAGCCGCAGGGTCATCATTGTGTGTGATGAGAGTAAGCTCTCGCTCAGATTGGGCACACACCGGGCGGTGCCGGTCGAGGTCCTCTTTTTTGGCTGGCATTCTCAGCTTCGCTATCTCGAATCACTGGGAGCCGGGGTCACAGTCCGGCAGGGGAAAGACAGCTCACCATTCATCACCGACTCAGGAAACATGATCCTGGATTGTAACTTCGGCCCCATTGCCAGCCCTGCTGAGTTGGCTGCCACTCTGTCTGCACGAGCGGGGATCGTCGAGCACGGGCTGTTTCTTGGTTTGGCAACAGACGTGATTATTGCCGGCAGAGAAGGCGTTCGACACCTCGTCCGCAAGAAATGAGGGAATCAGTAGACATGTCTGGAAAAGAGAAGATCCAGATTGCCGCTTCAATTCTTTCGGCCGATTTCAGCCGTCTGGGGGAGCAGGCCGAGGAAGCATTGGAGGCAGGCGTCAGGTGGATTCATGTGGATGTGATGGACGGGCACTTTGTGCCGAACCTGAGCATGGGTCCGCAGGTGGTGCGTTCTTTACGCCCGATTGCCGACAGGTTTGGTTCGAGACTAGATGTCCACCTGATGATTATGGAGCCAGATCGCTACTTGGCCGAATTCGTTCGAGCCGGAGCAAATTCTGTGAGCGTTCACGTCGAAACCTGTCCCCACCTTCACCGCACCATCCAAGAAATTCGTGCCTTAGGAGCACGGTCTGGCGTTGCTCTCAATCCAGCTACTCCGCTCTCGACGCTTGAGGAGATCCTCCCGGACCTGGACTTTGTCCTGGTCATGACGGTCGAACCTGGTTTTGGCGGTCAGGAGTTTATCCCATCCAGTCTGAACAAGATTGATCGCTTGCACCGCATCCTTACGGAGCGCGGCCTCGACAGGGTTCTCATCGCGGTGGACGGCGGCGTTCACACGCAGACTGCGGGTGCAGTGGTCAGGGCAGGCGCAACCGTCCTAGTTGCTGGGTCAGCTATTTTCAATGACCAGGAGACGGTGGCTGAGAATCTCCGACAGCTAAGGTCTGCCATTGAAACATCAACGGGCCGAACGCGAAAGGCAAAGTGACGAGAAAACCTCTCCTTGAAGTTTTTCCTGACCCCGAAAAGCTGATTCAGGCGGCCGCAGAGCGCGTTATAGAGATCGCAGCTCAAGGAATCAGGGAAAACGGAAGGGTTGCCATTGCATTATCAGGCGGATCGACCCCGCGTCCTCTCTATACTTTATTGGCGAGTGAGAAGTATTCCAAACGCATCGACTGGCCGAGGGTTCACGTATTTTGGGGAGATGAGAGGTGCGTTCCTCCCGACAGCCCCCATAGTAATTATCGGATGGCTCGCGAGACGCTGCTGGACACCGTACCGATTCCGGTGAGTAACGTCCACCGCATTCATGGTGAGGAGGACCCCGAGAAAGCCGCGGCTGCCTACGAAAAAGAACTGCAAACTTTCTTCGGAGTGAATGCAAGGGACGGACCGCCCCGCCTTGGGTTCGATCTGATCCTTCTCGGGATGGGCGATAACGGCCACACGGTTTCGCTCTTTCCAGGATCACCTGCAGTGAACGAAAAAGAGCGGTGGGTGATGGCACAGTATGTCGAGGTCGTATCGATGTGGCGCGTAACACTCACGCCTGTGGTGATCAACGCAGCGAAGAATGTCTTATTCATTATTTCTGGGGCGGAGAAAGCAGAGCGACTGCACTCCGTGATCGAGGGCCTATTCCAGCCGGAGGTTCTGCCCGCTCAGATCATAAGTCCAGCGCGCGGACGGCTGCTCTGGCTTCTGGACAAAGCTGCGGCCAGTCGATTGGAGCGGCTCTAATAGGGGAGTCAATGGGAGACCAAATCCCTCCTATCCTCCCTTTATAAAGGGAGGAATTTCCCCCCTCTTTGGCAAAGAGGGGCCGGGGCAGATTTTGTAAAAGCATCGTAGCCGCACCCTTCAGGGTGCGTAAGAGGAGGAACGAAGATGCAGCTGGGTATGGTTGGCGTTGGGAGAATGGGTGGAAGTATGGCGATTCGATTGATCAGGGGCGGACATCAAATCGTCGTCTATTCAGCAAGAGTTGAGTCGAGAGAAAAATTTGCCGAGGAGACGGGCGCCGTTGCGGCTTCTTCGTTCAAGGATCTTGTTGCTAAACTCAAGCCGCCCCGCGCTGTCTGGCTGATGATACCTGCTGCTGCGGTGGACCAAACCGTTAGCGATTTGGCCTTACTCATGCAGAAGGATGATATTATCCTCGACGGAGGAAACTCGTACTACATCGACGACATCAGGCGTGCTAAAGAACTCTCAGGCAGAGGCATTCATTATGTTGACTGCGGGACAAGCGGGGGCGTCTGGGGATTGGAGCGCGGCTACTGTCTGATGATCGGTGGGCCTGATGCGACCGTCAAGCGCCTTGATCCAATCTTTAAGACACTGGCGCCCGGCCGTGGTCCCATCTCGAGGACACCCGGTAGAGAGAAAATCGGTGGAAGCGCTGAGGAGGGTTATCTTCACTGTGGCCCTTCCGGGGCCGGCCATTTTGTTAAGATGGTTCATAATGGAATCGAATATGGGATCATGGCAGCGTACGCAGAAGGGTTCAACATCCTTCACCATGCCAATGTGGGAAAGCAGGGACGTGCTGTGGACGCTGAGACAACTCCATTGCGCCATCCCGAATACTATCAGTATGATTTTAATCTCAGAGATATTGCGGAACTCTGGCGCCGCGGGAGTGTCATTGCCTCCTGGCTTCTCGACCTCACTGCAATGGCGTTTCTTGAGGATCCGAATTTGTCGAATTTGACCGGTCGCGTGGCGGATTCTGGCGAGGGACGGTGGACGATCACGGCTGCTATTGAAGAGGGTTCTCCTGCGCCGGTTCTCAGCACGGCCCTATATCAAAGGTTCAGTTCAAGGGGCGAGGATGATTTTGCCAGGAAGGTACTGTCTGCGATGCGATACAAGTTCGGGGGCCACGTCGAGCGAGGCAGCGGGGATTGATCGTTTAGGAAATAAAGTGTTTTGGTTACGGCGATGGCAACGATGCCCGTTTCGTCCCCTTCGACCCGCCGTTCACCCTTCGACAGGCTCAGGGTGAACGGTTCGCTCAGGACCGGGTTCGGTCACGTCGTTCGGTTTTAGGGCATAACCGTAAGACGGTAAACGATACGCCTGCCTGCCGGTAGGCAGGGGTTTCGCAACCCTAACCTAAGAAAATGCGAAAGGAGGTTTGATCAGTGAAAAGATGGTCGATTGATTCAGATCATGCAGTAGCTCGATTTTCAATCCGGCATTTCATGATTGCGAATGTAGAGGGTCTCTTTACTAAGATGACCGGGGTGATCCAGTTTGATCCGCCTGATCTCACTCAATTGTTGGTGGAAGCCGAAATAGACGTGAGAAGCCTCACAACCGGTCACCAAGAGCGGGACGATCACCTCTTGAGCGCGGATTATTTTGAGGCTGCAAAATATCCCAAAATTCTCTTCAGGAGCACCCGCGTCGAAGCGACTGGCGAAAATCACGGCAAGGTCACCGGAGACTTGACCATCCGGGGGATTCGAAAACCGATTACCCTGGACTTTGATTCTTTCGGCCCGGTGAAGAGCCCCTTTAGCGGGATCACCTGCGTCGGTTTTTCTGCGACTGGTAAGGTCAATCGGGAAGACTATGGAATGATATCCAACATACCAATGGAAGGCGGTATGGTCGTAGGAAAAGACGTCCTGATTAATATGGAGGTAGAGGCTGACCTCCTGCCTTAAGGTCAGAGATTTTGACGAGGTGATGGGGAGAAGGGGAGATCTATCCGAGTCTCCGTTTCTCCGCCTCGCTCTCAATGAATTGCGCCCCCGCAACAGATTGCATGTGCCCATTCAATAAAACGGTGTAATTTTGTTGAGATTTCCCACGTCAATCTGGTAAACTTATACCCCAATAGCAAATTATCGTTTACACTCGCACCGTGTGATTTCAAATAAAATCTATTTACGCTCTTGGTAATGAATTCTTGAGTTGAGAGGTGGTCCGGGATGACGATCAGAAGTTTTGGTAAGAAGAAGCCAAAAATTGCCCCGTCTGTTTTTGTCAGCGAGAATGCTTACCTGGTCGGGGATATAAAGATCGGGAGAAATTCGAGCATTTGGCCGGGGGCCGTTTTAAGAGCTGACCGTTTCCGGATTCAAATTGGAAGCAATTGCAGCATTCAGGATAATTGTGTCATCCATGCGGGGATGGCCGATGTCGTCATTGGGGACAATGTGATCGTGGGTCACGGTTCCATCGTTCATTGCGCTAAGATCGGGGACAATGTTCTGATTGGAATGAATGCAACGCTGGGCTTCTTTACAGAAATTGGTGCCTACTGCATTATCGGTGCGCATTCAATGGTGAAGGATAATTCTAAAATTCCAACAAGGTCTTTGGTGATGGGAGTTTCGGCCAAGATAAAGAGAGCCCTGAATAAAAAAGAGATAGAAAGAATTGCTTCGGCGGCTGATTTTTACGCGGACCTATCAAGAGATTTTAAGAAAGAGGGTCTTTGAATCAGAAGGTTCGAGAGAAAATGTTCCGATAAGGAAAAAGAAGAGCGAGGTGCGCGATGGGTGAAAAGGGTCCCTTTAAAGTGGAGCAGGATGGTTATGTCGTTTGGTTGACGCTGAATCGGCCGGATGATCGGAATACCATGGGCCTTGCTTTTTTCGAAGAGCTCAGAAAGCACTTTCAGCGTTTTGACGAAGATTCGAATATTCGTGCTGTGGTGATCAAAGCGGAAGGAAAAAGTTTTTCGGCGGGTCTTGACCTCGCGGAGTTTGGACCGCTTCTGAGCGGAGGAATCGGTTCAGACGTTCGTGAAGAATTGCGAAAAACGATCCTCAAATGCCAGGAGGGCATGAATGCCGTAGAAAGATGTCGCAAGCCGTCCGTCGCGGCAGTCCACAGTCATTGCATAGGCGGCGGGGTTGACCTGCTCTCCGCCTGTGATATCCGGATTGCAGCCAAGGATGCGGTCTTCAGCATCCGCGAGACCCGAATGGGTCTCATCGCTGACCTTGGGACGCTGCAGCGCCTCCCCCGCATCATTGGGCACGGTTGGTTCGGTGAGCTGGCTCTAACGGGTCGGGATTTTACTGCTCAGGAGGCCCTACAGATGGGGTTCGTTACACGAATATGTGAGGATCAACAAAGGCTTTACGAAGAGGCAAAAGGGATCGCCTCCCGGATAGCGGCCTGCCCACCTCTTGCGGTTCAAGGGGCAAAAGACACGATTCTTTACAGCCGGGACCATGGGGTCTATGCAGGGCTGCATTATGTTGCACAGAAAAACGCTGCCGCTCTTCCGAGCGAGGACGTGATCGAAGCGGTGAAAGCTTTCATGGAGAAAAGAACTCCGGTCTTCAAGGGCAAATAAACCCCCAATCGAGCCATAATTTTGGCAAAATCCCCTCTACCTCCCCTTTGCTAAAGGGGAGAACCCATCATCATCCCCCTTTGGTAATCTTCTCCCTGTCGCAGACAGGCAAAGGGGGATTGAGGGGGATCTTAAGATGAGGCTCTATGAAGAAAATGAAAAAGCCAAAGCTCTTAACTTTTTTATTCTGTATCTTTTTTGTGGGCTGTGTTGCTTCTACGCAGAATTCCAAGCCTCGCTCAGAAATAGACGGTTTCAGGGGTATCAAGTGGGGAGCTGAGGTGGCTACGTTGGAAGGCATGGAGAAGCTTGAGCAGGACAGATCATCCAATCGTGACATCGTCTGGTATACGAGAAAGGGGGAGACATTAACATTCGGTAACGTGAAAATCGAAAACATATTTTATTCATTCTGGATGGGAAGCTTCGAAAGTGTGTGGATTGATTTTAGGGGAGACGAAAACTTTGAGGTGCTTAAAAAAGAGTTATTTGAGCGATTTGGAAAAGTACTCGAGTCCAGAGAACTTATGAAAAGAATGGAAAAAGAGCCGCTGATGGAACGCTCAAAGATGCGATATGGGGAAGAGGAATTTTATTTTTGGGAGGGGAAACAGGCGGAAATGTGGTTGTCCTATTCCAGGAAACGCCAGAAAGGAGACCTTTCCATCAATTCCAAAAGGATCAGCGAAGAGAGAAGATCCTACGAAAAACAGAAGGAGAAAGAAGAAAGACTTAGGGAAAGAAAATTTTAGTGGGTGAAGTTGGAAGAGGGTGGAGAGTCCCAAAGTCGGTCGATTTCCCGCCTCATTTGCTCGAAATCAAATGGAACCCATTCTTTGAAGGATTTCCAAGCCGCAAGTTCACGAGCCACCGTCATCCCTCCTTTTTCGCGCTATTTAGTACCCCCCTTCGCAACAACACCCCTGAGAGGGCCGGGAGGTGTGGGAGAGCCTGGAGTGCCGCCGATTGCGCCGGCTGTGGGGAATGCCATCTTTTCAGTCACAGGAAAACGGATCAGGAGACTACCGATTCGTGCTGAAGAATTGAAAAAGGGATAAATATAGGAACAATCCCCTTTTTATGATATAAATGGGTGAAGAAAGGAGCGAACAATGAGAGAGATCGTTCATACGTCACGTATCAAGATTGTGAGGGAGAAGGGGCCAACAAGGAGGGCCATGATCGAAGGGTTCAATGAACCTGTCTATTATGGTGTTCACGGCGGAATCAAGCGATTCTATAAAGTTGAACCCGAGAAAGAGCATGCCGCCACCTTGGATCATATTGTGGCAGCGACAGCCGGGTGAATGATGGGAACATTCGCCAGGTTCCTGGTTGAAAGAAAGATTGCCACGCCGGAAGAACTTTATTGGGCAGACGTAGAGGGAGACATTGAGAACGTAAACAAGGTTTTGAAGATCACACAGATTCGAGTCAACTATCATTTGAAGGTGGACGCCAAAAAG
>Ga0335070_10003572_pt1 | contig 18168 bp, 24 predicted proteins | sample Lox_Sample_13_FD_206722 | JGI IMG/M metagenome (GOLD analysis project Ga0335070, IMG submission 206722) | Soil microbial communities from Loxahatchee National Wildlife Refuge, Florida, United States - Lox_Sample_1.3 | ecosystem: Environmental > Terrestrial > Soil > Wetlands | place: USA...
CCCATCAGCGCGCGGAACTTACGGATCGCATCACTCGCAATCGCGCCGCTGAAATCCGGCAGTTGCGTCACCACAACCCTGCCCGAGACATCCTCCGGCTTGAGATCCTTCATCGCCCGTTCGTCGCGTTCGTCCAGCTTGTAGATGGCCATCCCCGCGATTTTGAGCGGCGTGTGAAACCGGGGAATCACTTCCTCGCTGTGCACCGAAATCGTGCGGCCTTCGTCGACGATCGTCATCTCAAACCCGTCTTTGGGCGGTTCAAGTTCGATCATTTCCGCGGTCTGGTAATATCCGTCGTCACCCACCGGCTCGAGGCCCGCACGGCGAAACTGCGCGGCGATATACTCCGCCGCCACATCGAGCCCGCGCGAAGGAGTGGCGCGGCCCTCTAGCAGATCCGACGCAATGAAGGAAAGATGCCCTCGCAGTGAGTTCGCGGAAACATGATCCAGTGCCGCCTGGATCTGCGGCGCAAGCGGCGCCTGCTCCGCCCCAAGCAGAAAAGCGACCAGAAGGACAAGAGATCCCGCAGCGAGACGGATTCGTGCCTGTCGTTTGTCCAAGAAGTGTGAAATGCGGCAATTCTCCGTGACGAGCGAGTGCGTGGACGCCTCATGCTAGCGCTTATCGAATGCTAAAATCAATAGTTTCCGGAGGTTCTGATGGCTCTGAAATGCCGCCGCTCGGCGGCCGTGGTCGACGTATCGGGTGTGAAGGTGGGCGGCGATCATCCCATCGTTGTCCAGTCCATGACCAACACCGACACCGCCGACAGCGCTTCCACCGTCAACCAGGTGATGGCCCTGGCGCGTGCCGGCTCGGAGCTCGTGCGAGTGACGGTGAACACCGAGGAAGCCGCCGCCGCGGTGCCCAGGATCACCGACTGCCTCGATAAGTTCGGCGTTCGCGTACCCATCATTGGCGACTTTCATTACAACGGCCACATCTTGCTCAAAAAGTATCCGGAATGCGCGCGGGCGCTCGCCAAGTACCGGATCAATCCAGGTAACGTCAATATCGGCAAGAAGCACGACGACAATTTCCGCACCATGATCGAAGTTGCCGTCGAATATGACAAGCCTGTTCGCATCGGCGTCAACTGGGGTTCCCTCGATCAGACGCTGCTCACGCGCCTCATGGACGAGAACTCCCTGCTCTCTGAACCCAAAGACGCCCGCGATGTCACGCTCGAAGCCATGGTGGTGAGCGCCATCGAATCCGCCAAAGCCGCCGAGCGTTATGGCCTGGCGCACGACAAGATCATCCTGAGCGCCAAGGTCAGCGGCGTGCAGGATTTGATCGACGTCTACCGCGCGCTTGCGGCACGCTGCGATTATCCGTTGCATCTCGGACTCACCGAAGCCGGCATGGGGTCCAAAGGCATTGTCGCCACCACGGCTGCGCTTGCTGTCTTATTGCAGGAAGGCATCGGCGACACCATCCGCACGTCACTGACGCCCCTGCCCAATGGCGACCGCACCGAAGAAGTGGTCGTCTCGCAGCAGATTCTGCAATCCCTCGGCATCCGTAGCTTCACGCCGCAAGTCACCGCATGCCCCGGCTGCGGCCGCACCACCAGCACGTTCTTCCAGGAAATGGCCGACCAGATCCAGACGTATTTGCGCGAGAAGATGCCGGTCTGGAAAGAACATCGCCACGGCGTGGAAGAGATGCGTGTGGCCGTGATGGGCTGCATCGTGAACGGACCCGGAGAATCCAAGCACGCCAACCTCGGCATCTCTCTGCCGGGGACGTTCGAAGAGCCCAAAGCGCCGGTGTTCGTCGACGGCCGCCTGCTCAAAACGCTAAAGGGCGACCGCATCGTCGCCGAGTTTATCGAGATCCTCGACGATTACGTGGCCACGCGCTACTGATGCGCACCGTTCGACCCTCCATGCCCGCTTCGCAGCTCACGGCCAAACGCTACTTCATCCGCGGCCGCGTGCAGGGCGTGGGATTTCGATACTTCGCCCAACGCGAGGCCGAACAGCTCGGCGTGCGCGGTTACACGCGCAATCTGGACGACGGCCGGGTCGAAGTGTACGCCGTGGGAACTCGCGATCAGCTTGCGGATCTCGCGGGCCGGCTGTGGAAAGGCCCGCGCTTCGCCGATGTCCGCGCCGTTGAAGAAGTCGAAGCTGACGTGCAACAATACGATACTTTTCACATCGAGCCCTGATGACCAACCACAACCACCTCAAGAAGCTGATCCGCGAAGTTCCTGACTTCCCGAAGCCCGGCATCCTGTTCTACGACATCACCACGCTGCTCAAGGACGGGCCGGGGTTCCGCGACGTCATTGACGCGCTCAAGGAGCACTATCAGGGCTCCGGCGTCGACACAGTGGTCGGCATCGAGGCTCGCGGCTTCATCTTTGCACCCGCACTGGCCTACGCTCTGGGCGCCGGTTTCGTGCCCGTGCGCAAGCCCAGGAAGCTGCCCTCCGACCGTGTCAGTGTGAGTTATCAGTTGGAGTACGGAACCGACAGCCTCGAGATCCACAAAGATGCCATCCGCAGTGGCCACAGCGTGCTGATTGTGGATGATCTGCTGGCGACCGGCGGAACCGCGGCGGCCGTCACCCGGCTGGTCGAGCAGGTCGGAGGAAAAGTCGCGGGCGCGGGATTCGTGGTCGAGCTCACTTTTCTGAACGGGCGCGAGAAACTCGCCGGCTACGACGTGTTTTCGCTTCTGCAATACGACAAATGACCCGCGTGCGCCGCGCGCGCCTTCTCGCGTTCGCCAAAATCAACCTCGATCTCCGCATCCTCTACCGCCGTCCCGACAACTACCATGAGCTGCGCACGATTTTCCAGACGATTTCGCTGGCGGACAGCCTCGCCGTAGATTTCACTCCATCGCGCAAAACCAGCATCCGGGTGAACAGCTCGATCCAGATCCCGAACAACCTCGTCGCCCGCGCGGCCGCGCATTGCCTGGACGCCATGCGCATCACCGGCCAGGTCGAATTCGAACTCGACAAGCGCATCCCCATGGGAGCCGGCTTGGGCGGCGGATCCTCCGACGCCGCAGCCGTGCTACTGGCTCTTCCGGTGCTCGCCGGGCGCTCGCTGGACTGGCCCGCGCTGATCCAGCTCGGCGAAGATCTCGGCAGTGATGTCCCGTTCTTTTTGCTGGGTGGCACCGCGGTAGCGGTTGGGCGCGGCACCGAACTCTACCCGCTTCCTGACCGGTCTCGACAGGCAGGCGTCGTCGTCGTACCCGAGGTGCACGTCTCCACCGCCGATGCTTACAGCCGGCTGAGCGTGCAATTGACATCGAAACCGCAACAAAATAAAATAGTTACTTTCCAGTCTACGGTTTGGGGCGAAAGTGCGCTCATGGAGAGCGCAGGGGAGCCGCCTTCCGGGGTAAATGATTTCGAAAGTGTCGTTTTTGATCAGTACCCCGCGCTAAAATCAATCAAGCAGCGTCTGCGGAATTTGGGCGCGAAACCGGCCTTGATGAGCGGCAGCGGTTCTGCCGTCTTCGGGCTGTTCCCCGGGCGTGATCAGGTTCGTCGCGCTCTTCAATCGTTGAGAAAGGAACGGGTTTTTCCGATCACTCTGGTGAGCCGCGCGAAGTTTCGATCCGAATGGTGGAAACGCCTGCAAGCACATACAAAAGAGAAATCATGGCCGCCCCAAAGCCGGTACGAGCGATGAATCCCGACCGAGTCAAGATTTTCACCGGCAGCGCCAACCCGCCTCTGGCGGCCGAGATCTGCGACTGTCTGGGTGTCGCACTGGGCGCGGCCCAGGTGAAAGGCTTCGCGGACGGCGAGAACAATATTCAGATTCAAGAGAACGTGCGCGGCGCGGATGTCTTCGTGGTGCAACCCACCTGCACGCCGGTGGATCACCACATCATGGAACTGCTGTTCATGGTCCATGCCCTCAAGCTCTCATCGGCGGAGCGCATCACCGCGGTGTTACCCTACTATGGATACGCCCGGCAGGACCGCAAGGACAAACCCCGCGTTCCCATCTCCGCAAAATTAGTGGCCAGGCTCATTGAGGCGTCCGGGACGGATCGCGTATTGACGTTGGATCTCCACGCGGCACAAATCCAGGGATTCTTCGATATCCCGGTGGATCACCTGTTTGGAACGCCGGTCATGATCGATTATTTCAAGCCGCTGGAGGTTCGGAACTTGACGGTGGTTTCGCCGGATGCGGGCGGAGTGGAGCGCGCTCGCGCATTCGCGAAACGGCTGAATGCGCCGCTGGCCATCATCGACAAGCGGCGTGAAGAGGCGAATGTCGCGGAAGTGATGAATGTGATCGGCAAAGTAAAAGACCGGAGCTGCCTGGTAGTCGACGACTTGATCGATACCGCGGGGACGCTGGTAAAAGGTGCCAAGGCGCTGCTCGATCATGGCGCCATCAGCGTTTCGGCTTGCGCCACGCACGCCGTGCTGTCCGGCACGGCTGTCGAACGCATCGAGAAATCGCATCTTAAGGAAGTCATTGTCACCAATTCCATTCCGCTCTCGAAGAAAGCCCGGCAGTGCAGCAAGATTCGAGTACTATCGATTGCGCCTCTGCTTGCCAGAGCTGTGCAGTCGATCCATGAGGAGACTTCAGTCAGTATTTTGTTTGTTTGAGATTTCCGGGCGGCAACCCACGTCAAGAGCCCTGCTCTTCGGACTTGCCGAACCCGTTTTGAGGAGAAGCAATGAAAACGGATATTACAGTAACCGCGGAGCCTCGTGCGTCGCGCGGAAAGAATGAAGCCAGGCGTACGCGGCGCTCAGGCATGATCCCCGCGGTGGTTTACGGGGCCTACAAGGACCCGGTGCCGGTTGCAGTCAATCCGCAGCAGATCGCGCAGATCCTTCACAGCAAAACCGGGCACAACACCATTTTCAATTTGAGCATCCAGGGCGGTGAGAACACCGCGGTGATGGTAGTCGATGGCCAGCATGACCCCATCAAGGGGCACCTGCTGCACGTGGACCTCAAGCGGATCGACCTCACCAAGCGCATTCGTGTCTCCGTCCCGGTCCTCATTCATGGCGAGCCAAAAGGTGTGAAGCAGCAGGGCGGCCTGCTCGAGCCCATCACGCGCGAGGTCGAGATCGAGTGCTTGCCGGACGATATCCCGGAGCATTTCACCGTGGACGTGACCGAGTTGTTAATTGGCCAGAGCCAACGCGCCAGTGACATCCCGTTGAGCGGGTCCATCAAGCTGATGAGCTCGGCGGATTCTGTGATCGCGCATGTCATCGCGCTGAAGGCGGTGGAGGAGGCCAAGCCGGCCGAGGCCGAAGCCGTGCCTGCCGCCGAAGGCACTCCCGCCGAACCCGAAGTCATCAAGAAAGGCAAGAAGGAAGAGGAGGGCGCTGCCGAAGCCAAGCCGGAGGCCAAGGGCGAAGCCAAGCCCAAGAAAAAGTAGTCCGGAATGTATCTGGTCGTGGGCCTCGGCAATCCCGGAGAGGAGTACGAGCGCACTCCCCACAACTTGGGCTTCCGGGTGGTTGATTTGCTCGCCGAGAGGCACGCGATCCGAGTTACCCGGAGAGACTCGAAGGCGCTCACGGGAGTGGGAGAGATCGCCGGCAAACCGGTCATGCTGGCCAAGCCGCAAACGTACATGAATCTGAGCGGCGCCTCGGTGGCCGGGCTGATGGCGAAGCATTCCTTCGCGCCGGAAGATCTGATTCTGGTTTATGACGAGTTGGATCTGCCGTGGGGCGAGATGCGGATCAAGCCGCGCGGATCGGCGGCCGGGCACCACGGTTCCGAGTCGGTGATCGGTGAACTGGGTACGAGAGAATTTGTGAGGGTACGGCTCGGAATCAATCCGGGCTACAAACTCCGCGACGGCGCGGAATATCTGCTGGCGCCCATTAAGCGCACGCAGTGGAAGGAATCGGAAGAACTGGTCGGCCGCGGGGCTGACGCAGTCACTTCCATAATTGCCGAAGGCGTCGAAAAGTCCATGACGAGGTTCAATCGTCGCGCCCAAGGTTCAAAAACTGAGGAAGAATGAGGATCTACGAAGAGCTGTTTATCGTGAAGCCGGACGCCCCGGAAGAGGAGGTCGACCAGTTCATCGAGCAGATGAAATCCGTGGTCTCCAGTTCCGGCGGGTCCGTAGACAAAGTGGACAAGTGGGGAAAACGCAGGCTGGCGTATCGCGTGGACAAGTATCGGGAAGGCGCGTACGTGCTGTTCCAGTTCAATGCGGCGCCAGAGACCGTTAAGGAATTCGAGCGGCGGCTGCGCGTTTCCGACCTGGTGATCAAGTTCTTGACGGTGCGCATCGACCAGACCCTGAAGCGTCTGGAAAAGCGCAAGCGGGATCGCGACAAGCGGGCCCATCGCAAAGCCGCGGCGCCCGCCGCCCCGGCGCCGGCGCAACCGTCCATGGCACAACAGATGATGGGCGAATCGGCGGCAGCGGAGTAAGCGAGGAAATCGATATGACAGAATCCAAGGGAAGACCGGGTAGTGCCGGCCAAAGACCCACCGGCGGCGACAAAGCCGTTGCCACCCAGAAGAAGCAGTATTTCCGGCGAAAAAAAGTCTGCCGCTTCTGCGTCGAGAGGATCGACGACATCAACTACAAAGACGTCCGGCTGCTCTCGAGCTTCATCGCAGAGCGTGGGAAAATCGTGCCACGCCGCATTTCGGGCGTGTGCGCGCCGCACCAGCGACGCCTGGGAGACGCTATCAAGAAAGCGCGCAACATCGCGCTGCTGCCGTTCGCAGCATCGATATAACGTCCCTCTGGTTGCGGCTCAGCCACGCAACGCGCGTTAACCGAGCCGCGACCAAAGGGAGCGGAAATCTGGAGATCATTCATGGAAATCATTCTCAGAGAAGACGTCGAAAAGCTCGGCGCCCGCGGCCAGGTGGTGAAAGTCGCCAATGGCTATGCGCGCAATTTCCTGCTGCCCAAGCGCCTGGCCGTGCCCGCTACCGAGGCCAACAAGAAGATCGTCGAACAGGAGCGGCAGGCTCATCTTCGCCGCGAAGCCAAAATAAAAACCGAGGCGGAGGATCTGGCCAAGCTGCTGGTCGGTGTCGCCGTCACCATCGCCCAGAAGGCAGGTGAGAACGATCAGCTCTTCGGATCCGTGACCGCCAAGGACATTTCCGAGGCCCTGGAGAAGCAAAACTTCACCGTGGACCGGCGCAAAATCCAGCTCGATGAGCCCATCCGGCAACTGGGTGAGCACAAGGTCACCGTGCGCCTGCACCGCGAGGTTCCCGTTGAGGTTTCGGTCCACGTGGTGAAAGAAGAATAGCGGCGGCCCGATGGCTTTTGAGCTTACCGGGCAAACCGCCATCGTCACCGGGGCAGCCACCGGCATCGGCGAGGCCATCGCCCGCCGTCTGGCGAAGGCTGGCGCGGCGGTGGCGGTCGCCGACTTGAACCTGGACGGCGCAACCGCCGCAGCGCGCTCCATCGGTGGGGATGCATTTCCGCTCGAACTCAACATCGCGCAGTCCGATTCAGCCAACGCGGCAATCGCGGAAGTAATCAAGCGCCGTGGCCGGGTCGATATTCTGGTGAACAATGCCGGTATCGCCGGTAAAGCCGCCCCGCTCTGGGAGCAAACCGACGAGGACTGGCAGACCGTCATCGCGGTGAATCTTCTCGGCGTCGTTTATTGCACCCGCGCCGTTCTTCCCCACATGCGCAGCCGTAAATACGGCCGCGTCGTCAACGTCGCCTCCATCGCCGGCAAAGAGGGCAACCCCAACATGTCGCCCTACTCGGCCACCAAGGCCGCCGTCATCGCATTTACCAAATCAGTGGGCAAAGAAGTCGCCACGGAGGGCATTTGCGTGAATGCCGTGGCGCCGGCCGTCATCCGCACACATATCCTCGATCAACTCACTCCCGAGCAAGTGGACTACATGACCCAGCGCATCCCCATGCATCGCACCGGCACCACGGAAGAAGTCGCCGCCGTAGTCCATTTCCTGGCGAGCCCCGATTGCTCCTTCGTCACCGGCCAGTGCTACGATGCCAGCGGCGGCCGCGCCACTTACTAGCACCGTGTAAATATTCCAGCCGGCGTCTCCGGCCCCTGACGCGAAACCAATACCTTACCGTTTGGCGGTCAGCTTGCACATCTCTAAGAAACGGAGGGATTTACATGCTGACCAAAGTTATGGCACTGAGCGCCGTGGTGGTACTGATCGGTTGCGGCACCAAACCGGCAGATAATCCAACCCCGCCAGCCGATGCACAGAAGCCCGCCGCTGCAGCCCCGGCCGGTTTTGATAGCACAAAGATCGCGCCGGAAATCACGGTGCCGGCAGGCACGGCGCTTCACGTTCGCCTGGATCAAGCCCTGGACACACGGCGCAGCCGCGCGGGCGAAGCGTTCACGGCTACTCTTGCCGAGCCCATCGTGGTCGGCGACCAGACCGTTGTTCCGAAGGGCACCGAATTTCGCGGGCATGTGACGGCTTCGGGCGCGTCCGGCCGATTGAAGGGGCGTGCAGTGATCGGCGTAACGCTGGATTCGTTTGACCTGAAGGGCAAAAGCTACAGCATCGACACTTCAGCCGACAGCCGGGCGAGCGCTGGTCATAAGAAGCGCAACGGATTGCTGATCGGCGGCGGCACCGGCCTGGGCGCAGCGCTGGGCGCTTTGGCCGGAGGCCCAAAAGGGGCCCTGATCGGCGCGGGCGCCGGGGCAGCAGCAGGAACCGCTGGAGCTGCGGCAACGGGCAAAGAAAACGCAGGCTTTCCCGCGGAAACGCTGCTGACCTTCTCGTTGCGAGCGCCCGTCCGCATTTGATCGGGTGTTTGGCCACCAGCCGCCGCCTTCACCGATCCGTAACTCAGCGGTAATTGTTTTGTAACACGCCGCGCGCTATCTTCAGATCAGGCCAAACATGAAAACGGTTGCCCTGATCGAGGACGATACCGACCTTTTCACGCTGCTGAAATACAATCTCGAAAACGAGGGATTCCGCACCGTCGGACTGCAGACGGGTAAGGGTGCGATCGAATTGTGCCGTCGCGAGCGGCCCGATGTGGTGATCCTGGATATCATGCTGCCCGATTCCGACGGCATCGACATTTGCCGCGAAATGCGCGCCAGCCCCGACCTCGCCCACACGCCCGTAATCTTCCTCACTGCGCGCGCCTCGGAGAGCGATCGCATTCTCGGCCTGGAGTTGGGGGCGAACGATTACGTCGTCAAGCCGTTTTCTGTCCGCGAACTGATCGCCCGCGTGAGGAATCAGATGCGGGCGCCCGCCACCTCCGCCCGCGTCCTGCGCTGTGATGGCCTGGAACTCGAACGCGACAGTTGCCGTGTCCGGCTGAATGGGAAACCGCTGACGCTCACAGCCACGGAATTCCGCCTGCTCGAATTCCTGATGAGCCGCCCGGGCGTGGTTTTCAGCCGCGAACAGTTGCTGGATTACGTGTGGGGCGTGGACCGCGCGGTCACCGACCGGACGGTCGACGTTCACATCCTCCGCCTCCGGCAAAAGGTGGAAACCGATCCCACCGCCCCCGCCATGATCCGCTCGGTTCGCGGGTTTGGCTATCTATTTGATTCCGCCGCAGCCGAAACTCCCCAGCCGCAGTAGACCTCGCGCGGACCTCGACCTTCCTCAACGCGCCCCCGCTTCAACGCAGACGCTCTGCGTCGTAGAGAGCGCGCGTGTGCCGCACGGCCGCAACAATGAGCATCAGCGTCATACCGGCGATACCCGCGACTCCACCGATATCGAATAACCGCCAGCCCGTGCCGGCGAGGCCGGCGGTGGGTTTCAACAGAAGCACGATATTCCCGATCACCAGCAAGATCCTCAGTTCAGTCGGACCCAGCTTCCAGAACGAAAGGTGGAAGGTACCTAGCGCATAGGTTGCGAGATAAACCTCGATCGAGAGCATGAGGTAAGCAATCAGCAAGACCAGCGCGATGCGCTCGCTCATGAAGCCCGAAAGAGCCAGGCCGACCAGCAGAAACAGCGCCCCGAACGCGTCCACCACGTGATCGACGTAGAAACCATAGCGTGGCCGTTGGCGGTTGCGCACTCGCGCCAGTGTGCCGTCCAGGCTGTCCCCCAGCCAATTCAGCGCCAGGCAAACGATCACCGCATAAAGACCCACTGGATTCCACCGCGCCCACCAGTAGCTTAAGCCGGCGCCCAACAACGCCACGAACCCAAGCAGAGTCAGATGATCGGAATTCACCCAACGCGGCGCGTGCTCCGCGAGCCAGATGAGAGTCCGTTTTTCCACCGGAGCCAGCAAGCTGAGCTGCTCCCGCTTGGCCTCCTGAAATGTCACGGCCATCTGCACTAGTGTACGCAAACGCGGTGCGAAGGTTTCATGGGGAATTCAGACCCTTTAGATGAAACTGAGGTGCTTAGACCCCCCGCACAAAACACCGGATCACGACGAACGCGCCCGCGGCGATCAACGCCGCCATGGGGATGGTCAGCACCCAAGCCCACACAATGTTCGTCGCCAGGCCCCAGCGCACGGCCTTCACCCGGTGAAACGCACCGACACCGGCGATCGCCCCGGCGATCGAATGCGTCGTCGAAACCGGAAGGCCCAGAAACGTTGGGAAGAGGATGGAAAGCGCTGCCGCGGTTTCGGCGCAGAATCCGCTGCGCGGTTTAAGCCGCGTCAGCCGCCCGCCCATGGTGCGCACAATGCGCCATCCTCCGCTCAGCGTGCCCAAACCAATTGCCGCATGCGCCGAAAAGATGACCCAAACCGGCACGTGTATCGTTGCCAGATACCCCGCTGAGTACAGCACGGCCGCGATAATCCCCATGGTCTTCTGCGCGTCGTTCGAGCCGTGCGCAAAACTAAAGGCCGCCGCCGAAACCAACTGGAGTTTGCGAAAGTACGTGTCCATCTTGGCCGGGGTCGATTTCTGAAACAGCCAGTACACCAGGACCATCAGCGTGTAGGACAGAATCATCCCGATCATTGGGGAGAGCACAATGAACGCCAGGGTGTTCGGCCACTTCCCAAGAATCAACCCGCGAAAACAACCGCCAAAACCATTGAGGAATGCCGACCGCCCCACGGTGGCGCCCGCGTAGCCGCCGATGAGCGCATGGGAAGAACTGGTCGGCAGGCCCAGCCACCATGTAATCAGGTCCCAGACGATCGCGCCGATGAGGCCGGCCAGAATTACGTAGGGCGTTACAACACTCAGATTCACGAACCCTTCGCCCACCGTCTCGGCCACTGAAGTGCCGAACGTAAATGCCGCAATGAAGTTGAAAAACGCCGCCCCAGCCGACGGCCTGCAGTGGGCTCAGCACCCGGGTAGCGACGATCGTGGCAATGGAATTCGCCGCATCGTGAAAACCGTTGATGAAATCGAAAACCAGGCCAATGCTGATGATCAGGACGACCAGCGTCAACGTGGACATTGACGGCTAGCTGTTCTTCACAACTACGTTTTGCAGCACGTCCGCCACGTCTTCGCAATGGTCCATAGTGGCTTCCAGGAACTCGTAGATCTCCTTGATTTTGATGAGCGTGATGCAGTCCTTCTCCGTCTCGAACAGCTCGCTGACCAACCCGCGAACCATGTGATCCGCCTCATTTTCCAGCCGGTTGATCTCGATGCAGTGCTCCGTCACTTCCTTCTTCTTGTCCAGCGCTTCGAAGGCTTTTTTCATGGCGCGGCTGCAACTGTAGATCGTCTCGCAAAGCTGGACCATGCCCGGCGGAATGGGCTTCACGCGGTATGCCGTCATGCGGTGCGACGCGTCTTCGATTCCGTCCAGCACGTCATCCAGGCGGCTGGAAAGCGAATGGATGTCCTCGGGATCAAGCGGAGTGATGAACGTGGAATTCAGACGCGTGAACATCTCGTGGATAATATCGTCGCCTTGGTGTTCCAGCCTCTTGATTTCCTTGGCTACCTCATCCAGCCGAGTCTGGCCGGCCTTCACGCCTTGCAGCAGAAGCCTGGCAGCCTCGCTGATGAGATCCACCTGGCTGACAAACAGCTCGTAGAACTTCTCTTCCCGTGGCAGTAGTCGCATGAGGAGCAGACCATCCTCTCAACTGGGCTAACCAGGTCAAAATGACCCTAAACTCCACTAGATTCGACAGTACCAGATGCGAAAGCGCACCGCTACGCCAGGCAGGCGCCACGTCGCCGCTCAGTCTGGCTGCCGGCTGAGCCTTCCGCAAAGCGGGATATTCCTGCACTTTCCAGGCGCCAGTTCACCAACGAAACGCGTCTTAATCAGCTCATGATTCGCTGACAATCGGGAAGTGTCGCGGAGCTGCATCCTCAACGTCCTCTCCATGCAGAAAGCGCGTATCCAGCAGACGGTGCGTATCCACGTTTCCCATGGCCGCCAGGATGTTCTCCTTCAGGTGCGGATAGTCCTCCTCCAACTCGCGAAAGATCTCGCGCAGCGAACGGCGCACCGTCCCGGTCTTCTGCGAGCAGCCGCACGGCACCAGCGGCGCGCCGCGCGACTCCGCGTACGCCGCCGTAATGTCTTCGGTCACGAACACCAGCGGGCGAATCAGCCGGAACTCGCGGTCGCGCGAATGCGTCACCGGCGGCAGCGCGCTCAGTTTGCCGGTGAACAACGTGTTGCGCAGCAGCGCTTCGCAGAAGTCATCCGCGGTGTGGCCGAACGCGATGACGTTAGCTCCTAGTCCGCGCGCGATTTCGTACACCGCGCGCCGCCGGTAGCGGCTGCACAGATCGCAGCCGTGGTCCGGTTGCTCGTCGAGCAATCGCAGGGACGGGTTGTCGCGAAAGTAGGTCCAGGCAATTCCGCGTTGCCGGAGATAGTCGCCCAGCGGCTCCACTGGCCGGAGAAACTTCCCCTGCTCTACAGTGAACGCGCAGACCGAAAACTCCACCGGCGCGCGCTTGGCAAGCAAAAGCAGCGCTTCGAGCAGTGTCAGCGAGTCCTTGCCGCCCGAAAGCGCCACGGCCACCCGGTCGCCATCGCGAATCATCTTGAAGCGATGGATCGCCTCGCCCACCTTACGCAGCAGAGTTTTTTCCAGCTCCACAGATTGATTATAGTTGGGGTCACAGGCCCCTTATTGTGTCCGCTACCGTGTCCCCAGCGCGATTGCTGGCCTTCGACACCCTCCGCAAAGTCGGCCGTGGCGGGTATGCCTCCGACCTGCTGGCCTCGGCCGGGCCGCTCGACCCGCGCGACACCGCGCTGGCCTCGGAAATTGTGTTTGGGGTGTTGCGCTACCAGGCGCAACTGGACTTTCTCATCCAGCATTGCTCGGGCCGTCCTGTCCCAAAGCTCGATTTCGAAGTTCTGCTGGCCCTTCGCTTGGGGGTTTACCAACTGCGCTACCTCGACCGCATCCCGCCCCACGCCGCCGTCGGCCAGAGCGTGGAACTGGTCAAAAGTGCGGGATTTCGCTCCGCGGCGGGGTTCGCCAACGCCGTGCTGCGCAAGGTGGGCCGCGAGGCCATTGCATGGCCCGATCGCGCGGTCGAACTTTCGCTCCCGCATTGGCTCCTCGATCGCTGGGATCGCGAGTTCGGCGCCGCCACCACCACGCTCATCGCGCACGCTAACCTTCGCGCAACCGAAACCTATATCCGCATTCCTCGAGACCGCGCAATTCCTCCAGGCATCACCGTCGATCCCACCGAGATACCCGGTTGCTACCGCCTGGTCGCCGGTGAGGCGGGCCGGTTTCGCATCCAGGACATCGGCTCACAAGCGGTGGTTCCCTTGCTGGATCTCGCGTCCGGCCAGACCTTCCTGGATCTCTGCGCCGCGCCAGGCAACAAGACGGCCCAGGCGCTGGAATATGGTGTGCGCGCGGTGGCCTGCGATTTCCACCCCAAGCGGGTGGACATGCTCAGGTCGCTCGGCGTCAACGTGGTGCATCTGGACGGCACGCGCCCGCTGCCGTTTGGCCGCCGATTCGACCGCATCCTTCTGGACGCGCCCTGCTCGGGAACGGGCACGCTCGCCCGCAATCCTGAAATCAAGTGGCGTCTCGAAGCCGCCGACATTCAGGAACTTCACCGCCGCCAGGTTGTACTGCTGCGAAACGCGCTCGATGTGCTGGCCCCGGGTGGCGTGCTCGTGTATTCCACGTGCTCGCTGGAGCGTGAGGAAAATGACGGCGTCCTGGAGGCTCTGGGCCTCAATCCGGAGCGCATCATGCGGCGGATTCCGGGCATTCAACCCGGAGACGGCTTTTTCGCTGCTGTGCTAAGATCGAGGTAGTTTACAAGCCAAAATGGTTCAGATTGTTCCCTCGATTCTGGCTGCGGACTTTGCCCGCTTGGCCGAACAAATCGAGAGCGTGGAGCGCGCGGGCGCTGCCATGCTGCATCTCGACGTCATGGACGGCCATTTTGTGCCCAACTTCACCATTGGTCCGCCAGTGGTCGCGAGTATTCGAAAAGTCACCCGCGCCCGGCTGGACGTGCACCTCATGATCGAGGACCCTGACTATTACGCGCCGATATTCATCCAGGCCGGCGCCGACCAGGTTTCCGTCCACCAGGAAGTCTGCCGCAATCTGGATCGCACATTGCGCATGATTCGAACGGAGGGTGCGCTCGCCGGGGTGGTGATCAATCCAGCCACGCCGGTCGCGATGCTTGAGGATGTGCTGGATGTGGCGGATTACGTGCTGATCATGAGCGTGAACCCGGGCTTCGGCGGTCAGCATTTCCTTCCGCATTCGCTGGAAAAGGTCCGCCAGCTCGACCGGCAAAGGCGCGAGCGGCATTTGCAGCTTCCCATTGAAGTCGATGGAGGGATCACGCTCGAGAATCTGCCGGATGTGGTCCGTGCCGGGTGTGACTGGATCGTGACAGGGTCTTCCATATTTCACACGCCTGACCCGGCTGAGACCGTCAGGAAAATGAACCAAACTGCCCAGGATGCGATGGCGGTCAGGGTCTAGTAAAACTATGCTTCTCGGTCTACATCGAATTCGTCTCATCATCGTCACGGCGGCGATCATTGGCCTTCTCACTTCCTGCGGGATTCGCCGCAAGAAATACGAGAACCCCATTGCCAAGGACACACAGCAGCCCGACAAGGTCCTGTTCGACAAGGCCATCAACGACGTCGAACACGGCCGCTATGAAGTCGCGCGCCTCACGCTGAATACCCTAATCAACACCTACGACACGAGCGAGTATCTGGCGAAAGCCAAGCTGGCTATCGCCGACAGTTGGTATCGTGAGGGCGGCACGCACGCCTGGGCGCAGGCGGAAGCCGAATACAAAGACTTCAAGCTGTTCTATCCCACCATGCCCGAAGCGGCCGAGTCCCAGGAAAAGGTCTGTTTGATTCACTATAAACAGATGGAAAAGCCGGACCGCGACCGGCAGCAGGCCATTCGAGCCGAAGACGAGTGCCGCCAGTTGGTCAACGAGTATCCCAACAGCAAGTTCGCCCCTCAGGCGCAACAAATGCTGCGCAACATCCAGGAAGTGTTGGCCCAGGGCGAGTACAAGGCCGGCATCTTCTACCACAACAAGGGAAGCTATCCCGCGGCGGCGAACCGTTTGCAGTCTTTGGCGGAACAGTATCCCTTGTTCAGCGAAGCCGATGAGGCCTTGTGGCAACTCGCGGACTCCTACACTCGGATGGGCGACCGTTTTGAAGACCGGGCCGCGACCGCTTACACGAAAATCGTAAAGGACTATCCGCTGAGCAACCACGCGGACGAGGCTGCCGCCAAGCTCAAGGAAATGAACCGGCCGGTGCCGGAAGCCGATCCAGTGGCCTACGCACGCATGAAGTACGAGCAGGAGAACCGCGAAAAGATCGGCGTCATGAGCCACATGTTGGACATGTTCAAGCACAGCCCGGAAACGCGCATGGCGGCGAAATCCGGGACGCCGGCAATGGCGGCTATGCGTCCCGCGATTCCGTTGAGCGTACCTGCGGCTCTGAATGGGTCAGCAGCCGGCGGAACATCGGATGTAACCGTTCAGAACGTGACGGATTCCACCGCGCTCGACACCAAGCCGGATGCGCGCATGAGCCCGCCGGCAGCAGCAGCGGCATCGCCCTCCTCAAGCGCGGCAGCCGGGGCTTCGTCGGTCACGGCGACGGCCGCTCCAGAAAGCGGGTCGGCAGCGCGGTCGGCGGATTCCGCTGCCAAAGAGCAGCAGCTTCCACCGCCGACAAACCACACGCCACCGAAGAAAAAGAAGAGCAAGAAAAAGAACGCCGCGACGCAAACCACAACCCAGCAAACGAATCCGCCACCGGCCGATTCGCAGGCGGCGAGTAAGCCGCTACAATGAGCCGCCGCATTCTGCTGGCCGATCACAGTCCGCACGCCCAGCGCATGGGAGAGCGTATCCTCCGCGACGAAGGATACGAGGTCGCAACCGTCACGGATGGGGAAACCGCGCTGTTACGGCTGAAGGACCTCGCGCCGGATGTGATTCTGGCTGACATCTCGCTGCCCGGCCGAACGGGTTACGAAGTCTGCGAGTATGTGAAAACCAGCGGCAAATTTCCGCAAACGCGCGTGGTCCTCACTGCCGGCCCTGTAACCGCGTACGATGAAACTCGCGCCCAGGCGGTGGGCGGCGACGGATTCGTTCGCAAGCCGTTCGAGGCCAGCGCCCTGCTGAACACCGTCCAACCGCTGGTTGAAAGTCCGGAGGTCCAACCGGCTCCCAAGGTTGCCGCGGCTCCCAAAGCCGCCGTGGAGCCAAAGCCGGCTCCCACGGCGCCGCCTCCTCCGCCCGCCCCGCGGCCAATCGACCGGGAACAGGTGCGGGCGGCAGTGATTCTGGCGCTCGAAGCGTCCATGATCACCATGATCGAGAACATCACAGATAAGGTGGTCGTTGCGCTCGAAGCAGACGCACGCCCACCGGCGCCTCAAGCGGTGACTAGAGCGGCGGCCGTTCCAGCACACCTACCCGCTCCGCCCATCGCGGCGCCTGCCCGTCCGGAGGAATCCAAGCCCGCCTCGGCGCAGGCGACGGCGCCGCCTGAAGAGCCCGTGGTGCGCGTCCGTACTCCCGTTTTCCGCACACTGTCATAACACATGCCCGACAATAGCTTCGACGTTGTTTCCAAAATCGAGCTGCCGGAGGTGTCCAACGCCATCCAGCAGGCCATGAAAGAAATCATCACCCGTTTCGACCTGAAAGATTCGCACTCTCAGATCGAGCTCAACGAAAAAGAGCACAAGATCGCGCTTGCCAGCAAGGATGAGTTCAAGCTGAAGGCCATCAACGACATCCTGCAGCAAAAGCTGGTCAAACGCAAAGTGCCGCTCAAAGGACTCACCTACGGACCGGTGATCCAGGCCGCCGGTTCCACCGTCCGCCAGGAGGTCACGCTCCAGCAAGGCATTCCCATCGAGAAGGCGCGAGAGATCGTGAAGAAGATCAAGGACAGCAAGCTGAGGGTGCAGGCTGCGATCCAGGCCGATCTGGTGCGCGTGAGCGGCCGCGACCGCGACACGCTCCAACAGGTGATCGCACTGCTGCGCGACTCCGATTTCGGCATCGACATGCAGTTCACCAACTACAGGACCAATTAGTGGCGCGCCGCATCGAGTCGCACGCGCTCGATGGACCGGCGGGAGCACTTGAGGCGCTGCTCGAAGAACCGGAAGACCGGCCACCTGACGAAGCCGCCTTGGTGTGCCATCCGCATCCGCTCTTCGGCGGCACCATGCATAATAAAGTCGTTTATCGGCTGGCTCGCGCGCTGCGCCGGCGCGGCTCCGTGGTTCTGCGGTTCAATTTCCGCGGCGTCAACCGCAGTGAGGGGCGCCATGCCGGCGGCGTTGGTGAGGTGGAAGACGCTCGAGCCGCGCTGGCGTGGTTGCGGTCGCGTTACCCTGAGCTTCCGTACGCTCTGGCCGGATTCTCATTCGGCGCAGGCGTAATCGCAAAGCTGGGGTGTGAGCTGGCTGAGGCCGCACGCCTGATCGCAGTGGGCTTTCCGGCACGGGGCAGCAACATCCAGCATCTCGCCTCCTGCACGGTGCCGAAGTTTTTCATCAGCAGCACGCACGATGAGTTCGCTCCGCGCCACGAGATGGAGGCGCTCTTTTCCAAGATCGGTGACCCGAAGCAGTTGATATGGATTGAAGCCGAAGATCACTTCTTCAGCGGCGCGTTGGGCCAATTAGAGGAGAGTGTGCTGAACCTGGGATTAGTTGTTCGCAGGTAGCCGGAGCGCCCGCTCGGACCGGCGGGTGGCGCGG
>Ga0335070_10003573_pt1 | contig 18168 bp, 10 predicted proteins | sample Lox_Sample_13_FD_206722 | JGI IMG/M metagenome (GOLD analysis project Ga0335070, IMG submission 206722) | Soil microbial communities from Loxahatchee National Wildlife Refuge, Florida, United States - Lox_Sample_1.3 | ecosystem: Environmental > Terrestrial > Soil > Wetlands | place: USA...
CGACTCGGCTGGCGACATCTTCATGTGCGTGCACGCCAACGACATCGCCATCGGCATGCTTATGGTCGGTGAGGTCCCCGGGTTGTAGTCCGTCGCCAGTGCCACCGGAACTCCCGCGTCAATCAACCGCCGCGCATTGGGATAGTCCTTCCATCCCAAAAAATAGTTTGCGCCTGGAACCAGCGTCGCGACCGTATTCGCCTTCGCCATCTGCAGGATGTCGTCGTCGCTTACATGATCCATGTGATCGAACGACGCCGGATCGAAGCGCAGGAACGGCGCTAGTTTCGTCTCGGACAACTGGCCCATGTGGGCGCGAACATCGAGGCTGTGCTGCCTGGCCGCAGCAAAAATCTGCCCGGCCTCGTCCGCCGTAAACGCACCTTTATCGCAAAACACGTCCACAAAGCGGGCAAGCTTCCGCCGCGCCGCCTGCGGAATCATCTCTAAACAGACGATCTCCACATAGTTTTGTGAGCGCCCCTGAAACTCTTTTGGGACGACATGCGCTCCCAGCAGGCTGGGAAGCACCGTTCCGGGCCAGGTCGCACTCGCGGCGCGTATGGCTTCCAAAGATTTCAACTCGGATTCAACCGTCAGTCCATAGCCGGACTTGGCTTCGACGGTAGTGGTCCCGTGCGCAGCCATGTCGCTGAGAACCTTGACGACCTTGTTCGTGAGCGCGCTCTTGGCTGCTTTGCGTACGCCTTCCAGACTGGACCGAATCCCACCGCCGGCCGCAGCGATCTGCTCGTACGACGCGCCTTCAATCCGCTTCTCAAAGTCAACCAGCCGCGGCTCAACGAACACGGGATGGGTATGCGAATCCACGAATCCCGGCAACAGAACTTTGCCGGCGCAGTCGATCTCGGTAATCTTCTTTCGATTCTTTTTCAGCCACGGATCGCGCACCGCCTCTTTCGTCGATCCCACAGAGACGATCTTTCCACCCAAACACAAAACGGCTCCGTCGCGAATGATGCCCAGCTCTTTCAATTCCGAGCCGTGCCGAGGTCCCGCATTTCCCGACGGAGACCGCAATGTAACAAGTTGGCCGATGTTGACAAGCAGTATCGGGTTCGGCCGCTGGAGTTTGGACTTCACCGCATTCAGTCTAGCAGCCGTTGCCGCCAGCGGCGCCCCAGGAAGCATCGACTAACTCGGTTCATCCCGTTGTCTTGCTCCATCGGTCGTCCTAAGATCAAACGCGTAGGAGATTCCCGTGAATGTCTTCTTCCCTCGACACCGAATTATTCCGCGCGGATTCTTCATCACTGCCTGGTGTCTTGCTGGCTTTTCGATCCTGGCTGCTTCGCCCGTTCCGCCCGCGCTTCCAACGGCGCCCACGTTGCGGCAAGCGGCCGATGCACGCCACGTTCTTGTGGGCACAGCCGCGGCTTCTCACTTTCTATCCGAGCCGGAGTACGCCTCTGTCCTCGGCTCCGAGTTCAGCCAGCTTCAGGCCGAGAACGAAATGAAGTTTGGGCTCATTCATCCACGCCCGGCCTCCGATCCGAATCCTTACAACTTCAACGGCGGTGATGCGCTTGTCGCCTTTGCCCAGGGTCACAACATGGTGGTCCGGGGACACACGCTGGTCTGGCACAACCAGATTCCCGACTGGGTCAAGAGCGGCAACTTCTCGCCGCAACAGCTCTCCGACATTCTCAAGGGCCACATTCACACCGTGATGACGCACTACGCATCCAAGGTCTACGCGTGGGACGTGGTTAACGAAGCCTTTGAAGATGATGGATCGATGCGCCACACGATCTGGTTCGACCAACCTGGGATTGTCGCGGGCAAGGGAACTGAGTACATCGAGGAAGTCTTTCGTTGGGCTCACGAAGCAGATCCGAAGGCAAAACTCTTTTATAACGACTACGATGCCGAAGAGATCAACAGGAAATCCGACGCCATCTACGCGATGGCCAAAGATTTCAAGAAACGAGGAGTGCCTCTCGACGGTGTCGGGTTCCAGGCGCATGTCACTTTGAAGTTCGATGATCCGGCGAAGCTGGAGTCATTTGCCAAAAACCTGGAGCGCTTCGCCAAGCTCGGACTCGAACTGCACATCACCGAACTCGACGTCCGCCTCACCGATCCAAGTGCAGAATCCCTGGCCGCGGAAGCGAAACTCTACGGAGAGATCACGAAGCTCTGCGTGCAGCAACCTGCCTGCAAAGTGCTTCAAACCTGGGGTTTCACCGACAAGCACTCCTGGATTCCCGGCTGGTACAAAGGCATGGGTTGGGCACTCCCGTGGGATGAGAAGTACCAGAAGAAACCCGCGTATGAAGCGATGCTGAAAGAACTATCCAAATAGCCGCGCAACTATCCCTAAATGCCCATCGGAACTTTCACGCCGGTCTTCTTCGCGAACGCCTTCGCCTCGTCGTATCCAGAATCCACGTGGCGAATCACGCCCATTCCCGGATCGGTCGTCAGCACGCGTTCGATGCGCTTCGCCATCTCGTCGGTGCCATCGGCAACCGTGACTTGACCTGCGTGCAGCGAGTAGCCGATACCAACCCCTCCGCCATTGTGAATCGAAACCCACGATGCTCCAGCGGCGGTATTCACCAAAGCGTTCAGCAGCGGCCAATCGGCGACCGCGTCGCTTCCATCTTTCATGCTTTCCGTTTCGCGGAATGGAGACGCGACCGAGCCGCAATCGAGATGGTCGCGGCCAATTACGATCGGCGCTTTGATCTTGCCCTTCTTCACCAGATCGTTCATCGCCAGGCCGAACTGCGCGCGCTCGCCATATCCCAGCCAGCAGATGCGCGCAGGCAGTCCCTGGAATTTGATTCGCTTGCGTGCCAGGTCAATCCAGCGCCGCAGAATGCGATTGTCGGGGAAGAGTTCGAGCACCAACTCATCGGTCACGTGAATGTCAGACGGTTCGCCCGACAACGCGACCCAGCGGAACGGCCCGCGTCCTTCGCAGAAGAGCGGTCTAATGTAGGCGGGCACGAATCCCGGAAAGTCATACGCGTTTTTCACCCCCCGCTGAAACGCAAACGTGCGGATGTTATTTCCGTAGTCGAAGGTGACTGATCCCATCTTCTGCAGGCGCAGCATGCCTTCGACATGGCGCGCCATCGCATCGAGCGACTTTTCCTGATACGCCTTGGGATCGCGCTTGCGCAGTTCCATTGCTTGCTCGAACGTCATGCCATTCGGGACATATCCATTCAGCGGATCGTGCGCGGAAGTCTGATCGGTCAGAATGTCAGGAACGACGCCGCGTTCGGCGAGTTCCGGAATCACGTCTGCACAATTGCCGACCAAACCCACCGAGACGTTTTCTTTCTTGCGCACCGCGTTCTTCAGGATGCGCAACGCCTCGTCGAGCGTCGTCACCATGAAGTCGCAGTATCCCGTCTTCAGCCGCTTCTTGATGCGCTCCGGATCGACATCGATTCCAAGGAACGCCGCGCCAGTCATGGTTGCCGCGAGTGGCTGCGCTCCGCCCATTCCGCCCATTCCGCCCGAGACGATCAGCTTGCCCGCGAGATCGCCGCCAAAATGTTTTTCGCCCGCCGCGGAGAAGGTTTCGAACGTGCCTTGCACAATCCCTTGCGAGCCGATATAAATCCAACTGCCCGCAGTCATCTGGCCGTACATCATCAGTCCGGCGCGCTCAAGTTCGTTGAATTTCTCCCAATTCGACCAATGACCCACGAGATTTGAGTTGGCGATCAGCACACGCGGCGCATGCTCGTGGGTCTTGAACACTCCGACAGGTTTGCCGGATTGCACGAGCAGCGTCTCGTCGTTGTCCAGATTCTTCAGCGTGGCAACGATGGCGTGATACGCCTCCCAACTGCGCGCGGCGCGTCCCGTCCCCCCGTAGACCACGAGGTCCTTGGGGCGCTCTGCAACCTCTTCATCGAGGTTGTTCATGAGCATGCGCATGGCAGCTTCCTGCTGCCATCCTTTGCAGGTAAGGGAGTTGCCGCGGGGCGCGCGAATGGAAGTGGGAGCTTGAATCTCTGTTTCAACGGGCATAGGCAAATCTTAGCTGGTGCAGAGAGCGAGTACAAATTCGGGTGATTGGTTTGAAGGGGGCATCTCTGAGTGCCCGCGGTGTACCAGAGTTAGCGGAAACCGGACAGTATCTGTTCACGAATGGAACGACTGGATCCCACCCTATAACAGGCCGGAGGTGAAATCACCAGGTGCTGTAGGCGGTGCCGTCGGCGGCGATGGCGCTGGAGGCGGAGTGAACGTCGGTAATGCCGGGATCTTGCTGGTCGACGGCCATCATGACGTCTTCCTGTACGACCTCCCAATTGGGCTGGCGGGTCATGGGGTCGGAGGGGATTTCGCGGAGATAGCCCGCTTGCTTCAGGTCGTCGAGGGACTGCGGAGCTTTTTGCTTGTCGAGAGTGTATTGCTGGATGACGTTGCGCAGGGTGTTGAGATTCGAACGTAAAACGGATTCGCGGGCCTGCACGATGGACTGGTTATACATCGGTACAGCGACGGCCATCAGGATCATGATGATGCTGATGACGATCATGAGTTCGAGGAGCGTGAAGCCGCGCGGGTTGCGGCGTACGCGGCGGACTGTCGAATGGAGTTTGGCTCGAAGCATTGTGCCGTTCAGCGCCCGAATGCGCTCTTTACTTAGTGCGTTCTACGCGACGCATAAAGGCGTCGCCTGATACGAATCTTGTCTAATACGAAACCAACGCTGGGCTAAAGCCCCAATATCTTTTCGGACACTTTAGCAGCGTGGCTGAAGCCGCGCCCGTTCCCACCGATCCTTTCAAACCTACCAGTCTTTGTACTTCGTGCCATCCAAGCCTGTGCCTTCAGCCTTGGTGTAGACGTCGAAGACGTTTTGCCCGCCCCAGGAATCGGAGTCGGCGTCGTCTTGCTCACTGCGCATTCCCCACTCCTTGCTCTTGGTCATAGGGTCCATGGGGATAGAACGCAGGAAACGAATTTTCTTGCCGCCCTGGGCTTCGACTCCTTTGACGAGAGTTTCGAGGTCGGGCGGGTAGTTCATGGTGTCGACCTTGGTCTGGAACATGCCGCGATCGGCGGCGTCTTTGTAGCGGTCGATGGCGTCGCGCATCTCCCACAGGGCGGCGCGGAGTTGTTTCTCTTTCTCGCGCTGGATCGTGACGCGGGCCAGCGGAAGCGCCATCATCGTGAGAATCGCGAGAATGGTGGCGGCGACGATGAGTTCGAGCAGCGTGAAGCCGCGCTGGTTACGAGTTGTGGAGCGTCTGTGCATCGTCGTGCGGCGCCGAAAGGCGCTTATTCTCTTTCGTTTCTTCGCGACGCCCGAAGGCGTTGCCTGATGCGAATCTTTCCGGGGGGCTAAAGCCCCCTTCTTACTTATATGATGCGCCTTTGCGGCGCGGCTGAAGCCGTGCCCTCTCAAAACAAGGCTAATCCATCCTCGTTACTGCACCGTGACGGACGCCTGGGCGCCGTTGACGGTGATGGCTTGCAGGCCGGGGTCGCGAGCGCCGCCGCGCGTGATCGTCAGCGGAGTTTGGCCGCTATCCTTGGCTTGGAACGTAATGGTTACGACCGAACCCTGGCCGGAAACTCCACCTGCACCGGGGGGGCGAGTCGCGGTGATCTGCAACTGTCCGACGCTATCGTCTTCACGATGGACGAGCGCGACTGCCTGCCCGTCCTGCGAGAGGAAGCCTCCGTTGGAGACATTCACCAGTGAAAGCATCTTCGGGTTGTAATTCAATTGCACCGGGACCGAATAGACATTTTGCGCGCCTGAAATCAGCAGATTGACCGCGAATGTGCCACCCTTCGTCGCTTGGACCGTAGGCGGATCGAAGAGGAACGCTGCCGGGCTGGCGCTGGGCGCAGGCTGAGTCCCGGGCTGGCTGGTCGGAGGCTGGTTCGCGGGCTGAATCGACGGTTGGCCTGCAGGCTGCGCGGCACCCTGATTCGCGGCTACGGGCGTAATGGCCGGAGCGGGCTGTCTCGGGTTGTGGTGCAGTTCGATAGTCGTCGAAGTACCGATATCGATGGCGCGCTGGTTGATCTCGTTGACATCGGTGCTGCGAATGATGTGGGGCACAATGGCGAAGACGATTTCGTTCTCGGAATGATCCTGGGTGGTTTGTCCGAAGAGATATTTCAGGATCGGGATCTGCGCCAGGCCGGGAATGCCGCTGAGTTGCTTGGTCTGCTGATCTTCCATGATGCCGCCCAGCAGGTTGGCTTCGCCGTCGCGCAGGCGGATTTCGTGCTCGATCTTGCGCTGTCCGATGATGGGCTGGCTGATGCCGCCGATGTTCTGCTGCCCGGTGACGGCAGAGACGTCCATCGAAATCTTGAGAGTGACCTCGCCGTTAGAGTGAACGTGCGGGGTGACGTCGATGTTGACGCCGACGTCGAGATATTGGAACTGCGTGTTGACCAGCGGGTTGATACCGACGCCGCCGATGCCAGGCTGAAACGATCCGGTGGCGACGGGGACGCGGTCGCCGATTTTCAAAGTAGCTTTCTGGTTGTCGAGCGCACGAATCTGCGGATTCTGGATCAGCTTGGTGTCACTGGCGCCCATCACCACGGAGAGATTCGCAGACGGGATCACAACCTGAAAATTGGTGGCGTTGAGATTGGCGAAAGTGTTCAGGTTGATGCCGTTTGTGGTGGTTCCAGAAGTGCCGGTCGTGCTGGTCGTCGAACTGGTGGAGCTGGTCGACGTGGTCGAGTTGACGTTGCTCTGGAGCGTGACCGTGGCGCTGGTCGGCGGATTCAAACCCAAGGTGCGGGAACGGTCCTTGCTGACCTGCATGACGGCGATATCGATGATGACTTCCGGCCGAGGCTTATCGAGATCTTCGACTAATTTTTCTGCCAGCGCGATTTGATCGGGAGTACCGCGGACGACGAGAGCATTCTGCGAGAGCAACTGCTGCACGCGCTGTACGTCAAGCACGGCACGAATGGCGTTAACTACATCTTGCAATTCCGTGGGCTGGGAAAGATTGGAAAGATAAAAAGTTTTGAGGACGCTTTGTTCCAGCTCTTTGCGCTTCGCGGGGTTGTCTTGCGCGACGAAAATCGTGTTCGGCGTGACCGGACGCCAGAATGTCTTGGACTCGAGGGCAGTGATCTCGAGGGCCTCTTCGAGGGTGACGCCGTTGAGTTCAACCTTAATCTGGCGAGCGGTGTAATCGGGATCAAAGAGGACGTTGATGCCGGCCAGTTGTCCGATGGTGCGGTAAACCATGTCGGACTTGTCGGTGAGTTTTACCGTGATGGGAACGACCGAAATGGGAGCCAGTTCAACAGGACCCGCGGCTTCTTGAATCTTACGCTCGAGCCCGCTGGGCGGTCCGGCGGCCTGCGGCGGCGGATTTTTCTGGTCGTTGATCATCTTCAGGGTGCGGGTGAGCTCCTGCTTGGCGATGAACGACGCGGGATCGATCTGCAGCGCTTTCTGGAAGGCCGCGACCGCCTCATCCAGTTTGCCGTCTTCCCGCAACTTCTGACCCTGATGCACGATGGCGGCGCCAGCTTCAAAGCGGGTGCGCTCGAAGGAGGCCCGGTAGCGGAGATCCTTGGGTTTGAGGTCGTAGGCCTGCTTGAAGAAGTCGAAGGCAGCCTCGTAATTCTGGCGTGCTTCGGCATCCTGACCCTTGGCAAACAGATCTTTGGCCTTGTCGGCGAGCGCAGGCAAAGCTGCGAGGGCGACTAAAAGAAACAGCAGGGCCGGGCGCATCAGGCGTCTCATTCCATAGTCCTCATGGGAGGTAATCTTCATCGAATCCTTCAATTGGCCAGACAATTCAAGCCATACAGCGCAGACTGAAACAGGTCTCGCCCTAATCCCAGGCTATGGGTCTCCGGGCGAATGTGGTTCAGAGCACAAAATAGTTACTTTCCGGCGATTATAGCATCGTAAATTCTTGTGCTCGAAGCGCTTGCGAGCACGGGGGTTACACACTTTGGTCGTAGGACTTGTGAGCACGGTTCAAGATTTCAGAGTTTCGCGGCTTCAACGACGCTTGACCATGCTTTACAGACAGACCTTGAGACCACTCCTACCTCACAGCTGCTGCTAAGATGAATTTCTAGCCATGGCCCGCCAGAATACGCACCCGACGAAGCCGAATCCGGAGAAAAATCCCCGGCGGGACCCCACCGCCAGCGGGCAGAGAGATGCCGCTGTGAATAGGATCGCTTCACATAACTATTTCTTGCTGGAAAAATTTGAGTGCGGGGTGGTTTTAACGGGTACCGAAGTGAAATCGGTGAGGGGCGGGTTGGCCAACCTGAAGGATTCGTATGGGTTGGTCAAGGACGGCGAACTCTGGCTGCTGAATGCCCACATCGGCCCCTATGAGCATGGGAACATCCATAATCATGCGCCGCTGCGGACGCGGAAGCTGCTGATGCACGCGAATGAGATTGCTAAGCTGGCAGGGAAGACGCAGCAGAAGGGGCTGACACTGATCCCGGTGCGGATGTACTTCAAGAACGGACGGGTGAAGGTGGAGTTGGCGTTGGCGAAGGGCAAGCAGCTTTGGGATAAGCGGGAGACGGAGCGAAGACGGACGGCAGACAAAGAGGCGAGGGAAGCCGTGGCGCGAGGGAGAAAGTCCTAGCGGCCTTGGTCGCTGCAAACTAAAAGACAGTCAACGCACAAACGAGTGGCATCTCGGCGAAAGGAGAGTCTGTGGAACTGAACGAGCAAAAAGTGGAGGATGTGGTCTTGGCAGTTTTGTGGCTCACCTTACATGAGGAACGGCGCGTATGGAAAACGCTGGATTGGAACACGATGGATCGCCTGCATCATAAGGGGTATATTTCCGACCCTGCCAGTCGCGCTAAATCCGTGGTACTTACCGAAGAGGGGCTAAGCAGAGCGACGATGCTCGCGAAACAGATATTCGAGTGAGCAGGTTGTGTACTTTCCTACGTATGCAACAGAATGCCTTGCCGGCGATCGGTTCCGTCCCCGGCGGAGATCCCAAGCCGCCACCCGCAAGCCCTCAGCGTTGTCATCCGAATGACTCTTGCGCTGCGCAAGAGTGCAGGAAAACTTTGCCCCCTAATTAGCAAGTCGCATTAAATCGATTAATCACCGACCTGAAATCTTCTGACGCACAATCCTGGTAGCCCAAATAGCGCTTCCAGCACGGCATTTCATCGGTCCCCCCGACCGACCGTCCGGCAATTTCCCGTAGTGGGAAGTTTTGTTCGGCTTCCGTGACTTGAAAATATTTCTGAAACAAAACAGAAAACCTCCGTTATCATCCCAACTATTTTGACTAGTAGTCATGTCACCAAGCGCCACCAACGAGCGCGCCACTTGCGGAGCAGAAGTGCGCTGCAGTGCCCTGTAGAAGTGAGCGAAACCATGTAACTGAATCGGTAGCCCAGGAGAGAATTTATGTTGAAGAGGCGTTGTGCCGCCGCGCGGATTGCGCTGTCGGTAATCGTTGTACTTGGATTTGCCCTCCCTCTAATTGCGCAGTCGGGCCCTACCACCGTTCGCCGCGATGTTCACCACGATGTATCTCCACCGCTCAGTGAAATGATCAAGCATGCGCCGCCGCCGTCGTTGGAGCGACGTGAGGTTGAGCCGATGAAACTGATCCCTTTGCCGCCGGGAATGGATCAGCCGCAGGAAGATCCGGTCATTCAGGTCGCGACAGTGCCTCCGCCGACGCCGCCGGTCGGAACCAGTTTTGAAGGGTTGGGAAATGGGCAGTATGGATTTTCGGTGACCAGCGCGCCGCCAGACACAGAAGGCACCGTGGGCGCCACGCAGTACGTGCAGTGGGTGAACACGTCGTTTGCAGTTTTCAATAAATCGACCGGAGCGCTGATCGCGGGGCCGACGGCAGGGAACACGATGTGGTCGGAATTCGGCGGCGGATGCCAGACGAATAACGATGGCGATCCGATTGTGTTGTACGACAAGATGGCGCAGCGCTGGATCTTCAGCCAGTTCTCGGTTTCGACGACGCCGTATCTGCAGTGCATCGCGGTATCGACGACGTCGGACGCAACGGGAACTTATAACCGGTATTCGTTCCAGTATTCGAATTTTGATGACTATCCGAAGATGGCCGTGTGGACGGACGCGTACTACGAGACGTTCAACATGTTTGCCGGCGGCACGACGTTTGTGGGAGCTGACGCTTGCGCTTACAACCGGGCGGCGATGCTTACGGGCGCCAGCGCTACGCAGGTTTGCTTTCAGCAATCCAGTTCCGTGGGCGGGTTGCTGCCTTCGGATTTCGACGGTACGACGGCACCCCCGGCAGGTTCGCCGAACTACCTGGTGTATTTCGGCACGAACAATCTGAATTTGTACAAATTCCATGTGGACTTCACGACGCCAACGAACTCGACGTTTACCGGGCCAACGGTGATCAATGTGGCGTCGTTCAGTCCGCTGTGCGGTGGTGGGACGTGCGTGCCGCAGCCCAGCACGACGCAACAGCTCGATTCGCTCGCCGATCGCTTGATGTATCGGTTAGCGTACCGAAACTTTGGAACCCACGAATCACTGGTAGTGAATCACTCTGTGGTTGCGGGAACGGGCGGCGGAATCCGGTGGTATGAGATTCAGAATCCATCGGGCACGCCGACCGTCGCGCAGCAGAGTACGTTTGCGCCGGACTCGAACTATCGCTGGATGGGATCGGTGGCGATGGACCAAGCCGGTGATCTGGCAGTGGGATACAGCGTGTCGAGCAGTTCGGTGTCGCCGTCCGTGCGATTTGCGGGGCGGGTGCCGACTGATCCGGCGAGCACGCTGGAGTCGGAGGTGAGCATTATTGCGGGCACCGGCTCGCAGAGCGGAAGCAGCCTGTCGCGATGGGGTGACTACAGCGCGATGCAGGTGGATCCAGCGGACGACTGTACCTTTTGGTTCACAGAAGAGTACATGAAGACGACGGGCGCTTTTAACTGGAATACGCGAATCGCGAACTTCAAATTCCCCGGCTGTGGTACGACGCAGACACCGGATTTCTCGATTGGAGCCTCGCCGAGTTCGGTGACGGTGACGCAAGGATCGAATGGGACCAGCACGATTACCATCACCAGCTTGAATGGATTCAATTCGGCGACGACCCTAAGCGCTTCTGGCTTGCCCAGCGGTGTGACGGCAGCGTTCTCGACGAACCCGGTGACACCTCCGGCGAATGGGAGCGCGACTTCCACCTTAACGCTGACTGCTTCGTCAACCGCAACGACCGGAACTGTGAACGTGACCATCACAGGAACATCGGGATCAACAACTCATTCGACGACGATCTCTCTGACGGTGAATACCGCAGCGCAGGCGAACTTCACCATCGGGGCGTCGCCATCGTCGGTGTCGGTGACTCAGGGTGGAACGGGGACGAGCACCATCACCATCACGAGCCAGAACAGCTTCAGTTCTGCGACGACGCTAACTGCTGCTGGATTGCCTACGGGCGTGACAGCGGCGTTCTCGACGAATCCGGTGACACCTCCGGCGAACGGCAGCGCAACTTCGACGTTGACGCTGACGGCCTCGGCTACGGCTACCACTGGAACTGCAACGGTCACCGTGACAGGAACTTCCGGCACGTTGACGCATAGCACGACGATCTCGCTGACCGTGAATTCGTCAGTGGGATTGCAAACGGCTGTGTACGATACGACGCTGAAGGCTCCGAAATGTGTGAACGTCGGATCGGGTTGCGACTCGGGCCCGTCACTGTTGCTGGGACGTGATACGTTGTCGGGCGGCTCTGAGCCGAATCAACCGAACACCATTGCCAGTTCGTGCGCGGATGGTACGTCGGGAACGTTCCACTCGGATGAGTCGAATGATCGGCTTGCGATTTCGACCACCGACGGAAGCTCGCTGGCCGCAGGAAAGACGGTAAAGGTCAGTGCCACGGTGTGGGCGTATAGCTCGTTCACGTCGGACCATCTCGACCTTTATTACACTGCGAATGCGAGCAGCCCATCGTGGGTGCTGATCGGAACGATCACGCCGACGGTGGCCGGGGCGCAGACGCTCTCGGCAAACTACACGTTGCCCAGCGGGAGCCTGCAAGCGGTGCGGGCGCAGTTCCGTTACCAGGGCAGCGCGTCCTCTTGCACAACCGGTTCTTACAACGATCACGACGACCTGATCTTCGCCGTGGGCGCTGGAACTCCGGGCTTCACGGTTGCGGCCTCGCCAAGCGCAGTCAGCGTGACGCAGGGCTCAACCGCCAACAGCACCATCACAGTCACGAGCCAGAACGGATTCAACTCGGCGACCACGCTGAGTGTTTCCGGACTGCCGAGCGGAGTGACGGCGGCGTTTTCACCGAATCCGGTGACTCCTCCGGCGAACGGAAGTGTGACCTCAACGCTGACGTTTACCGCGTCCTCAACTGCAACTGCGGGCACCAGCACTGTGACCGTAACCGGCACGTCGGGAACGACTACGGCAACCGCGACGATTGCGCTTACCGTGGGCACCGCGGGCGGCGCACAAATGGCTGTCTTCGATACGACACTAAAGGCGCCGAAGTGTGCAACGGTGGGCTCGTCGTGCGACACAGGAGCGTCATTGCTGCTGGGCCGCGACACGATGTCAGGCGGGGCTGAACCGAATCAGCCTAACAACATCAACGGTTCGTGCGCAGACGGCACCTCCGGGACATTCCACTCCGATGAGTCCAACGACCGCATCGTGGTGGCGTCGACCGGCGGTGGCTCTATGACGCAAGGGCAGACAGTAAAGGTGACGGCGACGGTGTGGGCCTGGAACACAGGTTCCTCCGACGCACTGGACCTTTACTATGCAGCGAACGCGAACAGCCCGGCGTGGGTGTTCATCGGCACTATCGTGCCATCGGCTGGCGGGGCGCAGGCCTTATCGGCAACCTACACGTTGCCGACGGGCAGCACACTGCAAGCGGTGCGGGCAAACTTCCGGTATCAAGGGAGCGCGTCTTCGTGCAGCACCGGTGCGTATGACGATCATGATGACTTGATCTTCGCCGTGAATTAGGCGACGGCTGAGTCTGAAAGAAAGAGCCGGTCCTTCGGGGCCGGCTTTTTTATTGGGCGTAGCATGGATTGCTGAGAATGTGATACCCGTGATGAAGGAAGTCAATCTCAAGTCCGACATGCCTTCGGTGCAGGAGGCGTTGCAGCGACTGGAACGCGAGATCGCGGTGGCGCGCAAAGAGAAAATCTTGCTGCTGAAAGTGATTCATGGTTATGGATCGAGCGGAGTGGGAGGAGACATTCGGCTTGCGGTGCAGCGGCGTCTGTGCGAGCTAGCGGGGGCGGGACAGATTTGGGGGTGCATTTTTGGGGAGAAGTGGGGGAAATCGGATGAGGTGACATGGCGGCTGCTGCAGAAACAGCCGGAGTTGAAAAATGATCCGCATTTGGGACGGCAGAATCGTGGGATCACGATCGTGGTGCTTTGATTGCGTTTCTCTGAGTGTCTCAGGAAATCAAAATCCCCACCCTGTCGCGAGCTGCGCGACGAAGGTGGGGCACCCTTTTTCCGTTACGACTCAGACGGCAGTGAGGGCGTCGGTTCCGGCTGCGGTGCCGGGGGAACCGGTGGCGCGACTACTACGGGCGCTGGGGCTGCTACTACCGGTATCATCATCTTTCGTTGCCAGTAGGCGACGGCTATGCCTCGCTGCCAGAAGCGCGGGATCAACAACAGAAACAGCGTGATCTGACTAACCACGAATGCATCTCCCCAGCGGATCGGGGGAACGACGTGACGCCAGAACCAAAGGCCACCCAACAGGAAGATCGCCGCAAGAATTGTCGCGATGATGTAGCTCGGCAAAAGGCGGAATAGCCCGCCGAGCGTGTGGCGGAATGCGGCAGAGATAGATTTGCGCACAGCCCGCTGGTCGTTCAGAACCACGTCAGCTTCGGCGAGATCGAACCAGGCGCGCAAGGTTGTCATCACGAGAAAGATCACAGCGAGGCCGGTCATTTGCAATTCGACGGGAAGCAGTTCATTGGTGCCTTCCGCGGCCTTTTTGCTGATTGCACCGTTGATCGCGAACAGGGCTCCAGCGACTATCCCCATGATGATTCCGGCAATGAGCATAAGGCGGATGAAGCGCCAAAGATTGCGTCCGCAGGCGCGGAAGAAATCTTCGCGAGGCAGGCGGTAGGTGGAGGCATATCCCGCGAAGACGCCGGGGAGGAAGATCGCCGTAAATAGAAAGAAGAGGAAGGCGAAAAAGCTGGCCTGCCTCGCCATCGTGCCCAGGGAGGGGAATTCCGGGCGGGCGAAGAGTTCAATCATGTTGCCGAGGTGGAAGCCATTCAACAGGCGTTGGCTATAGAGGCTGTGGTCGAGGATCGGGTGGGCACTCTGGCGAAACACCGAAGTGCCGAATTCAGCGAGTGTGACATTGAGCAGCCAGAACCAGAAGATGTAGCGCTTGTTGTGTATCACCATCGACCAACCACTACCCAGAAGATTGCGGTTCGTATTCATTGATCGTCCTTAATGTCTCGAGTGAACTCCTACACTGCCCACCAGGCAATGCTCTGACTGAACAGTTGCGTCAGGAACAGCCAATAAGTTGACAGCTTGTAGGTGGGGCGTGGATCAGCTTCTACGACATAGCTGTTGTCATACATATTGCGGTCGAGCCAGACGACGTGGTCGGGGTCAATTTCAGCCGAAGCCACCTTCGATTTCTTCACATAACTGAAGCGAGTCCAACGGCCCTGCCCGTCCCAATGCTCACGGACCGTCTCTCCATTCTCGAACTTGACCTCAATCTCGACCGGCATGACGAAGTCTTCTTTCCGGCGAATGGTCACATAGGACTGATACACGGTGTCTTTGTCGTTCTTCGCATCTTTCTTCCCTTTGTCTTTGTCCTTGTCTTCATACCAATTCACCGGGAATGAAACGACTTTGTCGACAGCGTAGTCGAGGACGGTGGATCCGTAGATGGCCTGCTGGAAGTACCACTTCAGATCTTTTCCGGAAACTTCTTCGAGGGTGTGGAGGAAATCGTCTTTGGTGGGATGAGTGAAGCGATATCGCATGAAGTAGGTACGCATGGCCTTGGCCATGGTGTCTTCGCCGATGATGCCCTCGAGCGTGACCAGCACGGTGGCAGTCTTCCCATAAGTAATTCCGCCATAGGAATTGAAACTCAGGTAGTCATAGGCCTTCTGCGCCATCGGGTCGCGATTGGCGACGGAGAGATAGCCAAGCCGCTGCTGGTCCAGATCGCTGGCGGTGATGCCTGCCATGCTCAGAGCCGAGGAGTCCTTGCCGAAGATGGAGGCGAGAACTTTGACCTCGGTATAGCTGTTGATGCCCTCATCCAGCCACGCATCTTCGAACTCGTTGGTGGCGACCATGCCGTACCAGTACTGGTGGCCGAACTCGTGTTCGACTACAGCTTCCGGAAAAACCTTTTGACCTTGCGGAGCAAACCAACTGGTGTCGCCAGTGATGAATGTTGGGTATTCCATGCCTCCAGCAGCGGGGTCCTCCGGATCGACGACGGTCAGCGACTTGTAGGGATACGGCCCATACCATTTTTCAAATCGGTCGAGGGTTTCGCGCGTGATTTTTTCATGTCGCTCGGCCTGCTTCCAATGTGCTGGCAGCATGAGGAAACGGAGTTGAACCGGGCCCATCTGCGCCTGATATACGGACTCGCGAACTTTGAAGCGGGGGCTGACCGTCCAGGCAAAGTCGTGGATGTCATCGCCATGATAGGCGACAGTCTTTGTGCCATCGGAATTGTTGACGCTGCTGACTTCGACGCCGCTGGCGCCGATGACTTCGTTCTGGGGAACGGTGAGCTTCACATCGTAAACGCCGAAGTCGGCGAAGAATTCTGTGGTCGCGTGGTATTGGTGGCAATTCCACGCTCCGTGCCACCACACGCCGACCTTGGGAAACCACTGGCCGCCGAGCAGGAAGTCGCGCTTCCATCCCGAACGGGCCTGAGTTTCGGGCATCTGGTTGTGGAAAGCGATCTTGAACTGCACGAAGGCGTTCGGCGGAATCGGCTTGGGCACGTGGATGTCGACTACGGTCTTATCATCTTTATTACCGTCGTCGGGGGCGATGTATTGCAAGTCTTTGGTGACATCGCCCTGGCCCACCACTTCGATGCTGTTGATTTCTTCTGAGCCGTACTCTTTCGACTCCCACTTGTCGTAGCTAGTGTCGCGGCTGCCCAGGAGTTTGCTCTCGCGGACGAAGGTAGCGTTCGGCTGAAACGCGTTTTGATAAAGATGGAAAGGGAAGTGGTCGAGCGCCTGTCCGGTTACGTTGTGATACGTGAGGACTTCGGTAGCGTCGATGGTGTGCTTGGAGGCGTCGTACTTGGCGTCGATCTCGTAGTGAACGATGCGTTGCGACATGGGCGTCGGCGAGTTGATGGCGATCGTCGTGTCGGGGATGGAGAGCGATCCGGCAGAAGGCTTTTCCTTCGTTGGGACGGCCGTCGCGGTTGCCTGAGGAGCCGCGGCTGTGGCGGATCTGCGAGTCACGAATGAAAGAGACGCCAAGGTCAGGGCGGCTCCAAGAACCACAACTTTCCATCGAATCTGCATGAAAGGCCTCATGTTTGTAGGCTGCGGCTTGAATGATACTCCAGACGCAAAAAACGAGTCACGGAAGACACGTTTCCACCGGATATAAATACGGTCCAACCATCAGGTTAGTTCACCAAATCCGTGCGAAAGACTATTCGCGGGGCGGAAACGCATAAATCAGGGACGGAGACACACTAATGAGGGATGTAGTGTGCAGGACTTGCACAATTAGCGCGGTGCCGACGATACTGAAAGAACTCCTATGAAGACGACGATTGTTGTTTCTCGCCCTGCGGAAGTTGAATGCGAAGCGCTGGTTGCGGTTGTGCTGGACTACGCCGACGGCGCGTCCACCGACAAAGACAAGAAGCCGCAACTGAAGGTCGCTACGACCGATAAGGCAGTGCAAGACATTGCCGCCGACCTGCTGGCCAGCGGCGAAGTTGCCGGAAAATTATTTGAGACGAACCTGCTGCACAAGCCTGCTGGCCTTAAGGCGAAGCGATTGTTGCTGGTCTCCGGTGGCGGCGCCAAGAAGTTTTCCAGCTACGATCTCCGCCGCATTGCTGGAACCGCTGTGCGCGCGCTCAAATCGCGGGGAATCCGCAGCTTTGCCTTTGCGACGCCGGATGGGGTGGCTGCCGAAGAGGCGGTGCGGGCCATTGTGGAGGGAGCGCACGTCGGCAATTTCGATCCAGATTACTACCGCAGCGACCGCAAAGATCAGAAGATCGACGCCATCACGGTTGTCACGTCGGGGGACAAAGCGACCTTGGAGAAAGCCGCGAATGAGGCGCAGGTGATCGGGGAGTCGCAGAATTTCACGCGCGATCTGGTGAATGAGCCGTCGAATCGAATGACGCCCACGATTCTCGCGGACCGCGCGAAAAAGATGTGTGCAGAGGTGGGCTTGAAGTGCGAAGTATACGGCGCCGACAAGATCAAAGAAATGAAGATGGGAGCGTTCTGGAGCGTGGCGCAGGGATCGGACGAGCCGCCCGCTTTGATTGTGATGACGTACGAGCCGGCTGGCGCGCCCGCGAAGCCAGTGCTGGGACTCGTTGGGAAGGGAATTACGTTTGATACCGGCGGCATTTCGATTAAGCCGGCCGATGGCATGGAGAAGATGAAATACGACATGGCGGGCGGAGCAACCATGATCGGCGCCATGCGCGCGATCGCCTTGCTGAAGCCGAAAGTGAAAGTCATCGGCATTGTCTGCGCGACAGAAAATATGCCGTCGGGTAAGGCGCAGAAGCCGGGCGACGTGCAGATTGCGATGTCGGGGAAGTCGATTGAGATTATCAATACCGACGCCGAGGGGCGTCTGGTGCTCGCCGACGGTCTTTATTATGCGCGGCAATTGGGCTGCACTCACCTCGTGGATGCGGCGACGCTGACGGGCGCGGTGGTAGTAGCGCTGGGCTACACGAATGCAGGCATTTTCGCGAACGATGACAACATGTACGAGCGCTTCCGCGGCGCCAATGCGAAAGCGGGCGAAAAGATGTGGCGCATGCCGTTGGACGACGAATACAAAGAACAGATTCGAAGCTCGATCGCCGACATTGTGAACTCTGGCGGGCGTTGGGGAGGTGCGGTCACGGCGGCGATGTTCCTCAAAGAATT
>Ga0335070_10003574_pt1 | contig 18168 bp, 18 predicted proteins | sample Lox_Sample_13_FD_206722 | JGI IMG/M metagenome (GOLD analysis project Ga0335070, IMG submission 206722) | Soil microbial communities from Loxahatchee National Wildlife Refuge, Florida, United States - Lox_Sample_1.3 | ecosystem: Environmental > Terrestrial > Soil > Wetlands | place: USA...
GTCAACAAGGCGTACCAGGAGATGGCTGCCAGCAAGGCCTACCAGGAGATGGCGGCCAGCAAGGCGTACCAGGAGATGGCCGTCAACAAGGCGTACCAGGAGATGGCTGCCAGCAAGGCCTACCAGGAGATGGCGGCCAGCAAGGCGTACCAGGAGATGGCCGTCAACAAGGCGTACCAGGAGATGGCTGCCAGCAAGGCGTACCGGGACGCGCTCGACTCCGGGGTGCTGCGGCAGGCGCTGGCGAGCGATGCGTTCGTTGGGGCCCTCTCGACCGGCGCTTTCTACCAGCAGTCATTTACGCAGAAGTGACCTGAGCGACACCAAGTTGGGCTGGCCCGGGGTCGGGAGCGGTGAGCCCGGCCCCGGGTCGTCTCGTGCCTGCGGCGCTACGCGTCAACCCTTCAGCGGCCTGTGGTACCAGATGCGCTGTCTGGCGTAGAATCCCGACAACAACCACAAGGGGGCACGACGGCCATGAGGACCCGCCTGGGCACCGGGGTGTTGCTGATCGTGGCGGCGACAGGCTCCGCGCAGATGAAGTACATCGAGACCAGCAGCCTCAACGTGGTCTACTTCCCCGCCGAGAGTTACCTCGCGCCGCACGTCGCGCGCTGCTTCGAGAACGCCATTCAGTTCGATCGGAAGCTGTTCAACTGGACTCCGTCCGAGCCGGTGGTGCTATTTCTGCACGATTTCGGAGACAGCGGGAACGCCGCCGCGGCCGCCGTCCCGATCAACCACATCACGATTACCATTGCCCCTTTTCGGTACGTGTTCGAGGTCGTGCGCGGCAACGAGCGCATGAACTGGATGGCGACCCACGAACTCATCCACATCCTCACCGCGGACAAGGCCGCGGCCAGGGACCGAACGTACCGCAGGCTTTTCGGAGGCAAGGTCCTGCCGACTTCCGAGAACCCATTGTCGATGTTTTACTCCTACTACACAACGCCTCGCCTCTATGCCCCCACCTGGTTCAAGGAAGGAACCGCGGTCTTCATGGAGACCTGGATGACGGGAGGGTTCGGGCGGGCAATGGGTGCCTATGACGAGATGGTGTTCCGCACGAAGGTCGCCGACAACGCCGAACTCTACGACCTGCTCGGACTCGCTTCGGCCGCCACCAAGCTCGACTTTCAGGTGGGCGTCAACGCCTATCTCTATGGCACGAGGTTCATGAGCTATCTTGCTCTCAACTTCGGCCCCGACAAGGTGATCAAGTGGGTCGAGCGCAGCGAGGACAGTAAGCCCGGGTACGGTGCGCAGTTCAAGGTCCTTTTCGGCGAGCCGCTGCCGAAGCTCTGGTCAAGTTGGATCACCTGGGAGCACTTGTTCCAGCAGAAGAACCTCGCGCACCTGGCCGAGAACCACATAACGGCCTATCGCGCCGTGACCGAGAGGGCGCTTGGCTCAGTGTCGCGCGCACAAATGGACCGCCGGACGAACACGCTATACCTTGCGGTCCATTCGCCGGGCCAGGTGTCCCATCTCGCGGCGGTTGATCTTACGAGAGGCACGATGAAGAAACTCTGCGAGGTCAAGGGTCCCGCTCTTTTCAGCGTCACGTCACTTGCCTACGATCCGGATGGCCGCACGCTCTTTTACACAACGAACAACAATGACTGGCGCGACCTGCGGGGGGTCAACGTGGACACAGGGCGCTCCAGAACCTACATCAAGACCGCCCGCACCGGTGAGCTCGCCTTCAATGCCGCCGACAAGTCGCTGTGGGGCGTGCGCACATACAACGGCATTTCGACCCTCGTACGGATCCCCCCGCCATACAGGGAGTGGCATCAGATTCACTCCTTCGACTACGGCACAGACCTCTATGACATCGACATCTCGCCTGATGGACAAAGACTGGTTGGCGCGCTCTCGACACCGAATGGAAACCAGTCGCTCGTGCTCATGAACACCGCCCCCCTCTTGGCGGGGCAGGTCACTTACGAGGTGCTCTCAGACTTTGAGAACTCGTCACCGGCCAACTTCGTGTTCTCCCCTGACGGCCGCTACCTCTACGGCTCCTCGTTTTACTCCGGCGTCTCGAACCTCTACCGGGTGGACCTCGAGACCAAAGATGTTCAGGTGATCACCAACGCGGACACGGGGTACTTCCGCCCGGTACCCCTTGGCGGTAATGAGGTGCTCGCGTTCCGGTACACGGGCAAGGGCTTCCTGCCGGTGATCATCTCGGCCCAGCCGGTGGAGAAGGTCAACGCGATCACGTTCCTCGGCCAGAGGATCGTCGAGACCCGTCCCGTCGTCAAAGAGTGGAAGCTCCCGCCTCCCTCGACGGTAGATCTGGCCTCGCTCACCACGAGCGAGGGTGCCTACAGCCCGTTTGCGACTCTCAGGGAGCGGTCGTTCTACCCGATCATCGAGGGCTACAAGTCCTACCCCGGCATCGGGCTGCGGCTCAACCTTGCCGACACCATCGGCTACAACCGGCTCAACATGTCGCTCTCCTACTCCCCGAGCACGTCGCTGCCAATGGAGCAGCGCTTCCATTTCAAGGCGGGGTACTCGTACCTCGGCTGGAAACTCGTCGGGACCTACAACTATGCCAATTTCTACGACCTGTTTGGGCCCACGAAGGAGAGCTTCAAGGGATACTCCCTGGGTGTGAATTACCAGCGCTACCTCATCTACGACCAGCCAAACCGTACCCTCGATTGGGCCTTCGACGTGACGGGTTACGGCGGCCTCGACACCCTGCCCGGCTTCCAGAACGTGGCGGTCTCCGCGACGAAGCTGGGCACCGCGCACCTGAGCCTCGGATACAAGAACGTCCGAAGTTCCCTCGGTGCCGTGGAGCCCGAGAAGGGCATCGAGTGGCGGGCGACGGGTTCAGAGTATTACGCGGTGAGCGAGAGCTTCCCCAAGCTCCGGCTCGACCTGAACCTCGGGCTGCCCCTCCCTATCTCCCACGCCTCGGTGTGGCTGTACACCTCCGGGGGCGTCTCCGCGGGTAACGCGGCAGAGCCTTACGGGAACTTCTACTTCGGGGGTTTCGGCAACAACTATGTCGACGACAAGCCGTACCGGAGGTATCACGAGCCGGGCAGCTTTCCCGGAGTCCCGATCGACGAGATCGCCGGACATGACTTTGGCAAGGCGCTTCTTGAGATAAACCTTCCCCCTGTCGTGTTCAAACACGTCGGAACGCCATCACTGTTCGCAAACTGGGCCGCCCTCGCCCTCTTCGCGGGCGGCATCACGGCCAACCCGGGGAACTCGAACCCCCGCCAGAACTACTACGACGTGGGCGCGCAGTTGGACATCCGTCTCGTCGGGATGTCGCTGCACCAATTCACGCTCTCATTTGGTTACGCCGCCGCATACCAGGGAGGCACGAAGATTTCTGACGAGGTCATGGCGTCGTTCCGTATTCCGTTCTACGAGTGATGCGGGGCGCTCAGCTGCGCACGGCGAACGTAACGATGTTCCGGTTACCTTCTCGTCGGTAGTGCACCTCGTCAACCATGCGTCGCATCAGCATCAGCCCGAGGCCGCCGGGCGTGCGCGCCTCGAGCGGGAGCGAGACATCGGGTTCCTTGGCCGTTGTCGGATCGAACGGGCGTCCCTCGTCGCCCAGCTCCACGACCAGCGCCTTATCGTCGCGCCGCACCGCGACGGAGAGCGTGCCGCCCTCGCCGCGATACGCGTGCCTGCAGACGTTGGTTGCCCACTCCTCGACCGCGAGGTTAAGGCGCGACAGCTTCTCCGCGGCGAAACCCACCTCACCCGCGAGATCTGTCACGTATGACACGATCTCCTGAACATTGCCGGGCGTCGCGGGGAAGGTGCGCCTCGCGATCCCTGCAGCAGGTCTACGAGGCTGCGATGGCACTTTCGATGTCGGGATAAATGGACAGGACCGCCTCAAAGCCCGAGATCGCGAAGACTTCTTTGACAAGCCCCTTAAGGCCGGTGACCACCAACCGAGCGTGCCGCTCCTGCGCGCGTTTGGCCGCGCCCAGGATGCTGCTCAGGCCGGCACTGGAGACGTAGTCGAGGTCCGAGAGATCGAGCACGACATTCGCCCTCCCCGCGTCGATCCACGCTGCACACCGCTCGGTGAAGCGTCCGACCGTCACGCTGTCGAGTCGCCCCTTGAGGGCCAGGACCGACCAACCTCGCTCGTCCCGTTCGTTCAACTCCAGCAGCCGCTCCGCTCGCGTCGCCATGGGCCGCCCCGCCTCCTCCCGCCTCCGCGGTTCTTGCCTGGTTATTATTTCCCGTTCTGAACGGCCTGACAAGGCCGATCGCTCTCAGCCCGAGGCGCTCGCTTTGAGCATCCGGAGCCCCCAAAGGTCCCTGGTGCTCCAGCGCAGAAACGGACCCAGGGCCAGCTTGCCGGTCGTGCCGATGCTCCGTTCGAGAAAGCTCAACTCGCGGAACAGGTCACCGATCATCGGGTCAGGATTCGGCGCGAAGCCCGCCTCCTGCATAAGCAAGCGCCCCTTCGCCTTGATCTTCAGTTCCACCGACATCTGCAGGTAGCAAAGCATGTCGGCCAACACCTCGCCCGGGAACTTGTCCCGGAGCGTCCGCACGTATCCGCCAACCCGGGTGTCCTTCACCTCCCCTGAGCGCAGCATTTCCAGGAGATCCACGTCGGAGCCTAGCCCCACTTCGAGCCAGTCACGCAAGAGCCGCTCGCTGCGGGCAAACACGGCAAAGATCAGCACGGGAAACGTCGAAACCAGCACGAGCGTGAAGACGACCGGCGAAAGATAGAAGCTGTTGAAGAGAACATGGCTCACAACCGCGAAGGCGAGCCCGGGCAGGAACACAAAAAGGTTCTCGCGGCCCCTCATCTCGGCCAGCAGCTTCGAGACGATCCCCAAGATGGCGGTCGCGCCCCCGTGCAGCAACGCGGTGCCGAATCCTCGCACCACCCAGAGAAGCAGGTTGGCATCGCTGACCGCGGATAGGTAGTAGAGGTTCTCCGCGGCCGCGAACCCGGACCCTGCCGCAAAGCCCAGGATCGCGGCATCGACCATGAACCCGACACGCTTCGTCCGGATCAGGTAGAGGACCACCAGACCCTTAGCGGTCTCCTCCAAAGGCGGGGCGATGAACCTGATGTAAGTGGTCGCGTTCACCAGACCCGAGCCGATCAACGTGCGGGCGAATAGCAAACAGACGACCGCAATCGCGGCTCCAGCCGCGATCGCCCGGACGAGGTTCGCCGCGCGTACGAGCTTGAACGAGTCGAGCGGGAACAGCGCCACCAGGAAGAGGAACACCGGCACGAGGCTGAGGACGACCCGCACAAGCTCGCTCATCTGGCCCGAGTCTACCCTGCCCGGTGACCCTATCGGAACCTCGCGAGCTGGATCGGCTGCAGGAGAACGTCACTGTCGGTGTTACGCTTCGTTGGCGGGCGGCCAAGTGGACCCGTGACAGGGAGGTTCTGAAATGCCCAGGAGACTCGTTGTGGTGCTCGCTACCGCAGTGGTTCTGGCTGGCGCGGTGGCGGTGCTGGCGGCGGACAAGCCGACACCCAAGCCGCAGACAACGTGCCCGGTGACCGGGAAGGCCATCGATCCGAAGACCAGTCCCCACGTGGACTGGCAGGGACAGCGGATCTACTTCGCCGACAAGGCCGCCGCCGACGTCCTCCGCAAGGATCCCGAGAAGGTCTTTGCCAAGATCGCGGCCGAAGGGGTGGCGCTCGAGAACATTCAAACGACCTGCCCCGTGAGCGGCGAGAGCCTCGAGGGCGGCGAGATGGGGCCGCCGGTCGCGGTCAGCTACAAGGGGCGCACGATCATGTTCTGCTGCAACATGTGCCCGCCCAAGTTCGAGAAGGAACCTGCCAAATACCTCGCCAAGCTCCCGGGGGAGCAGCCCAAGGGCAACTGACGCGGCGCGTTCCCATGCCTCTGGAGGGCACCGGCTGGCCGGTGCCCTTTTCGCGTTTCCCGCGCATCCCTCGCTGCATGCGCCCTGGGCGCAGCGGGACTTCAGTGGCCGGGAGCGCGCGTGCGCGGCCTCACCCGGACACCGGAGACTTCCCGCACGACGTCGAACCCGTCGACCTGAAGCCCCCGCGCCGTGAGGCGCTTCCGCTGCTCCTCGAGCTCCTGGACGAAGCGGCCGAAGTTCGCAGGGATCGGCTCGCCCGTCCGTTCCATCGTCGCCTGGTAGCGGGAAAAGAGCCGGCGATACTCCTCCATCACCGCTGGACTGACCCCGGCCTCGGCAGGCTCGGCCTGCGGCGCCACCGGGGTAGCTGGTTGGGGGCTCCTGGGTTTCTGCGGCGCCGGGGCCGCGCTCGGCATGTGTTCGCCCTGCGCCGCGACGCGCCGCCAGGATGCGGCCTTCGCCGCCAGGTGTGAAGTGAGCTGTTGCAGTCTTCCGCGTTCGACTGGTGAAACGGCGTCCCGAAGACCGAGCTGGCGTAGCCGCTGTTCCAGGGCGCCGATCTCCGAAACCGCCGGCATGGTTGCCCCGCCCTCGTGCGCGAGAAAACGGTCCCAGCGCTTCGCCAGCTGGTCAAGCGCCCGCTCCAACTGGACCAGTTCCTCCATGACACTCATGTTTGGAGTTTACCCTTCGTTACGCCCGGGGCGGGGGCTTTCTCGGTCGTCCGCTCCACTACTCCTCGCACCCTATCCCCGCCTTCCGCGACCGCTCGCCCTCCGCCGTCGCGCCGATGCCACCCCGCACCTGTGTTCTCTCGACCTGGATCGTGGAGTGCTCGATGCCAAACCGCTCGCGGATGGCGTCCCGCACGCGCCAGAGCACGTCCTCGGGGCATTCGGGTTCGACCACCACGTGTGCCGACAGCGCCACGAACCCGCTCGTGATCGTCCAGACGTGCAGGTCGTGGACCGCTTTGACGCCTGACACCCGGGCCATGACCTCGGCGACCTCGTCGAGCCTGACGTGCTCCGGGACGCTCTCCATGAGCACCTCGAGGGATTCCCTGAGCAGTCCCCAGGACGAGACGATCACCAGCATTCCGATCAGAACCGATGCAAGGGGATCTGCCCAGTTCCAGCCGAACCCGCTGATCAGGACGCCCGCGGCGATGGCCTGTGCGCTCCCGAGGGTGTCGGTGAGGACGTGTAGCCAGGCGCCGCGCACGTTGAGGCTTTCCTCGCGGCCGCCGCGCAGGACCCAGAGGGAGGCAAGATTGACGGCCAGGCCCCCGCAGGCGACGGCGAGCATCAGCCCGCCCTTGACAACGGGGGGATTGAACCACCGCCTGTACGCCTCCGCGAAGATGAGGACCGCCATCGCGATCAGCGTGGCGCCGTTGGCCAGGGCTGCGAGGATCTCCATCCGACGATAACCGTACGTCCGTTTCGGGGTCGCAGGCCGCTGGGCGGCCCAGATGGCAAACAACGACAGTCCCAGGGCGGCAACGTCGGTCAGCATGTGACCCGCATCGGCGAGCAGGGCGAGCGAGTTGCTCAGCACCCCGCCCACGATCTCGACCAGCATGAAGACCGCGGAGAGAACAAGCGCAAGCGTGAGCCTTCGGCGATGGCGGCTTCCCGCTGTCGGAGAAGACTGGTCGTTTTGGACGCGCCCCATCCGCCTGCTCCGTCCCCGGGCCAGCTTAGCGCAACGCCCCTGGTGGCACGCGCTGGCTACCAGTATTTCTCGATATGGACCTCGCCGGGGCGCTGGGGTGTGTGCTCGCGGAACCCTTCGCCAGCCAAGTTCGCGATCATCTCTTCGATCATGCCCGGGTTCCCGCACAGGAACACATGGGTGTTCTTCGGCTCGGGATGGAACCCCCAGATGTCGTCGAGAATCCGCCTCTGCCACAGATCCTGCACGCGCCCAACGAGCCCTCCCCACGGGACTGGCTCTTCCTGCGGGCGTGAAACGGTGGCAATGTACGTGAGGTTGCGGCGAAGACGTTCCATCATGATGAGCTCGGCGCGATACCCGAGATCCCAGGAGTGGCGGGCCGAGTGCAGCACTGCGAGCCTGCGGCTCCTCTCGTGCTCGAGATCCGTCCGCAGCATGCTCATGTAAGGCGCAAGACCCGTGCCGGTCGCGACCATTACCAGGTTGACCCCGTCTGGAAGCTGGTCGAAGGTGAACAGGCCGCTGATCCTCGGCCCCAGCCAGAGCCGTTGCCCCACCTCGAGGGCGCACAGGCGCGGCGTGAGTGAGCCCGACCGCACGAGGTTGAGGTAGAACTCGAGGTACTGCTGGTCCGCCGCGGACGACGCGATCGAGTACGAGCGCCGGATCAGCACCCCGGGCTTGGGCGGTGGGTCGTCTGCCGGATCGGCCATCGGATGCCGCGGCGCCTCCGGTGGGAGCCCCAGAACCGCAAACTGCCCCGCCCGGAAAGGCGGCAGCTGCCAGCCATCGGGCACCACCCGCAAGATGACGAGCCCCGGCCCCACCTCGATCCGCTGGGTCACCACCGCATTCAGGACCGTCTCAGCCATCTCTTCATCGACTCCTCGCTACGCCGCCCCGCAACGTGATGGTCTATCGTCGAATTCCGGGCTCGCGTGCTCAGTTCGGAAATGCACCTATCCCGTCTCCGTCGCCGGGGAGACGAGCGCCTGCTCCTCGTCGGCAGGCTGAAACATGGCGGCCCCCACGCACCCCGGGCCGACATGGGTCCCCACCACGGGCCCGATCTCGCTCTCGATGAGCTCGACAACGCTGAAGCTGTCGTGCAGCAGGCTCCGCAACCTCGCGGCAATGACCGGCGCCGCCGCGTGCGCGATACCCGCTATCACGGGCCTGCCGACATCCACTCGTTGCTTCAGAAGCTCGATCAACCGCGGATACGCGGAATCGGCCCGTCGCACCCTATCCACCGGCACGATCTCGCCCTCCTCCAGCCGCAGGACCGGCTTCAAGCCCAGCATTCCGCCGACCCAGGCCTGGGCCTTGCCGAGCCGGCCTCCCCTTGCCAGGTACGCGGGGGTGTCCGCCACGAAGATCAGGTGGACCCGCGGGCGCATGGCCTCAAGGTGGGCGCGGATCTCCTGCGCTGAGAGACCGTGTTCCGCCATCCGAGCAGCCATCAAAACGAGTAGGGCGAGGCCCACACTTACCTGCATGCTATCCACAACCTCAAGGTTCACGGCGCCGTCGCCACGCAGCTTGGAGAGCTCCTCTCTCCCCTCCTTCGCAGCAGCTCGGGCGCTCACGATGGTGTGGGAGACCCGCTCCGACCCGTGCACCGAAACGACGTCGCTCCGTTCGACCACTGTGCGGTAGGCGGCGAGAAACTCCGCCTGAGACGGCGGGGCGGTGACGGGTCGCGCATCTGGCCTCCCCTGCAGCAGCCTGTAGAACGTCTCGGGCGCAATGTCTATCGTGTCCTTGTAGACCTCCGTTCCGAAGGTCACCAAGAGCGGCACGACGTGTATCCGGTGACGTGTTGCGAGCTCGGGCGGAAGATCCGCGGTCGAATCGGTCACGATGCGGACGGCAGCCTTCGGAGGCTCGAGCTTCAGTACCCCAGTTTGGATCAGATGTGCCACCTCGGCCAGAACGGCGCCGTCCGCAAACTCGCTCCTGTCCAGCACGTCCCACACGGTGCCACTCCTTCGGGCGTTCTCTGCCACCTCCCGCCGCGTCGGGGAGAGTCCTGGTGGAAGGCCCTCGCCGCTGGCCAGCCTCGCCCGGCTCGAAAGTGCGGGGAGCCCGGAGCGGGCCTCCTCGAACCGGTGCATATCCTCCATGGCGAGGGCCATCAGGCTCAGGAGGTCTTTGAAAAGCTCGCGGGGCACCGAGCTCTGGCCGATCACGAGCCGAAAGTGTCCCGCGGCTGTTCGCGCAAGCCTGCAGAACGCTTTCAGCCCCCGCTGGGAGTTCGCGCGGGCGGCGATCACCTCGCCAAGCTCCAGGAAAACCTCGCCGCACCCCATCCGCACATCGCCCGTGACGGCGGCCGCATGAAGCATCGGCAGGAGCTCGAGCAGAGGCAGTGTCTGAAGGTCCCCCACGAGCGACTCGAGGAGCGGGTCGCTCCTCAGGCGGAGCTCGCGCCCGAGCAAGACCGTGCGCACCTTGAGCAGGATGGCAGCGGGTGTCAGGCCCTCCGACTCCACCAAGAGCACCCCGGTCGGAACCTCAACGCCTGCCCGAGTCTTTACGAGCAGGACCGTCGTCGGCGAGACGCCCCCGGCTGCCAGTTCGCCCCGCTGGCCGCCGACGGGATAGGCGACGTCCACGAGGCCCTCGGCGGCAACGATCACCTCGGGCTCGAGCCCGCCGCCGAAGCGCTTACCCTCATCCGCGTTCGCTGCGGCGATCACCTCGTAGCCGTGACCGGCGAGACCTCTGACCAGCTCCTTCCTGCGGGTTTCCTCACCGTCCACGACCAGGACCCTGAGCCCGGCCATTGCTCACTCCATTGCGAAAACGTCGGGGCAGGCCGGACAGCGCAGCGGGGAATCGTCTGAGCGCATCAGCGCTTGTAGTATAGCGGCATGACGAAGAGCATCCTGACCGTCTTCGCCCATCCCGACGACGCGGAGACGATGGCCGGGGGCACCCTCCTCAAGTGGGCCAAGGAAGGCCATGCGATCACCATGTGCCTGATCACCGACGGGGACAAGGGCACCTCGGACCCCAACGACACGCCCGAGACGGTGGTCGCGCGCCGCCGCATCGAGCAGGCGCACGCCGCGGCCCGGCTGGGCGCCACAGTTCTCACCCTGGGGTACGAGGACGGGACGCTGCAACCGACCCTCGGCCTGCGGCGGGACCTCGTGCGCGTGATGCGCCGAGTCCGCCCCAACGTCGTGGTGGCCAACGACCCCACGGTGTGGTTTCGCCACGGGCAGTACATCAACCACCCCGACCACCGGGCGGCAGGCCAGGCGGCCGTCGAGGCACTCTACCCGGCTGTGAAGAAGGCCAGCATCTTCCCCGAACTGCTAGCCGAGGGGCATGAGCCGCACGTCGTCGAGGAGGTCTGGCTGGGCCCGACCGACGAGCCGGACATCTTCGTGGACATATCCGACGTCTTCGACGAGAAGATCGCGCTCATCTGCGAGCACGCCTCGCAGTTCCCACCGGAAGCGACGCGGGCCGCCTTTGCGCGCATCGCACGCGAGGCCGGGGCGCCGCGTGGCCTCGAGTTGGCCGAGTCGTTTCGGACCGTGCGTCTCTCGCACAGTACGGTGCGTGCGATTGCCGGCTCGTGATCTCGGCAGTCAGCTGTCGGCGACACCCAACTGGACGAGGCGGACCCCGTTCGCTTTCAGCGCAACCCTGACGGCTGCAGCGATCGAGGCCGCGCCGGGCGTGTCGCCGTGCACGCAGATGGTGCGCGCTCGGACCGCAACGTCTCGGCCGTCGGAGCTGGCCACCAGGCCCTTGCGTGCGATTCGCACCGCCTGGGCGGCCGCGCGAGACGGATCGGTGATCAGGGCGCCCTCAAGCTTGCGGGACCTGAGCGTCCCGTCCGCCTCGTAGACGCGGTCGGCAAACGCCTCCGCGGCCACCTCGAAGCCGTGCTCTCTGAAGACATCCAGCATCGTGGAACCCGCCAGTCCGACCAGCACCATCCCCAGGCCAGAGCGCGACACTCCGCGGGCGATCGCAGCCGCGACCTCGGGATCGTGCGTGGCGTCGTGGTAAAGCGCGCCGTGCGGCTTCACGTGGACGAGTCGGCAGTTCGCCCGGCCTGCAGCCTCGGTCAGCACCCGCACCTGCTTGAACACCGAGTCCTCGATCGCCGCGGGGGTCATCCCGAGGGAGTCGCGGCCGAAGCCGGCGCGGTCGGGGTACCCGGGGTGCGCCCCCGCCGCGACACCGAGACGCGCCGCAAGGGCCAGCACGGCGGCCATCGTCGCGTCGTCACCGGCATGGGCCCCGCAGGCGACGTTCGCGGAGGTGACGACGCGCAGCAGTGCTTCCTCGCGGCCATCGGCGAGCGCCTCCGGGTCCTCGCCTACGTCCGCGTTGAGATCAATCACCCCCGGCCCCCCGTGCCCCTCGCTCATGACAGCTGCTCCCCCCTCGTCTCCGGCAGCATGAGGATCAGGCCACCGGCGGCCAGAAAGAACGCCGACGTCAGCGCAAGCGCGCTGCCGATCCCGTGGCGGTCGGCGAGCGCCCCGATGACGAACGGCGCGAGCGCGCTCACCGCCCTCCCCAGGTTGTAGCAAACCCCCTGGGCCGTACCCCGGATGGAGGACGGGAAGAGCTCCGCAAGCATCGCGCCGAACACGCTGAAGTACCCGTGCCCGAAGAACCCGATCAGCGGTCCGAGCGCCATCAGCGCCGCGGGCTGGAGCGCCATCCGGCCGTACACCGGCACGAGTGCGGCGGCCCCCAACACGAACGCGATGAAGACCGGACGCCTGCCAAATCGGTCCGCCAGCACGCCGAACAGCACATAGCCGAGAAAAGCGCCCACCTGCATCGGGACGATCCATCCCGAAGAGCGCACGATGCTCATCCCGGCGCCCCCACTCGCGACAGGGCTCGCGAGGTACGCCGGCACCCACGTAAACAGCCCCCAGTACGCGAACAGCACGCTGCTGGTGAGCACCGTCGCCGCGACGGCGTTTCGCAGGTATGGCCCACGCAGCATCTCGTGCAGGGGCTGGCGCTCCCCGACCCTGCTGCGGCGCCAGATCTCCGGCTCGGCAACCCTGCGACGGATCCAGACGGCGAGCAGTGCGGGGAGGACCCCGACGACAAAGAGCGCCCTCCACCCCAGGGAGGGCATGATCGCGGAGGCCAGCAAGGCGGCCAGGATGTAGCCGATCGCCCAGCCGGATTGCATGAGACCGATCGCTTTGCCGCGGTGCTCGGCCGGCCACGTCTCGGCCACCAGCACCGATCCGGCCGCCCACTCGCCTCCCAGGCCTATTCCCACGAGCGAGCGCCAGAGGACCAACTCGGGGAGCGAACGCGCGGTCGCGGTCAGTGCCGTAAACACCGAATAGACCAGGATCGAGTAGACGAGCGCCCTGGCCCTGCCGATCCTGTCGGCGAGCATCCCGAAGCCGACACCTCCGACGGCCGACGTGAGCAAGGTCACGGACGCCAGGCCCCCGGCAGCGGCGGCCGAGAGCGAGAACTCCGCGCGGATCGCGGTGAGCGCGAAGGCATACATCATCACGTCCATCGCGTCCAACAGCCAGCCGAGCATGGCCGCGGCCAGAGTCTTCCACTGATCTGTCGTCACGGATCGAATCCACGGCTCGGGCCGCATCGACCTCATTCGGCCCGCCCGAACTCGGCGCGCAGGAGCGACTCGCGCTCGCGCAGCGCCTCGTCGGCTTCCGCGAGCGAGACCTCCTTGAAGCGCACCTCGTCGCGCGGCCGCAGCTGCCCGAGCCGGTGCAGGTCTGCTGAGATGACGCAGCCGATCTGCGGGTAGCCCCCAGTGGTCTGATGCTCAACGAACGAGAGGATCGGCTGACCATCCGGGGGCACTTGCAGAGCTCCCAGCGACACCCCCTCGGTTAGCATCGAGCCCTGCCGCCGGGCCGGCAACGCCGCTCCACGCAGGCGGAGCCCCATACGGCTCGAGTCCTCGCTCACGATGTAGCTCGACGCTAGAAGCGCTTCCCACGCCGCTTCGTCGAACCACTCCCACTGCGCCCCGCGCGTCACGCGCAGCTCGTTCCTCCGCAACAGCTTGCCCGCAACCTCCCGTGGGAATCGGCGAGTCGCCGGCGTTTGCTCACCCGAACTGCCGAACGCCAGGGTGTCGCCCTTCTTCAGCGCTCGCCCGGCGAGGCCGCCGAGCCCCGTCGTCAGGTGCGTCGAGCGGCTTCCGAGCACCGGCTCGAGAGCGATCCCTCCCCGGGCGCAGAGGTAGCAGCGGGCGCCGGACCGGGTCGCGCCGCAGACCAGCGTTTGCCCCTGCTTCACCTCGATCGCCCCCCAGGGGGACACCCGATAGCCGTCGATCGCTGGCTCGAGATCGGAGCCGGCAAGCGCGATCACACCGGGCGCGGAAAACGCGAACGTCCCGCCGACCAGCGTCATCTCCAGCGCGGCGGCGCCCTCCGGGTTGCCGACGAGCCAGTTCCCTATGCGCAGCGAGAGCGCATCGCAGGCACCGGATGCCGAGACGCCGATGTGGGCATGGCCGGGACGCCCGAGGTCCTGCACCGTTGTCTGGAACCCCGGCTCGATGACGCGGAGCTGCCCCTCCCCCTGCGTTGGCTCCGGCGCGATTCCCTCCGTCTGAGCGGCCGCGCGCCGGAACTCCTCCTCGTCGATCGCAACGAAGCGCACCGTGTCACCGAGCGAGAGGAGCGCCGGTGGCGTCCTGCGTGGGTCGAAGAGCGCGAGGTGCGTTCGCCCTATCAGTTGCCAGCCTCCCGGGGAGGCCAGCGGGTACGCGCCGGTCTGGTTTCCCCCGATGGCGATGCTCCCCGCCGGGACGCGCTTGCGGGGCGTTGCGCGCCGCGGAGCCGCGATTCGCGGCGACATGCCACCCAGGTACGGGAAGCCGGGGGAAAAGCCGAGAAAGTGCACCAGGTATTCGCCCGCGGCGTGCTCCCGCATCACCTCGGTGGGGTGAAGCTCGCACACGGCCGCGACATCCCCGAGGTCCGGGCCCAGCTCCCCGCCGTAGCAGACCGGGATCTCGACTACGCGCCGCTGAGGCTCGGCCTCCTGGCCTCCCCGGGCGAGGAGAACCTCGATCTCGCGCTGCAGCACCTCGCGGTCCGCGTGAAGCGAGTCGTAGCTCACGAGCAGCGAGGCGTAGGCCGGGTGGAGGTTGAGGACGCCTGCGGGAGGTTCCGAATCGAGGAGATGGAAGAGCTTACGCACCTGCGCATGAGCCTCGGGCGACATCTCCTCCCCGAAAGACACCAGGAGCGAGTGGTCACTGGCGTGGCGGATCAGCGGTTTGGTCAAAGAGGCTTCGTCCATCGGGGCTCGGGGCAGGTTAGGCAGGAACGGCGGCCGCGTCAACGCTCCCACGCCAGTCGAGCCCGGACCGCTCCCCCGTCTCGCTCACGTGTTCCGGTTCAACGCTGCGCTCCGGCCTCTTCGAGGTCAGCTTGGGCCCCACGTCCAGTAAAGCCCCACATACGCCACGGCATGGCGCTCACCGGCGAACGTGCGCCCGAGGCTGAAGAGCAGGCTGAAGTCCGGCCTGAAGTTGTAGTAGCCGCCTGCGTTGAAAATTGTGCTGCCGGTTCCCCCGACAGTGTCGGCTCCTGTTGCGTAGACCTCGCCGCCCAGTGTGAGCCTCTTGCCGAGGTCGCGCTGGAGGAGCCACCCCGCGAAGAAGCAGCTGCGCGCCCCTTCCGCCTGGTTGAGTTGGTAGCCGCCGCCACCGTATGTGGTCCACGGCCCCCAGCCCTTCTGGATCCAGAGCGGCAGCCGTGCCCACACCTGCCCGTTGCCCAGGCCGTGCTCCGCGTTGCCGGTTGGAAGCTCGACCATCGGGAAGATCCCGATCTGCAGCCGTTGATCGGTTTCCCGGACGAATCGGTACTTGACCCCGAACTCGATATCGCCGAGCCCATGAAACGTCGGCCCGCCAACGGCCGAGTCCGTTGCGTATGGAGCCACGAGGTGAAGTTGCAGATTCGAGGTGGCGCCAAGGTTGAACTCGACGGCCGGGGCCGCGTACTGGGTGGTCCCCGACGTGGCATCCCGGGTGGCGAAGAGGTACGCCTCCCAGTGACCGCGTTCCACCGGAACCGGGTCGTCGGTGAGGAAGGGAGGCCCAGCCGCGGTCGGACTCGCAGAGAGCGACATGAGCGCTGCGATCAGAATCGACCAGGTGGAATGGAACCCTCGCGACGTGCGAACGTCCGATCGTCCGGGTTCGGATCCCACTAGGCGGCACCGAGCGTCATCGACAGGGCCGGAGCCGAACGGAGCGTCTGGTACACCACGCAGTACCGTTCCGTGAGACGCAGCAAGGTGTCGCGTTGGTCCTGTGTTGCGTCCGAGTCGAGTGCAACGACAAGCCGGACCGCCTTGAACCCGACCGGGGCCTCCTTCGAAACGCCGAGCGTCCCCCGGAAGTCCAGGTCCCCCTCTGCCGTGATGCTTCCGCCTCGGAGTTCCACGCCGATCGCTGTGGCCACGGCACTCAGCGTCACGCCGGCGCAGGCCACGAGCGCCTCGAGGAGCATGTCCCCCGAGCAGGCGGCGAGGCCGTCTCCGCCGGTGGCGGGGTGCAGTCCCGCTTCGACCAGGGCACGACCGGTCTCGACGCGGCAGGATAGGCCCTCACCGATCTGGCCATGCGCCTTCAGAGTGACGAGCGCCGCTTGGGGATCCGCGCGGTATGTCTCCTTCAATGGTGCCTGCAGCGCGCGAAGCTGCTCTGCATTCATCGGATTCGCTCCTTCATGGCGGAGCAACGGCGACCCGCCGGGCGGTATTTCCCAACCTCCGAGCCGCAAGCATGGTGCACGATCGTGTCCGCCGACCGCAGCTCGGCCGGCCTTTCGTAGTGCTGGTAGCGCGTGCGGCACCGAGCAATGGAACATCACTTGGACCGAGCGAGGGTCAATGCCGGTTCTGGCCGTCTAAGCGGGCGATGATCTGCGACAACTCGTTGCAGATGACGCCGAGAAACGCGGCTATGCCTCCCAGGAACCAGAGGACGGGTGTGAACCCGGCCCAGGTCACGCCGAGCGTTGCAGTGACAAGGCCAACCCCGATTACGCTTGTCCCCAGAAACCGCAGGAAGACGCCCCACGCCGGGCGTGTCGAGAACTTCATGAAACCAGGCACCAAATCTTGCATCTGAGCACCTCCTCTTCCACGAGTCTTTGGAAACCACAGGTCGGAACGGAAACCCCTTACGCGGCAGGTCAGCGCTGGCCCGCGCGCGCGCGGGACGGACATCGCAGTGCGCTCACAACTCGGCCGCGCTGCTCTGTTGCTCGACCATCCGACTCCTCATGATGCGCATCAGCACCACGAAGTTCAGGATTGGAGTCAAGATGATGACCACCACGTAAGCGAGCAGGCCCTCTTCCTTGGGATGACTCGGGTATTGGGTGACCACGGCCCAGCACGAGTTCGCCAGCAGGACGAGGTTCAAAGCCGCCGTTGCCCACCTAAACAGGGCGATCCCCGAGGACGGTTCCACGTGCGTCCTGGTGGGCATCCGCGCGCCAAGCCAACCGTCGCTCATACCACTATGGAGGATCGCGAGGAAACTCAACAGCGGAACGAGGAGAAGGAGCAGACTGAAAAGCTTGTAGATAGTCTCCGTGGGCATGCCATCGGTCGCGAGAACGCTGCAGGTGAAAGCGAACAGGACAGCGTTGCAGACAACGGCCACGGTTTTCATACCGATCCTCCCGTGCCTCCGGTTGCGCTCCGCGACGCACAACCCTGCGCTTCAGCAGCACCCCGATTGTGCTCCATTTTCCTCGTACCACAACATGATGATCCGAGGAAGTCGACCATGCTAGCTGGCCCCCAGAGTCAAGGTCACTGCAAGCGCGCGTTAGTCGCAGCCCACGTGGGGGTAGATCTCATCGGCGATCCAGTAGAAGGTAAAGGCAAGCGCCAACAGGGTTCCGACCAGCCACAAGACCCAGCGCCGTCGCTGCCAGGCGGCCCGGAACGAAGACCGTTGCATCGCAACATCGATTAGGTACGCAGCCGAGTAACAGACGTTCGCCAGGGCGGCGAGGACGATCAGTTTGCAAAGCGATGAGAGGGTGAAAGCTGGGCGGAAGTGCGGCCACGTCGCCAGAACACAGGTCACCGTGAGTGCGGCGAGCGCCACGTTGTACCAGAGCCGGCGGGGCTCCCAGTAGCCAATCGCGTCGCGAAGGACCTCACTGCGCATGTTCAACCCTTAACACAATCGTCTTGCCGACGTCCACCACGCCTCGCTCTGGGTCCGACAAGACCTCGCCATAATCCAGCGTGGAGACCCCCTCAAGAACTGGTCAGCACAGCCACAGACCTGAGATGGCGTCGCTGCGTGCCGCTCGCCTTCGCCCACCACCGACGAGCGTCGCGATGAGACCGTCGGGTGGAGGGCGTCGTCAGGTTTCTCCTCGATCCCCCATCGTTATGACGACTTTTCCCCTAGCATGCCCTGCTTCGAGGTAGCGGACCGCTTCAGCCGCTGCGCTTAGCGGGTAACGTCTGTCTATCACGGGTGCAACGTTCCCGGCTTCAAGAAGATCCTTCAGGACGGCTAAGTCCCTCGTGTTTATGTTCGCCATGAATAGACACATCTTCTTGCGCCCAATC
>Ga0335070_10003575_pt1 | contig 18163 bp, 16 predicted proteins | sample Lox_Sample_13_FD_206722 | JGI IMG/M metagenome (GOLD analysis project Ga0335070, IMG submission 206722) | Soil microbial communities from Loxahatchee National Wildlife Refuge, Florida, United States - Lox_Sample_1.3 | ecosystem: Environmental > Terrestrial > Soil > Wetlands | place: USA...
TAACATGCCGACAAACTTTGTTCACACCAACGACGCAACGGCCCTGGCACTCGGTAGAACAATGGTGGCTATCATAGAAAACTATCAAAACAAAGACGGTTCGGTACGTATTCCTAAGGCTCTGCAGGGCTACATGCCTGGCAAAACTGAAATTTAGTTGAATTTTATACAATAAAGTTGTATAATTAGTCTTAAGTTCTTGAGATATTGTTTCAAGTCCCCGTCCTTTTTGAATCTGGGAGGTCTTGCACATGCAATGGTGGATGTGGGTCATCGCCGTCATCCTGATCGTGCTTGGAATCGTGCTCATCTCTTTCGGCTTCAGTGACGAAGAGCCGGGTTCCGTCATCGTCGGACTGTTGGTCGTCGCTCTCGCCGTGCTGGGAATTATCTACTTCAAGCACTGGCGGCCCGAGCAACATCGCCAGCACGCTCAAGCGGTAGCTGAGACCAAGTACCAGGGCTTCGTCACCGAAGACCTCAGCAATGAGACCTTTGACGTCGGTGCCTACGCCGGCAAGTGTCTGATTCCGCTTCAACGCCACAAGGTGGACGGCGTCTACCGGCTGGAGATCTTCAAGCGGGTCAACGTGCCGGGCGGCGCCACCACGCTTGCAAACGTGCCGGTCGACAAGCAGTTTCTGCGGTCCATCGGCAACCTGGCGGTCTGCCGGTAAGGCCCTAGGTCAACCAGGAGGATGAGTCCGGCCCACATAGTTTGTGGGCCGGACCAGCGGCGGTAGCGCATTTTGCGCCCGCCGTTTTTCATTTTTATGACTCAGGAAAGATTGAATCCGAAATTTAAACGCTTATAACCTCTTAAATTTATCGCCGTTTTACGGTAAAATGTTATGAGCCTTTTAAATAATTTGTGAGGGAATGTTTTAGTTTGGTTAAATTCGTAAATACAAAACTACTAAAGCGGGCACTAGGTGACCCGCAAGCCGCCACCATCAAGCGGCTTAGAAAGCGTGTCAAAGAAATTAACGCGCTAAGCGATGAATACGAAAAATTATCCGACGCCAAGCTAAAGGCTAAGACGCAGGAATTTAAGGACAGGTTAGCCAAAGGCGAAAAACTGGATAAATTATTGCCCGAAGCTTTTGCCACGGTTCGCGAAGCCGGACGGCGTACATTAAAGCAGCGTCACTTTGACGTCCAGTTAATTGGCGGTATGGTGCTGCATGAAGGCAAAGTTGCCGAAATGAAGACCGGTGAGGGCAAAACTCTTGTAGCGACTCTGCCAATTTATCTAAACGCCCTTGAGGGCAAGGGCGCCCACCTAGTAACCGTCAACGACTATCTAGTCCAGCGCGATGCCGGCTGGATGGGCGAGATTTATAATTTTTTGGGCCTCAGTGTTGGCGTAATTATCCCCGACGAATCCTTTATATATGACCCAGACTTTACTAACGACACGCACTTTGACAAGCGCCTGCACCACCTTAAACCGGCTACTCGCCAAGAAGCTTACGCTGCTGACATTACTTACGGTACCAACAACGAGTACGGCTTTGACTACCTGCGCGACCATATGGTTAGAGAAACCGACCAGCTGCGCCAGCGAGATTTACACTACGCCATCGTTGACGAAGTAGACAGTATTTTGATTGACGAAGCCCGTACGCCGCTGATTATCAGCGCCCCAGCCACCGCCAGCGCTGCCGCCTATCAGCAGTTTGCCAAAGTCGTTCGCAGCCTCAAAGAAACCGAGCACTACGAAAAGGACGAGAAGCGCCGCAGCGTGGTACTCACCGACGCCGGCGTGGAACTGGTTGAAAAAATTCTCGGCATCAAAAACTTATATTCCACCGACAATCTGCGAACAATTTATCACCTAGAACAGTCGCTGCGGGCCCAAACCCTCTTCCACCGCGACAAAGATTATGTGGTTACGCGCGAAGGCGAAATTGTGATTGTTGACGACTTTACCGGCCGCTTGCTCAAAGGCCGCCGTTATAACGAGGGACTGCACCAAGCCATTGAGGCCAAAGAGGGCGTAGAAGTTCAGGAAGAGTCCATGACTTTGGCCACTATCAGTTTTCAAAACTACTTTAGGCTTTATAACAAGCTGGGCGGCATGACCGGCACAGCCATGACCGAGAGCGAAGAATTTCACCAAGTATATAAAATGGACGTAGTTGAAGTGCCAACCAACCGCTCAATGATTCGTGAGGATTTGCCAGACCGAATTTATAAAACCGAAGCCGGCAAGTTTAGAGCCATTATCCGAGAAGTCAAGGAACTGCGTGAGAAAGGCCAGCCAGTGCTGCTGGGCACCTCCAGCATAGAAAAAAACGAGCAGCTTAGCTCAATGCTAAGGGCTGCCAAAATTCCGCACGAAGTACTTAACGCCAAAAACAATGAGAAGGAAGCAGCGATTGTAGCCAAAGCCGGCCAAAAGGGCGCCGTTACGCTGGCTACTAACATCGCCGGGCGTGGTACCGACATTGTGCTGGGCGAAGGTATAGCCCACTTGGGCGGTCTGTTTGTGCTTGGCAGCGAGCGCCACGAATCTCGCCGTATTGATAATCAGCTGCGCGGCCGTTCTGGACGTCAGGGCGACCCCGGCAAAACCCAGTTCTACGTAAGCTGCGAAGACGACCTAATGCGCATTTACGGCGGCGAGCGCATTGCTAGTCTAATGGACAGACTGAAAGTGGATGATGACACGCCAATTGAAAGCCGCATGATAAGCAAAAGCCTGGAAGGTGCCCAGAAAAAGGTAGAGGGCTTTAACTTTGACACCCGAAAAAACGTTGTCCAGTACGACGATGTTATGAACCGCCACCGCCGAGCAATTTACGCCATGCGTAGCGAGATTTTAAAGGCCGACGACATAAGTCCGCGTATCAAAAAACTCATCAATGAAGAAGCCGAATGGCTGACCAACCATCCGGAATCACTCAGCGAAAATTACGAAGCTATTTTGCACGACAGTTTTCCGTTTGACGATAAGACCATGGACAAATTGTTTGATACCGCCGCCGATAAATTTCAGAGCGAGCTTGAAGCTTCGGCTGCTAAACTCTACAAATCGCAGGAAGAAATGTTTGGCGCCGAGACTATGCGCAAAGTTGAGCGCGACATATTTTTGCAAGTTTTGGACAACCTTTGGATGCAGCACCTGGAAAACATGGATCACCTGCGCGAAGGCATCCACTGGATAAGTGTTGGCCAGCGCGACCCGCTGGTTGAGTATCGCCGCCAGGGGCAAAAATTATTTGACCAAATGCAGATAGAACTACGCCACGAAATTGTTCGTACCATCACCCATGCTCAGCCGCTGGATTCGGTAGTAACCGATAGCGTTGTAGAGACCGAGCTGACCCGGGCCGCGCAGGGTTCTATAGACAATGCTACTCAAATTCAGACTGCCGAAGTGTTTGAAGAGACCGACTTTACGCCGCAGCGCAGCGAGCAGGAACAAGAAGCCAAAGCTCGGGCCCAACGTAAAAAAGCTCGCAAAACTGAGCGCCAGCGCAAGAAAAAGCCAGCTCATAAGAAAAAGAAGCGAAAGTAGCCGGCGTGAAGCATACCACCACGCAAATTAGTCTAAAAAATGGGGCTAAGGGCCTGTTGATTGACGTACCCGATGCCACCGTAATGGATTTTGAGTTTAACTTTAGGGCAGGCGAGTACTTGGTTGATAAATCCAAGTGGGAAGTTCCGCACCTCATGGAACACGTACTGCTGGGCGCTAACCAGTTTATTCCTAAAGCACGTGCTTTTCAGGCCGAGTTTGAAAAGAACGGCGCTGCCAACAACGCCAGCACTGGGCTTTATCACATAACCTACGAGGCCGAAGCCGCCGACTTTGAGTGGCAGCGGATTTTAGAGTTGATGCTAGTTGCTATCAGCAAACCGCTATTTTTGCGCGATGAATTCAAAGCCGAGTACGGCAACGTCAAAGACGAGCTGGTCAGCCGGTCCAATAACCACTTTAGAACGCTAAGTCTAACGGCCCGCGAGGCTCACGGTTTGCTAGCCATGACCGACCGCGAGCGCCTAAAGCAAATGCGTAATGTTAGAAAAAAAGATCTAGAGGACCACTACAAACGTACCCACACTACCAGCAACCTGCGTTTTATAATTGCCGGAAATCTTAAGGGCCGCAAAGAAGTCATTAAACGTATGATGGAAGCCTTGGCGCTGCCAAAAGGGCGGGGTATGTTTGAGCTGCCCAACGAAAATCCGCAGCGGCTGGAGCAGGCTGTGTTTGTGGCCCGGCCGTCAGTAAAGAACGTCTATTTTGACCTGCAAACTTTTGCTCGCCGCCGCTTTGAAGACCCTGACATGGATGCCCTGGAGCTGGTAAACGGCATGCTAACCGCTACGCTGTATTCCCGGATTTTGGGCGAAGCCCGCGAGCGTGGCCTAGTCTACAGCATGGGCTCCGGCACCGAAACCATGAAAGACGCCACCGGCTGGTGGTTTAGCGCCCAAGTGCTATCGCGCAATGCGCCGGCCCTTTTTGAAATCATTGTCCGCGAGGTAAAGACCATACAGGCCGGCAAAATCAGTAAAGAAGACCTAGAGTCGGCCAAAATGTATTGGCTGGGGCGTCATCAGCGCAGCGCCCAGACTGTTGGCGGCACAATGGCGGGCTATACCGGGCGCTATTATTTTGACGAGGTTATAAACGACTACGACGCCATCCCCGAGCGCATCAAAGCCGTTACGATTGAGCGGATTGTCGAAATTAGCCGGGCAATGTTTGCCGAGAATGTTGGCGGCCTGGCGATTTTGGGCGGTGGCAGCCGCAGTCGCGAGCTGGCCAACCGGCTCAATGAAATGGTTCAGCCGTTATGGAACAACTAGCCAAAAAACTAGATGCTCTCAAAAGCAGCCTAGACCAAGAGCTCAAAAAGCTTAATATCAATTCGCTGCAAAAACAGCGCCAAGACCTGCTTGAGCAAATGAACGCACCAGATTTTTGGGCCGACAATAAAACAGCCCAAGCTGTCAGTAAGCAAGAAGCTAACCTATCACAAAAAATAGGCCCGTGGTTAGAACTCGTCAAAAACGTTGATGACACAGCCGAGCTTATAAAGCTAAACGATTCCTCTATGAGCGCTGAGCTGGACCAACAACTTGCCAAGTTTGAGCAGACATTTGAAGAGTTGAAGAAAGACCTGCGTTTCCAGGGCCCTTATGATGACCACGATGTAATCCTATCTATATATGCTGGGGCGGGGGGCACCGACGCTCAGGATTGGGCGCAGATGCTGCTGCGAATGTACGTGCGCTGGGCCGAAGCCCACAAACTAAAAGTTAAAACCGTAGACCAATCCGCCGGGGAGGAAGCCGGCATCAAAAGTGTAACTCTAGAAATTTCCGGCGCTCCTTATTTATATGGCAAACTAGCGGGGGAGCATGGAGTGCATCGGCTGGTGCGCCAAAGTCCTTTTAACTCAGCCGCTTCCAGAGAGACCAGCTTTGCCAAAGTTGATATTCTGCCAGCCATAGATAAACCCGACGAAGTCCAAATTGACGAAGCCGATTTAAAAATTGACGTTTATCGGGCCGGCGGCCACGGCGGCCAAAGCGTTAATACCACTGACTCGGCTGTCCGCGTTACCCACATTCCAACCGGACTTAGCGTGGCTATTCAAAACGAGCGCTCGCAGCTTCAGAACAAAGAGACTGCCATGACAATTTTGCGCTCGCGATTGGCGGCGCTGCAGCTAGAGCAGCACGCCGAGACGCTAGCCGACGTTAAAGGTCCTAATCAATCGGCCGAGTTTGGCAGCCAAATACGCAACTATGTGCTGCATCCCTATAAGCAGGTTAAGGACCTGCGCACCGGCTACGAATCCAGCGACCCCGACAAAATTCTGGACGGCGGCCTGGACCCGCTCATAGACGCTTGGCTAAACCATTAGCTTCATTTGCTATACTGATATAGATGATTTTGCTAGATAGGGTAAGTAAAAGTTATAACCGCCGTGGCGCGGCGCTGGAGCGCGTGTCGCTTCACGTGGAGCCCAAAGAATTTGTAATCATTGTTGGCCCCAGCGGCAGCGGAAAGACCACGATATTTAAATTACTGACTCGCGAAGAGAAGCCGACCAGCGGCAAGATAATTGTCGGTGGCATGGATTACGAACATTTAAAAGACAAAGACGTGCCGCTGCTGCGCCGCAAAATCGGCGTAGTGTTTCAGGACTTTAAGCTACTTAATAACAAGACGGTTTATGAAAACGTAGCCTTTGCGCTAGAAATTGCCGGCATCAGTAACAACGAAATAAAACACACCGTGCCAAAAGTCTTGGACCTAGTAGGCCTAAAAGGCAAGGAGAATAGCTACCCGCTGGAACTGTCTGGCGGTGAACGTCAACGCGTAGCCATTGCCCGGGCTGTGGTTCGCCAGCCCAAAATTTTAATCGCCGACGAGCCAACCGGCAATCTTGACCCCAAGCACGCCTGGGACGTTATAAAAGTGCTGGAAAAAGTTAATCAGTATGGCACTACGGTTCTGCTGACCACTCACAACCAGGAAATCGTCAACGCTCTAAAACGCCGCGTAGTGACCATCCAGGACGGACACATCGTGTCTGACAGGGCTCAAGGTAAGTATAAGTCCGCATGAAAAACCATAAATTAGTAACCCTCAAACGGATTGTCAAAAACGGCTTTGTAAACTTTGGCCGCAACATTTGGCTGGCTATTGCGGCCATTGCCATGATGGGCATTACGCTGACAATTTTGCTGTTTGCCTTTGTGGCCAACGTAACTTTTAATCACACCATTTCTGACATCACTAGCCACATAGATGTCTCGGTTTATTTAAAAGACTCAGTCAGCGATGCCCAGCGTGACAATTTAATCAAGCAAATAGGGGCCCTGGACAACGTAGAGTCGGTTACTTACGTCAGTAAAATTGAGGCCTTGAAGCAGTACGAGCAGCAAAATGCCAATAATCCAGACCTACTGGCTGCCATTTCCGAAACCGACAACCCGCTGCCTTCGTCACTGGTTATTAGGCCCAAGGACCCCAATGATTTGCAGTCAATCAAAGACTTTTTGGACAAGCCGCAAGTTCAGGCGCTGCAGTCCGACCCCACCAGCTACTCCGGGGATAGAAAAAAAGCTATAGATAATATAACCCGGGCTACTCACTTTTTTCAGGAAGCCGGGGTGGTGGGCATCATAGCCTTTATCATTATTTCTATGCTGATTATCTTCAACACCATCCGCATGGCCATCTTTAACCGCCGTGACGAACTTGTCATTATGCGCCTTCTCGGTGCCAGTACCGCCTACATCCGCGGTCCATTTATAGTGGAGACAATGCTTTATGGGGCCGTGGCGGCGGTTATATCGTTGGTTGTCTGCGCCTCGCTGTTTAAAGTAGCCGCTTCAACATTGCAGGCTAGCAGCTTGGGATTGCTAGATATTGGCTATGCCAACCATTTCTTCACCTCGCATCTACTAGAGATTTTGACTCTGCAAATCCTGATTGGTATACTTATCGGAGCCGCTTCATCCTCGGTTGCGACCCGGCGGTATCTCAAACTCAATAGATAATAAAAATCTGACATCAAGTATTAATAGGCAACTAGTTTAGCGGCCGCTTTTGTGGGCTTCCCGTGCGGCCTGTGGATAAACCTAGTGTTTATCAGGGAGGGTATGCTATGCTTAACACGTCCTTACAAAAACAAAAAATGTCTAAGCCGATTTTGAAAAAGCTAGCTATTGCTAATAGGGTACTGCTTGTGGTCGCCGTGGCCACGGTCCTGTCGTTGGCTACTTTAGGCTATGGCAAAGTTAGGGCTGACCAATTTGACCAGCAAATTCAACAGCTGCAAGCTCAAAACAGCGGCCTTCAGGTTCAGTCTAATTCTCTGGCGGCTACGGCCAGCACTTATCAGCAAGCTGTTGACCAGCTGCAATCTCAGATTGACGGCCTTCAGCAAAGTATTGTCTCCACCCAGCAGCAGATTGATTCTACCAAGGCTCAGATTACCCAGGTGCAGGCCGAACTGGACCAGGAGAAAAAGACCCTGGGCGAGGATATCAAAACTATGTATCTGGAGGGCCAGATTTCAACTCTGGAGATTTTGGCCAGCAGTAATAATTTGAGCGATTATGTTAACAAGCAAGAGTATAGGAATGCCGTTCAAGACAAAGTTAAAACCTCGGTGGATAAAATAACTTCTTTGAAAGTCCAGCTCCAAAAGCAGGAGAGCGACCTGGCGGTATCACTGCAAAGCTTGCAGGCCCAGCAGACAACTCTATATAACTCCCAGGCTCAGCAAAGCCAGCTGCTGGCTTACACCGAGGGCCAAAAGGCGGCTTACGACCAGCAGATCAAGGCCAACAATTCTCAGATTGCCAGCATTCGCGCCCAGCAATTGGCTGCCAACCGACGGGCTATTAGCAGCGGTAATGTAAGTATCGTCTCCAGCGGTGGCTGCGGCGGCGATTATCCCGGAGACGCGCTTGGACCATATGGTCACTGGGGTTGCAGCTACGGATTTGATTCAGGACTAGATAGTTGGGGAATGTATAACCGCGAATGTGTAAGCTACACGGCCTGGAAAGTGGTTGAGGCTTACGGCGCTGGCGCCATGCCAAGCTGGGGCTCAATTGGCCTGGGCAACGCCGACCAGTGGCCAGGTGACGCCGCCGCTTACGGTATACCAACCGGGTCTTCGCCAAAAGTTGGCTCGGTAGCCATCGGCACTAACGCCTATTACTTTGGCCCGGTTGGCCACGCCATGTGGGTTGAGGCCATTTCCGGCGACCAAATACTGGTTTCTCAGTTCAACTTCAGCGCGCCCGGCCAATACAGCGAAATGTGGATAAGCTCAAGCTTGATATCTACCTTCATCTACTTTGGTGGCTAGCTTTCAGCTATAATTAAGCTAATCAGTTTTAAATATTCATTGAAATACTAAAAGAAAGCAAACGGTGGAAGAACCTAACGCGCCAGCGCATCCCCCGGTGCCTCATCGTAGACACCGCCGAAAAGTCCGCATGCTCACTAAGTTGGGCGTAATTATTGTTTGTGGTGGTTTGCTTTTTGGAGCTGGTTTAGTTGTCGGCAGGGGAGGCTTTAGCCATAGCAGCGCAAAAACCCAAAGTAGCGCTCTAAACTATTCCTCCGTAAATCAGGTTTATAGCCTGCTGCAGCAGAACTTTGATGGCAACCTTGATACTACAAAGCTGATAGACGGCGCCAAAAGCGGCTTGGTAAGCGCCGCCGGCGACCCTTATACGGTCTACTTTAACCCGTCGGCCGCCAAGGATTTTGATAACGAGCTGTCTGGGACCATCATCGGCATAGGCGCCCAGCTAGGCAGCGATAGCGACAACAATATAGTAGTAATCTCGCCGCTGGACGGCTATCCGGCTCAAAAGGCCGGCTTAAAGCCAAAGGATATAATTGCTGCCGTAAATGGCAAGTCCACCGCTGGTATGAGCGTAGACAGCGTTGTGCAGCTAGTCCGCGGCAAGGAAAATTCTCAAGTTACCCTAACCATCGTTAGAAATGGCGGCAATCCCTTCAACGTCACTATGACTCGCCAGAAAATTACCGTCCCCAGCGTTACCTGGAGCGAGACCGGCAACATCGGCTATATGAAGATAAGCCAGTTTACCGACGATACTAGCGATTTATCACAAAAGGCCGCCCAGGAATTTAAGGCCAAGGGCGTTAAAGGTGTGGTGCTAGACCTACGCGGCGACCCGGGTGGCTATCTAAACGCCGCTGTAAATGTCTCCAGTCTATGGCTTGACCCGGGGCAAACGGTGGTATCCGAGCGCCGCGGCAGCACCGTAACCGGTACCGAGACGGCTACAGGCAACAACCCGCTCAAGGGCCTGCCGGTTGTCGTACTGATTGATGGTGGCAGCGCCAGCGCCAGCGAAATAACTGCCGGCGCGCTGCACGACGATGTAAAGGCAACTTTGGTAGGCCAGAAAAGTTTCGGCAAGGGTAGTGTTCAGACGGTGATAAAACTGTCCGATGGCAGTGAGGTCAAGATAACCATTGCCCACTGGTACACACCGGGTGGCAAAAATATAGATAAACAGGGTATAACCCCTGACGACGTGGTGCCGATAACCGATGACCAGATAAAGGCCGGCCAAGACCCACAAAAAGACAAAGCCACCCAACTGCTGCAAGCCATGCTCTAGAGCTGCCTGTTTTTCCCGAAGATAGCCCGAGAGGTAGCTAAGTCGCAACTGTTGCAGCAAAAACTATAGCCAATTGACCCACCTTAGGTTAGTATCTAAGCAGTTATAAAGTTGCCCAACTAAAAATCGGGCAGGGAGGAAGTAGCCTAAAAGTGGCGGCCAACGCTAAAGCGGAAGCTAAGTATATTTTTGTTACAGGCGGCGTCCTATCGGGCGTCGGCAAAGGCATCACCGCCGCTTCAATCGGCACAATTCTTAAAGCCCGCGGCTTAAAAGTAAACATTCAAAAGTGCGACCCTTATCTAAACGTTGATGCCGGCACGCTCAACCCAGCCGAGCACGGAGAGTGTTTTGTTACTTACGACGGCGCCGAGACCGACCTGGACGTCGGCCACTACGAGCGCTTTTTGGATATGGAGTTAACCAGCGCCAGTAGTCTGATGAGCGGGCAGGTGCTGCAAGAGGTGATAGCCGACGAGCGGGCCGGCAAATACCTTGGCAAAACTGTCCAAATTATTCCTCACGTCACCAATCACATTCAAAGACAGATAGCCGACACCGGTAAAGGCTATGACGTACACATTATTGAAATTGGGGGCACCGTTGGCGACTACGAATCTCTAAGCTTTATAGAGGCCATTCGCGAGTTTTCTATGAAGACCGGGCCGGATCGCTGCCTGTTTGTGCACGTAGTCTACATTCCCTATTTAGGGGCCAGCGGCGAGTTTAAGACTAAGCCCGCCCAAAACGCCGTGAGGGAGCTGCGGGGACTGGGCATAGTGCCGGATGTACTGGTAGCCAGAAGCGAGGTCAAGCCGCCGCGCACGGTATTATCCAAGCTTAGTATGTTTAGCGGCGTAGAGCCCGAGGCCATCGTACTGCTGCCCAACGCCTCAACTATTTATCAAGTGCCGCTGACCATGGAAGAGGCTGGCATAGCTGGCGTAATTACCGAACGACTTGGCCTGAGAGCTCACAAGCCCGACCTAGCGTCCTGGCGCCGGATGGTTAAAAACGCCCTGACTAAATATAAGAAGACCGTCAAGATTGGTATCATCGCCAAGTATGTTGATAATCAGGATACCTACATGTGCGTGTTTGAGGCCCTAAGGGCAGCGGCCTGGAGTAATGAGGTCAATGTAGAAATTATCTGGGTTAACGCCGAGCAGCTGGAAAAAGACAAAAAATACCGGGCCGTGTTGGATGGCCTAGACGGCGTTATTGTCCCCGGCGGCTTTGGCGAACGAGGTCTGGAGGGCAAAATTGCCGCCGCTCAGTATAGTCTTGATAAAAAACTGCCATATCTGGGCCTCTGCCTGGGGCTGCAAATGGGCGTGATTGCCGCCGCCAGAAACGCCGGCTTAACCGATGCCACAAGTGTAGAGCTAAATCCTAAAAGCCCGCATAAAGTAATTGACTACATGGCCGACCAGCACGACAAGAAGAACACCGGTGGTACCATGCGTCTGGGCGACTACCCGGCCGTGCTTGCTAGCGGCAGCAAGGTCAGAAAAGCCTATGGCCAGGAAAACATTATAGAGCGCCACCGCCACCGCTGCGAATGTAATAACGACTACCGCGACCAGTACCAAAAGTGGGGGATTACCGCCAGTGGTCTAAGCCCGGACGGTCACCTAGTGGAGTTCATTGAGGCCGCTGACCATCCTTATTTCGTAGCCACTCAAGCCCACCCAGAGTTTCGCTCTCGGCCCGACCGTCCGCACCCGCTATTTGTCGGACTTATCCGGGCTGCCCTTGCCGCTGAATAGTATCGAGGTATTGTAAGAACTAAAGGAGAAAATAAAAAAAAGATGGGCGAAGATTTGTCTGATGAAGCTTTAAATCCTACACCGCAGACTGTGGAATGACCTAGTCAGACGCGGGATTGCTAAAGACTCAAACAAAGGCGGTACATATACTGCCTTTGAGACCATTTTATAGCTTACTTTTTGCTTACTTCAGAGAATCGGCGGCGTTTCTTAAGGCCAAACTCAGGCTGAGCGACTGCTCAAACTGGCTTAAGTTAACCTGTTGAGCGGCAGCGGCCGGCTCGGCCACTTGAACCGAGCGCAAATTGACCACGGCCAAGCCGTTGGTCTGCGGCTGGATATCCAGAACTCTACTGGTCAGGTCTTTGTCAACTCCCGAAAAGGTGGAAACTCCCAGCGGTCGGTGATTATTAAAAACAATTGGCACCGAAACCAAAACACCGATAACGGCCAGTAGCAGTATCGGCAGGGTATGAAACGATATATTCTCTTTGTGCTCACTCATGCTGGGTAGTTTACTTCCATTGCCAACTTGATTCAAGTGTGGCCATAGATGGTTTTTGGTCACCGGGAACGGCAAGGGCAATCAGAAAAAGGTTTTCGCCGCTCGGCGCCGAATGCATAACCACGTAAAGATTAGTCGTGACCTTCACGCTAGATGAGCTCACAGACGATATCTGGGCGTTGTAGGCTGGACTATTTGCAAAGGTTGCAGCCTGCGTAGAAACCACTGTGCCGTTGCTGGCACCCTTGGCTACGTTGGCGATGACTTGTTGCGCGCTGGCCTCAAAATTAGCCGAGCTCAGGCCGCTGATGTCGTCGGCTTCTATGGCAACTACTTCGGTATTGCCTATAGATGATAAATCGCAGCCCGAGGGTGTGTAGTTGCTGAGGCCGTCATCCAACTTAACCGTGTAGCAGGTCGTCTCCACGGTGTGGGCGGTAGCTGCGCTGGCGGTTTTGGTAGTAGATGTTACGGTTGCGGTTTTAGTAACATGGAACTTGGGGTCGTGCTGGAAAGCGTAGGCATAAGCCGCCAAAGACAGTAAGATTGCCAAAATTCCAAAAATTATCGCCAGTAGACTCATCAGGTGTTTATACTGCCTGCGGGCAATTGTGCCCAGGATTACGGCAATTATTCCCAGAACCAGTCCCAGAAACGGGATTATGGCACCCGGAATGCCAATCACGCCAAGAATTAGGCCTAGCATGGCCTTTTTTTCGTAAGCTGAGGCATTGACCGGTACTGGCGCCATAGCCGGCTGTGGCATGGGCATAGGCATTGCACCCGGCGTAGGCACCGGCATTGGCATTGGAGCGGCTGCGGCTACACCGGCCTGGCCCGGCGAAGTTGGCGGTATAATGCCGCCAATGGTTTGAGAAACAGGCGGAGGAGTAGGCATCGGCATTGGAGCGGCTGTTGGCTGTACTGTCTGGGCGGGCGAAGGCTGCGCCAACGGCTGTCCGCAGTTACCACAAAAAGTAGCGCCTGCTTCTACCGGTTGGCCGCACCTAGGACAATTCATGATTACCCACTCTTTTTATAGGTTAACGTTGGGCATATTTAAGCACGTTTCCCGCAGTGTGCGCAATAAAGATTATGCTTAGGGTTAGGATATCCACACCAGCGGCAAAAACTGTTTGCCCCCGCCGTGCTTAGACCTTCGGCTTGGTCGGTCTCATTGGCTCGGGTAAATAGTATAAACAGCATGGTCGTCATTGCCAGCGTAATCATCAGTGAAACGACTATCAAAATCGGAAACTTACCAGCCAGCCCAAAGTCGTACAAGCCGTGCAGTAACATTACACCAGCCAGCGCAAAGGCCACACGGCTTAAGGGCTTGTGGTCAACCTTGGATTTTGCCAGATAATATCCAACAAAGGCCGTAGTAGTGGCGTGAAAAATCGGGGTCACGACTATGCGCATCACTCCAGTTCCGGCCCCAAAACTCAAAGCGTATAAAATATTTTCCGGTATGCCAAAGCCTAAGCCCGCCAACGCAAAATAGATAATGCCGTCGGTGTGCTCGTTAAAGAACTTTTTCGGATAAATCCAAATTGCCAGCGGTAAAAACTTGCAAAGTTCCTCAATGATACCAACCATCAAAAAAGTCCTAAGCAGCAGAGCGGTAGGCTGGTTGGTGGCAGTTTGGATGTTATGCGGGACGACCAAAGCCTCCAGCAGCACCGCCAGGACTATGCCAACCAGACCAAAACCTACGGCCGACCATAGTGCTCCCACCGGCTCCTTCTCGCCGCGGTCATGCGATATAAAATACCAACTCAAACTGGCGCCTATCAGGATAAAAACTATCAGGATGACAAATAGTGACATAGCTTAGGCTTACCTAGACTAGTACTATAAGCGTAAGCGGGACAATATCAAAACGTTCTAAAAATGCGGACCGCTTGGTCCGCCTTAAAGTCTTTAAACTAGGCTGGTTGTTATTTTACGGTAACTTCAGTGCGGCTGACGCTTTTGCCGCTAAATAGCTTGACGCGTCTTTGCTTAAAATTAACTACGCCATCACGAGCAGCGTGAATAGTAAAATTACGACTGACAAATGTGCCGTCGCCGGAGCGCTTGGTCATGCCGACCTGGCGAACAATGACATCGCCAGCTTTAACCTTTGAGCCGCCAAATACCTTAACGCCCAGCCGCTGGCCGGGGCTATCGTGATTATTTTTGCTGGACCCGCCAGCCTTGACATGACTCATCTACTACTTCTTCTCCAGAATTATTAATTGTCGGGCAACAACCTGGCCTGGACGGTAATAGATTAGCTGGTTGTGCCTGACGTGTTTTAAGTCCAGACGATTGTAACTCATCTCTGTTAATTTATCAAGTACCGGCAGCTGCAAAAACGTTCCGTCGGGCTTTGCCCAAGCCGGCACAGCCAGGCAGGCAACCCGTCCGGGTTTCATTTGCTTAGCCAAGTTATTCAGGAATTTTCTAGTAATCGTATTAACGTCGTTTACTATTTCGCGCAGCTTATCGGGAGTCGGCAGGGAAGTCAGCGGTCTGCCCAGATAAAGCTCGCTGGCCACAGTGCTAAAACCCGGCCAAGCTGTACTGGTGGCGTCGCCAATCTCCAGTACGGCCATACCCTGAATGGCGGGATTCTTTTCTACCAGCCACTTAAGATTGGTTTTGGAATATTCAATCATTCTGGGCTCCGCATCGGTGCCCATAACGCTATAGCCCATCAAAAGCGCTTCCTGCAAAATAACGCCGGTGCCGCAAAAGGGGTCCAGCACCCTAAGCCGAATCAGGTTCAAGGCTTTGTCGCCGCCGTCCGGCAGTTTTTGCTCCAGGTCGCCAACCGCCAGATTGACCATTATCTGAGCTAGTTTTGGCGGCAGCATACCAACCCTGGCATCGCGCGCCGGGCGGGCTTGGTCGCGAGCAGCGTAGGCTTCTATATCCTGTACAAAAATGGTTTGAGCCAAAAGGGTTTTTTGGCCATCTTTAATTAGCAGCAATTCCCACGCGCCTCGGCTGGTTAGTTTGTTATGCAGTACCTGGGCGCTGTTTAGCTCCAGGCTTTTATTGGGCACTATGCGGGCTGAGCGCCCGCCTTGTCTGATTATTTTCTTGAGGCCCAGCAAATCTCTGTTTAACTGCTCAACACCGACTTCAATATCATAGACGCTTAGGCCCAAAGTGAATTTTCCTTCGGGCAAATTCTTCAAATGAGCAGGGATGTTTTTTGTTAGATAGGTTGCTAAATCGCTCCAGCGAACGGAGTCTATAACAGCCAGCAAGCGGGCGACCTTAATCGTTCCGCCTAGGCGTTTAAAATTAATTTCCGCAGCCTCAACGTCTAGTACGGCCGCCGGGCCGGAAGCCAGCGGCTTAACGTGCTCGGCGCCGTATAGCCGTTCTAGCTCGGCCAGCCCAAGTGCCGGCTGGCGGCCCAATATGCATATGCTCTTACAGTCAAACTCACTCATCTTTGCTAGCTAGTATAGGCTATAATAAGCCAAAGCTGATATGAGTGAAGACGCTACAACTCGCCGGTCGCGTTGGAAATTGATTTTAACCGTCGCTACGCTTGCGGCACTGGCCATTTTAATTTACGGCATTCGTAAAGACGTCGGGGGCGTCATTGAAAACCTCGGCAAGATAAACGCCCTGGTGCTGCTATTTATGCTGCCAATTGAGTTCTTAAATTACGATGCTTACTCTCGGTTTTATGTCAGCATCTTTGCCACTATCGGCAACAAAGTCCGGTACTGGCCGATGTTTCGCCTAACGCTAGAGCTAAATTTTGTTAACCATATTCTGCCCAGTGGCGGGGTTAGCGGCATTGGCTACTTTAACGTGCGGATGCGCAGCGAAGGAGTTAGTACCGCCAAATCTTCATTAGCCCAAGTGCTCAAGCTGTTTTTGCTGTACCTCAGTTTTCAGCCGCTGCTGGTTTTGGGGGTTTTCCTGCTGGCCGTCCGCGGGCACGTCAATGATTTGGTTATGGTCGTTGCCAGTTCAATCATCACCTTGATGATAGTCGGTACTTTTATAGTGATTTACGTCATAGAAGACCGCCAGCGAATCAACAGCTTTTTGACATATGCCACCAAAGCAATCAACTACATTGTTCATATTGTTCGTCGTAAACACCCAGAGACCATAAGCATAGTAAAAGCTCAAAAAACATTTAATGAGCTGCACGAAAATTACCTGCTAATAAAAACTAAGTGGCGCGAGCTTAAAAGGCCGTTTTTATATATGACAATGGCCAATATTACAGAGGTGGCCGCCATCTATGTGGTCTATATTGCTTTTGGCCGTTTTGTAAATGTCGGGGCGGTAATACTGGCCTACGCGGTGGCCAATTTTGCGGGATTAATTTCGGTACTGCCGGCCGGCATTGGTATTTATGAAGGTCTAATGACAGCAGTTTTAGCTGCTACCGGCATTCCGCCAGAACTCAGTCTGCCGGTTACCCTTATGTACCGGGTGCTTAATATGGCCATGCAGCTTACCCCAGGCTATTACTTTTATCAAAAAGCCGTCCGCGACGGACTTGGCGTTAAGCAGAAAACTTCGTGATACTGGGCATACTGATAATTGTCATAATCTTTATCTTCTTTGTCTTCGCCTTTTCTATAGTTTTTGGTGCGCCGTACGTGCCAACACTAAGAGCCCAAAGAAAGGCTGCGTTGGACTTACTAGACCTCAAAAAAGGCCAGACGCTGTACGAACTGGGCAGCGGTGACGGCAGCCTTTTAATTGAGGCCGCGGCTCGCGGCTGGAAGGCCGTTGGTTACGAGCTAAACCCAATTTTGGTGCTCATTACGCGTTACCGCGCCCGCCGTAGTCACGGCCGCGTTAAAGTTGTTTGGGGCAATTTTTGGAAGGCCGACTTTGGCTCCGCCGACGCTATTTTTATTTTTCAACTAGACCGCTCCATGAAAAATCTGGAAGCCAAAATCTTAGCCGAAAAGAAGGGCAGGCTTAAAATTGCCAGCCATGCCTTTAAAATTCCCGGCAAAAAACCGGCACGCCAAAAAGACGCCGTATTTCTGTACATCTACCCATGAGTTGCGCCAACTTCTTATCTGCATTAACATAAGCAGGTATGGATGATATGCAGCTGACTCCTTCTCGCAAGCCAAGGTATATAGCGGTTCTTAGCGTCCTGCTGGTGCTTAGCCTTATTTTTGGGGTCTGGGCCTTCTTAGGCCGCCAGGATTATAAGAACAAAAGTGATGCCAAAGTTGCCGCTGCTACTGCTGCCACCAAGACCAGCCAATCGGCCGCCGACAAAACTTATTACACCAACCTTGCCAAGCAGCCCTATAAAACATTTACCGGGCCGACCTCTTACGGCACGATTACATTCAGCTATCCCAAAAACTGGAGTGCCTATGTAGACCAAACCAACGCCAACGAGCCGATTGACGGATATTTTTTTCCTGACGTGGTACCCGGAATCACCAGTGACGTAGCCTTTCCGCTGCGGGTAGAGCTACTAGCCAGCGATTACACCCAGGTGGTTGGGCAATACGACTCTCAGGTTACCGAGGGCAGCATAACCTCCAGCGCTTACATGCCTCCAAAGATGGCCGGCGTGACAAACGCCCAAGCCGGTGTACGGCTAGACGGAGCGATTGGCCAGGCAGCCGACGGCACGGCCCTAAACGGCTCAATGGTGATACTCAAAGTTCGGGATAAAACACTTCAAATCTACACCCAGACCACCGACTCACTGCAAGACTTCAATGACGTTGTTTTGGCCAGTCTC
>Ga0335070_10003576_pt1 | contig 18163 bp, 13 predicted proteins | sample Lox_Sample_13_FD_206722 | JGI IMG/M metagenome (GOLD analysis project Ga0335070, IMG submission 206722) | Soil microbial communities from Loxahatchee National Wildlife Refuge, Florida, United States - Lox_Sample_1.3 | ecosystem: Environmental > Terrestrial > Soil > Wetlands | place: USA...
AAGCTGCGCGTCGTAGGCGTCCAGGATATCCCCCTGGCGCGCCCTGAGACAGAAGTTGCGCGACCGCAGCACCTGGCGGTAGCCGCGCAGCGAATCGAGAAACGATGGATCGCAGAGCGTGAGGGTCTGGTCAAAGAAGTGCCGCCGGTCCTCCGGGGCGCCGGTCACGAAATCCATGTCCTGTTGAACGAAGCAGACGCAGAGGACCTCGGAGAGCAGCTCCCGGCGATCCGCGACCTGCTTTCCGTTCACGCGCAGCTCTTTTTTCCTGTCGGGGAAGACCTGCATCGACATATCCGCGAGGGCGCCGCCGGCGGCGCCATACTGGCCCGCAAGACCCATCGGGGCCCCGGGGTCACGCGGGAGGGCCGCCTCCCTTTTTTCCCGGAACGACGAGCCGCGGCAGAGAAGATGCACCGCCTCGATGAGGTTCGTTTTGCCCTGGCCGTTTTCCCCGACCAGAAAGATCTCCCGCGCGCCGAGGCGGAGCTCTCCGTCCCTCAGGTTCCTGAAGTTGAAGAACCGCAGCCTCTCAAAGCCCATCAATCCAGCTGCATGGGCATGATGATGTTGAGGTAGCCGTCCTCCGGCTGAGGCTTGAGCGTGATGGCCTTGTTCACGTCGCTGAACTCCAGGCTCACCGTGTCGCAGGAGAGCTCACGCAGTGGCTCGCTCATGTAGAGGCAGTTCACAGCAAGGGACATTTCGGGCCCTTCGTATTCGCAGGGGACTTCCTCCGAGGCAATGCCGAGCTCGCTCTCCCGGGAGAGGATCGTGAGAACGTCACCGGCCAGGGAAAAGACTACTTTGCGTGACTTCTGCTCGACGAGGAGGGACACACGTCGCAAGGCGTCTTCAAGGGCCCGGCGCTCCACGACGGCGCGGAACCTCTGCGCGTCAGGGATGACCCGGCGGTAATCGGGGAACTGGCCGTCGATGAGATTGGACGAGAGGTTCGTCGCTCCCATGCGGATGAAAACGTTCTTGTCCGTCAACGCGAGGGAGAGGCTCCCTTCTCCCGAAGACAGCTTGCGCACGATGGTGAGAATCTTCGGCGGCAGGATGATGCCCTTGAGGTTCTCCATGCGGATGGGGATCCGCCGGGAAATGAAGGCAAGACGCCGTCCGTCCGTTGCCACCATGATCAGGTTATCGTCCCGCTTTTCCAGGAAGATGCCGTTCATGAAGTACCGCGTCTCATCGTCCGAAACGGCGAACAGGGTCTTGGACACCATGTCGATGAAGTCTTTCTGGGGGAAATCGAAGTACTGGGAGTCGGCGACACGGGCCAGCTCGGGGTACTTGTCGGACGGGATACAGCGAAGCTGAAAGTCGATCTTCTTCGACAGCGGCCGGATGCGCAGCATTGTCGCGTCGATCTGCTCCAGCTCGACGTCTCCTTCCGGCAGCGACCGAAGGATCCCCTGGAGCTTGTCACAGAAGGCCGTCGTGGTTCCTTCCTGCACGGTCTCCACGGGAAGGCTCGTCTCGAACCCGACCTTCAGATCCGTGGCGTGGAGCGACAGCTCCTTCTTGCTCACGGTGAGGAGCACGTTAGAGAGCACGGAAAGGGAGTTCTTCGAGGAGATGACCTCCTGTGCAATGGAGATCTCCCTGAGGATGTCGTCCCGGGAACACGTGAACTTCATCGTCTCCTCCTTATCTTTTCTTTTTCTAGAAAAAGAAAGCCGGTAGTACCGGTAAGCGCGGTGGATATGTGGAAAGACTGATCAACTCCCTCCGCGACAAGGAGTTGGCCCCCGGAACAACCCAGGCCGGCTGTCCACCAGGTTTGCACTTGTTCCACTGTCGATTGCCCGTCGGTGGGATTTCGCACGAGCGCAATCCCCCTGTCAGCACGGCGGCTCACAGCTCGTCCGGCCCGGGAACGGCGGTTGTCCACAGGACATCCCCAGGTCTCAGGCATTGTTTTCCTTGATCTTCTTGACAAGAGCCTGCATGGTCGGCTCGAGGTTCGGATCGAGCTTCATCCGGTCTTCGATCTTCTGGCAGGCGTGCATGACCGTGGTGTGGTCCCGGCCTCCGAACTCAGCCCCGACCTCCGTGGTGGAGTACTCGGTGAGCTCTCGGGACAGGTACATGGCCACCTGCCGGGGGAAAGCCACCGCCTTGGTCCTCCTCTTGCCCCGCAGGTCCTTGTAGGAAAGGCCGAAGTAGTCTCCCACGATCTTCTGGATCAGCTCGATCGTGATGTTCTTCTGATTGGGCTGGGTGAAGAAGTCTTTCAGCTGCTGGCGGGAGATCTCCAGCGTGATGTGCTTGTTCACGAGCTCGGCGTACGCGATGAGCTTGGTGAGGGCCTTTTCCAGATCGCGGACGTTCGTGTTCACGTTGCGGCAGATCAACTGCACGACCTCGTCCGGAATCTTGACCTTCTTCTCCTCGATCTTGCGGTTGAGGATTGCGATTCTCGTTTCGTAGTTCGGGGGCTGCAGGTCGACGTTCAGTCCGCGCTCGAACCTGCTGCGCAGCCGGTCGGAGAGGCTGCGGATCTCCGACACCGGCCTGTCAGAGGTGAAGACCATCTGCTTGTTGGCGTCGTAAAGGGCGTTGAACGTGTGGAACAGTTCTTCCTGGGTCCCTTCCTTGCCTTCCAGGAAGTGCACGTCATCGATGAGGAGCACGTCCACCGAGCGGTAGCGGTTCTTGAACTGGTGGCCTGTTTTCTTCTGGATGGAGAGGATGAACTCGTTCGCGAATGCTTCCGCGGTCACGTAGCCGACCTTCAGGTCGGGGAACTCGCGGTAGACGGAGTTGCCGATGGCCTGGATGAGATGGGTCTTGCCCAGCCCGACGCCGCCATAGATCAGGCAGGGGTTGTAGCCGGTTCCCGGGTTTCGGGCAATTGCGAGCGCCGCGTTGGCCGCAAAAGAGTTGGATTCTCCGATGATGAACCGCTCGAAGGTGTATTCCTTGTTCAGATTGGGATGCTGGCGCTTCCTGGTCCCGCCCTCCTCCGACCTCTGGCCGCGCGGGGACTCCTCATGAGGGCCGCGGGAGGAAGTCTTTTTCTGGATGGAGAACCTGATGGAGAGCTTCTGACCTGCAAGATCCGTCAGTTTTTCTTCCAGTTTGCCGAGGTAGCGCTGGCTGAACTGGTCCTTGATGAACGAGGAGGGGGCGGAGAGCAGGATATGGGAGTCTCCGCTGCCCGTGAACTCGATGCCGCGGAACCACGTGGCGAACTCCTGCTCGGAAAGGTCAGCGGAAATGTCAGCAAGGGCCTCCTTCCAGAAGGCCTCGTAGCCCCTTTTCCCTCCCTCCATGGGATTGTCCCCTTCTTATTGCCAGTTTATGCACAGGTTGTGCACAATTCGACGGGTTCCCGAATCGGCAGAAAAACAGGGAAAGGTCCCCGGGAAATCCGCTGGAAAGCCTCGAAAGAGAGCGCTGTGAATATATTTTCTTATAATAGAATGATTTGTATATAGGCTATTCTGAGTCTGGCTGTTCTTGATGTCACAGCGGGCGTCTGCGCCCGCTTCTTGGGAACCTGTCGAAAATATCATACACTGTCCACAGATTATTCACACGCCCTTTCGACCGCATCTTACCCCATCGATTTGCTTCCCGCAAGAGGAATCGGGCAACTTTTCAATGAAAAATCCGGCCCGGCGCTTGCCCGGTCCCGCGCCGGGTGCGGTCTCCGCAGCATCCGCCCGAGTTGATTTTTTCTCTAAATACCTGTATCGTCAATAGTAATCGCAGCTCTGCTTCCCATGCACGATACTTACAGCGCACACAACATACAGGTCCTCAAGGGTCTGGAGCATGTCCGCAAGCGGCCCAGCATGTACATCGGCTCCACGAGCCAGGACGGCCTGCACCAGCTCGTATTCGAGATCGTGGACAATTCCATCGACGAAGCTCTCGTCGGGGCGTGCTCGCGCATCTCCGTCCTCCTGTCCAAGGGCAACGTGGTTACCGTGGAGGACGACGGGCGCGGGATCCCGGTGGACATGCACCCCACGGAGAAGGTCAGCGCGCTGGAAGTGGTCATGACCAAGCTGAACGCCGGTGGAAAGTTCGATAAGAACACCTACAAGGTCTCCGGCGGGCTGCACGGGGTGGGGGCATCGGTCGTGAACGCGCTGTCGGAATGGTGCGAGGTTGCCGTGCACCGCGACGGGAAGATCCACTTTCAGCGCTACGTCCGCGGCGCGCCTGAGGCGCCCGTCACGGCCACCGAGTCCACGGACCGCCACGGCACCGTCACCCGCTTCATGCCCGACAAGCAGATCTTTGAGGACATCGAGTTCAGCTTCGATATTCTCTCCAACCGTCTGCGGGAGCTCGCTTTTCTGACCAAGGGGATCCACATCGAGATCGCGGACGAGCGCACGCTGCCGCGCAAGAGCCACATCTTCCACTTCGACGGCGGGGTGAAGTCCTTCATCGAGTTCCTGAACAAGAACAAGGAGCTGATCCACCACGAGCCGGTGTACTTCGACAGCGAGCGGGACCACACGCGGATCGAGGTCGGGCTGCAGTACAACGACGGCTACAGCGAGACGATCTTCACGTTCGCGAACAACATCAACACGCGGGAGGGCGGTACCCACCTCATCGGCTTCAAGAGCGCGCTCACCCGGTGCCTCAACGACTACCTCAAGAAGCTCAACCTCTCCAAGAAGCTGGAGGAGAACCTCAGCGGTGATGACGTGCGGGAAGGCCTGACGGCCGTCATCTCCGTGAAGGTGCCCGAGCCCCAGTTCGAAGGTCAGACCAAGGCCCGGCTGGGGAACTCCGAGGTCAAGGGCATCGTGGAGAGCCTGACGTATGACCGGCTGAGTCTTTTCTTCGACGAGAACCCGGACGTCGTCAGGAAGATCCTCGACAAGTCGATCATGGCAGCGAAGGCGCGCGAAGCGGCGCGCAAGGCTCGGGAGCTCACGCGCAAGAAGGGTCTCCTGGAAAACTCCGGACTCCCTGGCAAGCTGGCGGACTGCTCCGAAGATGATCCCGACAAGTGCGAGCTGTACATCGTAGAAGGAGATTCGGCTGGCGGCAGCGCAAAGCAGGGGCGGGACCGGGTCTTCCAGGCCATCCTCCCTCTCTGGGGCAAGATGCTCAACGTGGAGAAGACGCGCATCGACAAGGTCCTCACCAACGACAAGCTCTTCCCCATCATCTCTGCTCTCGGCACCGGCGTCGGCGCCCAGTTCGACATCTCCAAGCTGCGCTACGGGAAGATCATCATCATGGCGGACGCGGACGTCGACGGCTCGCATATCAGGACGCTCCTCCTCACGTTCTTCTTCCGCTACATGCGCGAGCTCCTGGAGCGCGGCCACGTGTACATCGCGATGCCCCCGCTGTACAAGATCGAGATCGGCAAGCAGGTGCAGTACGCTTATGACGATGCGCAGAAGGAAGAGATCCTCAAGCGCAACGGGAAGTCGGAAGACCAGGTCGGCATCCAGCGCTACAAGGGTCTCGGGGAGATGAACCCCGAGCAGCTGTGGGAAACCACCATGAGTCCCGACAAGAGAAGCATCATCCACGTGAAGCTCGAGGATGGGGTGGAAGCAGAAGAAATCTTCACGACGCTCATGGGAGAAAACGTGGAGCCGCGGAGGAAGTTCATCGAGGACAACGCGCTCGCGGTGACAAATCTCGACGTATAAGGGCAGCCCAGAATGTCAGACGCGAAATCCCGGACAATAGCCCTCCCCATCGAGGAGGAGGTCCGCACTTCCTATCTCAACTACGCAATGTCCGTCATCGTGTCGCGCGCGTTGCCGGACGTCCGCGACGGCCTGAAGCCTGTCCACCGCAGGATCCTCTTCGGAATGAACGAAATGGGCCTGCGCTCGGATCGGCCTTACAAGAAGTGCGCCCGCATCACCGGCGACGTCCTGGGGAAGTATCATCCCCACGGCGACATGGCCATCTATGAATCTCTCGTCCGCCTCGCGCAGGACTTCAACATGCGCTACCCCGTGGTGGACGGGCAGGGCAACTTCGGTTCCATCGACGGTGATCCTCCCGCGGCCGTCCGGTATACCGAGGCCCGGATGAACCCCGTCGCGGAGGAGATGCTCCGCGATATCGACAAGGAGACCGTCGACTTCGGCCCGAACTACGACGGAAGCCAGCAGGAGCCCCTCGTTCTTCCGGGAGCGTTTCCCTTCCTTGCCGCCAACGGCGCAAGCGGCATCGCCGTGGGCATGGCCACGAATATCCCGCCGCAGAATCTCCGCGAGATCTGCGAGGCAATCATCACGCTCATCGACGCTCCCTCGACCACCGCTGAAGAGCTGATGAAGATCGTCCAGGGCCCTGATTTCCCCACGGGGGGGATCATCCTGGGTCGAAAGGGAATCCGGGATGCCTACACGACGGGCCGGGGCAGGATCATCGTGCGGGCCAAGGTGACCGTGGAGACCTCGAGCTCGGGCAAGGACTCCATCATCATTACGGAGATCCCGTACCAGGTGAACAAGGCCAACCTCATCGTGCGGATCGCCGACCTCGTCAAGGAAAAGAAAATCGATGGGATCGTGGATCTCAACGACGAATCCGACCGTCACGGCATGCGGATCGTCATCGACCTCCGCAAGGGTACGTCGCCCAAGGTGATCCTCAACCAGCTCTTTGCCCATACGCAGATGCAGATTGCCTTCGGCGTCATCAACCTTGCCCTTGTGAAGGGGTTGCCGAAGACTCTTTCCCTCAAGGAGATCCTCGAGCACTTCATCGAGCACCGCAAGGAAGTCGTGACCCGCAGGACGCGCTACGAGCTTGCGCGGGCGGAGGAGCGGGCGCACATCCTGCAGGGACTGAAGATCGCCCTGGAGAACATCGATGAGGTGATCGCGCTCATCAAGAAGTCCGCGGATACGGCGAGCGCCCGGACGGGCCTCATGGAACGCTTCTCCCTGTCGGAGAAGCAGGCCCAGGCCATCCTCGACATGCGCCTCCAGCGCCTGACGAGCCTCGAGGTGAAGAAGGTGATGGAGGAGCTGGAAGAGGTCCTGGCCCTCATCGAAAAGCTGAAAGACCTCCTTTCAAGCGCGCAGAAGATCTTCGGCGTCGTGAAGGAAGAGACGGCGGACATTTCCACCCGGTTCGGGGATGACCGAAGAACGGAGATCATCAACGAGGAAGCGGAAGAGATCAACGTGGAAGACCTCATCGCGGAAGAGGACATGGCCCTCCTGATCTCCAACCGCGGCTACATCAAGCGCATCCCCGTGAGCGCGTACCGGAGGCAGGGACGCGGGGGCAAGGGTTCCTCGTCCGCGCTGCTCAAGGAGGACGACTTCATCGAGCAGTTCTTCGTGGCCTCCACCCATGCCTTTGTGCTGTTCATCACCAACCAGGGCAAGTCGTACTGGGTAAAGGTCCATGAGATACCGGAGAGCAGCAGGCAGGCCAAGGGTCAGAGCATCAAGGTGCTTCTCTCCCTGGGAAGTGAAGAGGAGATCACCGCGGTCGTGAGCCTGAGGAACTTCTCTGATGAGAAGTTCGTCCTCATGGCAACCCGGCAGGGCGTCGTCAAGAAGGTGGCAATTTCGGAGTTCGCAAACGCCAAGACCCGCGGGATTGTCGCTATCAAGCTCGACCCGGGAGACGGGCTCGTGACGGCCCTGCTCACGTCAGGCTCGGATGAGGTCGTGCTGGTTACCCGCAAGGGCAACGCGCTGAGGTTCCATGAAGAAGCGGTGCGCGCCATGGGCCGGGCCTCGCACGGTGTTCGGGGCATCAGGCTCTCGGATAAAGATGAGCTTGCCGGCGTGGCCATGGTCCGTAAGGGGGAGCAGATGCTCCTGCTGAGCGAGTTCGGGTTCGGCAAGCGCACGGAGTACGACAACTTCTCACCGCACGGCCGGGGAACCGGCGGCCAGATCTGCTACAAGGCCACGGAGAAGACGGGTGAAGTAGTCGGCGTCCTGTCCGTGAGCGACAAGGATGACCTTGTCTGCATCACCTCCCAGGGCAACACGCTGAAGCTCCGCCTGTCGGAAATCGCCACGCTGGGAAAAACCGCCATGGGCGTTCGGATCGTCAACATCACGAAGCCTGACGTGGTTGTCGGCGTGGCGCGGGTCGTCAAGGAAGAACAGAACGGGGAAGGGGCCACAGAAGGTACAGACTCCCGCTCGGACGGAGCATAGGCTGTTCAGAACTGTCTTGTGCCGCGTTACCGAATCCTAGTCGTTGAGCTTGTATCTCTCGATCATATCCATGATCCGGTGGCGAACGTGATCATCGATGTCTTCAAAGTGGCGTCGAAGCAGGGGTAGCAATTCTTGACGAAGTGGTTTTCCCCTGACCATCCACTGATAGTAGTCCCTGCCGCCGTGATGGTAAGGACCGTACAGCTTGGAACCAGGAATGTTTGCAAGCAAGCGATGAAAAAGGGCCTCGTGTCGAACGTGCATTCGCAGGGTTACGTGCGCCTGGAGGCCGTCGCCGCCGAAATGGCCCTCTCCGACGAGGATTCCCAAGAGAAAGCCTTCCTCGAAGTCAGTCATGTTTCTTCAGTCGAGTCTATCCACTCATTGTTTCACCGTCAAGTTCCACGTGAAACCCCTGCGCGCCGTTTTTTACCGCCGGAGGTGGGTCTGCCCTTTTTCTTGGATTGAAAATGCAATCTAATCATCCGTGGCGAGTCCCCACAGGACACCGAGGGCGAGGAATGAGGTACTGATGCTTCTGGCCACGTATCTCCTTGGTGCGGCGATCCTCCTGCTTCTCAACGCTTTCTTCGTGCTTGCGGAGTTCGCAATGGTCAAGGTGCGTCCGACTCAGATGGAAGCCCTCGCCGACCGGGGAAACCGCCGGGCGCAGCTCGTGCAGCGGATCCAGACGCACCTGGATGAGTACCTTTCCGTGTGCCAGGTGGGCATCACCCTGGCCAGTATCGGCCTGGGGTTCGTCGGGGAGCCCGCGTTTGCAAGCCTTCTCGAACCGGTCGTGCGGTTCGTCGGGCTCTCGGGGCTCGGCGCCCGGATCACGGCACATGGTCTTGCCATCGCCATCGCATACCTGCTCGTATCCTTCCTGCATATCGTGATCGGTGAGCTTGTGCCCAAGTCAGTTGCAATCAGGAAGACGGAGGGCGCTGCGCTGCTCACCGCGTATCCAATGCTCGTCTTTCGCTACATCTTCATCATCCCGATCTGGACGCTCAATTCGACGGTCAACGGAATCCTGCGGGTCTTCAGGCTTCCGCCTACGGTCGGACCGGGCAGCCACTCCGAGGATGAGCTGCGAATCATCCTGGACCAGTCGCAGTCAAGCGGCACGCTGTCCTTCCGCAGGCTCCTCCACCTGGAGAACGTCCTCGACATGGGCACGCTCACGGTCCGAAACGCAATGAAAGCAAGGCGGCTGGTGAGGTGTCTCAGCACGAGCCAGGGCCGGGCGGAAACGGACCAGATCATTGCGGATAACCGCTACTCGAGGTACCCGCTGCTCGCGGACAATCCTGACAGGCCGATCGGATACGTCCACATCAAGGATCTCTTTCTTGCCGAACGCGCCGGCAGGCAGACCGATGACCTGAAATCCTTCGTGCGTCCCTGCCTCCTGTTCCGAGAGCAGGATTCTCTGGAGCAGCGGCTCTCGGAGATGCAGCGCAAGGCCTGCCACATGGCCCTCGTGTTCGGTCCTGATGGCGCGTGGAGCGGGATCATTACCCTTGAAGACGCGATCGAGGAGGTTATCGGGACCGTGGAGGAGGAGTATCCGACGGAGACCCCGATCCGGCTCTCCGACCTCCTTACGCCTGAGCGCACACTTCTCGACGTCGAAGGGGACAGTATTCTGAGCGCGGCCCGCAATGCCCTGGACCGCATCCAGACGACGGGGCTCCCCGTCACCAAAGAGGCCATCATGCTTTCCGTCGCCGAGAGGGAAAGGCTGGGAAGCAGCTACGTGGGCCGGCGACTGGCAATTCCCCACGCGCGATTGAAGCGCCTGACTGATCCCATGGTGATCGTCGCGCGGATGAAGGCGCCCATCCCTGCTCCCGTCTCCGGGGAGGACATCAACCTGCTGTTCCTCCTCCTGACGCCTGCGGACACTCCGCGGATTCACCAGATCCTGCTGTCGCACATCGCGGGGATATTCGAAAGTGACTACCTCGAGGATCGTCTGGAGACCGCCGCCACGCCGGCAGTGCTGCACAACGTTATTGTCACGGCAGAGCAAGTGGTGCTGGGCTGAGCCGCGGCGCAGAGCTGGAAGGATTGCGCGGCATCGATGATCAGGCCCTGACACGGGTCGGTAGACCGAGGCTCCTGAAGCGAGAGCACACCGCGTTCATCTGGGCGAGTGAGGGCCGCGGCTCGGCGCGCATCCGCGGCTCCAGCGTCGTCGACGGCAGAAAGGGCTGGATCACGAAGAGTCCGCATCCTCGAGCCAGCTCCGCAACAGCGGGGATCTCTTCCGAGGGAAGGATCCTTTCCAGGAACGTCATTCGAAGCTCATGAGGAATGCCGGAAGCCACGACTGCCTGGATGCTGGCTCGAAGGTCTTCGACCTCCACGGGAACCCCGGCCACCTCGGCGTACCTCGCCGGTGAGGCCTTGAGGTCCAGAGCGACGTAGTCCATAAGCCCGGCACGGAGAATCCTCTCCAGTACGCGCGGGGCGCTCCCGTTTGTGTCGAGCTTGACGGCGAAACCGAGGGCCTTCAGCTTTGCCAGGAACTCCTCGATGTCAGGCTGGATGGTTGGCTCGCCCCCGGTTACGGTGACTCCCGCAAGCTTCCCGACTCTGGTGCCCAGGAATGAAAGCACGGCCTCTTCGGAAACGGCAGCCCCCCCCGTGACCGGCTCGACGAGCTGAGGATTGTGACAGTAGGGACAGCGAAAGTTGCAGCCGCGCGTGAACACGACAGCTGCCACGCGGCCCGGAAAATCGATGAGGGAGAACTTCTGGAAGCCGCCGATCGTCATGATCTGTCCTGGACCGCCTCAGCGCGGCCCTGTCTGCTGCGCCGGGTATCCCGCCGAGGTCAGCTTGAACGTCTTGCGCTCCCTGAACTCCTCGGCCTTGCCTTCGTTCCACTGGTTGACCGGCCTCAGGTATCCCACGACGCGCGAGTAGACTTCGGTTGCCGTCCCGCACGACGGGCAGCTCTCGTGCCGTCCCGACAGGTAGCCGTGAGACGGACAGATACTGAAGGTCGGCGTGACGGTGAAGTAGGGAAGGTGGTAGCGCTCGCAGATGAGCTTCACCAGCTTTCTGACATTTCCGGGGTCAGTGATCTCCTCCCCGACGAACAGGTGAAGGACCGTACCCCCGGTGTACTTGGTCTGAAGCTCGTCCTGCAGGTCGAGCACCTCGAGGATGTCATCCGAGTACTGAACGGGAAGCTGGGAGGAGTTCGTGTAGAACGGCAGCGGCGCGCGAGATTCGGGTCCCGCTTCTGCTGCCTGGCGCGACGCGTTGCCGGAGATGATCCCGGGGAACTTCTCAGCGTCGATGCGCGCCAGCCGGTAGGACGTTCCCTCCGCCGGGGTGGCCTCGAGGTTGTAGTTGCTGCCCGTCTCTTCCTGGAAAGCGAGAAGCCGCTCTCTCATGAAGTCCAGCACGCGCAGGGCGAACAGCTGGCCCTTCTCCGCGCCGATATTCGTGCCGAGAAGATTGAGGCACGCCTCGTTCAGGCCGACGAGGCCGATCGTCGAAAAGTGGTTCTTCCAGTACTGGCCGAATCTCTCCCGGATTCCCTGCAGGTAGTGCTTCGTGTAGGGGTAGAGGTTCGACTCGGTGAAGCGCTCGAGCACCTTGCGCTTGATCTCAAGGGAGGTCTTGGCCAGCTCCATGAGCGCTCCCAGCCTGTCGAGGAGCTCCCCTTCGTCCGCCGAAAGGTATCCCAGGCGCGGCATGTTGATGGTGACAACGCCGATGGAACCGGTGAGCGGGTTGGCGCCGAAGAGGCCGCCGCCCCGCTTCTCCAGGGCCGGCTGGCTCGGGAGGTCTCTCAGGTCCAGGCGGAGCCGGCAGCACATGGAGCGCGTGTCTTCCGGCGACATGTTCGAGTTCACGAAGTTCGAGAAGTACGGAATCCCGTACCGGGCCGTTACGCGCCACAGGACCTCCAGGGACGGGTCGTCCCACGGGAAGTCCCCGGTGATGTTGTACGTGGGAATGGGGAACGTGAAGACCCGGCCCCGCGCATCCCCTTCCGACAGGACTTCAAGGAAGGCGCGGTTGAAGATTGTGACCTCCTCCTGGAACTCGCGGTACGGCTCTTCCCGGTAGGCGCCTCCCCAGATCACCGGCTTGTCTGCCAGCATGGCCGGCACCTTGAGATCCATGGTCACATTGGTGAAGGGAGTCTGGAAGCCCACGCGCGTCGGAACATTGATGTTGAAGACGAACTCCTGGAGCGCCTGCTTGACCTCGTTGAAGCCCAGTGAATCGAATCGGATGAACGGGGCGAGCAGGGTATCAAAGTGGGAGAATGCCTGCGCGCCGGCGGCCTCTCCCTGGAGAGTGTAGAAGAAGTTCACGACGTGGCCGAGCGCGCTGCGCAGGTGCCGGGCCGGCCGGCTCTCCACCTTGCCCGGCGCGCCGGTGAATCCCTGGATGAGAAGGTCTTCCAGGTCCCATCCCACGCAATAGACGGAGAGGATGCCGAGGTCGTGAACGTGAAAATCCCCGTCGACATGCGCGGCGCGCACTTCAGGGGGGTAGATCTTGTTCAGCCAGTAGATCTTGCTGATCTCCGATGAGACGTAGTTGTTCAGGCCCTGGAGCGAGTAGGCCATGTTGGAGTTTTCATTGACCTGCCAGTCTTCCCTTTCCAGGTAGCGGTCCATGAGGTCCACGTCCGCGCGCGACACGATCTCTCTCATGCGCGCGTGCTGGTCACGGTAGAGGATGTACGCCTTCGCCGTGCGCTTGTACTGGGAGGAGAGGAGGACCTCCTCCACGATGTCCTGGATCTGCTCGACGGACGGGATCTCTCCCGGCAGCGCAAGTTGCGCGAGGGTGAGAATCCTCAGCATCAACTTTCGGGCCGTGTCCTCATCGAACTCACCGGTCGCTTCTCCGGCGCGCCGCAATGCTTCTGTGATTTTCTCCGGGCGAAAAGGGACAACTATCCCGTTGCGCTTTTTGATTGAGACGAACACGCGTTTTCCCCTCCCAAGGATGTTTCCGCGGTCGAAGACCGGCCCTTGGTATACAGCATGGATGGAGCCGGCGCAAGGGCCCTGCGTTTTTTTTTTCGACAGACAGCAAAAAGGGGGAACGCATGTATAGTTCTCTACCGTCCCGTTGTATTGTCAGCAGGGGGAAAAAGGGGTATTCCTGAGGGGCGATGGGGAAGAGCATAGTCTTTGCCAATCAGAAAGGCGGGGTCGGGAAGACGACCACAGCCGTCAACCTCGGGGCATATCTCGCACAGGCGGGAAAGAAGGTTCTTCTCGTGGATTTCGATCCCCAGAGCAACACCAGCAGCAGCGTTGGAGCAAAAAAGAACGGTGCCGGCATTTACGAGGTGATCACCGGGACTGCAGATCCGTCCGCGGCAATTCAGACCTGTTCGGTGCCCAACCTCTTCATCATTCCATCCAGCATCAATCTCACCGGCGCAACCGTCGAGCTCGTCGAGCAGAAGGATCGGGAGCACTTCCTCAAGCGCTCCCTGCGCCCCCTGGTCGACCGGTTTGACTACATCTTCATTGACTGTCCCCCGTCCCTGGGCCTCCTGACCCTCAACGGTCTGGTCGCCGCGGACTACGTCATCATACCGCTGCAGTGTGAATACTTCGCCCTGGAGGGTCTGAGCCTTCTCCTCCAGACGGTCAGCAGGGTTCAGAAGAGCCTGAACCCGGAGCTGAAGATCGGCGGAATCCTCTTCACGATGTACGACGTGAGGACCCGCCTCGCGCACGAGATCGTCCAGGAAGTCACGGGCTACTTCAAGGACAAGGTGTTCCGGACCATCATCCCGCGCAACGTCCGCCTCAGTGAAGCGCCCTCCTTCTCCAAGCCAATCAGCCAGTACGACCCCGAGTGCATCGGGGCCCGCAGCTACCAGAAGCTTGCCGAAGAGGTCCTTCTCAATGTCTAAGAAAGCGCTCGGGAAGGGTATCGGCGCTCTCCTGGGAGGGGAGGAGGCTCAGGACCCTTCGTCCGTTGCCGAGGTGCCCGTCTCCGCGCTGAAGTCCAACCCGGAACAGCCCCGACGCGATTTCGATGAGGCGGCCCTGCGTGAGCTCGCGGATTCCATCAGGCAGAAGGGGGTCCTCCAGCCCGTGCTCGCCGAGGCTTCCACGGACGGCACCTACCTGATCATTGCCGGAGAGCGGCGCGTGCGCGCGGCCAGGATGGCCGGCCTGGAGAAGCTGCCGGTCATTGTGCGGCAGTTCAGCGATGAAGAAAAACTCGAGATCGCCCTGATTGAAAACGTCCAGCGCGAAGATCTCAATCCGATAGAGCAGGCCCTCGCCTTCAAGCGCCTCATGGAAGTTGCGGCCCTGAACCAGGAGGAGATGGCTGCGCGCGTGGGCAAGGACCGCTCGACGGTGGCGAACACGCTGCGCCTTCTCAAGCTCCCGGCAGAAGCGCAGGAAGCGCTGGGCAAGGGGGATCTCACCGCCGGGCACGCGCGGGCGATCCTGATGCTCGTGAACCCTGCGGACCAGCAGGTGCTCCTTCGCCGTGTGATCGACAAGGGGATTTCCGTTCGCGAGGCGGAGGAGGCTGCTGCCGCCCTCAACAGCGGAAAGCGCGGCGCTGCCAGGAAAGGCGGTGCTCCTGCGGCCGGTGCGCGCAAGGACCCGGAGATCCGCGACGTGGAGCAGAAGCTCATCGAAAGGCTGGGCACGAAAGTCGACATCAACGGGACGGGCCGGAAGGGGCGAATCCAGATCTCGTACTATTCCGCGGATGACCTTGAAAGGGTTCTTCAGCTTCTTCTGCGAAGGTGAAGCGCTCTGCAGACCGCCTTGTTGTGGCCGCCGGCAATCCGTTTTATTGACAAAGCCGGACCCCGTGAGTATAGTCAGCACTGCCAGTACAAGCGTGCAAGTCGTGGAGTCACGCGGTTTTGCTTCACCGGTGCCCCTGCGCCTCACGTGGGGAGAGGTGTCCGAGTGGTCGAAGGAGGCGGTCTTGAAAACCGTTGAGCCGCTTGCGGTTCCGGGGGTTCGAATCCCTCCCTCTCCGGTCACATTTCCCATGCCTTCCTTGACGATGAGAGAGGAATAGAGGTCGTTTCTCCCGAACGCCGGGGGTGCCTGTCGAGGGGTTACTGGAACTGGAGAGGTGCGAGAGTGGCCGAATCGGGCGCCCTGCTAAGGCGTTGTACCCCGAAAGGGTACCGGGGGTTCGAATCCCCCCCTCTCCGTAAGAATTGCGCCGAGTCTGCCCTGGGTGAGTACAATGCCGGTACTGGCGAAAGGCGCGGCGGAAGCAGGTATGGCGGGGATGCGCCAAGTGCCCATAGCTCAGCCTGGATAGAGCATTAGACTGCGGATCTAAAGGTCGGAGGTTCGAATCCTCTTGGGCACGAAGAACCTGGTCGCCTCTCGCGTTGCGAGGGGCGATCTTGTCTGGTCGGCTCTGGTGCATCCGTGGGCTTTGCCGACCTCGACCCGTCCTGGGTCTCGGGCGGCCGCTTGTACATCCCTGTACGCAGCCGCCCTCGCTCCATATTTCGAGCTTGGGCGGCGTCCTCGCCATCCATGGCGACGCCGCCCTCGGCGCATCCTGCGCCTTGGAGAGATGCGAGAGCGGTCGAATCGGGCGGTCTCGAAAACCGTTGAGCCGCTTGCGGCTCCGTGGGTTCGAATCCCACTCTCTCCGCGAGCTTTGATGCTCTCCGGTGGTGGAGTCGGCAGCCTGTGTGGCTATTCACACGACGCCCTCGCTCCATCCGTGGAGCCTGCGCGTCCGCGTGTACATCCATGTACGCAGCCGCCCTCGCTCCATCCGTGGAGCTGGGAGAGATGACCGAGTGGCCTAAGGTGCACGCTTGGAAGGCGTGTGTACTCGTAAGGGTACCGTGGGTTCGAATCCCACTCTCTCCGTACAACCCCTCCGGCGTTGAACCCAGGTCATACGCTATGGGCTGTTGCCCAACCCCGTCAGGCCCGGAAGGGAGCAGCGGTAAGCAGCGTGTCCATGAGCCGTAATCGGCTTGGGGGAGCCGGGGGGGTTGCTTTCTCCGCTGGGGGCCGCCATGTCGTATGAAGTCACCGCCACGCGCAAGCGGCCGCAGAGCTTCACCGATCTCGTCGGGCAGGAGTTCGTGGCATCCACGCTCACCAGCGCCATCCGCCAGGGCCGGATCGCCCACGCGTACCTGTTCGCCGGCCCGCGCGGCGTGGGCAAGACCTCCGTCGCGCGAATCCTGGCCCGCTCGTTGAACTGCCAGACCGGGGGCCCCACCGACACCCCGTGCGGGACCTGTGCGAGTTGCCAGGAGATCGCGCGCGGGGCCTCGCTGGACGTCATCGAGATCGACGGGGCGTCCAACACGAGCGTCAACGACGTGCGCGAGATCCGCGACGAGGTGTTGTTCGCTCCCAACTCCTCCCGGTACAAGGTGTACATCATCGACGAGGTGCACATGCTCTCCAACAGCGCGTTCAATGCGCTGCTGAAGACGATCGAGGAGCCACCCCCGTACATCGTGTTCATCTTTGCCACGACGGAAGTCCACAAGGTGCCTGCCACCATCCGGTCCCGCTGCCAGCAGTACAACTTCCGGCTGATTTCCACCGGCGAGATCCGCGAGAAGCTTCGCGAAGCGGCAGCGGAGCTGGGAGTGCAGGCCGAGGACCGCGCGCTGATCTGGATCGCCAAGGAAGCCACGGGGTCACTGCGGGATGCGTACACGCTCCTGGACCAGGTGGTGAGCTTCGCGGAGGGCTCGCTCACGCTGGACAAGATCCGCGAGAAGCTGGGCGTGCTGGGCATCGACGAGCTCAACGAGTTCGCGCGGCGGCTGCGCACGGGAGACCCGGCGGTCGTGCTGCAGCAGGCGGATTCTATCCTGGCCGGCGGCGTTTCCATCGAGCAGTTCACCGCGAACCTCGCCGAGTACTTTCGAAATCTCCTGTTCCTGAAGAGCGGCATCTCCAAGGATACGCTCCTGGGCTACGCGCCTTCCGATTTCGATGCGCAGGTGGTAGAGGGCCTGGCCGCGGCGCAGATCGAGAAGGCCATCGAGCTGCTGCTGGCCCTGTACCGCAATCTCCGCTTCTCTCTCAACCAGCGCTTCGAGCTGGAGCTCGTGCTTACGCGGCTTGCGCGCCTGGACTCGCTCATCACGCCATCCGAGGTGCGTGATGCCCTGCGGGAGGTCCGCGGGCAGTTGCTCGCCGGTCCCGGAGCGCGGGAAGCACCTCTTTCGGCTTCCACCTCGCCAGCGGCCGCTTCCGCGCCGCCGGTGGACCCGCTGGCCGCTCTCAGGAAGGTCGCCGACGTGCTGCGGCGCGAGAAGCCGGCGCTGGCGGCCGTGCTGGACAAGGTCCAGGCCGCGGCCCGCGAGGGCGATGACCTGGTGCTCACGCTCTCCGCCCGGGACCGCTTCCAGGGCGAGGTAGTGCTGAAGGATCGCGAGATGCTCACCGAGAGGCTTTCCGGGGTGCTCCCCCGAATTTCGAAGCTCCGGCTGGCCTTCCGCGAAGCCGCGCCAGAGCCTGCGCGCGTGGACGAGCGCGTGGAGCTGGTGAAGAAGGTGTTCCGCGGCGAAGTGGTGAAAGGGGACGACCATGGCGAGCAACCCGTTTGACATGCTGCGGCAGCTGCAGGGTCTGCAGTCCCGCATGGGCGAGATCCAGGAAAAGCTGCGCGCCGTGCGCGTCACCGGCTCGGCCGGCGGCGGGATGGTCACCGTGGAGCTGAACGGCCAGATGATGGTTGAGAAGGTGCGAATCGCAAAGGAGGCCGTGGACCCCGCGGACATCCCCATGCTGGAGGACCTCGTCCTCGCCGCCACCACGGACGCCATCGAGCGGCTGAAGGAAAAAATCCGTGACGAGGTCTCCCAGGCCACGGGCGGCCTGGGGCTGCCGCCGGGGCTGCTCGGGCTGTAAGGCCGGCATGAACGCACTGGATCGGCTGGTGGGGAACCTGTCACGGCTTCCGGGCCTGGGCAGGAAGAGCGCCTCCCGCATCGCCTACTTCCTGCTCAAGACGGACGAGACACTATCCCGCGCACTCGCGGA
>Ga0335070_10003579_pt1 | contig 18152 bp, 14 predicted proteins | sample Lox_Sample_13_FD_206722 | JGI IMG/M metagenome (GOLD analysis project Ga0335070, IMG submission 206722) | Soil microbial communities from Loxahatchee National Wildlife Refuge, Florida, United States - Lox_Sample_1.3 | ecosystem: Environmental > Terrestrial > Soil > Wetlands | place: USA...
AGAGCTGGCCGCAGGCTCGGTAGGCGTAGGCGCGACACTCGATATTCTGATTCCTCCCAGTGTTCCCATGGTGATCTATGGCATTGCCACGCAGACCTCCATCGGGCAGTTGCTCGTGGCGGGCGTGGTTCCCGGGATCGTCCTTGGCATCCTGCTGGCCCTGTCCATTATCATCTGGGTGACCGTCAGTCCCTCACACGCTCCCAAGACGGAGTCGGTACCCTGGAGGGAGCGATGGGGGAGTATCGGCCGCATCTGGCCAAGCCTTTTGTTGATCGTTATTGTTCTGGCCCTCCTCTACTCAGGCGTTGCCACCCCGACGGAAGTCGGCGCGGTCGGCTCATTCATGGCAGCGGCAATCGGCGTTGCCATGGGCCGCCTCACATGGAAGGGAGCCATCGAGGCCCTGAAAGAAACGATCAAGACGTCCGCAATGATCTTTCTTATCCTGATCGGCGCCAATATCTTCGGCTATTACATGACACTGAGCCAGATCCCGCAAGACGTCGTCGCACACGTGACCGAAATGCATCTCAACCGGTGGATTATCGTCATCGGCATTACGGTCGTCTACTTCGTCATCAGCATGTTCATGGATGAAATTCCTCTGCTTCTTCTAACGTTGCCCCTGAGTTTCCCGCTGGTCACGTCGGTGGGCTTCGATCCAGTCTGGTTCGGGGTGCTTTCTATTTTGATGGTGGCCATGGGGCTCGTCTTTCCGCCTGTGGGGATGATCGCCTTTGTGGTCAGTGCCACAGCGCATGTTGATTTGATGAAGGTGTACAAAGGAACGTCCGTCTTAATCGTCGCCATCTTCGTGACAACCGCGCTGGTGATGATCTTCCCGGACCTTGCGCTGTGGCTTCCCAAAACCATGCGGTGAATGAAAAGACAAATTCCAAATCCTAATGTCGAAATCCTAAACAATATCGAATGACCAAAATTCAAGACACAATACCAGCTTCCCGGGTTCAGTTTAGGAGATTTGATATTTGAGATTGTTTAGGATTTAGATATTCGATATTAGGATTTAAACCATAGTGACACAGCAACAACAAGGCATACGCTTGAAGGCAATTTGCTATAGGAGGGAATATGCCACCGATTCTTGATAAGAAGAAGTGCAACGCCTGCGGAACGTGTGCGGACATCTGTCCCACGCATGTGTACAGATCTATGGGAAAAGGAGTCTCACCGCTGGTCAAGTATCCTGAGGAATGCTGGCACTGTAACGCCTGCGTCCTGGATTGCCCAAAGTCCGCCATACGACTGCGGCTTCCACTTCCCGCCATGATGCTTCATGTAGAAGCAGCTACTCCAAAGCGCAAATAGCTGACGGTGAATCTTTGACCGGGAAGCGTTGATTGAGCACATTCACGGAGGAAGAAATGATTGATATTGATAAAGAAGCAATCGAGACGGACGTGCTGGTGGTGGGAGGCGGGATTGCGGGATTGATGGCAGCAATTAATGCTGCAGATCAGGGCGTGCGTGTGGTCGTGGCCGAGAAAGCGAATACGAAGCGGAGCGGTTCCGGAGCCACGGGAAACGACCATTTCGTCTGCTACATCCCATCGATCCATGGGCCGGATATGACGCCTATCGTCACGGAAGTCCGCAACAGCCTTGTTGGCGGTTACCATGATAACTGTATGACTGTTAAGTTTCTTGAGCATTCATTCGACCGCGTGAAGGACTGGGAACGCTGGGGCATTTCGATGAAGCCTACAGGGAAGTGGGAATTTATCGGCCACGCCTTCCCGGGCCGTCCGCGTGTCTTTCTCAAATACGAAGGGGCCAATCAGAAGCTGGTGCTGACCGCGCAGGCGAAGAAGCGTGGTGTGCGGATAGAAAATCATTTGCCCGTCATCGACGTCATTGTCAACAACGGAGAAGTGATTGGCGCCGTAGGTCTGAGCATTAAGGATGAAACTCCTGTGCTCAAGCTTATTCGCGCAAAAGCGGTCGTTCTGGCCACAGGGACAGCAAACCGACTGTATCCCTCGATCAGTCCGGGATGGATGTTCAATACCGCGTTCTGTCCGAGTTGCACCGGGGGTGCACAGGCTATAGCGTTTCGTGCCGGAGCAAAGCTGGTCAATATGGAGTTCCCGAACAAACATGCCGGGCCAAAATACTTTGCGCGCGCCGGTAAGGCAACCTGGATAGGAGTGCTTGATGATACCAAGGGCGAACCCGTAGGCCCCTTTGTTACAAAACCAACCAAGGAACTCGGGGACATTACCGCTGACGTATGGAACTCGGTGTTCACCGATATGTACAAGTCAGGGCGCGGCCCCACGTACATGGATTGCACAGGTATCGCCGAAAGCGATTTAAAATACATGCTCAGGGGCCTGGAGCACGAAGGCAACACCGCGATGTTAAAGTTCATGGAAGAGGATGGTATCGATATTCGCAGACGGCGGGTAGAATTCGCCCAGTACGAGCCTTTCCTCATCGGGCGAGGTGTCGAGATTGATCTGAATGGCGAAACCGATATCGCAGGCTTGTTTGCGGCAGGAGATCCGGTCGGCAATTTCCGGGCAGACATTGCCGGTGCGGCAACGTTCGGATGGATTGCAGGCGGAAGCGCTGCAGGCAGGGCAAAGAAGATACGGCAGCGTCCAGATATCACAAACAACCCTCTCGTGAAAGAACGCATGCGGTTCTGCTCCCAATTGATGGCCAGAGAAGAGGGCCCCGGTTGGAAAGAGGCAAACCTCGCCCTGCAACAGATCATGAATGATTATGCAGGCACCGCGGTCAGATCTGAAACATTGCTCTCCGCGGGGTTGAAGTACCTGCGAGATTTAAAGAAGAAAGCGGTTGAAACCTTAAAAGCGGAAGATTCCCACACGTTGATGCGCTGCCTGGAGACCATCGACCTGATGCAGTGCGGTGAACTGATTCTTCTCACGGCCCTGGAAAGAAAAGAAACCAGAGCGCTTCACGTGCGGTCTGATTATACCTTTACGAACCCGTTGCTACAGGATAAGTTCATCACGATCAAGCAGGAGAAGGGCAAGATCCGCATCGAGTGGCGCGACCGCAGGTAGGGCTGCCCTTGAGAGGGCGTTTCTGCCTGCGCTGAGGACTTCCTCAGTGCCTCTCCCGGAGCCGGAAGGCTTACTCGCGGTTCTGGGCTATGTATCACTGTTAACAACTTGTTTACAACTCATGAAATGAGAGTTATACTGAAGTTGTAAACAAGAGCCATGAAAACGAAGCCCGACCTGCGAGCCATTATCCTTGACATCCTGAACAAGAAGGGCAGCCTTAGCGTCCGAGACATTGTGGCAAAGACCGGCTTTTCAAGGATATACGTGCAGCGCTTCTTCAAGCAGTTGAAAGATGAAGGGGCAATTGCCCTCGTGGGGAAGGCCAACCAGGCCCACTATATACTTCTCGACGGCCTGACGCGGGATCGCATAAACGCGCAGAGGCTATATGTACATAGAATACTTCGCAACAAAAATCTTTCGGAGCACACTGTTCTGCAGCAGATAAAGAATGAGAGCGGCATTTACCAAAAAATGGCTCCGAATGTCGCAGCGATACTCGACTATGCCTTCACGGAAATGCTCAATAACGCTATTGAACACTCACAGTCAGATGTAATAGACACGGTCGTCAAGAAGACTCCATTAGAAGTCCAGTTCGTGGTTTCAGACCACGGTATCGGCATCTTTCAGAATATCATGCAAAAGAAGGGGCTTCATGATCATCTGGAGGCAGTGCAGGATCTTCTCAAGGGAAAGCAGACAACCGCTCCCGAATTTCACAGTGGCGAGGGGATCTTCTTTACATCCAAGGTGGCCGACTCGCTTATTATCAGCAGTTCTAAAAAGAAGCTTGTTTTTGATAACCGGAACGACGACCTGTACGTGACTGACGGTAGGTTGGTTGCGGGCACTAAAGTTTTATTCTCTATCGCCACTCGCTCAAGTAAAGCGCTTGATGATGTGTTCAGGAGTTACACGGATGACTCACTGGAGTTCAGTAAGACAACTGTTCTGGTGAAGCTCTACCGCGCGGGAGTTGATTATGTTTCAAGGTCTCAGGCCCGCAGAATCATTGCGGGACTCGACTCATTTAAAACAATCGAGCTTGATTTTAAGGGAGTAAACAGCATCGGCCAGGGTTTTGCCGACGAAATCTTCCGCGTCTGGCAATCTCAACATCCCGGGATCAAGGTTGTCGCCAAGAACGCAAGCCCCAACGTCCTCTTCATGATACGTCACGTCAGTGAGAAGTGAACGTCGCAACAGGTTACAGCTTGTTTACAACTCTGTAAATCACATAGTAGCCTAAGTTGTAAACTGTAGTGCGCTCGAAACGTTACTGCGCTTAATTTGATCGCACACGATCGAATTAAGCTTTTTTCAGGATCTCCACCACTCCTGCATTCCCATCGACTTTGATATAGTCGCCGTCTTTGATCGATCGCGTGGCGCGCCACGTGCCCACGACTGCAGGAATGCGGTATTCCCTGGCGGTAATCGCCGCGTGAGTGAGCATGCCGCCCGTGTCCGTGACCACCGCTTTGATCTTGGGAAAGAGCGGTGTCCAGGCAGTGGCTGTGTAAGGGCAGACGAGAATTTCCCCAACCTGGAGCGTGGGAAATGCGTCAAAGGTCGTTACCACGCGAGCTATGCCTTCGGCAACACCGGGAGAACCCGGGTAGCCTTCAAAAACCTCCATCACCTCAAGCTCGTCTACTTTTCCCGCCTTGAGCACCTCGTCGACCATGCCGAAGACTTTAACCAGTATCGGGTCCTCGGCCCGCTCCGGTATTTTACCGAGAGTAAGCGGAGCTTCCTTGAGTTCGGCAGACTGCCTCCATCCTTCCTTTCTCTCCTCGATAAGGGGTGGTATAAGCCTGTTGAAGTGATAGAGCGCCGGAATTCTGTTCTCAGCAATCAGTGCAAGTGCTTCTTCCAGTTCGGCATAGTTGAGAAAGAAGACATCATCCGGAGCCTTGAGCAACCCGTAGTGAGTTAGCCTGCGTCCACAGGCCATGGCAACGTCATGAAGACCGGCAGTCGACGCGCCGTCGATGTAGAATCCATGGTCTTCCTGAAAACGGTAGATCTTTCTTCCGATGTCGAGCTGCTTCTTGAATTCTAATTGATCTTCAGGGTTCAGGGTCGCCATGAAGGCGGACGCTGCACCATCCGCCTCTCTAATGGCAGCTTCGCGCTCTGCTTTGATGTCCCAGCCCTGTCGTGTCTTGGGAATATAGGTCTTCACCGTGTCGATGACAGGTGATGGCTCTTCGATCCATGTGGGAAAGATTATATCGAGGTGCCCTGCAGTAATCCGATGCCCGTAAGCCTCCAAAAACGTGTGAAGGGCCTGAAGCCAGGGCTCGGCCTTTACTTCTTTCTCCAGCACCGGGAGGAGCGCTTTGGCATCGACGGAGAGGATAGTCTCGACAATGCCGCAGGTATCAGCCAACCGTGCGAGTTCCCACATTCCTGTGTCAGTTTCGGTGGCCATGGTATCGAGGCCCTTCAGCATGATTGTGAAATCCTTTTCCGCGAGACCGTGCGACTTGCAGAAGGCCTCAAAACCGAAGTAGAGCATATCGGCCACGTACATCGTTATAAAGTGGATCTCCCAATTCCTCCGGTTAATGGCTTCGCTGCGTCTGAGGGCCTGGTGCAGGTCGGTATCAGCGAAACCGTCGTGGACCGACGCCATGAAAATGAGACCCTGCTTTACTTCATCGATGTAACCATTGTAGAAGGTGTCCCAGTTGGGCCTGCAGTAGGCCAGGAGCTTCTCGAATTCTGCTGCCCTCCTGGCTACCTCGCCAGGATCGGTGAGGGTCTCGAACCCGAGCATAGCCCTTCCTTTATAAATTTTGACGTGGCCGCCTTTCGATGGTGGCAGCTTCGTCACTTCCGCCCCCACATGGTAACCCCACGCATGATGTTTCTGTATGGTAGTCATACCCAAAGGGCAGATGGGGTAGGGCTGGTGGAGGTCATCCCTGAACCAGAAGATATCCCCATCGTCAGGCAACCGTAAGGTCCTCAGGCTCGAAATGCTGCGGTCGTGGATGTCAAGGTTAAATTTTTCAGACATACTCACCCTCCTCCTGTCCAGGTATGCGACAACCCCTTCTAAACTCCATCCCCATTTTTCACTTCTTAAGATGGAAAATCCGCTCTGCATTCTTGCCCAGCATCAGATCCACCTGATCCTGAGTGTAGCCCATCTCCTTCCCCGTATCCTTTATAGCCTTGATCGCGCCTTCGGGATCACCAACCCGATGTGCATAGTCAGTGCCCATGATCAGGTGGTCAGGACCCACCCATTCAAGACAGCATTTCATGGCCGGGCTGTAGAAGGACGTCGTGTCCGGGTAAACTCTGGTCTTATATGTGATGTCGGGCGACTCTTTCAGCTCGATACCCCATTCCTTGCCATACCCTTTGTAAGCATCCTGTACCCTCCGGACAAAATAGGGGACAGTTCCACCCAAATGACCGTGGATAATTTTCAGGTTCGGGAATTTTGCAAGCACTCCCTGGAAGATCATGCTCATGACGGCCATGCTCGTGTCGAGGACGTACCCCCAGAGTTGGTAGGGCAGCTTCATCATATCCATGACTGAAGCGGTCAGGGGCAGAGTCGGGTGTAACAGCATAGGCATGTCGAACTTGTCTGCAAGAGCGTAGATCGGATGAAATTTCTCGAGAAAGACAGCCTCACCATTGATATTGGAAAACATCTGGATGCCCACCGCGCCCATCTTCTTGCATCTTTCCAATTCCTCGCATGCTGCATCAACATCCTGATAGGGTAAAGACGCCATGTGATAAAAGCGACCCGGATATTTCCGCGCTGCATCCTGCAGGTAATCATTGCATTTCTTAGCCCAGTAGACGCCGATGTCTCTTTCGAGCGTCTCAGGCCCGGGAAGGGTGACCGTCAGTAATTGCACGTCGAGGCCTGCCGCATCCATGTCGCGTATCCTCGCCTCCAGATCATAATGACCTGCCCGGTCGATATGGCCTACGGGCACGCCTCTGAAATACATGCGGAAGTGAGTTCCTCCGTCATGTATGCAGTACGGGCTGTTGTCCTTGCCCCTCGATATCAGGTAGTCGATGTATTCTTTAGGGAACCAGTGGCAATGCACGTCTACAGTCTTTTGCGCCATACTTTCATCCTCCTGTGCTTGGCATTCTTGTATGTTCCACTTTCAGAATGGTCTCTTGCTCGGCGCGACCGCTATGCTTCTTCTTCCGCCGACCACCCCCTTACTTCTGCGCTCATTCGCCTCCCGCTTTTGCTTTGCGCGCCTGAAGTACATAGAGGTTGCCGTGTTCAAAAGCCCACTCAATGTCCTGGTGGCAGCCATAGTGGCTTTCTATCAGACAAGCCACCCGGCACAACTCTTCCAGTTGGGCTTCGCTCAATGTAGGCTGAGCAACCTTTTCAGCTGCGACTTCCGCCCACTTTGCGCCACCGCCCTCAGCCTGTATGTACGTCTCGTACTTCTTGGCGATTTTCTTGTCCTTGAGCTTGACCGGGCTTTTCGTAAGCACGTAGAAGTCGCTCTGGCACTTGCCGCAGACGACTGTCTCGCCAAGACCCCAGTTCGATTCGATAACGATTTCGTCTTTCGCTCCCGTTATGGGATTTACGGTGAAAAGAACTCCTGCAACTTCGGAGTCCACCATCAGCTGGATAGTGGGCGCGATGACGGCCTTTGTGTAATCAAGCCCCTTTGAGCGTCGGGCAAAGGCAGCTCGTGCGGACCATACCGATGCCCAGCATTCTCTCACCTTTTCAACCACGTTATCCGCACCGCGGATGTAGTGGAAGGTGTCCATCATGCCCGGAAAAGACGAAACAGGCGACTCCTTAACGGCCACCGATGATCGCACGGCGACAGAAGGATTCGGCGTTTGTGAGAGTTTTCCGTAGTGCTCGGTGATCTCCCGCTCAATCTCTGAAGGTACGGGTGCGGCCATGATCAGGTCTCTGATTTGTTTCGTTTTATTCTCCAGATCCTTGAAATCGTCGAACTCTATACTTCGTGCGATAGCGTCTATGCTGCTTGCGAGGTTGTTTGTTTTGAGATGATGATAATAGGCATCGCCCAGCACTGTAAATCCATTCGGGACACGTAACTTGAGGTTCGTCAGCTCGCCCAGGTGGGCCGCCTTGCCGCCGCATTCCTCAAACATGTCTTTGTTCAGCTGATCAAAGCCTTTGACAAACATTCCCTTCCTCCCAGCATCTTACTCCAGGGTCACAGCTACCCTCTTGATCGATTCGAATCATTGCACACAGTCCGGCTGACTGTCAAGAAAATCGCACAGGAAAAAACACAGTGAAAGATGCTTAGGAAATCTTTTGAGAATCGGGACGTGGCTGCTTTCCACCTATGTGGTCAGCAGGAACAAAAGTTGTTCGCTGACCGACGTCAGCTACTCTGGACTGCCGCAGCTCGTTTGAGCGTAATTCGCTGCCATGTCACAACCAGACCGACTAACCCCATCCCGACAAAATCGTAGGCAATGTTCGAATAGACCAGCAGAAGCCCACCGATAATCAAGGCAGCCCGCTCCCATAGCGCGGTCCGGCGCAGAAGCCACGTGCTGGCGCCGCCGGCGATGCCCACGATGCCCATCATGGCCGTGACGAACGTCCAGACCATGTTGAAGGGAGAGCCCTCCAGAAGCAGCCCGATCCCGTCAGGTGTCAGCACGAACATAAACGGCACAATAAAGGCCGGGATCGTATATTTCCACGCCATCATCATGGTCTTGAAGGGACTGCCGCCCGTGAGCGCGGCAGCAGCAAAGGGAGACAACGCTGTGGGCGGTGAAACTTCTGAAAGCACTGCGTAGTAAAAGATGAACATGTGTGCCGCAAAGGCTGACACGCCGAGCTGTATCAAGGCCGGTGCGGCAATGACCGCTCCTATGATGTAAGTCGCGGTAACAGGCACGGCCAGGCCGATAATCCACATGAGGATACCCGTGAATACCGCGGTTAGAAAAAGGTTGCCCTGCGCGTAGCCGACTATGATACTGGAGAACTTCAATCCCAGTCCGGTGAGCGTCACCACGCCTACAATGATGCCGGCACTGGCGCAGGTACAGGCCACGGAAAGAACCCCGAGAGACCCGGAGCTCAATGCCTTAATCGTCTTCTTATAATACAACGCGGTATCCTTGCGCAGGAAGCTTGCGGCAAATGCAAGCACGGTGGCCCAGAAGACGGCCCATATCGGTGAAAAGCCGATTACCATGAGAACAACGATGCCTACGAGAGAAGAGAAGTGATACCAGTACCTGCACGTCAGCGTCCAGACAGATTCGCCGGAGCTTGCTTCGATGCGCTGGGCGCCGAATCGTTTTGCGTCAAACTCTACCATCAGGAAGATAGACCAGTAATAGAGTATGGTCGGCACCATGGCCATTTTTATCACCTGAAGGTACGAGACCTTGAGAATCTCTGCGATCAGGAACGCGGCCGCACCCAGCACAGGGGGCGAGATGATTGCTCCTATGCCGCCGGCGGAAAGAAGCCCTCCTGCCGACTCCTTGTCGTAGCCCGCCTTTTGAAGCATCGGGTATGCAACCGACCCGAGGGTCACTGTCGTAGCCACACCGCTCCCCGAAGGTCCGCCGAGAAGAAACGAAGCCATGGTTACGGTCCTGCCGGCGCTTGTTGGCTTTCCGCCCATCAGTCTGAAAGAGAAGTCAATAAAAAACTTGCCCGCTCCCGAGTACTCCAGGATCGCGCCGTAAATGGTGAAGAGAATGATAAACGTGGATGACACGTCAATGGGTACGCCGAAGATACCTTCCAATGTCATGTACATGTGGCCGACGATGCGTTTCACCGAATAGCCCCGGTGTGTCCATGGAGCCGGCAGCGAGGGGCCGATATACGCGTAGATGAGGAATGCAATTACCACAGCGGGCATAATCCATCCGGTTGACCGGCGGGTCGCTTCAAGGATCAGAATGATGAGGACCGACCCGAAGAAAAGATCCCAGGCATCCGGCGTCACTGCGCGGTAGACGAATTCATTAAAATCTACCAGCATATAGACAATGGTTGAGGCGCCGAGCAGTGCGAGCAGAACATCGTACCATCCGATTGAGCCGGTTTTCTTCTTGAACGGTGGAAAAACCAGGTAGCTGAGGAAGAGCACCATGCCTACGTGAACGCCACGCAGGACCTGCGTGGTGATGGTCGCCACCGCAGCATAGAGATGATAGAGGCTCATGAAGACGGCGAAGTACGTAACAAAAAGTTCCTTCCATCCGGAGAGCCTCCGGGTGAAACCCTCTTCCTCCTCTATGTACTTCTGTGCTTCCTTAAGGCGCTCTTCGGAGACGTGCTCCATCTGTTCTTTCGATTCTCTCTGGTCTTTCTTGTCGCTCACAGAATGCCTCCCAAAACCCGACGAAACTCAGTCCCCGTGCGTCCGTACTCGTACCACTACTGGCTCCCCATCAGGAACGAGTCCTTTGAGGCGAATGCTTCTCTCTCCAACGGCCAGCGTGTGATGCTCGTAGTCGTGGCTGTGAAGTATGAACTCTCCCACTGGCCTGTACAACAGGGCCGTGCCCTGCCCGTCAGATATGAGCCGGTAATATTCAAAGACGCCCGCAGATGGGCTTTCCACCTTGATCAAACATATCCCGTCCGGGGGCTTGTACATAAACGTCTCCCGCACAGGAGCCAGATAGATGGAGTTGATAAACTCCAGGTAAAACGTCGATCCCTGCTCAAGCGGCAGGCGGGCTGTCAATTCACCGGATTCCAATCGCGCCACCTCAAGATAGGTAGCGGCCCATGCCGGAGTCGCAAGACACCATGCGAGCGCCAGAAGGATAGCTATCCTGAGAGCCATCTGCGGCCCTACATCTTTGCTCCCTTCTCCTTGAAGAATTTGACGGCGCCCGGATGATAGGGCACGACAGTCTTGATGACCGCATTCTCCAGCATCAGTTCGTTTGCCTGACTGTGGACGTTCACCAGCTCCTGCTTGTGATCGAACATTGCCTTCAGAATATTGTATATCAGCGTCGGGTCAGCGTTGGTATTGCAGACCAGCACGTTGGGGATCCCGACTACGCCCACGTCGGCGGTCATTTTGGGATAGGCTGTTTTAGGAATCACAGCCTTGACATACACCTGCCCGTACTTCTTGAAAATGTTGGCGATGTTGGTATCCGTCGGCACGAGCTTCATAGAGACGCCGGGCGTCGCAGCCAGATCAAGTATTGCCGCCGTGGGAAGACCTCCAACCCAGAAGAAACCGTCTATCTTGCCATCTTTCAGCGCATTGGCTGACTCGACCACGCTCAGGCGGTCGCGTTTGACGTCCTTGTCGGGATTGAGCCCTGCTGCTTCAAGGACCCTGAAGGCTACCACCTCGGTCCCACTTCCCGGTGCACCGGTCGAAACCTTCTTCCCTTTTAGATCCGCAACCGATTTGATGTTGCTGTTCGCGAGAGTCACCAGATGGAAATAGCTTACGTAGAGGTGGGCGACCATGCGAATGGGAAGCTTGCCTTTGAAAGGGGCTTTTCCTTCCATGGCATCATAGGAAAGATCCGGATACGCATAACCCAGATCAGCCTCTCCCGCGCCCACCAGCTTGAGGTTATCCACTGCCGCGGCTGTCACTTCGGCAGTCGCCTCAACCCCGGGGACATATTTTGAGATAACGCTGGCAATGGCTCCTCCGTAGGGGTAGTAGACGCCGCCTGTGCCACCGGTGGCGATCGATATCCGGACTTTCTTCTGTGCCCACACAGAAGAGACGCCTATCACAAGACTTATGGCTAACAGCAGAACAAGAAAGCGTTTCATGACAGTTCCTCCTGATATTGATTCATCGACGAGAAGGCGTGAATCTCTTGGGAAAGACTACAATTTCGGTGCTTTCGGTGTCAAGGATGAAATAGATGTCCGACACGGTTCAAAGAGATTCCGAAGGAGTGATCAGACGTAATTGGTCGTGTAAAAAGACGAGCGAAAACGCGATGCTTACACGGTTCCTGGTTCGAGAACCCTGTCTTTCCTCACTTTCTGAAGCATGATCACACATATGAGACACGCGAAGCCGATGACGTCCGAAAGCTGGTTAGGATACACGAAGAATAGTGCCCCGGCAATAAGCAGAAGTCTTTCTATGATGGTCGCTTTCTTGAGCAGCCATCCTGAGCATCCTGCAGCAAGCACGCCTATGCCGAGAAACGCGGCAATGATCGTCCAGATGCCTTCAATCGTACCCACCCCTTCCCACCTGAGCAGCAAGACCCTTCCAGCCGGCAGAATCGTGAATATGAAGGGGAGCAGAAAGGCCGTTATCGCATACTTCCACGCCATCATTGTGGTCTTGTAAGGGTCGCCGCCCGTGATCGCTGCTGCAGCGAAAGGCGAGAGGGCCGTGGGTGGCGAGACTTCGGAGAGTAGCGCATAATAGAAGATAAACATATGAGCAGCATAGTCGGGCACTCCGAGTTTGACGAGTGCTGGCGCTGCGATAACAGCGGCAATGATGTAGGTCGCCGTGATAGGAACCGCCAGCCCGATGACCCACAGGAGGAGCGCAGTGAAAAGTGCAGTGACAACCAGATTCCCCCCTGCGTATCCGATAATAATCGATGAGAGCTTCAGACCGAGCCCGGTGAGACTCACGACACCGACAATGATGCCTGCTGATGCGCAAATAGCGGCAACGTTGAGGACCGTGAGTGAGCCCTGCTTCAGGGCCTCAATGATTCTCGGCACGTTGAATCTTGATTCCTTGCGGATAAATGAGGCAAAAAAACAGGTGAGAACTGCTGCGAAGACAGCCACCTGCGGCGTGTAGCCTCTCACCAGAAAACCAACGATCGCAATAAGAGGAAGAAAATGGAATCCTTGGGCCTTGGTAAGCTGCCATACCGTGCCTTTTTTCTCTATCTCGACCGCTTTCAGACGAAACTTTCTTGCATCGAACTCCACCATCAGGAGAAGGCCCCAATAGTAGAGAGCCGCAGGAAGAAGAGCGAGGAGTATTACATCAACGTAACTGATGCGCAGAAATTCTGCTATCAGAAATGCGGCAGCGCCCATTACAGGCGGCGTTGTTACCGCGCCCATCCCACCGGCAGCGAGAAACCCGCCTGCGTTGTCCTTATCGTAACCTGCTTTCCTGAGCATCGGGTAGGCAACCGATCCGATGGCGACCGTATTGGCCACTCCGGAGCCTGACGCCATTGCCAGGAAGTACGAGGTTGCGACGACGGCGCGGCCTGCGGCTGTGGGTTTTCTTCCCATGGCGGCGAAAGCGACGTCAACGTAAAATTTACCCGCACCTGAGACTGACAGAAATGCGCCGAAAATACAGAACATGATGATTATTGTTGAGCAGACATCGATGGGAACGCCGAATATGCCTTCGAGGGTCATGTACATGTGACCGATGATGCGCTCGATGTCATAGCCCCTGTGGGTCCATGGCGCAGGGAGTACGGGGCCGAAGTATGCATAGAGCAGGAAAACAATGCACGTCACAGGCATGATCCAGCCCGAGCTTCTGCGCGTTGCCTCAAGAATCAGCACAATGAAGGCGACACCACAGATGATGTCCCAACGCTCCGGTGTGACTGCCCTGTAAATAAACTCTTCAAAATCGACGAGCATGTAGAGAATAGTGCCTATTCCCGCAAGGGCCAAAACAATGTCAACTAGACCGATCCGACTCTTGAATCTTTTCGAGAAAGGATAATAGAGGAACGAGAGGGCAAGAAGAAATGCAACGTGCACGCCCCTCAAGATCTGCGTGGTTATGGGAAAAACAGCTGAGTAAAGGGCGAAACCCGACATCCCGATAGCCAGCACCGTGATGACAATGTTCCAGAATCCTTTAACTTTTCTGGTAACACCCTCTTCCTCCTCTATCAATTCTTCGAGCTTCTTCTTCTGTTCGGCAGTAAGCTCTCCTGTTCCTCCTTCAGTAGCCGGCGCGCGCTGATCCTCTTTTTTCTTATCTTCCACGAGCTACCTCCACCGATGTGTTGACGATCTCGTATAGTGCTTCTCAGGTAGGTACGTCGATTCCCTTCTCCTTGAAGAACTTCTGCGCTCCCTTGTGGTAAGGGACTGCCTTACTCGAGGCCCCGTCTTTCGGGTTGATGTTGCTCGCCTCTTTGTGGATGGCTATCAGTTCCGGCAGGTGATCGTATACGGCCTTGAGAACATTGTACGCCAGCTTCTCGTCCATCTCCGTATTGCACATCAACAGGTTCCCGACCGCAGCCACAGGTGTGTCATACGTTATGCCCGTGTATACCCCTTTCGGGATGACTGACTTATAGTAGACTGGGCCGTATTTCTGAATCATGGCAGGTATCAGGTCATCGTGCGGGATGAGCATCATTTTAACGCCCGGAGAAGCCGCCAGATCAAGAACCGATGAGGTGGGAACGCCTCCGTCCCAGAAGTAACCATCGATCTTCCCGTCTTTAAGCGCTCCAGCGGATTCAGACGCCCCCAGTCGGTCTTTCTTGACATCCTTGTCAGGATTGAGCCCCGCAGCTTCCAGCACTCTCAGGGCCTTTACCTCTGTGCCACTTCCGGGCGCGCCTGTGGAAACGCGCTTGCCTTTAAAGTCGGCAACCTTCTTGATGCCTTTTCCCTCAACCGTCACGACATGCATTAGATTGGGGTAGAGCACGGTGAGCGTTCGCATGGGTAAAGGCTTGCCTTTAAAGTTTCCCGTACCCTTGAAGGCATCATACCCCGTGTCGCCCATGACGAAGCCGATGTCAGCCTTTTTGGCAGCAATCAGTTTGCAATTGTCCACAGATGCGGCTGTCACTTCGGCAGCCGCTTCAGCCCCGCCATATTTAGTGATGAGGCTCGCTACTCCTCCACCCATCACAAAAAAGACGCCGCCCATGCCTCCTGTTGCGACCGACACCCGCTTTCTTTCCTGGGCAAAAAGACTATCTGGAGCACTGATCAGTGCGATGCTGCCTGCGACAGCCACGTTCAAGAAGTCGCGCCTTGTCCATGACTCCTTTACAAAAAAAACCTTATCCACAATGCACCCCCTCTGCGGAACGGTTTGGATACATATTTCTTCTGGATTGTTACTGTGAACGATTGCTTTTGTCAACTTTTTTCTTTGGCTTTTTGTTTGGTCTATCGACAGGATGGTCCGGTCTGATTGCACGTGAGGCCGGTAAACAGGCATAAGCAATTAAAATGCTCTGTATGCAGAAAATCCTTGAAAGCCCCTGAATATACGTAGTATATGATTGCATTCTCCACAATCGGCACAGCTCGGAATACATGCACAGGAGCGTGATCGATGACATGGTACCCTGACATCCGGGAAAAGCTGATGTCCCCCGCGGAAGCCGTACAACGATTCATCAAGAACGGCTCCCAGATAGCCCTCGGAGGCTTCACGGTAAATCGCAATCCCATGGCGATCGCCTACGAGATAATTCGGCAGGAAATAAAGGACCTGCACGTTGTCTGCCACTCTCAGGGGCAGTCCTTTGATGTGCTCGTCGGCGCTGGATGTGTGAAGCGCGTTGAGCTGGCGTACGGCGCCATGGGCAGGTTCGCACCGACGTGCATCCGGTTCAGGAAGGCGGTGGAGCGGGCCGATATCGAGGTGGAAGATTATTCGAATAACCAGATGAGCCTGCGCTTTCTTGCAGGTTCGCTCAGCATACCCTTCATTCCATCAAGGTCGGGCTTTGAGACCGATCTTTTACGTAAGGAAGGGTTTTCTAAAGAAACGAGAAGCGAGAAGAAGGTAGCGCGCAAAAAGATCGTGGAAATGGCCGACCCTTTCGACGACAACCGCGGGAAAGTGGTTCTGTTGCCGGCTCTTAATCCCGATGTAGCAATCGTGCATGCGCAATACGTGGGAGAAGACGGGACAGTGCGCATAAAAGGGCTTACGTTTGCGGACGTGGAGCAGGCCAAGGCGGCGGACGCCGTCATAGTCACCTGCGAGGAGATAGTGCCTAAATCCTTCATCCGTCTTGACCCTGACCAGAATTCACTGCCTCCGTTTCTTATCGACGCCATAGTGAGGGTCCCGTATGGCGCTCATCCTACCGCGTGCCGCCTCTTCTACGACTACGATGCGAAACACTTGAACATGTACAGGCATATGGCCAGAGACGATGCCGGTTTCAAGAGATATTTGGATGAATGGGTTCTCACCCCAAGGGACCATGAGCAGTACCTCGATAAGATAGGGGCATCAGGACTGATGACGATAAGGGCAAATCCCGTTATCGGGTACACACCGGGACTGGACAGGAGGTAGGAGAACTGTGGGCGAGTATACCGAAAGAGAAATGATGGCCATAAGTGCGGGCAGACTGATCTCGAACGGCGACGTTCTCTTCGCCGGCACCGGAGTCTCGATGCTTGCTGCCACGGTCTCGAAACGGATTCATGCGCCCAAAGCCGTCGTATTCTTCGAGACAGGCGGTGTTGATCCGTCACTGGATGAGCTTCCCATGGCAGTTGCTGATTCCAGGGTGATGGACGGGACCTGCCTTAATTCAGGCCTTGTAGAATCCTTCTCTATAGTAGGACACCGAAGGCTTCACACCATCGCATTTCTTGGTGCTGCCCAGATCGACAAATACGGAAACCTTAATTCCACCTGCATCGGCGATTACCATCATCCCAAAGTGAGGTTCCCGGGAAGCGGCGGAGCTTGCGATGCAGCGTCTCTCGCGTCGGGCGTGATCGTTTTTATGCAGCTTGGAAAGAAGCGCTTCGTAAAGAGACTTGATTATCTGACCAGCCCCGGATGGCTTCAAGGTGGGGATTCCAGAAAGAGCGCGGGTTACATGCGGGGCGGTCCGATTGCGGTTGTTACCAACAAGTGCATCCTCAAATTCGATGAAGTGACAAAGGCAATGTATCTTGCCGAGTATTACCCCGGCGTCTCCCTTTCTGAAATAACCGATGAAATTGATTTTGAGATCGATGTGACTCGCGCGAAAGAATCATCACCCCCCACAGCAGAGGAGCTGCGGATACTGCGCGAGCAAGTGGACCCCCAGCGCCTGATCCTCGGGTGATACCAGTCAACAGTGAGCCGTGAGCAGTAAGCCGTTACTAAACGGGAGCGAGATACACAAGGCATAGCTTCATGCTTTCGTCAGCGCCGTCGTCGTTTTTATATCGGTGATTGTTCCAATCAATCTCGAATTGATTCGATGTGCGTGCCGTACAGCAGTTTCTTATGGCTGCTCACCGCTCACCGCTCACGGCTCATAAGCATGCCGGCGAGGGTCATGGCGTTCTTGACGGCGTGACCGCTGACGTCGTTGTCAAAGTAGACGTAAGTCTCCCGCGCCCATCCCCTGATCTTGGCGGCCATCTTGCGCAGTTCTTCGTCAGTGTAACTGGATGAATAATCACTGCCGTGCATTCTCATATAAATGAAAGGAGCCGTAAGTGCCTCCTGGTAGGGGTATCTCCCTCCGCTCTCTGCTATGCACCAGGCTATGTTGTGATTCTCCAGCAGCGAAAAGAATTCGTCGCTCACAAACGAATTGTCGCGTGCCTCTACCGTGTACTTGTGCGAGAGGTTAAGAAGGCTGAAAAAATCATTCATACGAGCCCGGTCAAATTTCAGGGAAGGCGGGAGCTGGATGAGTATGACTCCCAGTTTACGCTTCAGCACACTTACATTCTCCATGAAACGGCGCATCGCCTCCTCATCAATATTCAGCCGCTTGATGTGCGTTATAAAACGGGACATTTTTACGGAGAAGAGGAAATGAAGAGGAACCGTGTCATACCATTTCTGAAAAGTAGATTGAGAAACCAGCCTGTAAAACGTGACATTGAGCTCAAGCGTCACGAGGTGCTGCGCGTAGAACTGCAGCCGCTCTTCAGCCTTCAATCCCTGCGGATAGAAGACGCCTTTCCAGTGGTTGTACTGCCATCCACTCGTCCCCACATGAAACGACGGCTTGGTCAAAAGTCCATCTGTCTTGTTATGCTTCGGCCTGCCTCGCTCCGACGAAGTGCTATCCATTACGAATAAACAATAATCCCGCTGTGTAGTAAAAACAACCGTTAGTTCTGCATTGTGTTACAATGGAAAAGGTTTCGCTTCTTTACTG
>Ga0335070_10003580_pt1 | contig 18146 bp, 17 predicted proteins | sample Lox_Sample_13_FD_206722 | JGI IMG/M metagenome (GOLD analysis project Ga0335070, IMG submission 206722) | Soil microbial communities from Loxahatchee National Wildlife Refuge, Florida, United States - Lox_Sample_1.3 | ecosystem: Environmental > Terrestrial > Soil > Wetlands | place: USA...
CCCCAGGTCACCTTCGATCCTTAATTCAGAGCCTTTCAATTCTGTTTTAGCACCCGCAACTCCCAACACTTTAGCCGACCTTTCAGCCCTTTTCTCAGCTTCTCCTGGTTTATCCTCAGGCTTGTCCATCCTTATCGTTGCACTAAACATCCTGCCCTTAAACTTCTCACTGCTCTTTACAACCTTGGGGATAAAATAAGATGAGCCCTTGGCGAGCCTGTTAAACATTTCGTCAGACCACTCCAGGCCGTTTACTTTCTTTTCACCTATCGAAAAAAGAGGTGAAAATATCAGGAATAATACCACGAGGAACGAAATAGCCAAGACTATGCCCAGGCTTAGATGTTTTCCATGTCTTACCGGCATTTCTACCCCTCCTCTCTCAATACTTTTATATTTCCGAAAAACTTTGCAAAGAGCCAGACACCAAAGATACCGATCATTATCCAGAACACCCAGAACCCAACGGCCTCTATTCCATCTGCCATATTCTTTGATATCTTCACATAACCGAGATCTCCCAATTTCTTGGGAAGAACGGTGATCCTGTTGGCAAACCCTGCAAGGATAGTCAAGGCATAAAATGCTCTGATATGGATACCCTTTACCACCTTCGTCGTAAGTGCTCCCACCTGAATACCAACGAGCGAACCTAAAAGCATTCCCATTGCGAGAGTATAGAACACATATCCGTAAATAGCATATTGTGTTATAGAGGCATAACCTGCGGTAAAGATAATCTGCAGGATATCGGTGCCTACGGTTGTCATGGTGGAGATGCCGAATGTATAAACGAACATCGGGAAGGTAACAAAACCGCCGCCGACTCCCATGATGGCAGCAAGAAAACCTACAATAGATCCGCCTATAGCCATGATCACACCTGATATCCTTTTGCCTCCGGGAACGATGTCCTCATCAAACTTAATCATGGGGGGGATTTTTAATGCCTGTAACTTTATTGCTACACCTGTCGTGGTCTTAGGTGCGCCTCCGCCATGTGCGCCTCCACCATGTGCGCCTGCATCTTCACTGTGCTTTCTTAATTTAAGGTAATCGACCAAGGCATAGGTGCCCAGGAAGCCAAGTATCACCGCATAGACCACGCTTATAAATACATCGCTCATCGCTGGGTCTATATTATAGAGCGTCCTGTTAATAAGACCTCCCACAGTAGCGCCTATTGCGGAGCCGCAAACAAATGCCACCGCTAAACCTAAAGATACATTCCCCAGTTTCTTATGGACAACCGTTCCCATTATTGCCTTTGCAAATATGTGGAAAGTATCGGTACCGACTGCCATGATTCCTTTCACACCGGCTGCCATGAGGGCAGGCGTTATAATGAACCCTCCTCCGGCACCAATACATCCTGTGATCAGACCCGCACCAAGACCAATGGCTATTGATACGATAAAAATGGCCGTTGAATAGTGTGCGGGAGAATATGCTTCCTTCCCTCCTATGACATCTGCTGCATCTAAAAGTGAAATAGCCACTATAGGCAACAATAAGATGAAAAGGATCAGAAGTTTCTTTCGACTCTTGACAATGCTCATTGAAACTTCGTAATCCCACTCCGCATGAGCTATAGACGCCATTTTGAGAAATTCGAACATCCTTCTCGGGGCGTTCATTTAAGTACCTCCTGTTATTTTATTTTGTCGATCTTCACTTGATTCTCTCGAATTCCGTCTGAATCTTATACTTTACACCACTCCCGATAAGGCTCGTATAGGCTATAGGGATTCCGTCAGAACCGATAAGAAGCCTGTGCAACAGCAAGCCGGGAGACCCCTCCTTCACTTCCAGGATATGGGCTGCATCGCCTGTTATCTCTGTAACCTCTATGGTCTGCAGGACTTTGGATATCCTTCTCAAAGTCTTTTCCTGTATCAGATCATAAAAAGAAGTGCTGCATAAATCTTCCCTTTCGATACCCGGAAACAGGGCCTCGGGGATAAACGACTCTTCGAGATAGGCAGGCTCGTCTTCGACAACCCTTTTGCAGAGGACACGGTAGAAGTCCCCTTCCACCTTTAGATACCTCTTAATCTTCTCTGTCGGCTCCTTTATACCTTTTTCCATGAGCTCTTTCCTTGTCTTCACCCCCTCTCCGAACATATCTTCCGTCAATCTGGTTCTCATCGTCATGCCTGAATGAGCAATTGAACGAGTCACAAAAGTGCCTTTACCCTGTTGTCTTCTTAGATACCCATCCCTCACCAACTCTGCTATCGCTATTCTGATCGTTGCCTTACTAACGTTATAAGCTCTGCAAAGTTCGTCCTCTGAAGGCAGCCGGACGCCGCAATACCACTCACCACTTTCGATCTTTGCTTTGAAAATCGTGTAAATCTGCACATAGAGTTTCTGCTCGCTGTCCCTGTCAACTGTTTTTTCTATCTGCATATATTTAGTTCTTTATGTCTTTATAAAGTTATTCCTCAAACAAAAAAAATATACACTCTCCGACAGCTCTTTTACCAGCATTCAAACGGCGTAATCGGCAAAAACTGACAAAAGAGATAAGTCGAAATAAGCGTTACAAGACAAGCGAGCAACACATATTTCAGCTCCATGCGAAGATCTTTATCCATCTGAACGGTCCCCCGCACCGGCTGCACCGCCTCTTCGCTGCCTTCGCGCGAAACTTCGACGCTGCGCCATTCGTCGGCAATCATTTCCTTTACAAGGTCATATTCGCCCGACTCGGCGAAAGTTATCGATACCATCATGTGCTCGAACATCTTCATCAACCTTTTCATGGCGAACCCTCCTCTAAGGAGATCCGGTATTTACAAAGAATCTTGACAATCTAGAAGCAAGATACATACCGCAGATTTAACTCATTGATAAAAAAGGATAAATAATTTAAGTTGGGGGACTTATGCATCACAAAGATGCATAGAGGATCTTGTTCTCTTGTAATATTAAGAAAATAAGGGAAACTTATGCAACAATTTATAGCAGAGACCTATAATGTTGCTATCTTAAACTGTTTTATTTTTCTCTGGAGCTGCTGACGGTAAATACCGAGTTCATCAGCGGCCTTTGATATGTTTCCCCGGGACTTTTGCAACGCGGACCATATCAATTCCCTTTCGAGATTCTCAAGGGCATTCTTCAGGTTCCTGCTGGATGCTGCCTTTCTGGGAGCGGCCTGCGCAAGGCAAGAAGGAAGGTCTGAAGGCATGATGACAGGACTGTTGGCAAAGGAGATAGCGCGTTCGATAATATTTTCAAGTTCCCTCGCATTTCCGGGATAGGAGTGGTCGAGCAAAATGCTCAACGCGTCATCCGATATGCCTCTTATCAGGAAATCTTTTCTCTTGGTCGCATGCTTCTTTACGAAATGTTCTGCGAGCAGCGGCACATCCTCAATTCTGTCTCTCAGCGGCGGGAGATGGATATTAATGACGTTTAGCCGGTAAAAGAGGTCCTCCCTAAAGATGCCTTTTTGACAATCGTTCTTCAGGTTCCTGCTCGTAGCCGCAATAATCCTCACATCAATCTTCTGGGGACGCGATCCTCCGATCCGCATGATCTCGCCTTCCTGAATCACTCTCAGTATCTTTACCTGAAAGAGCGGGGAGACGTCACCGATCTCATCGAAAAGAACAGTGCCTCCGTCTGCAAGTTCGAGCAGCCCCTTTTTCGTGTAATTCGCACCCGTGAAAGCCCCTTTTTCGAAACCGAACAGCTCCGATTCGAGGAGCGTGTCCGGTATGGCGCTGCAGTTGATCGTCATGAAGGCCCTTCCGCTGCGAGGACTCCACCGATGAATTGCCCGCGCAACAAGCTCTTTACCGGTGCCGCTCGCTCCTGTGATGAGAACATTACTCTCGCTGACAGCGGCCTTCCTGATTAGACCAAAGACCTCCTGCATCGGCGGGCTTATACCTATGATCTCGTCAAAACCATGCTTGTGGTCGAGAATCTTCTTTCCGTGACCCTTGATCACATCACCCAGGCTGGCAAGCGTAAGGGGTTTACCGAGGAAATCAGAGGCGCCGAGTTTCATCGCTTCGACAGCCAATCTAACGTCCGGGGCCGACAAGGCGATAACAGGCATGCGCTGACGCAGCTCAATGAGTTTCTGCTGCCATCCTTGACTGTCGAGGTCTAGTAAGGCGATGTCGTAGGCAAAGGAAACATCTTTCTGTTTCTGATGCTCTTTCTGGGGAACAAAGCCATGTGACTTGAGCATCGCATAGATCTTTTTTGCATCATCGGAGATAACCAGGATGTTAAGCATACGGATATTTTAATACACTGTCAGCACAAAAACATAAAAAAAGGACGTCCGATAGAAACTAATGGAAACCATGCGTCGGATATAGTTTTTGCGTTTAATTTAAATAGAACGGAAACATAGCCTTCCCCTTTATCAGAAGTTTCGGTATTGTACCACCTCCTAAGTATAGAGAAAAAGAGAGGGATGCAGGGATAGATATTCTTTCAATGTTTCTTGAAAGGGAGGCGGATAACACATCAGAACCTTCTTTTTCTTTCATCTGCAACCTCCCTTTAAGCAATATGCGTATTCCGAACCATCGCGACCAGTCATTCCGGAGTAACGCGACCACTGATTCCTGGCTGAGCGCGACCACTTTTAGGGTGGTTCCGGAACAGTTAGTCGCTATGAGCGGAATCGGCACAACAAATTGAATGACCTATTTTTGCATAAACCTGCCGTCAGGTGTAAAGCAAATTCTAAACTTTTATCTTATAGACATAAATTTTAATGATATAAGAATTATAGTTTGACATTTAGATAAAAACGTTTAAGATAATAGAAAGGGAGAGGCGGGAAGGTATCTAATAGCTAACAGATCTAATGGTGGTGCGTGTCTTGGTTCCTTTTCTTCATTGCGGTTGCAGGAATGTGTGCTTCGAAAAATATATCCAGGAATATACTTGTCAAGGCAAAAACTACTTAACATAGAGAGGAGGTAGTTATGTCAGGGTTACAATGGTTTATGGTGCTGTTTGGATGGTTTTCGCTCGTGGTTTTCGTGGTGGGAGCTGCGTATAAGGCCGTAAAGTTTTCTAATATGCCGTTAAACCTGCGCTGGGAGGTTTATCCGGTTCCCCATGAAGAGGGGGAGAAACGTCATTATGGCGGCTCTTACATGGAGGAGATGGACTGGGCTAAAAAGCCCTTGCCCAGCTCACTTGCAGGAGAGATTGTGGAGATGGGCTCTGAGATATTCTTCCTGAAAAAGGTGAGAGTGTATAATCCTTATAACCTGTGGTTCTTTTCGATGGCGATGCACTGGGGTATTTATTTACTTTTCGGCTGGGTCTTCCTCCTGGTAATAGGGGCTATTTTAAAGGTTGATGCCTTATCACAGATTACCGGCATCGTCGGCATAGTTTCATTTGTCCTGGGAGCCTTCGGTTGCCTGACTCTTATAATCAAGAGGGCAACAAACAGCGAGCTTAAGCTTTACACGGAACCTGTAGAGTATTTCAACCTCCTTTTGCTGTTTGCAATCTTTGTGACAGGCATTATGTCCTGGCGTGTGGACCCTTCCTTTGCCGGCTCCAGGGACTACGTAGGAGGTGCCATCTTTTTTAACCCCACTCCCGTACCCTCGATCGTACTGTTGAACTTCCTTCTTTTTGAGATCTTCTTAATCTATATGCCCTTTTCGAAATATCTTCATTACCTGGCAAAATATTTCAATTTCCACAAGAGCTTATGGGATGATGCATTCAAGCAGAAAGGCTCGCCCAAAGACTTAAAGAACATCGAACAGGTCGGCTACACTGTACACTGGGCAGGTCCGCATGCGTCTCCTGATGAGACCTGGCTCGAAAATGCACAGAAGTGGCTTTTAGAAAAGAAGGAGGAAAAGAAATGAAAAACCAGGTTAGTTTTAGAGATATAGCCAGGCTTACGGATGAGCCACTTATTAACCTCGAAGTGAAAGATTTGATGGAACTTCCTGTGGAAGAGCCTCCTATGGAGCCTCCCAAAGAAAAATGGCTTGAATCGTATGATTTTTCTCTTGACGGACATACACCTTTTGATTATCCGAAACCAAAGACTCAGGAGGAGAAGGAAAAATTAGTTTTCGGTTTTATGAGCGGACTTGAAAAACTTTTTAACCGTGAAGCTAACTGGACATTCCTTAAGATCTTCAAGCTCTCGATGGATTACTGTGTGAAATGCCAGACCTGTTCCGAGGCATGTCATACATATCTTGCAAGCGGCAGGCAGGAGATATACAGACCTACCTACAGGTCGGAGATATTGAGGAAGTTATACAAGAGGTATTTTACCCCAAGTGGAAAGCTCCTTAAGTCTTTTGTAGGCGCTGATGTAGAGGCCAATTACAAGACAGTATGGAGGCTTTTAGAATTGGCTTACCGTTGCAATGTCTGCAGAAGGTGTGCCTCTTATTGTCCCGTAGGAGTAGACAACGCCCTGATAGCAAGGGAGATAAGAAAGGTCTTCAGCCAGGAGCTTGGGATCGCGCCATTAGAATTGTTGAGGAAGGGGTCGAGACAGCACCTTGCGAAAGGTTCTACTACAGGAATGACCCCTGCGGCATGCAAGGCTACTATAGAGTTTCTGGAAGAGGATATGGAAGAAAGAACCGGCAGGAAGATTAAGATTCCTATAGACAAGAAAGGAGCTGACATCCTTTTGATGCAGAATGCAGGAGAGTTTCTTGCATGGCCCGATAACCCTGAAGCGTTTGCGATACTCTTCGATGCTGCGGGCATTAACTATACGTTAAGCAGTGAGATGTGCGGATATGACGCGGTGAACTATGGTGTATGGTTTGACGATATAGAGGCGGCGAGAGTAGGCTTAAAGCACCTGTCGATAGCAAAGGACCTGGGTGTTAAGAAGATAGTGGTAGGGGAATGCGGGCATGCCCATAAGGCGATGTGCGTACTCCTCGACCGCATAGCGCCGGGAGACTTTGCCCTTCCACTTCTTCCGCGTGAAAGCTGTCTGCCGCTCTTCTGGGACATAGTAAAAAGTGGACGAGTTAAATTAGACCCTAGCAGGAATAACTTCCCTACCGTCCTGCATGATTCCTGTAATGTGGTGAGGCTGATGGGAATCGTGAAACCGCAGCGCAATACGTTAAGTGCTATTTGTGCCCAGCCTTACAGAGAGATGAACCCGCATGGGCCGATGAACTATTGCTGCGGCGGCGGCAGCGGGTTTGCGATCATGAATTCCCTCAATTTCCCGCAGTTCAGGAAGAAGGTGACTGAGCGGATGAAGGTAAAACAGATACTCGAGGCATTCAATGATGTCCTTGATCCAAGCATTAATAAGATGGTTGTTGCTCCATGCTCTAACTGTAAGGGCGCCCTGAGGGATGCCCTTCATTACTACGGACTCTGGGAGCACCACAGGATACTCTATTCGGGTCTGGTGGAGCTCATAGTCAATGCCATGGTCGATATCCCGCCGTTTTTGAAGTGGGAGTGGGAAGAGTAAGAGGCATAATTCTGTATAGGGCAAATCGACCGGTCATTCCGAAGCAGGTTGTCCACTGATTCCGGGGCATTCCGTACGGCGATTCCGCTCTGAAGCCGTCCACTTTATTAGTGAGGCCGGAACAGGTGGCCGGTATGGATCGGAACGAAGAAAATTCTATCTGAACGCATAGTCTTAGCTGGGTGAAATCCGTCATTCTATCTTCTTATCATAATTAGAGGAGGAGTTCATCAGGCCGGATGTAGGGACAAGAAACTCCCCTATGGCCGATTCAAGTTCGATCAGGTTGCAAGCACACATGCCGATGTGGTCATAGCGCCCTGTCATAACTGCCATACACAGTTTGAGCAATTGTGCGAGAAATACCATGGCAGCTATGAGACGTGGCACTTGTGGGATCTCATTATGAAGGCGCTTGTCAGATGATCTCTTCTGCCGGGCAGAGGAATCGCGAATCGCTGTGGTTAGACGTCCAGTCTAACTATTGTATGTATCAGGTACAGCCTGCGGTGAAAGGAATGCCGGCATATTTGCATGCTTTCATTACTGGTTGCTCTTTGAACAAATCGTAGAGAGATTTGACGGTGTATTTTCCGTCCCCAAGCCTCTTGTTGAGGTTTTTGACAATAAATTTGGGATGAGGGCAGTTCTGGTAGGTTATGTAATACCAGCGCACGAAATTGATAACATCCCAGTGATCTTTTGAAAGTTCAATCCCATCTTCTTTGCTCAAGTAAATCGCTAATTCCTCGCACCAATCTTCGGCACATTTCAGATTACCGTCTTCGTCGACTTCAATTGTTTTGCCTTGAACTTCGATATATCGTGTCGCCAAGGGTTCCATCGTTATCCTCCCTATAGCTATAATTAATATATAGGGTACTAATTCTATATATAACACAATTCGTTACTAAATGCAATGGCATATACATGTTGCAATCATTTTCGACGTAGCTCCTTAGATTCATCAAAACAAGATCAATACTAATTCTGTATAATTCGTATAACACAATTTGTTACTAAATGCAATGGCGTGTCAGGGTTGTTGTGAATCGCCTTTATAGCCGGGAGCCTCATAAGAAGTCAGACAATTTGCGAGAAAGGGCGGGCTATAATAATGGAAAACTTCTTCCTTTTAAACCGTTACAGGGCGTTTTTGAGTGAAGTCAAAAAATATGTATGTAATATTTCTATTTGGAGTTATAATAATTGTTAGAGTACTTATGAAAAAGAATTGTTGGGAATACAGCAGGTGTGGAAGGGAACGAGGCGGCAGGAACGAAAAGGAACTTGGGATATGTCCAGCTGCAGCGGAGGAAAGGCTCAATGGTGTTCATGGCGGCATAAATGCAGGCAGAGCTTGCTGGGCAGTTGCTCAGGTATTTTGTGACTGTACTCGGTGCAATTTTTTTCAGTTAGTAAAAGAAGAAGAAGGTACCAATTACGAAACATCTCTGGCCTTGCTTAAGAAGCTAACTACTAGCAAATAAACCAGCACGCCTCTGGATATAGACTAAATGTAAGATGATGGACCAATCCCCATCCAAGCCGTTGGACAAATATGGTTTAACGCGCATAGTAATCGCGGTGCTTATTGGATTCATTGTCTTATGGGCTTTGGCCAATCTCACTGCTGCAGCAGGTGGCGCCAAGATACCAGATGACCTCGGTGTCATACATGGGATTACAGAGAAGACTTCGTATCAAACACGAAAGTCACTTCGTGCCAAACGCCAGCTTCGCCCTTTGGATGCCTTAGAATCTGGAGGGCACGTGGCTGATACTCCCCGAGGAACTTATTTTTTCATTTTTTACCGTGATTTGAGGGCACATGAGGGCAGAATGGTTAAGGAGTTGGGTGCCCAGCGTGCAAACCGGTACAGAGAGGGCAATGCCTTTTTCGAGGTTCACCTTCTAAAGGTTGGACCGCCCATTATTTTAGGTTTCGCTTCAGAAAGCGACGCCTTGCGAGTTAGCAGCCCATCAACACAGATTCAAAAGATATCTATCGCATCTGCCCCGTGGGAAAAGATGACCTCGCTACTATCCCTTCCAGCGGATCGTATAGTCTCTGCAGAAACGCGTACCGTTAGTCCTTCAGAAAGAGAATGGATGTATATTTTAGACTGTGATATCCGATGATTAGCAGTGCGTAGTCCGGTCGATCCACCGGCTCGCCCAAAACCGTGGGCTCCCGGTGGCACACTTTTGCGAGCTATCTCAGGCAAAACGGGGTAGACCTCCACACGATTTCAAAACTCTTAGGTCACAAGGATATCAGAATGACTCAGAGATATTCTCTTCTGTCGGTTGAGAATCTAAGGGAAGCTATCTCTGTCCTCGACAAATCAAGGTGTTACAATTTTGTTATATTTTTATTGGCGGTCCCAACGGGATTCGAACCCGTGTTTTAGCCTTGAGAGCCCTAAATGGGCCATCTTGCTAAGTGGGCCTTCTACCTGTATTTTTATGAATTATACACTATTTTCAAGAAGTTTTATCATTCCATCCTTTACGGTATTTTCAGGCATTTTACGCCCCTTTGGAAATTTTTGGCTACATTTTGGCTACACTGACCGAGGGGCAAATGTCTTGGTGTTGCACGTGCCAGCATGACTTTTCCGCCAGCCCAGAAGATCTTCAGTCAGTCAAAATGGCTACATTATCGCTACAGTGTCTGACAGAAAAATATTTCGACTCGCGCCGTCAATTTGTCATAGCAGACGTGACCATAAGTCAAGAATCGCAACTCGTGGGCGTTTTCGTTTTGTCCTATCTTCAAAGCCAAGACAGCTCAAATTCTTCTCACTCCAATCAAGGATGGAGGTTATCGAAAGCTCGTCGAGAATATTGTTTTTTTCCACCACACTCTTACTTTAATCCTAATTGCTGTGGAGGAAAATTCATTGCCTCACAGGAAGCTCTCAGGGGCGCCTCTCTAATCAAAAACCTCGAAACCCTTAAGGTAGTCGTCAAATCCTATAGGAGCTTCTATGCCCAGTTCTTTGAGCAGATCTATGGCCTCGCTTATGGATATATCGAGCTTCTTGGCCAAACCGGTAAGCGAAAGCTTCCCCTCTTTGTAGCTCTTAAGCATGAGGAAATCCCACCCGTATTCGAGCAGCTCGCGGGCTATGGCCGATTTATCCTTGCGCTCACTCATAGAAAGCTCCTCAAGCCTTTCCATATCCCTGTCTTTTAGTCTCAGGCTTATCACGCCCATCACTTCACTCCTTTCAGCCTTTCTGTTGCATCCTCGATTATTCGCTTGTTGTACCTGCCGTAGCCGGAAAGTCTTTCTAATTTGGCAAGAGCCATGGGAAGCTCCAGCTTCTTGCGAGTGCGGAGATTCAATAGAAAATGAACCGCCGTCGCAAACTGTAGCCCCAGAACTTTGCACGCCTTTATGGCAGGCCCGTCGTCGACCGCGAGGGGACAGCCGATGCTTCTTGAAAGCCATAACGCCTGGGCCTCTGCGGTTTCGATCCTGAAGTCTATCTGAAGCTTTCTGATCACCTCCTGATTTCCGACTTTTTCCACCTTGATCTTTTTCTCCATAATAAGAGCCTTGATTGCTGACGCGTCAGGGCTCTCCTTCAAAAGGCATTCTTCTTTCACCTTCTGGGGAATAATGATGTGAATATCTTCCGTGACCTCTCTCAAAAGGTCGATTTTCGCCAGAAGAATTAGAGTGGATGAATCGAAAACCATCCTCATGTTTACAATATACTACATATGTAATCATTTTTCAAGGCTGACCGAGGGGTTGATTGGCTAAGTTGCCGATACTTATGGATAATTCAAGACCGGAAAATACCGCACCGATCTTTGTCAGATTCTTGATTGTTGGTCAAGCGATACCAGCGCGGTCACAACCCAGCCGAACCTGATCCTTTCCTGTTCAAGCCTGATAGATGAGCCTATTCGATTATCTCGCAAATCATCATACAGTGCGCGCTCTTCCTGGCTAAGCCGAACAAGATCACGGCTCAAGGGCTGCGGCTCGATCACCCACAGCAAGTCATGAGCCATCAATGTCTCACGGTCCATTAGGAAGGACTGCGCATGAGGAAAGTATGCCCTCAACTGATCAAGAATTGCAAAGCCGTGGGTATCGATGTCGCCCCAGTAGTAGATAGCACATTGATGTAACCACTTCGCTTGCGCCAGCATCTCGAATCCGTACCCCGCGCCGAAAATGACCATGCTGTCAGACAGATTTGGAAAGGCGAGAAAATTGACTTCGTTTTCGGTGATGAATACCCGGCCGACCCTCGAATCGAGTTGACTGAATGCGTCTTGAGTGACAGTGATATCCTGGTCGGCACTGCCCGGCAATAGGGCAAGCGCCGGGTCCAGCACGCGGAAACGGATGCGCAAAGGCTTATCCAGGAATCCATAACGTCGGCAGAATTGGTTTACTCCACCGGTTTCAGTATCGACAGTTTCAGGCCTCAGAACAAGGTCCAACAACCCACTCAATACAGCGCGATGCGCTTCGATGAACTTTGTATGCACGCCCTGGATATCGATCTGACGCAAATATAAACCCGGACGCGGATGGGCTCTCATCCAGTCGATGATGTTCAGCAGATGCCGCCAGTCCTCAGCCAACTCCAGGACCTTAAGCGGACGTCTAGAAAGCCAGGGCAGTATGGCCGGCTGCCGTTCTCTGGTGAGCTCAACAAGTTCTCCGAATCTCCTGGCATCTCGACCTTTGCCGATTAGAGCAAGGGCATCATCGGGAGTGTCAATCCATATTTCATCAGGAACGGCATTGCTGCCTATGACATGATGCCGGACTTCGCGCATGACTATGCGGTAATGCCTAACACTTAGCAGTTCGGCAATCCATGTCCGCACATCCTCAAACCGATCAGCCAGTTCAGACGATGTGGGCTTTTTGAGTGTCAGGCGTCTGGGGAACAGCGTTTCACCGTCCACCATTGAGGCCAGCAGAAACCCTTTGTTCCACAGCCTCTCCACTTGCGCACGCAGATCGGCCGGCGTCGTCCAGTTCATGCTTGGGCTTTCGCCTTTTCTGCCTGATATTCCTCGATGGAGAGGTTCCGAAGCTTTGAGGAACGACCGTCCTCGCTATGCACAAAGCCCACGCTTGCCACGAAGGGCTCAATGATATGAATCTTCTGAAGAGGGGTGACGATAAGGAGCTGAAGGTTCATCTGTTGAAAGAGCTTCAAACCGTACTGCGCGGACTCGTCTGAGCCACGGGCAAAGGCTTCGTCTATTACAACAAAGCGGAAGGACCGCGAGCGCACAGCGCCCCATTCAAGCCCGAATTGATACGCCAGGCTCGCCGCAAGTATCGTATATGCCAGCTTTTCCTTTTGTCCTCCCGATTTGCCGCCGGAGTCAGAGTAATGCTCGTGCTCTTTTCCGTCTTCCCGCCACCGCTCGGAGGCGGCAAAACTAAACCAGTTACGCACATCTGTGACTTTTGCTGTCCAGCGCCGGTCTGCCTCAGATTGCCCTTCACGTCCTCGGAAGCGTTCGATGATCCTCTTGACCTGTAAGAACTTGGCTTCCGAATATTGTTCATCCTCTGAACCGGTCAGACTGCCTTCGGTACATGCCCTGAGCTCGCCCTGGAAGTCCCGGATATCGGCGTCTTGCGTGGTTTGCGCCTCCAGTACGATGTAACGGCCGGGATTATAGTCTATCTGGGTCAGTGATTCATTGATATGAGTGATCCGCTCTTTAATGGTTTCGCGCTCACGGTTAAGCTGCGACTGGAAGTTTGCCACCTCCCGGATGGTATTCTCATTGAGAAGCTCTTTGAAACGCGCCTCAAAACGAGGCAGATCATCAGCGTTTAACTTCTCCAGCATCAATCGATATTCCCCTACCGCCTCGACGCTGACATCCACCTCCTGTGTTTCGAGCGGAAAGGACGCACAGTATGACCGCATGGCATCTATGATCTTGTCGCGCAGACGCGTCAGATTTTTCGCCTCATTGTCGATGCGGCTCTGCAACCAGGTCCGCATCTCCTGTTCCCTGTTGTCACATGATTCCACACTTAAGTAGTGTTCGCCAAGTGCCTCAGGCCTCATGGCCTCCAAAGATTCGAATCTAGCCGAATTATGTGCGTTTAAAGGGTCGTCGAGCAGCGCTTGCGCCTGAGCATACAATGTCTCGGCGTCAGTCTTTTTCTGTTCTGTCCTGGACCTCTTGTCCCTGCCCTCTATGAGCAACCGCTCGGTCTCCTGGATTTCAAGCGTAAGCGCATCCAACCTGCCGGTCAGCTCCTTGAGCAGATCGGAGGCGGTTTCTAGTTGTCTCTTTTGTTGCTGGAGCCCTGAAACCTCTGCAGCAAGGGGTTGCCAGTCAAGTTCCTGAAAGTCCTGATATTCGTTAAGTTTATTAAGGGTCTCTATCCTGGACCTAAGCTCTCTCTGCTCTTTTTGCAACGAGCTTATGTGACTGCCCATCCCTGTTAATCGGGTTTCGAGCTGCTGCTTTTTTGTCTCCAGTGCAGCTATCTTGGCCTTGTTGGTCCATCCAAGAACATAACGGCTTCGGTCATCGAGCCGATGGCGGTCATCCTTTTCGTGCCTCTCACCCTGGACCTTGATCTGCCCTGCAAGCGTAACAGCGCGGGTCTCGCGGCGAAACTGATCTTGTGTTTCACAGCAGGCAACATCAAATCGATGTGCGATCTCCCTTTCCAGCCAGTCATAATATTGAGAATCAGGCTTTATCGCGAGCTTGTGCACCAGGGAATGCTGGTGCAGTGCAGAGACATCGCTCCGACCGGCCTTGCGCACGCGGAAATAGACCAGCCTGCCCTTTAGATGGGTGCGGTCCACCCAGGCGGCCACCTGCGCATAATGCTTGTCAGGCACCAGAAGTGAAAGGCCGAAGTTACGAAGCAGCCGTTCCGCAGCGCCCTCCCACTTTTGCTCTTCCTCGCGCACCTGAATCAGCTCGCCTGCAAACGGCATGTCCGACTCGGTCAGCTTCAGAGCCGAAGCGATGGCTGTACGCATTGCTATTTGTTCTACCGGAATGTTGCTTCGCCTGGACTTAAGGCTATTGATCTCGGCCGAAAGCGCGTCGTGTTCCTGACGCCATTGTGCAAATGTTACCCCTGCCTCGTTCAATTCGTTTTGAAGCGCCGCCTCCCGGCCTGAGGCCTTATCAGCCAGCTCGCCGAAGGTCTTTCGTTGATCCAGGAAAGCTTCGGCGCTGTCGGCTGCTGCGATGTTCAAAGAACCCGTAAGCTCGGCGTAACGCGCCGCCTTGCTTCGGCGTTTGACGCACTCATCTTCCTTTTGCCTGATTTCTGCTGCAAGCCGCTCTATCCGATCTCCACCGTTTTCGGCTATGCTTCGTCTAAGCTCCCGTTCCTCGGCCAATTGCCTGTTCTTGCGCTCTTCCATGCGCTGTACACTTGCATTCTGCCGCGACCATTCTTCAGCAAGGGATGCGATGCGCTTGTCGAGTAGTCCGAGTTTAAGTTTAGCGAAGTAGCTCTTGAGAGCTTCACGGCAGGCCCGTAGTTCCTCACTGCGCACGGTAACCTCCGCATGCCTGTCGCAGTCTGCTAACAGTGGTGTGAGCAATGCAACCTGCTGTTTAGCCTTCAAAACCGCCTCATGCGCACGGTTAAGGTCATCGAAATGCGTAATTAGCGCTTTTATCCGGGGATCTACGTCAAAGGGCTCCAGCATATGGCTGCGCACAAAATCGGTAAGATTGCCGACAGATTTCATAGACACCGTCTGATGAAAGAGTTCCAGCGCCTGTTCGTTGTCAATGCCGAACCTGCGGCGAAACCATGCGCCGTAGGGCGGAAAGCTGTCAAACACTTCAGCGCCTGCACCACGCAAGCGCTTTCTCAGCGCCCCGATCTCCGAACCGAACTGAGAGAAGTCCGTCTCAATCGATAAGGCACGTGTCGCCCCAACAAAAAAACGCGCGGGCTGTCCTTGCGGGTCTTTCATCCAAAACACCTGCGCCAACGTTAGCGTCTGGTTAAAGCCGGTATTATAGAAAACGCCCAGCACCACAGAATAACTATTGTGATTACGCAATGCAACCGGCCTGGCCGTGCCGCTTAGCTCACTGCGCTCCGACTTATAATGCCCCAATACATAGGAACGAAGAGTGCGTTCCCTGGTTTCGGACCCGGCCGCTTTGTTGTAAGCGATGCGCTGCGCCGGCACCAACAAGGTTGTTACCGCATCCACAAGTGTCGTTTTCCCCGAACCAATGTCCCCGGTAAGCAAGGCGTTTCTGCCGTTAAGGTGCAATGTCCATATTCGGCCATCGAACGTGCCCCAGTTGAAAACCTCCAGACGATGCAGTCGAAAGCCCGATAGTGAATCATCTGCCATGAATTCCAAGTCCGGAGACTCATTCATCCTGCCGGCTTCCCTTCCTGCCTTCCTGTAAAAGTGTCCGGTAATCCGCCAGCCGTTCATCGAATTCTGCCAGCCACTGCGCATCAACAAACGCCTTGAGAATGCGCCTCACTTCAAACATTTCCTTCTGTCCGCTTTGGGGCTTCAGTCGGCGCATAAAGCCAAGATCCACTATCTTGTTTATGTGGCCGTCTATCTGATCCATCAGCTTGGCCTCGTTGCTGCTCTCAGGCAGGAACACTCTTATAAGTTCGGCAATGTCTTCGCCGGAGAGGACGAGGCGCGTATCGCCGCCTGAGGCATCGAACTCAGCCAATTTCTTGCGCAACAGGGAAAGCAAAAGGCTCACCGGAAAAGAAAGGGACCTTCTTGCGACCAGACGCGGCAGTTTTGTTTCCGTTTCATCTCCGTTGCCGGAATGTGAGCGTAAAAATGCATAGCCTTCAGCCTCATCCAGCACCAGATCCAGTCCTATGACAGACACATAGTCACGAACACGGGCCTGTAAGCCGAGCAAAGAGTTCCACAGGTCGGGACTGCTTTCCTGATAAAGAACCCCTTTTAGAAGCGGCACAACCACTGAAGACAAATCGTAGTCTTTTGAAGGCTGCATACCAAAGTCTTGCTCCGCCATCTTTACCTCACAAATATAACACGCGGCAGGCGGGCCTGTCTTATGCGTCCGCCATCCTGGTCAGAGGGTTTCCACAGGATGACATCGGTGATCTCTTCGTCAACTATCACTTTGAAAGCATCTCCTGCCAACTGAAGATAGGCGATCAATTCCGCAAGCCCATGTTGCAAGGGTCGGGCCTCTACGAGCTCCCGCAGAGTAACTCTTAACCGCTCTTGCAGTGCATTGCGGATATGCCTTAAAAGGTCAGCCTTATCGATAACCACCTGCGAAAAGAGCGCGGCTGCATCCAAATCCTCATCGCCCGGTTGAAGGGCCACGTCCGTGATCAAAGGTTTGACCGGAGGAGTGTAGAGCGGCCGCTCCATGGGCAATTCGATATCGGCCCCTGCGTCGTCTATCTGCATGAATTCTCCGGCAGGCGGTGAGTCTCTAAGGTCAAGCGCTTTTGCCTCGATGCTGTGTAATATGTCCATGATGCGGCGATTTTCAAGCCATGCCTGGTCATCAAGAAAGCGGCGCAGCTGTTGGGAAAGCAGAGCCACTGTGCGCTGTGTATGCTCGCCCGCCTCAAGCCAGTCATAGTGTATGCGCCGGATGCGGGCGTCCGGCTTGAGTTCGGAAACTGCCGGTAAAGCAAGCACCCGCTCAAGAAGCTGCGTAAGTTCCTCCTGACGGCTTCCGGACATAAGGAAGTCCCAGAAGGCGCGGAAGCTCCTACCCTGGTCTGAATCGGCAATCGCATCGCGCTCGCCCATAATCTCCTCAAGCAGCACTCCCTTTCCGCCCTCCCAAAGGGCGATGCGCTCGCGCACATGACGGTCAAGGCCTCGAAAGTTATGCTCCACTTCCCTGAAATCTGAAAGCAGTTCACGGGCCATGGCGATAAACTGCTGGAAGCGGTCCTTCAAGGCAGTATCGGAGAGCATCTGAATGTCACCGGCCTGAATACGGGCTATCTCGGCATCTATTTCTTCGTGACGCTTGCGTAAATCTGAAATGCGCGCCTGCGGATCGGTCTCGCTGCCCTCGCTCAGCTGCTTAAGAAGCGTAAACAGCGTTAGGAGCCGCGATTCCGTGCCGACAAAGGCCCTTTCAGTCAGCGTGCCGATCCAGGTGATCGCCTTCTCTGCTGCGGAAGTCAGATCGAAATGAGGTTCATCCGAGCCATGTGGGTAAAACTTGCGGAGCCAGCCCTTTTCGTTGGTCGCCCAGTCGTTAAGATAGTCAATCGCCGGCTTGGGGAAGACATCCGAACCAAGGCTCTCGCGCAGGCCGAACAACTCGTCCTCCAGTGCTTCAGAAAGACTGGCCTGTGTCATGACGCGCACGTTTGGAGCTATAAAAACCCGGTGCAGAAAACTCGCGATGAGCGGCGCATGATCAGAGCGCAGCATCCGCCATGCCGGGTGTTTCTGGCGCAGCATGTCAAGGGTGGAATAGTCCATACTCATTCAGGAACGCTCATATTTCGCAATACAAGTTACCATGCTTAGCAGACGGCAACGTCGTGCAGTCCATTCTCTATGCTTAACTTTTTGTTTTAGCCCTGCAAGAGCTATTATAACCCATATTCTGTAAGTGGGCTGTATATGTGCAAAACTTGACTTTCACTTTTATTTTCAAGGAATTTTGCCATTTTATTCTTTGCAAT
>Ga0335070_10003581_pt1 | contig 18146 bp, 16 predicted proteins | sample Lox_Sample_13_FD_206722 | JGI IMG/M metagenome (GOLD analysis project Ga0335070, IMG submission 206722) | Soil microbial communities from Loxahatchee National Wildlife Refuge, Florida, United States - Lox_Sample_1.3 | ecosystem: Environmental > Terrestrial > Soil > Wetlands | place: USA...
TTAAAGCGAAAGGATTTTTGAAATCATTCTTCTGTAAAACATAAGAGATCTTTTCATGATCCGTTGTCCTCTTAAGCCCCTCATGCAGCTATGCACAGGGGCTTAAGATTTTTTAAGTCCTTTCTAAAAATTATTGATCGAATCGATGAGACTCCTGAGCCTGCCGAAGTCTTTGCGGTTAAAGTCTATTACAAGACGCGGCAAATGAACAACATCGGCATCGTCCATTTCAGCTTCCAAAGCCCCGGATGCCGTAATACTTCCCCCCTGCAGAAGAATGTCATGAAACTTGTCCTTCAGCTTTTGGATGTTATCGGGACTGAGCTGAGACGCAAGTCTTATCACAAGGCTCCCATTCACGTACCTCATACTGTGATAGCGGCGATAGAAATGCTTAATCTTCTCCACCGCATCATCCACGGAGCATACCCTTTCGAAGAGAGCAAAGTCTGACTGGCAGATATAGTTGCGGGCCAGAAGCTCCTCTTCAAGAAGCTTTATCAGGTGTATCCAGTAGGAACAATCCGGATTATCTATGAGTACAAGCGGCAGAGGGTTGCGTTTGCCGGTTTGCACCAATGTAAGCGTCTCCATTGCTTCGTCCAGCGTGCCGAAGCCGCCGGGGAAAAGTGCCACGGCATCGGCTTCTTTAAGAAATGCGACTTTGCGGTTAAAAAAATATTTGTAAGAAATGTGGCGTGGGTTTCCCTTGATCACCGGATTCGTCTTTTCCTCAAACGGTAAGCGGATATTAACCCCGAAAGAACGCTCGGGGCCTGCTCCCTCATTGGCTGCCTGCATGATGCCTCCTCCACCGCCCGTGATGACCATATACCCTTCTTCAGCGAGCTTTTTCCCGAATTGCTTTGCCATCTCGTAGACCGGATCGCCTTGCTGTGTGCGTGCCGAGCCGAAGACCGTGACCTTACGGACGTTCCGATAAGGCCCGAAGACCTTTGAAGTAAACCTCATCTCCTTGAGGGTCGTGTTCATCAGCTTGAGATCAGCTTTTTCGTCGTCCTCCTGCCCTGCTTTGAGAGAGGCGATAATCATTTCGCGGACGTATTCCGGCCTCCGGATACCATCGGCGGTCTTCATCAATTGCTCGATGAGCTTGTCAAGGGGGCCGTTGCTTTTAGTGAAATTAATTTTCATAATATTTATATTCTCTCCATGCTGAAATATTCATAGTAAATATTATTTCATTTTTGATTTTTTGTCGAGAAAGAAGCCTGTCACAAATTCTTTAGCCGCTCAGGCACGGGGCCGCACAAAAGCTCGTCAAGGCAGCCCAGCTCAAAATAGGCTTTCTTACGGGCAAAGAATCTATCCTCCGCATATTTAAGGCTTGCGGTAGTTCTGGCCAGATTGCAGAGGTGAAGAAACCATTCCATGTCTATGTCATGGTAGGATTTGAAATAGTATATCCCCTGCTCTTCCCGAAATTTGCCGTCTCCCGCCAGCTCTTTCTGGATGGGCGTTCCGGGGTAAGGAATAAGGGTCTCAGCATAGACAATCTCGGCCCCCATTTCAAAAATACGCCAGGCAAGTCGAATTGTCTCGCGTATAGTGTCGATGGTATCTCTGGGCCCGAAGAGAATGAAATTAACCACGGGGGTCAGGTTCTGCTCTATGCAATGAGACACCCCGCGGATTATATCCTCCGTACTTATTCCCTTCCGGTAATAGTCGATGATTTCTGCAGACCCTGACTCGGCACCGATATACAATCCCTGAAAGCCGGCGTCTCTCAATATAGAAGCCGTGATCGGGTTGCGGCAGATATCGTCGATACATCCCTCCGCATAGAATTCTGCCCTACCGCTCAATCCCAGGCGCTGTATCCAGCTGCATATCTCCCGTACTCGTTTCAGGCTGAAAGTAAAGTTGTCGTCGGTGAACATGATCCTTCTGGCGCCGCTGCCTACCAGCATTTTTATTTCCTCAGCCAGGGTGACTGCATCTCGCGTCCTGACAGTCTGCTGATACTGGCTTTGAATAGAACAGAAGGTACAGTTGTGGCGACAACCCCTGCTTGATGATATGCCCCTGGTCCTGTATTTTTCATTGTGAACGAGATGGTGGGCAGGCCGTGGGAGATTGTTCAGATTTTTTATTAATGCCCTGTCCGCATTATGGATGATCCCGTTATCATCCCGGTAGCTGATCCCCTCAACACCGGAGAAGTCCTTTCCCGCAATAAAGTAAAGTACCAACTCCCGAAAGGTCAGCTCCCCTTCACCTCTGACACATACATCGACTTCCGGTTGTCTCCTCAAGATTTCATCGGACATTACCGTCGCATGGATGCCGCCCATGACTGTCAAGGTTTCCGGATGGAGATTTTTGGTGATGCTGCAGACCTCCTGTGCCGAAGGGAAGCTGTGGGACATTGCTGTCACACCAACAATATGCGGCAGTGTTTTTCTAATCGTATCCTTGAGTATATCGCGCCCTTCCTCGGCTGAGCATATATCGAGATCGAGGATTGATACATCGATGCCTTCCCAAAGGAGTGGTGACGCCAGGCACTCCAGACCCAACGGCGGTATCTCCGAGCACCCATTGTATCTCGGGTTGACGAGAAGCACATTCATTTTAATTGAGGTACATCCTTATGTAACAGTTCTCCTGCCATCCGTGTAGTACCACAGGTCAGGACAGACTTCCTCTTTTTTGTACGGTTTGATTTAATTACGACCTTACAGATATTTGGTTTGCAGAGCAAATTGAATAGGTTTTCTCTTAAAAGACCGAGTCATTGTGTGTGTGTGTGTGTGTGAAAAAGGCAGCGAAAAATAGAAGGTCGCGCCTTCACCCTCTTTGCCCTCCGCCCATACCCGATCATCATGCCTGTTTATGATGCTCTTGACAATGGCCAGACCTATGCCCGTGCCCTCGAAGGAATCCTCCTTGTGAAGACGCTGAAAAATACCGAAGAGTTTATTGTAATAAGCCATATTGAAACCGACGCCGTTGTCTTTTACAAAATATATGTCCTCGTTTCCATCTTCATAGCCTCCGACTTCTATAAAGGTGGGATTTTGAAACTTACTGAACTTAACCGCATTTGCCAGAAGATTGGCATACGCCTGTTTAATCTGTAACCTGTCACCGTAGCCTGAGGGCATGCCGTTGATCGTGAGATTGATGTTCCTGTCCTGGTAAATGGATTGCAGCTCCTTCCATACATCCTCAACCAGAACTTTCATGTCTATCTTCGAAATAGACAATTGTTTTCTTCCCAAACGGGACAGTGTCAGGATATCGTCGATAAGCTGTCCCATCTTTTGCGCGCTCGATCTTATGACATTAAACTTGTACATAGAATCTTCATCAAATTCCTGTCCGTGTTTCCTCAACAGCATGCGTGCATAACCGTCTATCGCGCGCAGGGGGGCGCGAAGGTCATGGGACACGGAGTAGCTGAAGCTCTCCCGTTCCCTGTTGGCTTCTTCGAGGAGCGCCGTGCGTCTTTTGAGTTCTTCTTCGGCCTTCTTACGCTCCGTGATATCGATGATTACCAGGCGGCACTCCCTCGCGTCCACGGACAGTACCCCCTCCATCTGGACCAGGCTGGACGGTTTCCCTACACTTAAGATTTCGACCTCGCAGTTCTCCTGCTTCTCGGTACGAAACGGCCTCGCGTAAAACTCACGAAACGTGGCGACCGTTCCGGATGAGATATAACCCGCCAGCCGTTTCCCGATCAGCATGGCGCGGGGAACACCAATCAGGCGCGCTCCGGTCAGGTTGGCTTGCAGGATTACCCCATCGGGATTCAGCGTAAAGTAGCCGACCGGGGCGAATTCATAGATATTGAGATACTTAGCGGCAAGTGCCTCTGATTCGCTTCTGAGCCGCTTGAGATCCTCGTTCTGCATCTCGAGTTCGATCTGGTAGACCTCCATCTCGTGGATAAGATGCTCCCTGTCCGCCTTCTTGATCGGAACGGCGGGCGGACCTGATTTCTTAAGCTTCTCCTCGGCTCGTCGTCTGAGTTCCGACATGTCCGGCGTTTTTAATTTTTTTCTTCCCATTGTCCTTTCGCTCGCTACGGGCTTTAAGTACCTTTTGCGCGTCCTTTCCTAATGCACGCGCTAAGTGATGCCATCCTTGAGCCTCCTATCGGCATCTACCAGCTTTGCCTCCAGTTCCTTGATCTTCTTCTCCAGATCGGCCTGCGACTTGCGCAGCTCCATCTCCACTCTCTTGGAGGCGGTGATATCGGTGAAGGTGATCACGACGCCGTCTATCCGGTTATCCTGAGTCCGGTAAGGCATGATCCTCATCATGAACCAGCGCTTGTTGGAGGCGGGAATGTCCTTCTCCTTGAAGACAAGCGACCGGAGAACCTCATGGGTGTCATCGACCAGCTCCGGATAGATGAGCTCGGAGGTGATGTCTGTGATCGGCCTCCCCGTGTCGCCGGGGAGCAGTTTGAATATCTTGGATGCCTGGCTCGTGAAGCGGCGCACCCGGAGTTGTTCATCCAGGAACAGCGTCGCCACGTCCGTGCTGTCTAGGAGATTCCTCATATCGTTGTTGGCCCGTGAAAGATCCTCCAGCTTGGACTGAAGCTCGGCGTTAACCGTCTGTAGCTCCTCGTTCATGGACTGCATCTCCTCCTTGGAGGTTGTCAGCTCCTCATTAGTGCTCTGAAGCTCCTCGTTGGTACTCTGAAGCTCCTCGTTGGCGGATTTCAGTTCCTCCTGTGAGGTCTGCATCTCTTCGCGTGTATTCTGCAGTTCCTCCCGCAGATGCTGAAACTCCGGATTCATCTGCCCCTTCTGGAGGCTGCGACCTGCAGAACGTTTGGCCTTGCTTGCCGGCACTTTGGGGGCTGCGGGCAGGTCCTCAAAGATTATCATTGACATGCCCTTGAGTTCCGCAGGTTCGACGAGCGGTTGGACAGTAATGTTCACCATTTGATCGTCGCCGTCGGTCCGCACCGTCAGCCCTTTCATGAATGTCGGTTCCTGTGTTTGAAGCGCCTTCTGGAAGACACTGGTAAGCTCGTAGCGAAGTCCCTCGCGGGCCATGGCAAAGATGTTCCAGTTGGCTTTACCCACCGGCGGCTCCAGGTACTTGCCCGTCCGCCCGCTGATGTAAAGGATGTCGCCCTTTCTGCCGACCAGGACCGCTGGCGGTGTGTAGCGCCTCAGGAGCGTCTGGTCGACGATCGTTCCAATGTTGGCGACAGGTTTCACAACCTTGGCCGCCAGATCTGTATACAGCGCAGCGGGGATCACAGTGGCGGGGAATTCGACCGGTTTGGCCCCGAAGACGGGCTCGATACGCCGGTATATCTTTGATTTGACGTCCACGGTGGAGAAGAGTTCGGTAAACGAGCCTACTGTCTCGGCGCTTCCCAAAAAAAGAAAGCCGCCGGGATTGAGGCTGTAATGGAAGATGGGCAGGAGCTTCTTTTGGAGCTCCGGGGTCAGATATATCAGGAGATTACGGCAGATCAGGATGTCCAGTTTTGTGAAAGGCGGATCCATGATGACATTCTGGTAGGCGAAGACTACCATCTCGCGGATATCCTTTCCCACCCGGAAACCCCCGCTCCTCCTGGATAAAGAACCTCTGCAAACGATCCGGCGAGACGTCCGCTGTGATGTTGGCCGGATATAACCCTATCCTGGCCTTGTCGATGCCGTCCTTGTCCAGGTCAGTGGCAAAGATCTGAAGGGTGAAGTTACCTGTCTGTTTTATCTCTGCCAGGGCCTCTTTGAAGATGATCGCCAATGAGTAGGCCTCTTCTCCAGTCGAGCATCCTATCGCCCAGGCCCGGACAATGCCGCCCGCCGGACGGAGTGATAACAAAACAGGAATCACATCCTTCTTGATCTGTTCCCATGCCGCCGGGTCACGGAAGAAGCTGGTCACGCCGATCAGAAGCTCCTTGAAGAGGAGTTCCGTCTCCTGGGGATTCTCCTGAAGTAATTTGACGTAGGCTGCGATCCTGTCGATCTGGTGGAGGCTCATCCGCCGTTCGATGCGGCGGTAGACAGTGCTTTTTTTGTAAAAGGAAAAATCCTGGCCGGTCTGTGAGCGCAGCAGGATGAAGACCTTCTCGAGGGCGCTCCGGGCCTTCTCCTCCAGGGCGATTTAGGCGCGGACCACGGCAGGGGCGTGCCGAAGATAGGCCATGATCTTCGTGGGCAGTTCTTGTGCCGAGGCGACGACGTCGGCGAGACCCGCATCGATGGAGCTGCGGGGCATGCCGTCGAATTTGGCCGACTCGGGCGACTGCACAAAGACCGCCCCGGCCTTCTCCTTGATGGCCCGGAGACCCAGTGTGCCGTCGGAGCCCATTCCCGAGAGCATGACGCCGACACTCCTGTCCTGGAAGTCATCCGCCAACGAGCGGAAGAAGAAATCGATGGGCAGGCGGAGCCCCCTCTGCGCCACCGGTGTGAGGAGGTACAGGGCCCCATGGAGGATGCTCATATCTTTGTTGGGAGGTATCACGTAGACGTTGTCCGGCTCGACGGGCATGCGGTCCCGCACCTGGTTGACCCTCATCTTGGTGGCCCGCTGGAGTAGCTCCACCATGATTCCCTTATGGGTCGGATCGAGGTGCTGGACAATGACGAAGGCCATGCCGCTTTGTTCGGGCACATTCTGAAGAAAGGTCTCGAGAGCCTCCAGGCCGCCGGCAGAGGCGCCTATACCGACGACGGGGAAATGAGCATCCGCCGCCGGCTGTACCGGCGTTTCCTCCGCAACTTCAAAATTCTCGGTCTCTGTGAGTTCCGCGGGCCTGATCTTGGCCTTGGCTGTTCTGGTACTGGTTGCGGATTTTTTCTTCATAACCTATCCTCCGGAAAGAGTAATTTTTATATAAACTTTTGCACGATATGTGGACGTTACCATCCTGCATGTAATCTGAATGCGGATGCCGGAGAAACCTTTAGTGCCAGGCGTAACGACGCCGATGTCGGCGAATATGTCAACCTCCGCAAAGATAAGAATAAATCACGACGGGTTAAGGAAGCTATGCGGCTTTATGCTGATTGTTAATGCTACGTAAATTGGTAACTGTATGTCAAGACAATTATTTAATCAGAATATTTGACATTTCCACCTTAACCTTATAAGAACAAGCTGAAAAAAATTAATAGCGGAGGAAACCTTGCTTATCGTAATGCATCATAAAGCCAACAATAAACAAATTGATACCGTTATTACCGCCGTGAAAAACATGGGATTAACGGCCAAACCCATTCCCGGAAGCCAGAGAACCGCCATCGGTGTGCTGGGTAACAAGGGATATATAGATGATTTAAACATACGTGATCTTCCCGGAGTAAAGGAAGTAATCCACGTTACCAAGCCTTACAAGATGGTATCCAGGGATTTCCATCCGCGGGGGACTATAATAAAAGTCGCCGACGTTGAAATCGGTGAAGGGAAAAGGCCCGTGGTTATTGCCGGGCCGTGCGCCGTGGAAAGCGAGAATCAGATTGTCAGGACCGCTGTTGCCGTGAAGCGCATAGGTGCTGATCTTCTCAGGGGCGGCGCCTTCAAACCGCGGACGGGTCCGCACACGTTTCAGGGGCTTGAAAAAGAAGGGTTGAGACTTTTAGCCCTTGCAAAAAAAAAGACAGGGCTTCCGATTGTAACGGAGGTCATGACGCCGGAAAATGTATCACTCGTAGCGAAATACGCGGACGTGCTCCAGGTCGGTACCCGCAACATGCAGAATTTTGACTTGTTGAAGGAACTGGGGAGGATAAGCAAACCGGTGCTTCTGAAACGCGGGATGAGCGCGACGATAGAGGAGTTCCTGGCAGCTGCCGAATACATCTATTCTGAAGGGAATCATAAAGTCATCCTCTGCGAACGCGGCATACGCACCTTTGAGACGGCTACGCGAAACAGTCTTGATCTTTCCGTCATACCGCTGATCAATGAGCTGTCACATTTGCCGGTAATCATCGATCCTTCCCATGCCACAGGCAAGAGAAGCCTTGTGCCGCCTATGTCCAAGGCAGCCCTAGTGGCGGGTGCAAACGGTATAATGGTCGAGGTGCACCCTGAACCGGACAAGGCCCTGTCGGACGGCCCTCAATCCTTGACGATCCAAGGATTTGAAAAGTTGATGCGAGAGATCGGGAAATTAACATCGTTCCTAGGTTATTGACGGGCCCTACCCTTCCGAGATTTCATCAGCGGGCATTAAACATTGACCTTATCTCCTCTAGTCTTTTCCTGTTGACACCAAGATCGGAATAACCGATCCGGGATGCGGAACGCATGTGTATCGTCTTAGTGTTATCGTCAATATAGAACTCCGCATCATCAACGAATCGGAAGACGGCAGAAGTGAATTCCGCATGGACGTATACATCTGTGACTGTCTCGATTTTCGAGCGTTTCATCCCTTTAATTACGGTAATCAACCGGTTCATTGCCCGCTGCTGATCCCCTTCATAACGAATTGGTTCTATGAAATGCCTTTTTTCCTGGCTTTGCGAAGAGACACAATTGGGCGAGTCCGGACACGGCAAGAGCTTGCCATCGGTGATACCAAGATTGGCGGGCCTCCCTGTTGAACACCCAAGAATTAACACCGTGAAAAATATGACTAATACTTTCATCCCCAACGACCCTTTTATGCAGCAATACGAGTTACACTGGTTCAGGGCGTGATTGACCAACCTGGTCATGATTTAAATGTCTTCTTTTTCCATTCTTCAAATGAAATATCACCTTCCGGCCATTTACCCTTAGCCGTTTGACCTTTTTTTAAAACATCGTATATCTTATCTGCATAAGGCTCATCGATATTTATAATAAAATAATTTCTCCCCGTTTTCACTTCTTTGCTTGTCATGTTTACGTACCCCCTTCCTGAATTCTTTTATAAGATTTATCGCAACTAATTATTTTACAAAAATAATTCGAGTAATAACGGGACACAATAATGATAAAATGGATGTGAAATAGGAGGAAGTATCTACCTATTTCAAAAAGGCAAAAAGATAGAGGTTAGTCTTACTTTTTAAGCCGTATCCATTTACAGATAAATGCCGGCTATTCAAATCAAGCGTTCTTTTCCTTACTTTAAAATAAGACTATGCAAAAAGGATCCGCAGTTTTTCTTATGTAAAATGATTTAAGTTTGTGATATTCAAGATGCGATTGCAACTGGAGGTCCGTCATTTGAAGAAATATTTATTTATTTTTGTGATTGCGTTCCTGGCATCCATTACTGGATGCGCGACAACAGAAGAACTGCAGCGTGTTCAGGGGAAGTTTGAATCTGATACCAAGTCTTTAAAAGAAGAAAACGCAGCTATACGTAAGGATTTTGAAAAATCCATGACTACCTTGCGCAAGACGCTTGCCGATACCGGTGCGGATATTAGCGACATAAAAGAAGATATGCAGAGTCTGAAAGGGGAACGTGAAGTAATGGGAAAAGATGTTTCAACCCTGAAAGCACAATTGCCCCGTGATAATGAAGAATACAAGGGCATAAAAAATAGACTTGACGATATCTCTTCCCGTCTCAGCTACATAGAAACGCTGCTGGATATTAAGAAAAAAGAGGCTCAATCTGCAGGGGGCGGAAAAGAAAGCCAGGTCGATTCGTCTAGTGCACTAACCGGCAAAACAGACAAGGATTCGCTTTATGCATCGGCCTATGAAACTTTTAAGGAAGGAAAGTATGACAAGGCCAGGACAGAATTTAAAAATTTCCTGATACAATATCCGAACACAGAATATTCCGATCATGCCCAGTTTTGGATTGGAGAGTGTTATTATTTTGAAAAGAAATACGAAGAGGCGATCCTGGAATATGACAAAGTAGCAAAAAGCTATCCTAAAGGAGAAAAAGTGCCCTCTGCACTGCTGAAGGAAGGATTTGCCTTTCTAATGCTGGGTGACAAGACAAGCGCAAGGGCTATTCTACAGCAGGTCATTAAAGATTATCCCAATACCAGCCAGGAACGGATGGCAAGGGCGAAGCTTAACGAGATTAAATAACTTTCAGTAAACAGATGTTGGTCTTTTATTTCTTTTGAGCAGGAGAAAGGATATCGGCAATATGGTTCAAAGCAATTCATCGCTTCCATCAGATTTCATCAGAGATATTATCGAAGAGGACTTTAAGACTAACAAGCATCAAGGGCGTGTGGCCACAAGGTTTCCGCCGGAACCGAATGGATATCCGCATATAGGACATGCCAAGTCTGTCTGCCTCAATTTCGGTATTGCCGCTCAGTACGGAGGTACCTGCAATCTGCGCATGGATGACACGGATCCGAGCGGGGAGAGTATGGAATATGTGGAATCGATCATCCGGGATGTAAAGTGGCTTGGTTTTGACTGGGAGGATCGTTTGTATTTTGCCTCCGACTATTATGAGAAACTCTACCTATATGCTGTGCAACTCATCAAAATGGGTAAGGCCTTTGTTTGCGATCTCAGCGCAGATGAGATACGTGAGTACCGGGGCACCTTTACGGAACCTGGTAAAGACAGCCCATATCGAAACAGATCAGTTGAAGAAAATCTGGATTTGTTCGAACGCATGCGGGCCGGTGAGTTTGCGGACGGAACCCGTGTCCTGCGGGCCAAAATTGACATGGCTTCCCCCAACATCACCATGCGCGATCCGGTCATGTACCGCATTAAAAAAGAGACGCACTACCGGACCAGCGATAAATGGTGCATCTATCCTATGTACGATTTCGCACATTGCCTCTCGGATTCCATCGAAGGAATCACACATTCAATTTGCACCCTCGAATTTGAAAACAACCGGCCTCTCTACGACTGGTTTATCAACGAGGTAAAAGTGGAAAATCGTCCCCAGCAGATAGAATTCGCCCGTCTCAACCTCAGCTATACCATCATGAGCAAGCGCAAGCTTCTTGAATTGGTGGAAAAGAAGATTGTCAGCGGCTGGGATGATCCGCAGATGCCTACTATCTCGGGAATGCGAAGAAGGGGTTATACCCCGGAGGCAATCCGCGACTTCTGTGATCGTATCGGTGTTGCCAAGAACGACAGCACCGTCGATATGGCTTTACTCGAAAATTGTGTAAGGGAAGACCTTAATGAAAAGGCCCCCCGTGTCATGGCTGTTCTCCGTCCTCTTCGTGTGGTTATTGACAACTATCCGGAAGGACGGGTTGAGGAGTTTGATTGTCCTTATCATCCGCAGAAACCCGAGATGGGCTCCCGTAAAGTCCCTTTCTCCCACATTCTCTATATAGAAAGGGAGGATTTTATGGAGACCCCACCCAAAAAGTTTTTCAGGCTTTCTCCCGGAAGAGAGGTACGCCTCCGCTATGGTTATTTTATCAAGTGTACGAGCATCGTTAAAGATCCAGGTACGGGAGAGGTTATCGAAGTGCATTGCACTTATGACCCGGAAACGCGCAGCGGGTTTGCCCCTGATGGACGGAAGGTCGATGCAACCATCCACTGGGTTTCAGCGGCCCACGCTCTGTCCGCCGAAGTTCGCCTTTATGACCGCCTATTTCGCGTCGCCGATCCTCTAGCAGAGGATGCTGATTTTACAGAATACCTGAATCCGAAATCTTTGGAAATTCTTAAGTCGTGCAAGGTGGAACCAAGCCTGGTAAGCGCTATGCCGGGTAGCCGGTTCCAGTTTGAAAGATCCGGCTATTTTTGTTTGGATTCCGTTGATTCTTCAGATAAAGCCCCGGTATTTAACCGGACTGTGACCTTGCGGGATTCCTGGGCTAAAATTTCAGGGAAATAACGGTAAGAAGGAAGCAGTTCAAAAAAAGAGTGTTCTAATAAGGCCGCCATTAAGGATAACCGAACATCATTCCTCTAGAGCTGATAAGACAACTTAAAGGGGATATATCCTCCGGCTAAATAATAAGTCAGCTTCAAAAGTTCAGCAGTGAAGTCACGTAATCCATACTCTTGAGACCACCAATGGTCAAGTTTATATGAACTAAAACAGGCGGAAGGAAAAATTTTGATTTGGAATTGACTGAATACATGCTGATATACGAGGTAGCTCCGCCGAGCATGAAAACCTGATGATAGAAGTATAGCGCTCTTTACATCTTCTTTCGAGATAATCTCAGCTGCCCCTCTTGCCGCTATCAAAGTTAACGGGTGATGAATGTGGGTTACTATAACTTGGAAATCTCCTTCTTTAAGCCCAAGGTTTACCATTTGTCTCCTGACGAGATCTGGGTAATCTGCATTTATAGCAAAAGGTCTGTCTGATGGGGCAATTCGATGCAAGACGACAAAAAGTCGTTTGACTTTTCCTGATGATAACAAATTCATCCCACTCATTATGATACCCCTATCAATGAATTCATTACCTTCCAGTATGGCTGCATCAGCTGTATAATTACCTTCAGGTGCCATAAATTGACCTGCTCTCGTCAGGATCGTCACTCGAAACCAGAAAACAAGAATTATTATTAAAAATAGAGCAAGGCAAATCCCTCCTAAAATCCATTTGATCTTATTTCTCATATCTCATTCCATGCAAAATAGTAGGTTCTCTGTTTTCATGATATTACTTTATAATCCTGACAGAGCCTGACATCGATATTTCGTAATCCGCCATTGAATTGTTGATGGTCTTCCCTTCCCTCATCACATTTAAAATCATTTTGTCAAAATTTATTTCTTATGGTAGTTTTTTGCCATAATACGGAAGAGGGTAGCAATAGGAAAGCAATCAAAATTTAAGGGGCTAAGCATTTTACCTAACCCCTTGATTTTAATGGCTGGGAGACCAGGATTCGAACCTGGATATACGGAGTCAGAGTCCGTTGTCCTACCATTGAACGATCCCCCAGCATTTCGCACTACATGATTGTTAACACCTTATGGCATAACTTTTTTTTCATACCATTAAGACGCTTCATTATCAATAAAAAATTTTTCTGACGCGGCGCTGAAGAAGGAAGTTGATATCATGTCATTCACCAACTGTCTCACATTATAAAATAAAGATAGGAATGGATAACGTGAAAAATGTAAAGCCCATGGATCTTTCTCCGTTAAAAAATATGGACCCTGCCGGAATCAAGGACTATCTTGAGTTTTTACTATGGCATTACAGGGTAATTGACGGTTTCTGGTTCCTCTTCGTATCAGATGAATTTGATCAGCAAACAGCAGAGCGCATCAATGAGAGGGTATGGGCAAAGGCAGCAGGTATGGCTGCCAAGGATATCCTGAAACGCTTCCGTATTGAAGAAAAAGGGTTAAAGGGTTTTGCAAAGGCCCAGAGGCTCTTCCCTTGGACCATGATTATCGGATATGATATCGTGGAAAAGGTAGATGAGGTGATCATTTCCGTACCAAGCTGTGCACCTCAGGTGGCAAGAGTAAATAAGGGTCTGCCGGAATTCCTGTGTAAAGAGATGCACCGCGGCGAGTTCGAGAATTTTGCCAGGGTCATCGACGACCGCATACAGGTGGAATGCATCTTTGCCCCTCCTGATCCGCACCCTGCACATACTTTCTGCCGTTGGAGATTTACCATCGGAAATAAATGATTGCGGTATGTCCAGCTGACTATGAAGATATGTTACAAATGCAAAAAAGAAGTTAAAGTTGATAAAATCATCGGCAGAAAAGACACCTGCCCTTCCTGTCAGACGGACCTCCGCTGTTGCCTGAATTGCCGATTTTATGATCTTAACGCATACAACAATTGCCGCGAACCGCAAGCAGACAGGGTTCTTGACAAGGATAGAAGCAATTTTTGTGATTATTTCAATTTCAAGGACAGCGCTTCAGAAGAAAAATCAAAACAAAGTAACGATCCGATTCGCAAGAAGTTGGATGATCTCTTCAAATAAGATCAACTCACCCTTTTCTGAAGGGGCATGAAGGCTGTCCCCCGCTGGCGGGGGTCGGGGGTGGTTTTATCATCGAAAAATCCCTCTAAATCTCCCTTTATAAAAGGGAGACTTAATTAAATACCTCTTCCTCGCCCCCGCTTTTCTCTATGTCATTCCCGCGGAGGCGGGAATCTAGTATTCAATGATTGGCACCCACTGGGGCCCGCCCTCGAGTGTACTTATCAGATGCGATAAGCTTTATACTTTCCTGGTATCCAGTAAGATAGAGGTAGCTTTAACCTGCCATTGTTCTTATATTAAATACCCATTGCATGTGCCGGACAAGTAAAGTAATTTTTTCCTAAAAAATTGTAATAATTGAATAACCAATAAAGCGATATCAATACTAGGTAAAGAATAATATATAGAAGAATTGGGATCATTTTGAAGTCTTTTGACCTAAGTCAATGACGTATATGCATTCATATGACATCAAGATACCGCAGACGGATTTTTATATCTAACCTTAAACAAATTTATGAAGGAGGACCAAAATGTTTTGCTACCAATGTGAACAAACCGCTAAAGGGGAGGCATGTGTTAAATCCGGTGTTTGCGGTAAACAGCCCGATGTTGCTTCTTTACAGGATTTATTAACCCATACCCTGATTGGGCTTTCCCTCGCCGCCGTCGCCGGGCGAAAGGTCGGTATCAATGACCGGGATATCAATACCTTTACAAGCAAAGCTCTTTTTTCCACTTTAACAAATGTCAATTTTGACCTCTCACGTTTCGTCAAACTGATTAAGGAATGCGTTGCATACAGGGATCGACTGATTGAAGAGGTAAAAGGTGCAAGCGGAAAAATCAATTTCTCACAAGATTACATCCTGTTTGAGCCTGCCGGTACACTCGAGCAAATGATCGCCCAGGGCGAGAAAGTCGGCTTGCAGACCTATCCTGCCGCGAATTCAGACATTCTATCACTTAAGCATATCTTCTTGTTCGGCATACGGGGGGTAGCAGCTTACATGGATCATGCCCAGATCCTGGGTAAAGAGGATAGCGACGTATATGCGTTTATGCATGAAAGCCTTGCCGCTCTTGCCGAGGAAAAGATGACCCTCGAGGAAGGACTTAACATGGTTCTCAAATGCGGCGAGATGAATCTAAAGACGATGGAGCTTCTCGATGCCGCCCACACAGAGACTTATGGCCACCCTGTACCCACAAAAGTACCTCTAGGCCAAAAAAGAGGAAAGGCTATTCTCATATCTGGGCACGATCTCAAAGACCTTGAAGAATTACTCAAGCAAACGGCAGGCAAAGGTATTTATGTCTACACGCACGGCGAGATGCTCCCCAGTCACGGTTATCCCGGTCTTAAGAAATACGAGCACTTTTATGGCCATTATGGGACTGCCTGGCAGAATCAGCACAAAGAGTTTGCCGCCTTTCCAGGGGCAATTCTCATGACTACGAATTGTCTCCAGAGGCCTCAGGACTCATACAAATCAAATATTTTTACTGCCGGTGAAGTAGGCTGGCCGGATGTTACTCACATTGAAAACCGTGATTTTACACCCGTGATTAAAAGAGCTATTGTAATGCCCGGGTTCCCATCTGATATAAACGGCCGCTATGTTACCGTTGGATTCGGCAGGAATGCCATTCTCGGTGTTGCCGACAAAGTTATCGAAGCAGTGAAAAACAAAAATATCCGCCACTTCTTCCTTGTGGCTGGCTGTGACGGCGCCAAGCCCGGACGAAACTATTACACGAAATTTGTGGAACAGGTTCCCAAGGACTGTGTCGTCCTCACCCTAGCCTGCGGGAAGTTTCGCTTTTTCGACAAAGACCTTGGCGACATTGGCGGAATCCCGAGACTGCTTGATGTGGGGCAGTGTAACGACGCATACTCCGCCATCCAGGTTGCCATAGCCCTGTCCAAGGCTTTTGGCATTGGTGTTAATGATCTCCCGTTGTCCATGGTCCTTTCCTGGTACGAACAAAAGGCTGTCGCTATTCTCCTGACGCTGCTTGCCCTTGGGATTAAGAATATTCGTCTCGGTCCATCTCTTCCGGCATTTACATCCCCCAATGTCCTGGATGTCTTGGTTAAGACATATGACATCAAGCCAATCACTACTCCTGAGGAAGACTTGAAGGCAATTTTAGGTTAACGAAAATCTTCTGCAGGACGGTTATCGAGTCCGTCCTGCGGACAATTAAATAGTATGATTCATAATAAAGGGGGATAACTAATGAAACCTATCGGTCCTTTAATGTGGGAGCATAGGCTTATTGAAAAGATGGCCCGTCTTTTCAACGGTGAGATCGCAAGGATTAGAGAACAGAACAAGGTAAATACTGTTTTTATCGCCTCTGCCGTCGATTTCTTCAGGACCTACGCAGATCGAACCCATCACGGTAAAGAAGAGGATATTCTTTTCAGAGACCTTGCTACAAAGGACTTGTCAGCTGACCATGAAAGGATCATGAAAGAGCTGATCGAAGAACATGTCATTGCGCGTAAAACCGTCGGCAGACTGCTGGAAGCAAATAAAAAATATCTGGAAGGTGACAGCAACAGTTCTGCGGATGTAATTCTAACCTTACAAAAAATAGTTGATCTTTATCCTAAGCACATTGAAAAAGAAGATAAACACTTCTTCTTCCCGATTCTTGATTATTTCACAACAAAAGAACAGAATGCCATGTTGAAGGAATTTTGGGAATTTGACAAGAACATGATCCATGAGAAGTATAAAAAGCTTGTGGAAGAATACGAAAGGGGGTAAATAGACAAAAAAGTTTCAGCAGCAAAATAAATTATACCGTAAATTCCGGCAGCCCCAATGTCCACATTAACCGTTAAGGAGTTGTTATCCCGGAAGGAAAACGACCGGCGTTTCATGGAGAATGTCCGGGCTATAAAACAGCTCCCCGCCTCCGAAGGCCGATTCAGTACCTTTCCTGACTGGGTGCACCCCCGACTCCGAACCGTTTTCGCGAAACGAGGCATGGGTATGCTTTACAGCCACCAGGCTCAGGCTGTCGATCTTGTGCGGAACGGCCAAAGTGTGGTGCTGGTCACGCCGACGGCAAGCGGAAAAACTCTCTGCTACAATTTACCTGTCCTCAACCGGATTCTTGAAGAACCGGAAACGCGTGCACTATATATTTTTCCGACAAAGGCCCTCGCTCAGGATCAGATGCACGAGGTGCACGGCCTCATTTCCGATTTGAAGGCTGACATCAAGACGTATACATATGACGGCGATACTCCCGATGATGCACGCCAGGCAATCCGCAAGCAGGGTCATGTCGTCGTTACCAACCCCGATATGCTCCATGCGGGAATATTACCCCACCACACCAAATGGCAAAAGCTGTTCGCCAATCTCAAGTACGTCGTAATCGATGAGCTGCATGTTTACCGCGGAGTATTCGGATCCCATTTGACAAACGTAATGCGACGGCTTGTGAGGATCAGCCGATTCTATGGTCAGGAACCTATCTTTATCTGCTGTTCCGCAACGGTCGCCAACCCTAAAGAGCATGCAGAGCGCCTGCTAGAGCGGCCCGTGGAGCTGATCGACAGGAGCGGCGCCCCGACGGCATCAAAAACGTTTATTCTCTACAACCCGCCCATCGTTAATCGTGAACTGGGAATCCGTCAATCCGCGATGACGCCGGCGAGGAAGCTGGCAGCGGAACTTATAACAAACCAAATACAGACCATTGTATTCACAACCAGCCGCCTGAATGTCGAGGTTCTCACGAAGTATCTCAAGGATGAGTTCACTAAAGGCAAGCCCATTGATAATCATTTCGTTACAGGGTATCGGGGAGGCTACCTGCCGAATCTGCGGCGTGAGATAGAACGGGGATTGCGTGACCGTGACATCATGGGCGTCGTGAGCACTAACGCCCTCGAACTGGGTATAGACATCGGCGATTTGGAATCCTGCATTATGGTCGGATATCCGGGCTCGATAGCCAGCACCTGGCAGCAAGCCGGAAGGGCCGGTAGGAGGACGGGTCACAGCCTCGCCATCCTCATCGCCCGCAGCAATCCTATGGACCAGTTCATTGTAGAGAACCCGGATTACTTTTTTTCCCGTTCGCCTGAACATTGCAGAGTTAATCCGGATAACCTTCTCATACTCCTTCACCATTTGAAGAGTGCCGCCTTTGAACTGCCCTTTGAAAGGGGAGAACGCTTCGGAAGCGAGAACCTGGAAGAACTGCTGGACTATCTCGAAGAAAAAGGAGTCCTTCACAGAGTTGATGAGCGGTGGCACTGGACAGCGGAAAGCTACCCTGCCGATG
>Ga0335070_10003582_pt1 | contig 18145 bp, 13 predicted proteins | sample Lox_Sample_13_FD_206722 | JGI IMG/M metagenome (GOLD analysis project Ga0335070, IMG submission 206722) | Soil microbial communities from Loxahatchee National Wildlife Refuge, Florida, United States - Lox_Sample_1.3 | ecosystem: Environmental > Terrestrial > Soil > Wetlands | place: USA...
CACCGATGGCGGCGGACACGGCGTATTTGTCGTGCTCGAATCCGAAGGAGCCAGCCATGCCGCAACATCCGGGAGCAGGCTGGGTGAAGTCGATGCCGACGCGTTTCAGCACGGACTCTTCCGCCGTCATCTTCATGATCGACTTGTGATGGCAGTGGCCGTGAATCAGGGCCTTGCGTTTGAGGCGAGGTAGTCTTTCCGTGGCGTTGGTCTGCTCCAGGAATTCACTCAGCAAAAAGGTTTGTTTGCTCAACGCTCGGGCGCGTTCGTCGTGCGGGAAGAGGTTGACGAGTTCGTCGCGGAATACGGCGACGCAACTGGGTTCGAGTCCGACGATGGGGACTTCGGCCTCGATCTCCGGCTGAAGTTCGTCGAGAATATCGAGCAGAAGGCTTTCTGCGCGATCAAGCATGCCGAAATCGTAGAGAGGGCGTCCGCAGCAAAGATTGGCCCGGGGAACGACCACGCGAAATCCGGCGGCTTCCAGGACGTCGGTGGCCGCGCGAGCGGTTGAGGGCAGGAAGTAGTTGTTGAAGGTATCGGCCCAGAGGAGGACGGGCGGAGCGTCGGTCTCAGGGGCTAAAACCCCGTCCATATTCGCGGATGCTTTCTGAGCGGCTGAAAGCCGCGCCCTTTCAGATCTTTCTTGCTTGCGACGGAAGAACCACTGCTTGAACGTTTCAGGGGCAAACGCAGGAATGGTACGCTGGTGCGGGATTCCGGCAACCGCTTTGGCGATGTCGCGGAGAATCGGCAATTGCGTGGTCAGATTGACCAAACCCGGAACTCTCGACGCCACCGCGGCCCAGAGATCGATGTTGCCAAAGGCGTAGGCGTTGATCGGGCGGCGCCGGTTCTCGTAATAATGCGAAAGGAATTCGGCCTTATATGTGGCGACGTCGACATTGACCGGGCACTCAGTCTTGCAGCCTTTGCAGGCGAGACAAAGATCGAGCGATTGCTTCACCTCTTCGCTCTGCCAGCCATCTCGAATCACGCCATCTTCCCGATTGGCCTGAGTCATTTCCCAGAGCAAGTGAGCACGGCCGCGGGTGGAGTGCTCTTCCTCGCGCGTGGCGCGATAGCTGGGACACATCACGCCGCCTTCGTCGCGGCGGCATTTCCCGACTCCGACACAGCGCAGCGCGGCATGGGAGAGGCTGCCGTGATCGTCGGGGAACTTAAAGTGAGTCTTGGGGTCCCAAGGCGCGTAGTTCGCACCGAGACGGAGATCCTCATCCAGCTTGCGCGGCTCGATGAGTTTGCCCGGATTCATCTTCCAATCGGGATCCCACGCGGTTTTGAATTGGCGGAACGCCTCCATCAATTCCGGCCCAAACATTTTCGGCAACAGCTCGGCTCGGGCCTGGCCGTCGCCATGCTCGCCCGAGAGCGAGCCACCGTAACTAACGATGAGGTCCGCGGCTTCTTCCATGAACTTCCGGAACTTCGCAATTCCCTCTCGCGATTCGAGATCGAAATTCAGGCGCGTGTGCACGCAGCCGTCGCCGAAGTGGCCGTAGAGCGAACCCTTGTAGTGGTACTCCGACATCATCTTGCGAAGGTCGCGAAGATATCCGCCGAGTTGCGCGGGGGCGACAGCGGCATCTTCCCATCCTTCCCAGAGGAGTGGTTCGCCGGGGACGTGGGATGTGGCGCCCAGACTCGATTCGCGGACTTCCCAGACATGCTTGGCTTCCGACGGAGTGCAGAGATGAACGTTAGGCTTGCTGACGCTGCGGTTGAGAGTTTCGATCAGGCCGTGAGCCTTGGACTCGGCTTCGGACTGCGACCATGCGCCGAACTCGACGAGCAGCCAGCCCCCACCTTCGGGAAGCACGGCGAGGCCGTCGAGATTGAGGCTCTTCAGGCGCTGGTAATACACCAGGAGATCGTCGAAACCTTCGAGGCCGGTGGGTTTGTGCGAGAGAATCTCGGAAACGTGATCCGCGCATTGGAAAATGTCGGGATAGGCGACGATTAGCAGCACGCGATGCGGCGGGCTTTCGACGAGGCGGCAGGTCGCTTCCAGAACCGTGGCGCAAGTGCCCTCGGAGCCGACCAAGGCACGGGCTACATGGAATCCGTTCTCCAGCAGTAAGTAGTTCAGGTTGTAACCTGAAACGCGGCGCGGGATCTTTGGGAAACGCTGGCGGATCAGTCCGGAGTATTCCGTCGCAATGCGGCGCAGGGTGCTGTAGATTTGCCCTCGGCGTCCGGGTTCAGCGCAAATCTTCTGTAACTGGTCGGCAGAAGTTTCACCGACGGTCATGCGAACGCCATCGTAGGTGACGATCTCCAGCGCTTCGATGTTCTCGTCGGTCTTTCCTGCCATCACCGAATGCACACCGCAGGAGTTGTTGCCGATCATGCCGCCAAGGGTGCAGCGGTTGTGTGTCGCGGGATCCGGAGCGAAGGTCAGGTGATGCTTTTCGGCGGCGTCGCGCAGGCGGTCGAGGACGACTCCGGGTTGCACGCGCGCAATGCGCCGCTGGGGATCGATCTCGAGAATGTTCGACATGTACTTCGAAAAATCGAGGATGACGGCGACGTTGCAGCATTGTCCAGCAAGTGAGGTACCGGCGCCGCGGCAGAGGAGCGGCGCTTTGAAATGTCGACACAGTGCAATTGTGGCTAGAACGTCATCGTTGTCGCGCGGAATGACGATGCCAATCGGAACCTGACGATAGTTGGATCCATCGGTGGCGTAGAGCGCCCGTGCGCTGGAATCGAAACGGACCTCGCCTTCGAGTTCCGCTCGCAGAGCGTGTTCCAGCGCTATGGCGTCAAGCTGAGAAGACTTCGACGGAGCATCTGCAGCGGTTTCCTGCACGGGCCTTTTTTCAACTGCCTTTCTTGACGGTGGTCATTTGAATCTTGGTGTGGTCCCCATCGGACTCAACGTTAATGGTCAGCATATTGGATTTGTCGTTCGACACGTAGCTGCAGCGATTTTCGTCGGACGTTGCGACCATGGCGTTCGAAACCCGGGACTTGTAGAAGGCGCAGACTTTGTCGACTGAATCGGTGCTGGTGAAAACGGCGGTGGAGGTGTGCATGTTGCCGAAACTGGCGGTAGCGGAACCGTTCTTCTGTACTTCAGCACCGGGATAGATATCGATGCCCATGTCCTTGGCAAGCTGCGCGGGATCGGACGAGGTCTCAACGTTGCCGAAAGGCGTCTCGACTTTGACGTGGTCGCCTTCCTGGTGAACGCGGCTGTTCTTGGCGATGTGATGGATGAAGAGGCCTAGGGAGACGATGCCCAGGATGCCGATAAAGATCACGACGGCCACGATGATGAGAATGATCTTGAGGGCGCTGCTGCCTCCGCCGGTTGGCGCGGGAGCGGCGGCAACTGGAGTCGCTGTCGGGGTGGCCACAGGCGTAAATCCGGTGGGCGCGGCGGGGGTCGGGGAAGATGCGGTGGCGGCCGCACCGCATTTATTGCAGAACTGCGTACCCGGCGTCAGAGTGTTACCGCAGGAATTGCAGAATGCCATAAGTCACCTCGTGGGTGGGAGTCATTTCGTATCGACGGGCGAGTATATCGCAGATTGGCGCGGTCAGAACAATGGCGGAGCTTCGCTGCGGCGGACGGACGAGAACGTCCGTCCCTCCGCAATCACAGGCGCGTACGGGTGCCGTAGTCGGCCATGGACAGAGCCAACAGGAGCATCAGGAAGAAGATGGTGGAGAAGACCACTAACTTCAGCAGTTTTTCGCTGGCGCCTTTCAGGTGCATGAAGAAGAGGGCGACTAGCAGCGCTTTCGTGGTTGCGATGGCGAGGGCAACGGCCGCGTTGAATACTCCAAGGTCAACTTTGGCGGCTTCGTAGGTGAGGTACGTGCCGAGGAGCAAAGCGCCCCAGACGCTGAAGTACATCTTCAGAGGCGACGATTTTGTGTGGTCAGACATTAGTAAGCCTCAGGCATTTTGTCCATCACGCATGCCGGTCGATCAGGTATAGCAACGGGAACAGATAGATCCAGACGATGTCGACAAAGTGCCAGTACAGACCGCCAATTTCGAGCGGAGTATGGTATTCGGGCGTGAAACGGCCCTTCCACGACATCCAGAGCAGCCAACTGAAAATTCCCAGCCCCACGATCATGTGCAAGGCGTGCAATCCGGTCATGATGAAGTACAGAGCGAAGAAAATCTGGGCGTGACGCGGGTTGGCGTAAACACCTTCCGGGGCATTCGGAACCTGTTCATGCTCAAAGCTGAAGGTTGCGCCTGGAACGTGGTGCTCGTCGAATTTGTCTTTGTATTCCTTTGCCTTGATGCCAAGGAAGACACACCCGAACAGCATGGTCAGCACCAGCATGGAAATCAAGAGAGTGCGGCGGGCGGTCTGCGCCGCCCAGATGGCGAGCACTACGGTCAAGCTGCTGCAGATCAGCACAGCGGTATTGGTGCCGCCCAGTGCAGCGTCAATCGATTTGCTGGCGGCCGCGAAGTCTCCGAAATAAAGGCGGCGGTAAATCAGGTATGCGCAGAACAGTCCGCCGAAGAACATGACTTCGGTCGCGAGAAAGATCCACATACCGAGGTTGGCGGAGTCGCGCTGCTGCTCTTCGGTAGCAAAGTGATGCAACAACGCCGGGTTGTGTGCGTGCGTGGCAGCCATGGTTGAGGTCTGACTATCGGGCAACGTGGACCTCCTGCTTATGTCCAGCGTCGATCTCTTCGTAGTTATAAGCTTCCCAAGTCACGACCGGTTCCTCGGGGAAGTTAAACGTGGTCGGCGGAGACTGCGTCATCCACTCCAGTCCGGCGGCATTCCACGGATTGTCCGGCGCCGGCTTGCCGTATCGCATCGACCACAGGAAATAGATCATCGGCAGAAGATATCCGATGCCGAGAATGGTCGCGCCTGCCGTCGAAAGAACGTTGAGCACCTGAAACTCGGGCATGTGGCTGTAATCGTAGTAGCGGCGCGGCATCCCGATGTAGCCGAGGACGAACTGCGGGAAGAAGGTCAGGTTAAATCCGACAAACACGATCAAAGCGGCAAGACGCGCCCAGCCTTCCGGATAGAGTCGTCCGGAAATCTTAGGCCACCAGAAGTGAAGGCCGCCGAGGTATCCCATAAGCGCGCCCCCGACCATGATGTAGTGGAAGTGCGCGATGACGAAATACGTATCGGTAACGTGAACGTTAATGCCGAGCGCGGCGAGGAACAACCCGGTCAGGCCGCCGATGGTGAACAGTCCGAGGAAGCCGAACGCGTACAGCATCGGCGCATCGTAATGGATAGAACCTTTGTAAAGGGTAGCGGTCCAATTGAATACTTTGACGGCGGACGGGACCGCAACCGAGTAACTCAACAGCGAGAATACGAGCGCGGCGTACACAGAGATGCCCGCGACAAACATGTGGTGCGCCCAGACGAGAAATCCGAAAACCGCGATGGCTACCGATGACATGGCGACGAAGCTGTATCCGAAGATGCGCTTGCGCGAGAAGCAAGCGATGATTTCGGTAACCACGCCCATTGAGGGCAGAATCATGATGTAAACAGCCGGGTGCGAATAGAACCAGAACAGATGCTGGAACAGCAGCGGATCGCCGCCGAGTTTGGGATCGAAGATGCCAAGATGCAGGGCACGTTCCGCGACTACCAGAACCAGAGTGATGGCGATAACCGGCGTTCCGAGAATCTGGATGATGCTGGTGGCGTAGTGCGCCCAGATAAACAGCGGCAGGCGGGACCAGGTCATACCCGGAGCCCGCATGCGGTGAATCGTTACGACGAAGTTTAATCCGGTGAGGATCGAAGAGAAGCCGTTGATGAAGATGGCCAATCCCGCCTCGATCACCTTCGTATTCGAAAACGCCGTGCTGAAAGGCGTGTAGAAAGTCCAGCCTGTATCGACGCCGCCGGTCAGGATGCAGTGCGTCATCATGATGCCGCCGATGATGTACAGATACCAGCTCAGCAGGTTGATCTTTGGGAAGGCGAGATCTTTGGCGCCGATCATCATCGGCACCAGGAAGTTTCCGAGCACCGCAGGAATGGATGGGATGAGGAAGAAGAACACCATCACCATGCCGTGCATGCTGAAGAGCTTGTTGTAGGTGTCGGCCTGGACGAGGTCTCCAGCGGGCGTGAGAAGTTCGAGGCGAATCAGGAGCGCGAAGAATCCACCCACGAAAAAGAAGAAGGTGATGGCGATGAGATAGAGCAGAGCAATCCGCTTGTGATCGGTCGTGAGCAGCCACGAACCGACGCCATACTCCTTATTCAGATAATCTTCGCGTTCTACGGGTTGAACCGTGGATGTAGCCATAACCTATTGCACCTTACTTCCCTTGGAACTCGCCTTACCACTGCCGTGCGTCGTGACCGGAGCCGGATTGTTACCGGGAGCGATCATCGCGGGATTGGCCGTCTGGCCGCCGGTTTGTCCGGCCGGACTTAAGGACTTCACGTAGGCAACCAGCGCGTTCAATTGCTCTTCGCTCACGATTCCCTGGAACGTTGGCATCACCGGCTTGAAGCCGTTCACCACTTTCGCGCCGGGGTCGAGGATCGATTCGCGAACGTAATTTTCGTCAGCAGTTACCGTGCGACCGTCTTGCAGCAACACGGGCTTGCCAAACACACCTTGCAGGCTGGGCCCACGGCCCTGCGTATCGCTGCGGTGACAAGTCACGCAGCCGAGTTCGGCGAAAATCTTCTCTCCCGTGGCAGAGAGCGGACCGTTGGGACTGCCGCTCATCCATGCTTCGTATTGAGCCGGATCCATGACCACGATGTCGCCAATCATGCCCGAGTGCTGCGTGCCGCAGTATTCCGCGCAGAATAGATGGTACGTGCCGGGCTTAGTGGCGCGGAACCAGGCGATGGTGTAGCGGCCCGGCAGCACGTCCTGCTTCATGCGGAATGCGGGGACGAAGAAGCTATGGATGACGTCCTGCGAGGTCATGATCAGCTTGATGTCACGGCCAACGGGAACGTGCAGTTCGTTAATTTCGCGCTGACCTTCGGCGTGTTCCAGCTTCCACATCCATTGCTTGGCGACAACGTAGACTTCGCTGGAATCGCGGGGTGGCGTGCGGCTCTTGAAATAAACAATTGCGCCCCACAGGAAAATGACCATGAAAACGCCGAGGGGAATAATCGTCCAGGTAATTTCGAGCGGCGTGGAACCTTCGATTTGTTCAGCGAGTACACCCTTGCGATGACGATAACGCGCGGCGAAATAAATGACCGCGGTGAAAATGAGCGCAGTCATCAGCCCCGACACGATGATCAGGAAGATGAAGAGGGCATCGACGTTGCCCGCCGCGCTCGAGGCCCGATCGGGCCACAATGGGAAATTGTTAAACATATCTTGCTCGACCCTGAGTTCCTTGCGCCGAAATCTTGCGGCGCGGTGCGGCACGCTCTAACCAAAACAGAAATGCGATCAGGCCGCCTAAGAGAACAACCGTGGCGACGGCACCCAGCCGCAACATGTTGGTGACGATCGCGCCGTATTTTCCGGTGGCGGGATCGTAGTGATAGCAATACAGCAGAACTTGATCGACGGCGTTGCCGATTTTGCCTTGCGAGGCTTCCACCAGTCCCATGCGCAAATCTTTCGGCGGAAAATCGACGCCGTAGAAGTAACGCGAAATGTGCCCTTGCGGCGTCAGCACCATGATGGCGGTGGCATGCGCGTACTGGTTACGCTTGGCGTCGTACTGGTAGTCGAAGCCCACAGCCTTGGTGAGAGCATTGATTGATTCCGGCTGGCCAGTTAGAAAGTGCCAGCCGTTTGCGGCACCGGGACGCCCGTAGCGCTCGACGTAGTCTTTCTTTTTGGTGGCGGCGAGTTGCGGCGTTTCCTGCGGATTAAAACTCACCGTAATGACGTCGAACTGATTGCCGACATCGAATTTCACCAGTTTCATCGCCTGCGCCAGGCCTTGCAGAGCCTCACCGCAGAGCATCGTGCAGTTGTAGTACACCAAGTTCAGGATCAGCGGCTTCTTGCCGAAATAATCTCCCAGCTTTACCGTGCGTCCCGCGTCGTCAACAAATGTGAGGTCAGGCGGAACCTGAGCATCGAGGTGCTGGGTGATGCCGACGTTCTGCAGCGTAGGCGGCAGCACATTTGACGGTGGCGCCAGGATGCCCTTGGACATAGTTTGGGCGCTTGCCGCGGCAGTGAACAAAACCACCATAGCTATCAAGACCGCAGCAAAGTGCGCTGCCGAGCCTTGCTCGGCTGGACGGACGAATGCGTCCGTCCCCACGTGGACATTTGCCAGCATCGAATTTTGATTACGGCGATTCACTTCTTTTTTGTACTTCCCTTTGCTTCTTGCGGCTGGGCTGCGGATTGATTCGCGGTGCCTTGGCGAACCGGCAAGCCGCGTTGTGCAATCAAGTCCATGGCTCGATCAATCGGAATGCGAACCACGCCGGCCTTCTGGTCAACATAATCGTAGGTCGCGAGAGTCTGTTCTTCCTGCAGGCGAATGCTGTCTAACTGGCCGCGCTCGTCCTCTTCCAGTTTCGGGCTGGGGAAAACGCTCTGCGGATAGTCCCTGGGCACGTGGCGGACATCGGCCGGCGCATTCGTAACCAGCGGACTGAGCGCCGGTTGATCCGCCTGCATGCGCTTGTCGAGGAACGAATACAGTCCGTCGACAATGAAGTAGGCGATGATACAAGCGACGCCGATCCCGATCAGGAAATAAATGACGGTAGAAACGCCAATATCCTGGCGCTCGTAGTCGCCGTGCCCATTTGCGTGATGTGGCGTCTGGTTACTCATGCGCCCCCATGATGATGCTCTGCGACAAATACCTCGTCGGCTTGCGGATCATAGACCGGCAACAGCGGCAGCGCACCCAGATTGCGGAAGAAGTAAGCCAGCCAGATGCCGCCGATCGCGATGGAAACAACGAAGTCGGCGATCGTGACGTGGAAGGCCTTGGAAAAATTTGGCTCGATGATCCAGAACAGATCGACCCAGCGCATGAACATAAGCCAAATCGCAAGCCAAACCAGCTTGCGGATGTCGCGCTTGAACGGCCGCGAGAGCAAAATTGCGAATGGGACGGCGAAATGCAGCAGTGGAAGAGCCAGCGCCACCCAGCCCCAGCCGTTGTTGATGCGAAGAATGTAGAACGTGATTTCTGACGGCAGGTTTCCGGCCCAGATGATCAGCCACTGCGAGAAGCTGAAGTACGCCCACACCATGGTGAAGGCCATCATCCACTTGCCGTGATCGTGAACGAAGTCGGGACGAAGCATCTCCGACATCGGCTTGTATCGATACAGGATGCGTTCCACCACAACCGCAAAGCACATGGCAGATAGAACTTCGCCGATCAGGATGATGAGGCCAAAGATCGTGGAGATCCAACTCGGATCGAGCGACATGACCCAATCAATGGCGGCGAAGGAAATCGTGAATCCGTAGAGGATGAGACCGGGTCCGGCGACCGCTTTGAACTTCTGCGTGTTGTCGGGAGCGCCGGCGCGGTCGGTCTGCTTCGACCACATCGAGAGCAGGAACGAGAGGAGGTTCCAGATCAATATGTAAATGAAGCCGCGAATCGCGAATCCTGTGGGATTCAGATAGCTACGAATGAATGCGTGCTCTTCCAGATGCTTATGGATGTGCGGCGCTGTGACCTGATCGAGCGGCATCGCCCACGGATACAGCTTCGAGAGCCCGAACAGGAGCGGAATAAACAGGATCAGGAAGAGTGGCAGGGTACGCATGGCCGCGCCGAGGATGCGCCGAATCACCATGCCCCATCCGCCGCCTGTAAGGTGACGGATCATCAGGATCGCCATGGAGCCGAGCGCGACCCCGAGCCAATCCATGTAACCCAAAAGGTATCCGCGAAAGAACTCGGAGGGGCTGCGCAACGCAAGCAGGATCGCGATCACGGCGAACACGATGCCGATGATCAGCGACCGCTGGCCGATGGTTTTAACCACCGGAGGCGCGTTCAGATCGAGTTGTCTTGCGGCGGTCGCGCTCACTTGGATTCTTCCTTTTGCATTTCGGGCTTCTGCTCTCCCGATTTCGTTTCGGGCCTCAGGACGGGCAAGGTCGCCCCGTTTCCTGGCTGTTCGAACTTCGGCGCTTCCGACGGAAACTTCTGTCCCGCGGGCACGTCGGCCATGGTTGCGTTCTGGCTCAACTGCAGGGCGCGGATGTACGCAATGATGTTCCAGCGATCCTGCGGCGAAATCTGCGACGCGTAGTCGGGCATGATGCCGAAGCCGTTGGTCATCACATCGAAGAAATATCCCAGCGGCGCTTTTTGCAGGCGCGGAATGTGATACGACGGCGGCTTGCGCGAGAATCCGCGGGACGGGATGAAACCGTTACCATCGCCGATCCGCGAGTGACAAGGCGCGCAGTAGATATTGAACCGCTCGCGTCCACGCTCAAGAACTTCTTTGGTGACGGGGAAGGGCATGACGTCGCCGGGATTGTTGCCAATCTTACCGGTATAGAAATAGGAGTCCGCCTGAAGCTGTCCGCGGGCAACAGTGCCTTCGACGAGCGGGCGGGCGGAGCGCTGGTCGGCGTAGAAGTCGCTGCGCGACAGCGGATTTTCGCGCGGCTGGACGTGCATGTCGAGGCGGCACGCCGAGACAAAAGCGATCAACAGCAACAGTAAAACGACAGAACCATGGCGCGGGAGATCCTTCGCTCCGCCCGAAAAGCAGTTCCGCTCAGGATGACGTCCACCAATGACTTTCAGGAAGTGCGGCATTTAGCTTGGCACCTCCGAGATGGAACGCGGTTGCAACGATTCCAGGAACCGGCGTGTGTCGGCAGCTTCGTACTTTTTGTCAGACGAGAACACGATCAGAAAGAAACGATCTTTGGACGCGGCCGAAAATCGCGGCACGTTAAACACTGGGTGATATGGCATGGGCAGGCCATTCAGGGCGAGCATCCCGAACACCGCTGAAAGCCCCGCGAACAGAATCGTCATTTCAAACGTGATTATGATGAACGCCGGCCACGAGTGATACGGTTTGCCGCCGATATTCAGCGGGTAGTCGATGGCCGACATCCAGTACTGCATCAGGTAGCCGGTGCATCCGCCGATAATGCCGCCAATCAACACCACAAGCGGCACTTCATCGTGGTGGAAACCGATTTCTTCCGCCAACCCCTCGATCGGAAAGGGGCTGTACGCGTCAATCTTCTTGTAGCCCGACTGGTGCGTCTTGCGGGCGGCATCGACGAGCGCCTGGGCTGAATCGAATTCCGCCATCATGCCGTAAATGGGATCGCGTTTCGCCATTACTCTTTCACCTCCGCCTCAGGCAGGAGGGTGCGCATTTCGAAGATCGAGATGGCGGGCAGCACGCGCAGGAACAGGAACATCAGCATCAGGAACATGCCAATCGTTCCGAAATATGTCATGTAATCCCAACGCGTGGGGTAGTACATGCCCCACGAAGAGTTCAGGAAGTCGCGATGCAAACTCAGGACGACGATGACAAAGCGCTCCAGCCACATGCCCACGAGAATTACGCCGGATACAAAGAAGAGCGCGATGGGGCTAGTGCGCAACTTTCGAATCCACAGCACCTGCGGAACAAAAATGTTGCACGTCAATAGCGACCAATACCAGAAGGCATACGGGCCATGCAGGCGATTCCAGAGCGTGAAAGCGTCGTAACGATCGCCGCCGTACCATCCCATGAACGCTTCGATTCCGTAGCCGTAGGCCACGATCAATCCCGTGGCGAGCATGACTTTCGCCGAGTTCTGCAGGTGGCGCTCAGTAATGAAATCTTCCAGTCCGTAAATTTTGCGAATGGGGATCGCCAGCATCAGCACCATCGCAAAGCCGGAGTAGATGGCGCCCGCCACAAAGTAGGGCGGGAAGATGGTCGTATGCCATCCGGGGACGATGCCCACCGCGAAGTCGAAGCTGACCACGGTGTGCACGGAGAGCACCAGCGGCGTCGCCAAACCGGCCAGCAACAAGTACATGGTTTCGTAGCGATGCCAGTGACGCGCTGATCCTCGCCAACCCAGAGACAGCATGCCGTAAACGATTTTCAGCGCGCGGTTGTCGGTTCGATCGCGCAGCGTAGCAAGGTCAGGAATTAGTCCGGTGAACCAGAACAGCGCCGAGATGGTGGCGTAGGTCGAGACCGCGAAGACGTCCCACATCAGTGGACTGCGGAATTGCGGCCATACCCGCATGGTATTGGGATACGGAAACAGCCAGTACGCGAGCCACGGACGGCCAACGTGAATGGCCGGGAAAATTCCGGCGGCAGCGACCGCGAACAGCGTCATGGCTTCAGCGAACCGGTTGATCGAGTTCCGCCACGACTGGCGCAGCAATAAGAGGATGGCCGAAATAAGCGTGCCGGCGTGGCCGATACCGATCCACCAGACGAAGTTGACGATGGCGAAGCCCCACCCGATCGGGATGGTCACGCCCCAGATTCCGACGCCCTTCAGGACGAGGTAGCCGATGGCGAACAGCATCATCATCGTCGCCATGAACATCAGGCCGAAGCCAATGAACCAGCCATTGGAGGCCGGACGCGTCAGCACAATCGCGCTGATTTTTTCGGTCACCGTCCCGAAAGTGTGGCCCGGCTCGATAACGGGTGCGCGATCGAGTTCAGTCGCCGATTTGTATTGCTCAGCCATTGTCAGTTTCTAGCTACTAGCTTTCCAATTCCGGATTCGGGTTGCGAACTTCCGCCAGATACGTGGTGCGCGGACGGGTGTTCAGTTCGCCGAGCAGGCTGTAATTGCGAACCTGCGCTTTCAACTTGGAAACTTTGCTGTTCGGATCGTTGAGATTGCCGAAGGTAATAGCGTCCGCCGGGCATGACTGCTGGCAGGCCGTCTGCAATTCATCGCCCACGCGGATGTCCTTACCTTCGCGAACTGACGCGGTCTCAGCATCGATGCGGTGTTCGTTGATGCGCTGCACGCAGTACGTGCACTTTTCCATCACGCCGCGGCTGCGCACGCTGACATCGGGATTGCGCATCATCTTGTACTGCGGCGTATCCCAATCCTGGAAGAGCAGGAAATTGAAGCGGCGAACTTTATAAGGGCAGTTGTTCGAGCAGTAGCGCGTGCCCACGCACCGGTTGTAGACCATGTCGTTCAGGCCTTCGGTGGTGTGGTTGGTGGCGCCGACTGGGCAAACCACTTCGCAGGGCGCGTTTTCGCACTGCATGCAAGGCACGGGCTGGAAAAATGCCTTCGGATTGTCGCGGTCACCCTGGTAGTAGGTGTCGACGCGAATCCAGTGCATGTGGCGGCCGAGCAGCGTCTGCTCTTTCTCGACGACCGGGATATTGTTCTCGGCCACGCAGGCCATCATGCAGTTGTTGCAGCCCACACACTTGTTCAGGTCGATGGCCATGCCCCACGCATACACTTCCTTGTCGTAGGGATAGGGCTCGTAGAGCGTGAGGTCCTTCGGAACTTCGGCTTCTTCTTCGTGTGCGAAGTTGGGATTCTTTTTGTATTCCTCAAGGCTCGTCTCGCGGACCAGCGGGCGATGTCCGCCATCGGGCGTGTCCATCGACTGCATGCCTTGCGTGGAAGCGAGTTCGTAGGTTTCGCCGGTCTTGCGGATCTGCACGCCGCTGGCGATCCAGGGATTCGCGCTGGTGCGAAGTTCGTAGGCGTTGAATCCCTGCGCCGCGCCAGTGCCGACGCGGCCAGCACGCTTGCGCCCGTAGCCGAGCGTAACGGTAACTGAGTTGTCGGGATGGCCGGCCTGAATCCAGACTGCACCTTTGACTTTTTTGCCGTTCAGTTCGAGCTCGACGACATCTTTGGCCGCGAGACCGAGGCGGCTCGCCATCTTCGGCCCGACGAGGACGGCGTTGTCCCAAGTGAGCTTCGACATCGGCTTGGGCAGTTCTTGCAGCCAGCCGTTGTTGGAGAATTGTCCGTCGTAGATCGTCGAGTCGCGGCGGATATTGAGCTCGATGGCGTTGGCGTCGGCAGCAGCACGAGTTTCGAAATTGCCCGCCTTGGCTTGCAGCGATTTCGGAGCGAATGCAGTGCCCTCGATCCAGCCATCATGCAGCGACTTGCGCCAGAATTGATCGAAGTCTGCACCGGCATGCTGCTTCTGCCAGTACGCACGCGTCAGGTCGTAGCCGCTCACATCGGCCTGCCCCGCGAGCAACGAGACGAATTCAATCGGGCTCTTGCCGTTATAAAGAGGGGCAATTAACGGCTGAATGATGCTGACCGTTCCGTCGTAGGCACGGGCATCACCCCAGGCTTCGAGCTCATGCGTGCCATTTACGTGCCAGTGACAGAGTTCTGCGGTTTCGTCCTGATAGAGACCGTAGTGCACGCGTAGCGGAACTTTGTTCAGCGCGTCGGTAAAGCTGAAATCTGAGGGCGCGTCGTAGACGGGATTGCCGCCCATGACGATGAGCAGGTCAACCTTGCCGGCATTCATGTCGGCAACGAGTTCTTTCAGCGACTCGACCTGATTGACTGAGTTAGCGTCGACTGGGTCGGAGTAGAAAACGGTCTTACCGACGTTTCCTTGATTTAAGAAGTGCGCAACTGCATGGACAACTGGTGGTTGGTGGTCACCGGCGATTACAAGGCTATTGCCACGATGAGACGCAAGCTCCTGACGGACCTGGGCAATAAAGCCCTCTTCATTCTGAGGTGCCTTGGTCAGAGGCAACGCTCGAGCCATCTCCTCAACCATCGAGGCCTTAACGCCAATCCGATGATCCGCCTTCGCGCCCGTCGAACTCGGAGTGCTCTCGATGACGTACAGGCGATTCATCTCGCCCTTGTCGGGATCGCGGCGGCTGGCGAAGTCGCGAATGTACTTCGTATTGCCCGGGTATCCGGCGTAAAGGAAATCGGCATCGAGCGAGACGATGACGTCGGCCTTCGAGAAGTCGTAACGCGTCTCAACCGGCTGTCCGAAGGCCATCTTCGCGCCTTCGAGAACGTTGTCGCGATTCACCGGCTCGTACACGTGCCACTTCGCCCCGGGATACGCCTTCAAGAAATTTTTCAGCTGATCGGCCAGCGTGGGCGAAGAGGTCGTCGTCGTGAGAATGCGAATCCCCGCGCCCTGCTTCGCTTTCTGCGCGCTAAGCGCACCGCGAATCGCCGACGAGAACGCCTTCCAAGAGCGCTGGTCGCCCATCGATACGACGTTCTGCGAACGGTCAGGGTCGTACAGGCCAAGCAATGCAGCCTGCGTGAAGACATCCGTGCCGCCCATCGATGCCGGATGCTGATCGTTGCCTTCGATTTTTGTGGGACGACCGAGATGGCTTTCAACCAGAACCGGACTGGCGTATCCGCCGAGAGTCACCGCGGTGGCGTAATACTGCGGGCGGCCGGGAACTACATTCTCCGGCTGACGAACATAAGGAACAATCGGCTCCAGCGGCAGGCGCACACAGCCGGTCATGCCAGCGAGGCCGAGCGACGCTCCCATGACCTTGAGGAATCCGCGGCGAGAAACGGTATCGAGCCACTCCGACGCGCCCTTGGGAAATTCGCGATGCAGGGCTTCCTGAAATTCAGGACTGCCGGCGAGCTCTTCCAGCGAGCGCCAGTATTCGGGGCCCGTTTTCTCCGCGGCGTCGTGCGCAGTGGCGAAGTCGATCCGCTCCCGAACGGATTTCAGCTCAATCTTTTTGCCCGGGCAGACGTCTTCCTGCTTCTTGATTTGCACCAGCCCGCCGTTATTTTTCTCGTCGTTTGTCATTGCCTGAATCTTATTGCCCAACCTCAGCGGCTGAAGCCACTTCTCATTTCGATCCGCTACGGCGCGGCTTGAAGCCGCGCCCCTTCAAAACATCTCGAGCCAACCTATCGATGGCATGTGCTGCAAGTTGTAATGTCTTTCACGCTGCGCACGTTGTACTTCAGGATCAGCGCCGCGCCCAACGCGGCCTGGTCGGTATAACTCTTCCCGTCAAACTCGACCGGATGCCCGCTGCTGGGCGGCTGGTAGCGCATGTTGAATACCTGGTCGCGCGGGCGGAGATTGTCCTGCGGCGCGCGGTGGCAGCCCAGGCACCACTCCATCTGCAGCGAATTCTGCTGGTACATCAGCGGCATCAAGTCAACCGGGCCGTGGCAGGTGTTGCATCCGACTCCCTTGGTGACGTGGATGCTGTGATTGAAATAGACGAAATCAGGAAGCTGGTTCACCCGCGTCCACTGCAGCGATTGTCCGGAGCGGTAGCTGGCACGGACGGGCTCAAGCAGCTGCGCATTGGTCCAGATCTGCGAGTGGCAATTCATGCAGGTCTTCGTCGGAGGAATCCCGGCGAAGCTCGAAGTCTCGACCGAGGTATGGCAATAACGGCAGTCGATGCCCAGCCCCGTGACGTGGTGCTGATGGCTGAAAGGCACCGGCTGCGGCTTGCGCACGCCAGCCCAAGTCACGTAAGGAGATCCCTGGACGGCGTAAGCGACCCAGCCCAAAGCGGCTACGACGAATACCGCGCCAAAAATAGTGGCGCGCGACAAAGTATTCGTACTGCGATGAAAGATCTGCGACATTCCCTTGTGATCTGGCTAAAGGAGACCCTGCGGATCGTCCGCTATGTATGGCGTTGTTTAGATACGGCGAAAAAGAAAACCACCCACGAGGTTTTCCAGTTGTCTGTGAAACTGGGAATTATAAATATTTCGTGGACGTTTGTCGCGCATTTTTAAAATTCGGCGAAGAAAAAATTCGCGAAAACAGAAAAATCGTTTTCGGGGTGTTGGTTTTTTCAACGTGAATCAAAAAATAACGTTCACGCAGTCAATTGCGTTTAGCGGAGATTCATTACTAGCAATTTCGGCTCCGTCATTTCTTCGATCGCGTAGCGGAGGCCTTCGCGGCCGAGGCCCGAGTCTTTCACACCGCCGTACGGCATGTGATCGACGCGGAATGACGGGATGTCGCCGGCGATCACTCCGCCGACCTCGAGTTCGTCGTACGCCTGGAACAGCAGTTTGGCGTCGCGCGTGAAAATGCCCGCCTGCATGCCATAGGCGGAATTGTTGACCTGCCGCAGAGCCTGATCGAAATCCTTGTAAGGCTCGACCGTCACCACCGGACCAAAAATTTCCTGGCTGTTCACTTTCATGTCAGGCTTGGTGCTGGTGAGAACGGTCGGTTCGACGATCAGCTTATCGCGTCCGCCGCCACAGAGCAGACGAGCGCCAGAGCGAACAGCTTCCTCGATCCATGAAATGGTGCGGACCGCATCGCTTTCGCGGATGAGCGGACCGACGTCGGTGGAATCGTCAAGAGGGTCGCCGACCTTCAGTTTCTTGACGCCTTCGACCAGCAGATCGACGAAGCGGCCATATACGGAATGCTCGACAAACACGCGCTGCACCGAAATGCAGGTCTGCCCCGCGTAGGCGAAGCCTCCAGTGACGCAGCGGTCGGCGGCGTAGGCAACGTCGGCGTCGTTGTGAACGATGACCGCGGCGTTCCCTCCGAGTTCGAGAACAACTTTCTTTTTACCTGCGCGGCGCTTGATGTCCCACCCCACCGGCACGCTGCCGGTAAAGCTGATGAGCTTGATGCGATCGTCGGTGACGAGAATGCCTGCGTCGTCGTTCGAAAGCGGCAGGACATTCAGTCCGCCGTCGGGCCACCCCGCCTGCTGCACACACTCCGCTAGAAGCAGCGAGCAGAGCGGAGTTTGGGGAGCGGGCTTCAACACCATTGAGCAGCCGGCGGCGATGGCGGGCGCGACTTTGTGCGCAACCAGGTTGATCGGGAAGTTAAACGGCGTGATTCCAGCGATCGGTCCCAGTGGATAGCGACGAACAATCCCCCAACGCCCGGCGGTGAATTCCTGCCAGTCGAGTGGAAGATACTCTCCATAAATACGCGTGCTCTCTTCTGCGGCGACATTGAATGTAAAGATGGCGCGCTCGACTTCCGTACGCGCGCCCTTGATCGGCTTGCCGGCTTCTTGGGCTAGGGTGCGGGCGAATTCTTCCTTGCGTTCGGCCATCTGCGCCGAGATGCGGCGGAGCACACGCTGGCGTTCGAAGGCAGGCAGGCGGCGAGTGGTACCGAAGGCCTTTACAGCAGCCGCGATGGCCGCTTCGGCGTGCTCCCGGCGTCCTTGCACCACGCGCGCGATGACACTGTTGTCATAGGGGGCGC
>Ga0335070_10003583_pt1 | contig 18145 bp, 17 predicted proteins | sample Lox_Sample_13_FD_206722 | JGI IMG/M metagenome (GOLD analysis project Ga0335070, IMG submission 206722) | Soil microbial communities from Loxahatchee National Wildlife Refuge, Florida, United States - Lox_Sample_1.3 | ecosystem: Environmental > Terrestrial > Soil > Wetlands | place: USA...
GCGCCGACCTCGTCCTGGAAGAGGACCTCGGCGCCGACCACGACCGCGTACCAGTCGATCAGCTCCTGCAGGCGCGTGGTCTTGAGATTGAAATGATGGAACTTCGGATGAATCACAGCGTCGGACATCGGATCTCCTCTCCTCAGGCGGAAACGGGGATGGGCAGCGGGCGGGCAAGCACGGTGCTCAGCGCGGCGGCGAGCTGATCGGCGGCGTCGTCGACGCCCCCGAGGCTACGCCACGCGATGAACCGGTCGGGGCGCACGAGCACCGCGCCCTGCGGGCCGATCTCGCGGCGGCGCAGCCAGGTGCAGCGCGGGTCGAAGAGGTCGCCATCGACATGGCCGATGCACAGCGCATCGAGCGGCAGCCCCGAGCTCTCGGCGATCTGGCGGGCGGCGTCGACCCAGGCGCCCCCCTCTTCGCCGGCGATGAGGAGGAAGCGGCCCGGCCGGACGAGGTCCTTGATCGGCCGACGGTTCCCGTCCTCGTCGTCGATCCAGGCGTGCGGCAGCGGCGAGCCCGGCCGCGTGGACGGTTGGTAGACGCGGATCTCGTCCGGGTTCGCCGGCGCCGGGGTCCCGTCCGCGACGACGGCCGCGGACTCGTACGCGTAGCCGTACTCGACGTTGTGCTCGTTGAACTCCATGGACTGCGAGCGGATGGCGCGCAGCACGTTCGAGCGGTGCTCGGCGTCCTCGGGCCGCCCGCTCCAGATGCGGCGCAGGTTCCGCAGATTCTCCTCCTCGGTCTGCTCGTGCGAAACCCCCAGCGACGTGTTGATCACCGCGAAGTGGTTGACGGCGTTCTCGAGCGAGCGCTGGGCGTTGCGCTCCAGGCTCGAGCGCCGCTCGGGCTCGTAGGTGTCGAGCAGCGCGGTGCTCGCCGTCCCGTCGAGCACCGCCGCGAGCTTCCACGTGAGGTTGTGCACGTCCTGGATGCCGCTCGTGAGACCCAGGCCGCCGGTCGGCGGGTGACGGTGCGCCGCGTCGCCCACGAGGTAGACGCGGCCCTCGGAGAAGCGGTCGGCCATGACGGCCTCCACCGACCAGCGCGTGATCTTGTGGATCTCGAGCGCCAGATCCTGGATGCCGAGCGCCGCGCGCGCGTCGGCCTCGACCTGCTCGTCGGACTGCGCGCGCGGGTCGTCGACCGGGTAGTTCAGGTGGATGACCCACTCCTCCGACTGGCGGCCCCAGCGCTCGGGCCCCATGGGCACCATGACGACGCCCACGCCGGTCTGGGGGGAGACGAGCCAGCGGATGAGGACGTCGTCGTCCTTCGCGAGCCCGGAGAAGTCCGCCGAGACGTGGAGCGTTGCGGTCTCCGTGACGACGCCGAGCCCGACGTGCGAGATGCCGACGAGCCCGGGGACCGTGCGCCCGCCGTCAGCGCCGATGAGGTACCGGCAACGGACCGTGTAGTCGGTCCCTGCGTCGAGGTCGCGCACGGTGGCGGTGACCCCCTCGTCGTCCTGCTCGAGCGCGGTCAGCTCGTGGCTGAAGCGGATCCGGCCCGGGGAGAGCGCGTCGGCATGGTCCTTCATCACCGGCTCGAGCCGGATCTGCGGGAGGTTCAGCTGGCGCCAGGCGCTCGCCGCGCGCCAGTTCTCGTCATCGGTGCCGGCACCCCAGCACTCGAGCTTGGCGATGCGCCGCCCGTGGTCCGCGCTGGGCCCGGTGAGCCCCGCGTAGAAGGCGGTCGCGGCCATGTTCTCCGCGGGGGTGCTGCGCCGGGCGATCTCCTGGGCGCACCCGGCGTCCTCGAGGATCTCCATCGTGCGCTGGTTCAGGACGTGCGCCTTGGGCAGGATCGACGTCGTGGGCAGGGCGCTGACGAGCAGGTGCTCGACGCCGAGGTGGTGGAGCAGCATCGAGGCCGTGAGGCCCGCGCCGCCGCCCCCGACGATCAGGACGTCTACCTCCTCCGTCGCGGTGTGCTGGGTGTTGGCTGAGCTGGTCATGGCGCGGCACCGTAGCACAGGAATGAACAAATGTTCAAGTCTGTTCGCAGGTTCAGTATGATCATGCGCCATGCAGCCCGATCTGGCGAGCAACCAGCTTGAGGCGCCGCAGGGACGCGTCGAGCGGCGCAAGGCGAGGACCCGCGCAACGCTGCTCGCGGCGGCGCGGCACCTGTTCGCCACGCAGGGCTTCGAGCAGACGACGATTCGCGACATCGCCGCGCAGGCCGACATCGCCCTCGGCGGCTTCTACAACTACTTCCGCACCAAGGACGACGTGCTCTCCGCGCTGCTCGGGCAGGCGCTCGTCCAGCAGTTGCGGCTCCTGACCTTCAGGCAGGAACAGGTCGACGACGTGGCCGAGCGCGTGAGCATCGCGCACCGGCACCTGCTCGCGGCCGCGCGCCAGGACCCCGACTGGGGCTGGCTGCTGGTGCGCATGGACGTCGACCATCACGTCATCGACTCAGTGCTTGGCGAGCGGGCGGGCGAGGACCTGCATGAGGGACTGCACGCCGGACGCTTCGACGTCGCCAATCCCGAGCTGGCGCTGCGCGCGAGCGGCGGCGCGCTGCTCGCCGTCGTCCAGGACGTGCTGCGCGGGGTGTTCTCCCCGGACGACGACTGCGCGCACGCCGAGGGTGTTCTGCGCGCGTTCGGGGTGCCCGCGAAGGAGGCCGCGAAGATCGCGCGCCGCCCGCTGCCAGCGCTCCCGGAGGAGGACCGGTGACCGGGCGAATCGATGTTCACGCCCACTACCTCGCCCCGGCCTACGTCGAGGCCCTGCGCGCCCACGAGCGCTGGCTCATCGGCGGTATCCCGGTGCCCGAGTGGACCCCCGAGCTGGCGCTCGCGTTCATGGACCGCTTCGGGATCGCGCGCCAGGTCCTGTCGGTGTCCGACCCCGGCGTGGAGTTCGTCGCCGCCGGCGAGCGCGCTGCGCTCGCGCGGGCCTGCAACGACTTCGCTGCGCAGGTCGTGCGCGAGCGTCCCGATCGGTTCGCGGCGCTCGCGGTGCTGCCGGGGGACCCGGCCGAGGCTCTGGCCGAGGCGGCGCGTGCGCTCGACGAGCTGCGGCTGCACGGGGTCGGGTTGCTGTCGAGCCACGACGGGCGCTACCCGGGTGACCCGGAGCTCGAGCCGCTTCTTGCCGAGCTGGACCGCCGCGGTGCCTGGGTCTTCGTGCACCCGACCGCCGTGCCGGACCACAGCAAGCCCGCGAGCGCCGTCCCCGACTTCATCGCCGAGTACCCCTTCGACACGACGCGGGCGATCATCTCGCTGCTCATCAACGGCAGCTTCGAGCGCTTCCGCGCGATCCGCTGGCACTTCGCCCACGGCGGCGGCACCGTGCCGATGCTGCGCGCCCGCCTGAACGCGCTGGTCGCGGCCGCGCGCGAGCTCGGCCCGGCGTTCGGCGCGCCGGCGGGCGCCCAGCTGCTCACTGCCGGCTCGGCACGTGAGGCGCTGCGCCGCTCGCTCTACGACACGGCCCTCGTCGCCGACGAGCCGGCGCTGCTGGCGGTCCGCGCGATGGCCGGAGCGGACCGCCTGCTCTTCGGCAGCGACTGGCCGTTCGCCGCGCGGCTCTACGCAGCCGCCGATGCGGGCGACCCGCAGCCGGCACTCCGGCAGGTGCTCGACCGCGGCGAGCTGGCCGCGGTCGAGCACGGCAACGCCAGCCGGGAGCTCGGCGGCTGATATGCCCCGTCCGCCGGGGCCGCGCGTCCCACCCGCGCCCAGCCCCGCGCAGCTTGACCGGCTCGCGACGATCATCGCCCCGCTCAGCCGCGTGCTGCAGCCCAAGCTCTACGGCGTCGACCGGCTCGAAGGCCCGATGCTGCTGGTCGGCAACCACACGCTCTACGGGCTGATCGACGTGCCGTTCCTGATCGCCGAGCTGTGGACGCGCCGGCGGCTGGTCGTCCGCGGACTGGGCGAGCACGGCCACTATGCCATCCCGGTCTGGCGCGATCTGCTCGAGTCGGGCGGCATGGTGCGCGGCACGCGCGAGAACGTCCGGGTCCTGATGCGCGAGCGGCAGAACATCCTCGTCTACCCCGGCGGCGCGGGGGAGGTGCTCAAGCAGCGCGGCGAGCGCTACACGCTCAAGTGGAAGGAGCGCATCGGCTTCGCCGCTCTCGCGCTCGAGTTCGGCTACCCGGTGGTCCCGCTCGCGGCCGTCGGCGTCGAGAACATGTTCGACGTCGTCGCCGACGATCGTACGCCGGTGCTTGCGCAGGCATCGCGGCTCATGAGACGCCTCGTCGGGATGCCGCTGCCGCCGATCGGCGTCGGACTCGGCCCGCTGATCCCGCGCCCCGAGCGCCTCTACTTCTGGTTCGGGGATCCGATCGATCCGCGGTCCATGAGCGGCTCTGGCGAGGACGCCGCGCGTGCGCTACGCGACGAGACGCGCACCGCCCTCGAGAGCGGCATCAGGCTGCTGCAGGCCGAGCGGCAGGCCGATCCGCATCGCGGCCTTCCGAGGCGGCTGCGCCGCGAGGCGCTGCACGCCGACGCCGCGCCCAGGGACCCGCACGCGCTGTTCGTGCGGACGGCCCTGAACGCCTGGAACCTTGCGGGTGCAGCAGGCGCCGCGCCGTGGCTCGCACGCCGCGTCGTCCTCGAGGACCCGCCCGGCTGGCCCGGCGCCTCGACGTGGCTCGGGCGCGATGCCGTCGTCGAGCGCCTTGACGAGGTCACAACCGGGCTTGGCGGCCACTGGGCCGAGGTCGTCGGCGCGAGGAGCGCGGGGGACGAGGTCCTCGTCGAGCTGCGCCTGCGCTCGTCCGGAACCGCGAAGAGCATCCCCGTCGCCACGTTCTTCCTGCTCGCCCGCGTCCACGCGGGCCAGATCACGCGCATGCGCGTCTTCCTCGACGAGGCGTCGGTCGTCGAGCGGCGGGACTCAGGTTCGTGACGCACCGCGCTCGCCTAGCACGCGGTCGCTGAGCACCGAGCCCGGGCGCTCGGCGACGACGTCCGAGCCCGGGCGGGCGTGCTCGTCGCGGCGCTTGACGAGGAGCCACCGCGCCCGCTCGCCCTCCCCGGTGCGCTGCAGGGCGAAGCCGCCGCGCAGCTTGCGCCCGTGAAGGACGAAGACGGCGTGCCCCCGCTCGAGCGCCTGCGGCCAGGGCACCCGCCCACCCTGCTCGTAGCTGCCGCGATCCCAGACGATCGCGTCGTCGCTCTCGAGCTCGGCGCCGGGTGCCGCGCGCTCGCCGGTCTCGAGCGCGAGGCGCTTGACCGCCGGATCCATCGAGGGGCCCTTGGGGATCGCCCATGAGCGCATCGTGCCGCCGACCTGCAGGAGCAGGTCGAAGTGGTCAGAGCTTGCGCGATGCTCGCGCACCACGAAGCGCCCCGCGCTCACGCCGCGCACGGCGAACTGCTCGTGGCCCTCGAAACCCACGTGCTCCAGCTCGACGGCGTCGACCCGCGCGGCCCGCGAGCCGCGCTCGAGGAAGGCGGCCAGCTCCGCAACCGCCTCGCGTGGCCCCTCGGCATGGACCCGCACCGACCCGTCGTCCTCGTTGCGGACCCAGCCGGTGACGCCGAGGGCGAGCGCCCGGCGGATCGTCGCCTCGCGGAAGCCGACGCCCTGCACCGCTCCGTGCACGACCGCGCGGATCGCGTCGCGTGCGGGCGTGCCGGCCATGCCGGGAGGCTACGTCGAGCGCGCGAGGAACGCACACGTTCCACCAACGCAGGCGACGCGCGGCCGCCGAGCTGCATGTGCTTGACAATCCGACCATGACAAAGTATAACACGAGTCGTGTTCTATTCTGCGTCGAATGAGAGGACGAGCGTGATGGCGACGAGCGTGGCCGAAATCGAGTCCCGCAACGGTCTTGAAGCCGCCGCCGGCGGCGAGGACGTCCACGTGCGCGTGGCAATCGTCGGGAGCGGGTTCACCGGCCTGGCGATGGTGCACGCCCTGCGCAAGGCCGGGACGGAGGACTTCCTCGTCCTCGAGCGCTCGGCGGGCGTCGGCGGCGTCTGGCGCTCCAACACCTACCCGGGGATCGCCTGCGACGTGCCCTCGCACCTGTACTCGCTGTCCTTCGCGCCCAACCCCGACTGGGAGCGCACGTTCTCGAGCGGCGGGCAGATCTGGGACTACGAGGAGCAGGTCGCGCGCGACCTGCGCATGGCCGAGCGCACGTGGTTCGGCGAGGCCCTGGTCGATGCGCGCTGGGACGCAGCGCGGGCGCATTGGCGGCTGCGCACGACCACGCGGCAGCTGACCGCGCAGTTCGTCGTCGACGGCAGCGGCGTGCTCGCCGAGCCCAAGCTTCCCGCCATCGAGGGCATCGAGCGCTTCAAGGGCGCGCTGTTTCACTCCGCGCGCTGGAACCACGACGAGGACCTCGCCGGCAAGCGCGTGGCTGTGATCGGCACCGGCGCCTCGGCGATCCAGATCGTGCCGGCGATCCAGCCGCAGGTCGCGCACATGACCGTCTTCCAGCGCACGCCCGGCTGGGTGATCCCGCGCAACGACCGCGATATCACCGACGCCGAGCGCCGCGCCCTGCGCCGCTTCCCGGTGCTGCAGAAGCTCATCCGCGGCTGGCAGTGGGCCTACCGCGACGCCGTGCTGCTGCAGGTCATGCACCGGCCCGCCTGGCGGCGGTTCTTCGAGGCCGTCTCGAAGGCCTACATGCGCGCGACGATCGACGACCCGGCGCTGCGCGCGAAGCTGACCCCCGACTTCGAAATCGGGTGCAAGCGGATCCTCATCACCAGCGCCTGGTACCCGGCGCTCAACCAGCCGAACGTCGACGTCGAGACGACGCCGATCGCCGAGGTCCGCGAGCACGCCGTCGTGACCGCCGACGGGGTCGAGCACCCCGTCGACGCGATCGTCTGCGCCACCGGGTTCCACGTGACCGATCCGCCGGCCGGCGAGATCTTCCACGGCCGCGACGGGCGTTCGCTCGCCGAGACGTGGGGCGCCTCGCCGCGCGCCTACCGGGGCGTGACGACCGCGAACTTCCCGAACCTGTTCCGCATCGGGAGCATCGGGACCGGCACCGGCCACTTCTCCCACATCGCGCAGATCGAGTCCGCCATCACCTACGTGATGGACGCGCTGCGCGTCGCCGACGCCCGCGGCCTGGCCGCGGTCGAGGTCAGCGAGGACGCCCAGGAGCAGTACGCGCGCCGGCTGCACGCGATGGTCAAGGACACCGTGTGGGCGATCGGCGGCTGCTCGAGCTGGTACCTGGACGCCAGTGGCGAGCCCTCCGCGGTGTGGCCCGGGTCGGGCTGGATGTACCGCAGGTGGACGCGGAGCTTCGACGTCGAGGCCTACGCCGTGACGCCGCGCGCGCTTGTCGCCGCGCCCGCGCCGGCGCCGATGGCCGGGAGTGTCCGATGAACGTCGCGATCACCGGAGGTGCCCGTGGGATCGGGCGCGCGACCGCCGAGGCCGCCGTGCGCGCGGGCCTGCGCGTCGCGCTGGGCGACCTGGAGCTCGAGCTGGCGCAGAGCGCCGCGCGCGAGATCGGCGGCGGCACGCTCGGCTTTGCCGTCGACGTGCGCGACCGCGAGTCGTTCGCCGCGTTCCTCGACGCGGCGGAGGAGGGGCTCGGGCCGCTCGACGCGCTCGTCAACAATGCCGGCGTGGCGTTCCTGAGCCCGTTCGTCGACGAGGACCCCGCGCGCACGCGCCAGACCGTCGAGGTCAACCTGCTCGGCGTGCTCACCGGCAGCCAGCTCGCGCTCGAGCGGTTCCTGCCGCGCGGGCGCGGGCACATCGTGAACCTCGCCTCGTCCGCGGGGCAGATCGCCCCGCCGAATGCCGCGACCTACGCCGCCACGAAGCATGCGGTCGTGGGGTTCACCCGCGCGCTGCGGGCCGAGACGCGCGGCACCGGCATCCGCACGACGCTCGTGATGCCCGGCGTCATCCGCACCGAGATGGTCGGCGGCTTCGCGAACGCGCGCGGCACGCGCGTGATCGAGCCCGCCGCCGTCGGCGCGGCGATCGTCGACGCGCTGCGCAGCGGCCGGCCGGAGGTGTTCGTGCCGCGCGAGCTCGGCCCGCCGGCGCGGCTGATCGCGGGGCTGCCGCCGCGCGCCTCCGACGGCCTCAAGCGGCTGCTCGGGGCCGACGACGTGATGACCAAGGCGGACATCTCCGCCCGCGCGGAGTACGAGCGGCGCGCGAGCTCGTGAGCACCTCCACGACCATCACGCGCCCGATCCGCTCCGCCCGCGCCACGCTGCGCGGGCTGGACAGCGCGTGGCTGCAGGCGCCGAGTGACGGCACCCCGACGCTGTACGTCCACGGCGTCCCCGACGAGGGCTCGATGTGGACGCCGTTCCTCGAGCGGACCGGCGGCATCGCGCCCGATCTGCCCGGATTCGGGGAGTCGGGCAAGCCGCGCGACTTCCCGTATGGGATCGAGGCGATCGCCGACCACCTCGAGGCGCTCCTCGACCACCTGCAGATCGACCGCGTGAAGCTCGTCGCGCACGACTGGGGCGGCGCGGCGCTCGCCTTCGCGCAGCGCCGACCCGAGCGGATCGAGCGCCTGGTCCTCATCGACGCCGGGCCGCTGCTGCCGGACTACCACTGGCACCGGCTCGCCCGCATCTGGCGCACGCCGGTGGCAGGCGAGCTCTTCATGCTCCTGGCGACGAAGCCCGCCCTGCGCGTCCTCTCGCGCGAGGCAGCCGTGGCGCCGGGGCCGATGCCCGAAGAGTGGCTCGAGCGCGTCTGGTTTCACTTCGACCGCGGCACGCGCCGCGCGATCCTGCGCCTCTACCGCAGCGCCCCTGAGCAGGACCTCGCGCGCGCGGGCGCGCGGCTCTCCGAGCTCACGTGCCCGGCGCTGGTCGTCTGGGGCGAGCGCGACCCCTACGTCCCCGTCCGCTTCGCCGACGCCTATGGCGCGGTCCTCCCCGACGCGACCGTCGAGCGCGTGCCCGACGCCTCGCACTGGTGCTGGATCGACCGGCCCGACCTCGTCGAGCGCATCGCCGGCTGGCTCGGCGATGAGCCCATCACCCACCCCTGACAGCCACCACCGACCACGGAGACCACCAATGGCAAACCCGATCGCCCCGACGACCCAGCAGGCCGAGCTGCTGGCGACGCTGCCGCAGGACCAGCCGGTCATCATGATCAACCTCCTGAAGTTCAAGCCGGACGGCCTCGAGCACTACGAGACCTACGCGCGCGAGGTGCAGGTCCACCTCGACGACGTCGGTGCGCGGGCCCTGTACGCCGGCAGCGCCAAGGCGTTCGTCATCGGTGAGGGACCGCGCCCGTGGTGGGACGCGATCCTCGTCGTGCAGTACCCGACGCCGGCGGCGTTCGTCTCGATGGTCACCAGCGAGGCCTACGCGGACGTGCACGTCCACCGCGCGAACGCGCTCGAGCGCGCCGAGCTGATCGCCACGAACGAGTGGACCCTCTCGCTCTGAGCACCGGCACCTTCCTCGCACGCGACACCCACCACCGACCCCACACCCACGATGCGCCAACTCACCAGCCTCGACACCCAGTTCCTCGCGATGGAGAACAGCCGCATGCCCGGCCACGTCTCCGCGCTCGCGATCTACGACCCCTCCACGGCCCCCGGCGGGGAGCTCACACTCGGCACGATCCGGCAGACGATCGAGCAGCGCCTGCATCTGCTCCCGCCGTTCCGCTGGCGGCTCGTGCGCGTGCCGTTCGACCTGGACTACCCCTACTGGGCGCAGGACCCCGACTTCGACCTGGACTTCCACCTGCGCGAGCTCGCGCTTCCCGAGCCCGGCGACGAGACGATGCTCGCCGAGCAGGCCGCGCGCATCATCGCGCGCCCGCTCGACCAGGCGCGCCCGCTCTGGGAGCTCTACCTCATCCACGGCCTGCCAGACGGCCGCAAGGCGGTCCTCACGAAGTTCCACCACGCGGCGATCGACGGCGCCTCCGGCGCGGAGATCTTCGGCATCCTGCTGGACACGACGCCCGAAGGGCGCGTGGTCGAGACCCCGACGAGCGGCGCGCCGGCCCCGCTCCCCGGGCAGCTGGGGATGCTCGGACGCGGCCTCACCGGGCTTCCGCGCCAGCCGCTGCGCGCGCTGCGCTCGATCCCACGTGCGCTGCCCCACCTGGACACGATCCCGACGGTCCGCACGATCCCGGGTGTGGGCACGCTCGCCGGGATGAGCCGGCGCGTCGTGCGCGCGCTGCCGCGCACGACCGACGGCGGGATCCTTGAGGGCCGGCGGCTGCACGCCCCGCGCACCGCGATCAACGGGCGGCTCACGCCGCACCGCCGCGCCGCCTTCACGCGCCTCTCGCTCGACGAGGTCAAGGCGATCAAGAGCCATTTCGGCGTGACCGTGAACGACGTGGTCGTCACGATCTGCGCGGGCGCGCTGCGCAGCTGGCTGGCCGAGCGCGGCGAGCTGCCGGCCGAGCCGCTGCTCGCGCTTGTGCCCGTCTCGGTGCGCACGCGCGAGCAGCTGGGGACGTTCGGCAACCGCGTCTCGACGATGGTGGTCCCGATCCCCACCGACGAGGCCGACCCCGAGCGGCGCCTGCATCGCGCCCACGAGGCGCTGCGCAATGCCAAGGAGCGCCACCGCGCCGTGCCTGCGACGGTGCTGCAGGACGCCAACCACGCGATCCCGCCGGCGCTGTTCGCCCGCGCGGCGCGCGTGACCGCGCGCGTGGCGACCTCGCACCCGAGCCAGGCCGCGGTGAACGTGATCATCTCCAACGTCCCGGGCTCGCCGGCGCCCCTGTACATCGCCGGCGCGCGCCAGGAGGCGATGTTCCCGCTGTCCGGGATCATCGACGGCACGGCGCTGAACCTCACCGTCATGAGCTACTGCGGGGGCCTGGACTTCGGCGTCGTCGCCGACCGCGACGTCGCCGCCGACCTCTTCCCGCTCACCGAGGCGCTGGCGGGCGCGCAGGCCGAGCTGGTCGGACTGCTTCCGCGCCGGGTTCGGGGCGGGCGCGGGGCCGCGCAGCCCGCGGCGGTGTGCTGAGCCGGCGACGGGACGCGGCGCTGCGGGCGTCGGACGACGCGCCCCGTCTGTTGCCGAAACCGGTTCTGCGGCTCAGGCGCCCGGTGCGCGGTAGTCGACGGTCCGCTTCGCCGCCGCGTCGACCTGCTCGGGCGTGAACAGCACGGTGGTCTTCGTCGTCGCGCCGCCTGCCGCGTTGACGTTCAGCGCCGTCGCGATCGCCGCCTCGTCGTCGGGCAGGTCGGCCGTCACGTAGACGTCGTGGTCGCCGAACGCGAAGTAGAAGCTCTCGACGCTGCCGCCGAGCCCCTCGATCGCCTTCGTCACGGCGTCCCGCCGACTCGTCCCGCCCTTGCTGCGAACACCCTCGACGCCCTCCCTGGTGTACGAGGCCTGGATGAGGTACTTCGGCATGGCCGCCTCCTGAAGTCGGGGTCGGGTCAACGCTCCCACACGCGGGGACACTCCGCAAACGCGGACGGCGGAGGGATCTGTGCCCGGCGTCAGGAAGCGCAGGCCGTGCCGTCGGCGGCGTGGCCGGTCGCGTCGCACGGCATGACCGCCGGCGGCTGCCAGCCGGAGCCGTTCAGCACGCCGGGCAGCGCCTTGCCGAGACCGTAGAGCCGCCAGATGAGGCGGAACCCGGTGCCCGCGGCCGGCGCCGGCAGCCAGTTGCTCATCTGCTTGGGGCTCGTCGGCTGGTCGTGCTGGACGTAGATGTCGATCGAGCCGTCGGCGTTCTTGCGCAGATGGGACAGGTCGTTGAGCACCCAGCGGTTCAGCGGGTTAGGGACGAAGAACGACGAGCTGTCGTACAGCGTCAGCGACCAGAAGGCCTGCGTCGGGATCGGCAGCCGGCTCTTCGGGATATGCAGCACGTAGCGGGTCGAGCCGCTCAGGGGCGCCTTGTTGTGATCGGTCAGCGTGAGCGGGTAGGTCGCGATGTTCGCGCGCTGCCCGCCGACGCCGAGCTTGTCGCCGATCGCGCGCAGCGCGTAGTTCGTACCCCACGCACCGAGGTCACCGATGAGGTAGCCGTTGTGCTTGTCGAAGTTCGCGAAGTAGTACGCGAGCGCCGCGGCGGTGACCTTTCCGGGGCCCTGCGTGACCGCGTCGCGCAGCCCGCGCAGCGTGTCGGCGCTGAGCCCGGCGCTCAGCGGGTCAAGGCCCGCGCCGATGCCGACGGCCTTCAGCTGGCCGAGCAGCGGCTGGTCGGCGGCGGGCGGCGGGAACGTCGCCATCTCCTTGTCCAGCGCCTGGAAGAACGCGATCGGATCCTCGCCCGGCTGCGTGCCCGGGATCGTCGCCTGGGTCACCGTCGTGTCGGGGCGGGCGGGCGTCGGCGGCGTGTAGCGCGAGCCGTACTTCGACAGCGGCGTGATGCTGTATTGGCGCTGGATCCGGCCCACGGCGGGCAGGTCCGCCTTGCCGCGCACGTAGGTGCGGCCGATGATCCAGACGCGGTTGTAGCGCGAGACGACCTTCTTGACGCCGCGCGGCAGCTTGCCCTTGAAGCCGGGCCCGACCACGGCCCAGTCGCCGCCTCTGGTCACGCCGAAGTCGCCGGGGCCGAGCTTCGTCGGCACCGAGGTGATGTTGTAGAAGTTGTTCGTCCAGGGGTCGAGCAGCTCGAACTCCCAGAAGCGGTTCTTGATCGCGGGCGCGTGCAGGATCTGCGGCTCCTTGCTGAGGTCGAGCCAGGCGATCGAGTAGGGCGTGTCGTTGTTCGGCGCGTTGACGGTCTTCTCGCTCGCGTCGGCGAGCTTGAAGACGTTCGCGAACCGGTTGACGGGCCCGTGGCCGTTGGCGTCCGGGACGTTGACGCTCGTTGCCGTGGTGAAGATGCGCGCGGTGTCGAGCAGCGGGATGCCGTACTCGTAGGCCTTGGCCCCGAGCGCGAGGCCGGTGTCGTAGTCCGACGTGGCGTCCGCGGATGCGGCGCCCGCGGTTGCGCCGAGCAGCGCGCAGGCGAACGCCGCTCCGGCGGCGAGTCGGCGCAGGCGCCGGCGGGGGACGGTCATGCTTCCTCTCACTCTCCTTGGGCTACCGGCATCTCGCGCTCGACCCGATACTTGTACACCGCGTCCGAGCGCGAGGTTGCGGTTCGCCCCCTGACCGCCGCGCGCGAGCTCACGCCCACGCGAGCTGCACGACCAGCACCGCTGCGATGGCGGCGGCGCAGCAGAGGTGCTCGCGGAGCACCGCACGCGCGAGCGCGCTCTGGCGCTCGGGCGGGTCGCGCCGCGCGCCGAGGCGCACCGCGCTCGGGACCGTGTGCGCGGCGGCGAGGGCGATTGCGCCGAGCGTGAGCGCGAGCGAGGCCCAGCCGGCCCAGCTTCGCTTCTGGCCGCCGGCGATCTCCGCCACGATCGCTGCGGTCGTCGCGAGCATGACCGCGGCGACCAGGCGGTTCATCGGCCGCGCGTCGGTCGTCACCCGGCGGTAGTAGCCGGCGATCGACGTGAGGACCCGCTCGGGCAGCGGCGCGCCCGCATGGCCGCGGGCCTGGACGTCGAACATCAGGTCGAACCACAGGACCGCGAGCAGGAAGCCTGCGCCGGCCGTCACGAAGGGGGCCACGCGCGCGAGTATCGCAGCGGGGTGCGCCGCGGTCGGGCGTTCAGGTCGACGCCGGCGTGGCGAGCTCGGCGAGCCGCGCCGCGATCTTCGCCCGGCGCTCGCGCAGCTCGGCGTCGAGGTCATCGAGCTCGGCGCGCCGGCGATCCACGAGCCCGAGCTGGCGGTCGACGATCGCGTCGAGCTCGGCGAGAATGCGCCGCCGGCGGGCGGGGGAGGTGCGCGCGCTGCGGAACTCCTCGCGCAGCGTGCGCCGCGCCTCCTGGCCGGCGACGAGCTCGGCCAGCTCGTCGAGGCTCAGACCCAGCAGCTCCTTGAGCCGCAGCACCTCGCGCAGCTGCTCGACGTCGTCCTCGCTGTAGGTGCGATGCGCGCCGGCCTCCCGGCCGGCGACGCCGGGCATCAGCCCGATCTCCTCGTAGTAGCGGATCGTGCGTGGCGTGGTGCCGACCGCGTCCGCCACCTCACCGATACGCATCGGCGGTCACCATCTCGGGGCGGACGATGGCCTCCTGCGGGCGCCGCGGGCGCAGCAGCGAGACGGCCGCGCCGAGCAGCGAGGTCCCCGCCAGCACCCACATCGCCACGTGGAGGTTGTGGATGAACGGGTCGAGCGCCGCCGCCGACAGGCCGCTGCTCAGCCCGGAGAAGATCGACAGCAGCGTCGCGCGGGGCACGGCGGCCGTCACGATCGCGAGCAGGACGGCGATCGACAGGACCGAGCCCGTGTTCTGCAGCATCATGCGCGTGCCCGCCGCGATGCCCCGCCGGTGCACGGGCACGCCTCCCATCATCGCTGCGGTGTTGGGCGAGTTGAACATGCCGGCGCCCGCGCCGGCGACGAACAGCCAGAGCGCGGTGACGGCGTACGGCGTGGCGACCGTGAGCGTGGTCATGCCCGCGATCCCGGCCGCCGAGACGACGAGGCCCAGCGCCGCCAGGCCACGCGCGCCGTGGCGGTCCGCGTAGCGGCCCGCGAGCGGCGAGCTGATGAGCACGCCGAGCGCCATCGGGGCGAGCTTCAGGCCCGCGAGGATCGGGTCGTCGCCGATCGCGCCCTGGAAGTACAGGACGAAGAGGAAGGTGAGGGAGAAGCGCGAGAGGCCGCCGAGGAAGGCGGCCGCCGTCGCCGCCGAGAAGCCGCGGTCCTCGAACAGCGTCAGATCGAGCATCGGGAAGCGGGTGTGGCGCTCGATCGCGACGAACAGCGGCAGCAGCACGGCCGCGGTCGCGAGCGCGGCGATGGTCAGCGGGTCGGCCCAGCTGACGATCCCGCCGCGCGAGATGCCGAGCGTCAGCCCGGTCAGGCCGAGCACGAACGTCACGGTGCCCAGCCAGTCGAAATGGTCCTCCGCCTCGGGCGTGACGAGCTCGCGCAGCACGAGCGCCGCCCAGGCCGTGCCGAGCAGGCCGAGCGGCAGGTTGAACCAGAAGACCCAGTGCCAGGAGACCGACACGAGCGCGCCGCCGAGGACCGGCCCGATCACGAGGCCGACGGCCGCGACCATGACGTTCGTGCCCATCGCCAGGCCCAGCTGCTCGCGGGGGAAGGCGTCCGTGACGAGCGCCGAGGCGTTGGCGAAGATCAGCGCCGCGCCGGCGCCCTGCAGGATGCGCCACAGGATGAGGCTCGTGCCGCCGCTCGCGAACCCGGCGCCGAGCGAGGCGATCGAGAAGACGAGGAAGCCGAGCACGTAGGCGCGCTTGCGCCCGAAGACGTCGGACATCCGCCCGAACGTCAGGACCAGGACGGTCGAGGCGATCATGTAGGCGAGGATCACCCAGACGAGCGTCAGCAGCTGCACCCCGAGCGCGCGCTCGAGGTCGGGCAGCGCGATCACGAGCGTGCCGGAGTTCACGGTCGCCAGCAGCATCCCCAGGCTCGTGCACGACAGGGCCCACCACTTGTAGTGCTCGTGCTCGGCGCTCACTCCGAGCCTGCCGCGCGTCGTCAGGACGCTCGCCTCCTCGCCGTAATCTCTATCTCACGTTCACGTCAGATTACAGACGATAGCGCACTGGGCGAGCTCGCGGACGCGGGAGCCGAGCGACCTCAGCGGTAGGGGTCCGCGGCCGAGCGGTCCTCCGAGAGCGAGCGACTCAAGCGGGTGGCGAGCGCCTCGATCGCGTCCGCGACGTGGATGCGGTCGATGTGGTGATCCCCGCGCGCGACCCGGATCAGGTGCGCCTCGAGCAGCACCTCGGCGTGGGTGCTGCCGGCCGGGGGCTCGAAGCGGTAGGAGGCGAGCTCGATCAGCAGCCCGAGCGGATCCTCGAAGTAGATCGAGTCCATGAAGCCGCGGTCCTTGACGCCGCTGTGGCGGATGCCGCGCTCGTCCAGGCGCTGCACCGCCTGCGCGAACGTCGCCTGTGAGAGCGCGAACGCGAGGTGGTGCACGCAGCCGGGCTCGGTCGGCGTGCGGCTCGGGTCGCGCTGGCGCTCCTCGTTCGTGAAGACCGTGATCAGCCGCCCGTCACCGGGGTCGAAGTAGAGATGGCTCTCGGCGGCGTTGTCGAGATTCGGCTGCTCGAAGACGAACGGCATGCCGAGCACGCCCTCCCAGAAGTCGATCGACGTCCGCCGGTCGGCCCCGGTGAGGGTGATGTGGTGGACGCCCTGGCTCTGCAGCTTGCGCAGCTCGCTCATCGGCCCAGCTTCCCGGCCGGCCCGCTGGCGGTCAAGCCGCGCGGCCCGCGGCAGCGCGAGCGCAGGTGGCGCACGGGTAGCCTGGGCCGATGAGCACCGCCGCTCGCGAGCCCACGGCCGGGATGGGCTTTGATCTCTCCTCGCTCGAGTTCTGGCTCGAGCGCACGCCGGCCGAGCGCGACGCGGCATTCGCGACGCTGCGCCGCGAGCAGCCGATCTCGTGGTGGGGACCGGTCCAGAGCCTGACGCTGCCGGCGGAGATGCTGAGCGGCGGCTACTGGGCGCTCACGCGCTACGCCGACATTCGCCGCGTCTCGCGCGACGAGAAGACCTTCTGCTCCGGGCTGGGGGTGATGTTCTTCGACGCTCCGCCCGAGATGCTCGAGGCCACGACCTCGTTCATCGCGATGGACGCGCCACGCCACACGAAGCTGCGGGGGCTCGTCTCGGCGGCGTTCACGCCGCGCCAGATCGCGCGCCTGGAGGAGCGGATCGCGTTCCACGCCCACGACGTCGTCACGCGGCTGCTCGAGCACGACGCGGGCGACTTCGTCCAGCTGTGCGCCAAGCAGGTCCCGATGCGGATGATCGCCGAGATGATCGGCGTCCAGGGCGACGACAGCGAGCGCCTCCAGCAGGCCGCCGAGATGCTCGTCAACCTCGGCGATCCCGCCGTCTTCGGCGACCGCGACCCGCTGGTGCTCGCCGCCGAGAGCATCTGGGAGATCTCGCAGATGGCCACGGCGCTCGCCGAGGAGCGCGCGGCGAACCCCACCGACGACCTGATGTCCGCGCTCGTGCACGCCGAGATCGACGGCGAGCGGCTGACGACCGCCGAGATCGCGGCGTTCTTCAACCTGCTGGCGGTCGCCGGCAACGACACGACCCGTCACACGACCAGTCACACCGCGAAGGCGCTCGACGACTTCCCCGACCAGCGCGCATATCTGCTCGAGGACATCGACGCACGGTTGCCGGTCGCCGTCGACGAGTTCGTGCGCTGGGCGAGCCCGGTTTCGACCTTCCGGCGCACCGCCACGCGCGACACCGAGATCGCCGGCCAGCCGATCGCCGCAGGCGAGAAGGTCATCATGTTCTACGGCTCGGGCAACCGCGACGAGACCGCGTTCGAGGATCCCTACCGCTTCGACGTCAGCCGCAACCCCAACCACCACGTCGGGTTCGGTGGCGGGGGCGTGCACTACTGCCTGGGCGCCTCGCTGGCGCGCACGCAGCTGCGCTGCGTCTTCCGCGAGCTGCTCACGCGCGTCCCGGATCTGCGGCTGGGCGAGCCCGTGCCGATGGTCTCGAGTGTCATCAACGGCGTGAAGCGGCTGCCGTTCACGATCGGGTAGGAGGCGGCCGGCCGCCGCGCGCCGTCAGGCAGGCGTGGGGGCCGCCGACTCGCGCCGGGCCACCTCGGCGCGCACGAGCGGTGCGACCTCGGTGCCGAAGCGCTCCATCGAGCGCAGCACGTCGCGGTGGGCGACGGCGCCGACGCTCATCTGGCCGATGTAGCGATCGTTGCCGAAGAGCTCGTGCCCCAGCAGGATCTTCTCGGCCACCTCAGCCGGCGAGCCGACGTTCAGCGCGCCGTGCGCCGAGCGCAGCGCCTCGTATTGCGGACGGCCGGAGGGCGGCCAGCCGCGCTCGCGACCGATGCGGTTCATCATCGCCAGGTAGGGGGCGGCGAATGCCGAGTCGGCCTCGGCCGTCGTGGCGCCGACGAATGCGTGCGTGTTGATCGCCAGGCGCGCGCGGTCGGCCGGGTGCCCGGCGTGCGCGACCGCCTCGCGGTAGAGCTCGACGAGCGGGGCGAAGCGCTCCAGCCGGCCGCCGATGATCGCGATCGTCAGCGGGAGCCCGAGCGCCCCGGCGCGCACGACCGACTGGGGAGAGCCGCCGACTGCGACCCAGACCGGTAGCGGGTCCTGCACGGGGCGCGGCCACACGCCGGCGTCCTCGAGCGCCGCGCGGTGACG
>Ga0335070_10003584_pt1 | contig 18138 bp, 14 predicted proteins | sample Lox_Sample_13_FD_206722 | JGI IMG/M metagenome (GOLD analysis project Ga0335070, IMG submission 206722) | Soil microbial communities from Loxahatchee National Wildlife Refuge, Florida, United States - Lox_Sample_1.3 | ecosystem: Environmental > Terrestrial > Soil > Wetlands | place: USA...
TCCGCTTGCGTGCCCGTATTGGTCAGCGTGACGTAGATGGCCCCGTTCGCCCCCTCCATCTTCCCCATGCCACCCGAGGGCAGGCAACACGAACGACCTCCGGCAGCGGTCGCTCCGTCCATGGGCCCCATCTCCGTGACGTAAGGTGCCAGAGGACGCTGGCCACCCCCAGAAGCCGCTGCCACAGGGCAGCCGGTGAGTACGGGAGATTACGCCACGGGGATGGAGCCAACGTCAGAGCGTAGGCGACAGAGCTGGGTCAACCGCCGGGCGCGGAACAGCGCCGACTGCTGGTGGTCACGCCGTACACGCCGAAGCAGAACGGCCTGATCGAGCGCTTCTTCCGCGGTCTGAAGGAAGAATGCGTGTGGCAGCATTTGTTCCCGAGCTTCGCCGCAGCGCGCCGCTGTCGTCCGCAGTGAGCGTAAAGGCCGTTCCCCGGACGAGGGCCACGAATCGCTGGAAGTCCACGTTGAAGAAGCTGAGGGTCCGGCGCACATCGAAGCTGCCGGAGCCACCAGTAAGCATGTGGGCCTCGCCCTTGTCGGTCACCGCCCCGGGCTTGAAGCGAGGGCCGGGCGCCAGACTGTGTCTCGACGACGCCTAGCCCGGCGGCGCCGCGAGCGCTGCCGACCGCCATCGGATTGCTTTGGACGGCACAGCACGCCTGTCAGCACGCCTTACACTCCACCTCTCATGCTCTCGAGGGGGCGCCTCAGATAGCGACGAACAAAGGGCTCCTCAGGATGGCACGAGAGTCGCAGAAGGTGACGTGACGCTCGTCCGCACCCCGCGAGCCGGCCCTCTCGGGCCTGGCCAGGGTTTCGAACGAGAACATTTTCGACCAGGGCATCAGGGGGATGTCATGAAACTACTGCTCGCGCTCGTGCTGGTGATCTTTCCGAGCGTTACGATGGCCGCGCCCATCACGTTCAATCTGCGCGACCCGGCCATCGAGTCGATCGACGAGGTGAACTCGTTCAGCCTGAATCAAGGAGGTCTAACGGCGACGCTGCAGGCGCTCCCGCAAACGTTCAACGAGCCGCCCGCGAGAACGCTCGAGCTCAACCAGACGAGCTCCTCGTTCGGCGTCAATGTGGCGGGGACGACGTGTGGCGGGCTGGAGGACTCGGCCCTGATCGATGGTGGCTGCACGCCGGAATCCGTCAAAATCACCTTCAACCTACCGGTGCGCCTCGACCAGATCGTGCTGTCACTCTTCACCGGAGGCACGACCGGGGATCTCGCCTCGCTCGCCATCGGTGGCTTCCCCACGATTACGCTGTTGCCAACGCCGGCGGCGAGCGACATCTACAATTTTTCCAGCAGCGACACAGTTCTCGTCGGACAGTCCATCGTGCTCGCCTATGTAGCGGGCAATGGATTCAGCTTCGACAGCTTCACCGTGACCGTGCCCGAGCCGAGCAGTCTCGTTCTCCTCGGCCTCGGTGCCCTTGCCCTGTGCGTGGGCAGCTCACGACGCCGGGCGCGCCGGTAGCCCGAGACCCACTCGCGGGGCCGCAGACGCGCGCGACAATCGTCCCAAGGCCTCGTGCCGGGCCGGTCGGAGTCGCCTGCTCAGGGGAGGGGCGCGGCATTGCCATTTCATGAGGTGTCAGGCCTCACCCCCGCTCGGCCGGCGCGACCCGAAGGCCGCGGATCTACTGGAGGGTAGGCAACACGGAGCCGCGTGCGTCATCGTCGACCCCGTCTGCGCTGGATCTTCGATACGCCAGCCGCTGCCGGAGCCCGTGCCGATCCTGGCGCACGCCAGAGCTCCGCCGGCAGGGCCGGCTTGGCCCGGCCCATCTTCGCCAGGAATCCCTCGAGGTCCTTCCTGAGAAGCGCAAGCTGACCGGTCTTTGTCGCGATGTCATGGTGCTGCTCGCGAATCAATTGCTCCAGGTGCGGCCGGATCTTGGGACAGGCGCACTCCGTCTCGCTGAGATGGACGACGAGATCCTTGATCTTCCCGAGGGGCAGGCCCATCAGCTTGGCGCGCTGGATGAACGCCAGGCGCTTGAGGTCGTGCCCGGTGTAGAGGCGATAGCCTGCGGGGCTGCGGGCAGCCCGGGGAAGAAGGCCGCTCACCTCTTAGAAACGGACGGTCTTGACCGTGCAGTCCGCGAGCCTCGTCAGCTCCCCGATCTTCATGGCCACCCTTTCGCCGCTCATCCTAAACCCTCCCCTTGAGGGGAGAGTCAAGGGTCTTCGAGCACGGGCGGATGAGGTCCCGTTCGCGCCGCTGGTCTCTCAGTGTGACGGCTGAGGAACCGCGAGGGCTTCCCGGATCACACGCGCGGCTGACATGCCGAAGAGCGCGGCGATCGCGAGCCCGACGAGAATGTCCGGCCATGCCGAGCCGGTCAGGCCCACGCCGAGCGCGGCCAGCAGGACCCCGCCGTTGGCGATCACGTCATTTCGAGAGCACAGCCACACCGACCGCATGTTGATATCGTCGGCGCGGTGGCGCCAGAGGAACGCGAGGACGGAGGCGTTTGCGATCAGGGCGACGAGGCCCACGGCCCACATGATGTCCGCTTCCGGTCTCACGTCGCGAACCAGCTTTGAAGCGACCTCCGCGACAACCCCAACCCCGAAGCCAGCCATGATGACGCCCTTGAGCAATGCCGCGCGAATTTGCCATACGGGAGCCCGGGCAATAACGTACAGGCTGAACCCGTAGACGATAGCGTCGCCGAGCATATCGACGGAGTCGGCGAGCAGCGCGGTCGAGTGGGCGATCAGGCCAGCTACGAGCTCGGCCAGGAACATGGCGAGATTGATCCACAGAACGATCTGAAGCACACGACGCTGCTGGGCGTGGACGGGCCGGATCGCGCAACACTCGTCCATGTCAGGAGTCTAATCGGACGACCAGCCGATTTCTACCAGGCTCGACATCTCTCGCGCGAGGCCTTGAGAGGGTAGGCAACACGAACGACCTCCGGCAGCGGTCGCTCCGTCCATGGGCCCCATCTCCGTGACGTGAGGTGCCAGACTCGGACGCTGGCCGCCCCCAGAAGCCGCTGCCACAGTCGGCGTAAAGAAGACGAGTGCCATCTGCGAGCTCACACCAAGATTCGTCGCCTCGCCGCGCTGAAAATCATGCGTGGCGCTCGCACTCCCGTTGTAGTAATAGAGCTGTGTGGGGATGTACCAGTACCAGCCCGGCTGTTGGGGCACCGCGGCAAAGCTCGAGTATTGACCCGATAGCCAGAACGGCACACCGCCTTCGTCGGCCCACGTGCACGCCCAGACAAGGAGCAGGCCAGCGAGTATGAGCAGCTCTCTCGCGCGCGCCGAGCGCTGAATCCGGGGAGCGGCGAGAGCATGCGTGACTGTTTCATCGGGCTGTCAGGGCGTGGGCCACGCGCCCAGCGAAAGGTCAGCCCCCACCATTCCGAAACTGAGTGATGTTGGGTGAGGGCGGGTTTGGATACTTCCTGACCGATTCCAAGTACCTCTCGACGACTTCTAGCGCGGGCCCGCCGACCCACCCGAAAAGCGCCCCGACTTGAAGATCCTCGTGGGGATCCATTTCGATGTTGTAGACCTTCGGATAACCAGCCATGGGGGCGCTCGCCGAGAACATGCCTGGCTGACGCTGCGGCCCGATGCCGGTCGGATGGACGTCGGTGAAGTAAACGCGCCATTGCTTCCAGCGCGCGGCGACGAGGTCGGGCCCGATGAAGGTCAGCAGGCTGTCGCGATTGCCGGTTTCGCTCTTTCCGAACAGCACGTCGGTCTGATCGACCCCGTCGATCGGCCGGTCGGCAGGCATCTTCGATCCAATGATCTTGGCGAAGGTCGGCATGAAATCCATGATCGAGAACATGGCGTAGGAGCTCGTGCCTGGTTGGACCTTGCCGGGCCAACGCACAAAGCAAAATGTTCTGATCGATCCTTCAGTGGCTTCACCCAGTTCACCGCGAAATGGCCCCGAGTTGCCCATGTCCGGCGTGCCCTGGTTGCCCATCTCGCGCGCCGTTTCCCCTTGCGGTCCGTTGTCCGAAGCGAAGACGAGCAGCGTGTTGTCATCAACGCCGAGTTCCTTGAGCGCGTCGAGGATTTGCCCGACGTGGTAGTCGCCTTCCATCAGCTTGTCGCCGAACTGGCCGATCCGAGACTTGCCCGCGAACTGCTTCGCTGGAAGATTCGGAAAATGTCCCATCGAGAAAGGAAGGTAGAGAAAAAACGGCTTCCCTGCCGCTTTCTGCCGCTTCATGAAGTCGATCGACTTCGCCACCAGCTCGATGTCGATCTCGGCCCGCACTTCACGCGTGTAGGGCTTGACCTTGCGCAGAGGCCCTCCCGCTACCGCTTCGTAGATCTGCGGTCCCTTCGCGAGCAGCACGTCGCGCGGCGCGGGAATGGAGTGCGTGAGTTCGATCGTGTCGACGTAAGTAGCGGAATCCCAGGAAATGTCCGGTGGAATGCCGTAGAACTCATCGAAGCCGTGCGCCGTCGGCAAGCTGTGTGGGTCGATGCCCAGATGCCACTTCCCGAAGATCGCGGTGGCATAACCGACACTCTTGAACAGCTCGCCCATGGTGAAGGCGCGTGCGGACAACGTATAAGGCGTGCCGGGAACGATCACCAGCGAGAGGCCGTTTCGTATGGAGTACTGGCCCGTCATCAGCGCCGCGCGCGATGGTGTGCAGCCTGGCTCGACCAGGTACTGCGTGAGTCGCAGCCCTTCGCGAGCGAGTTGATCGATGCGAGGCGTCGGCGCCCCACGCTGCTCGCCGCCCCCGTAAGGACCCAAGTCGCCGTAGCCAACGTTGTCGGCCAGAATGAAAACCACATTTGGCTTCTGCTGCGCAGATGCGGACGTGGTCACGATGAAAGACAGCGCCGCCACCAACAAGCCGAGCCAGATGTTCCTGTTCACTTGGATCTCCTGTCGATCAGTCACTGACGCAGGGCTTTATCTTCTCCGTGTGGACGTTCCCCGCCCTCACGCCTGATGATGTTGTAATCTCCGCTGGGCTTGGCATAGTCGCCGGCCTGCAGTGGCGGCCAGACGAAGGCGCACTGGCCATTGCAGTTGCTCTTTCCGCTCCCAGCCGCATCGCGATCGTACGTGCAGAGTGTCATGCCATCCAAATTGACAAGCACTCCGCCTGTGACCTTGACAGGTGGTGGCGCAGTAGGAGGGTGGGCAACACGAACGACCTCCGGCAGCGGTCGCTCCGTCCATGGGCCCCATCTCCGTGACGTAAGGGCCAGACTCGGACGCTGGCCACCCCCAGAAGCCGCTGCCACAGCGCACATCAGCGACCTTCTCGCGGGTCGAGCGAGCCAGCCCGGATGAGCCGCATGCTAGGCCAGACAGACCGCCGCCGTCAATCGACCGGTGGATCGGCTGAACCAGCACGAATGCCACCTCGCGGCGCCAGCACGACGGCGTCCGCCGCGCCCCTGAGCCGATCCGATCAGGACGCAGCGACGCCAGATCCGGGTGGGGCGGGGCCGGGGCTCTGCTCCGAGTGGCCGAGGGCGAGGTGCGCGAGAATCTTCCGGATGACCGCGGGATCGTGCAACGTGGCGATCAGGCGAAGGCGGCCTCCACGCTGGGGACACGCCAACACGTCGATGCCGAACGCCCGGTGCATCATGGCCGCCCAGCTCCAGGCGTGCCGACCGACGGTCTTCATCCCCGTGCCGTCCGAACCTGCGGCCCAGGGGCGCCGTCGAGGCCATGGGCCATAGACGACCACTCGCGCGCGCCAGCGTGCGCGCCGGGCCAACACGCCATGGCAAATCAGCAAGTTGGTTTCGGGCCGCGGCGTCATCGCCGCCAGCCGTTCCAGGAACTCCAGCGGCTCGAAGACCAGCTCCCGCGTCCCGTCGTGCCACGCCCGCTTGAGCTCCAGCGCGATGCGCCCGTCGCCCCGCAGCCGCAGGCGCTCCTGCGCGAAGGGCGGACGCAGGACGTATCTGCACAGACGCTCCACCCCCGCCCGATCGTTCGCCGACACCCACACGTTGGCGTGCAGATCGAACCCTTCCAGGTGCGCCTGCCGCGGCCCGCGAGACGTCACGGTCGCCGTGGCGCGCGCATCGCCGAGCCGCCGCACCCGCGCCCCCGCCCGCCAGCCCAGCGCCCTCCGCTCCTGCACCGAGGCCCCGACGATCCCCGCCAGCACGCCGAGCACGGGTGTTGTGTCGTCTACGCTCCACTCCTACGCTCACGCTCTCTACGCGCTCTTCACCTCAGCTTGAAGCGCTGGATCTTCCCGGTCGCCGTCTTGGGAAGCGCCGCTACGAACTCGATCCAGCGCGGGTACTGGTACGGAGCGATGGCGCTCTTCACGTGCGTCTTCAGCTCGTCGGCCAGAGACGCGGACGCCGAAGCGCCGTCGCGCAGCACGACGAAGGCCCTTGGCTTGACCAGCCCGTCCTTGTCCTCCTTGCCGACAACAGCCGCCTCCAGCACCGAGGCATGACTGATCAGCGCCGCCTCCACCTCCGCAGGCGAGACCCAGTGCCCGCTCACGCGCAGCAGATCGTCGGCGCGCCCCATGTACCAGAAGTAGCCGTCCGCGTCCTGACGGTACTTGTCCCCGGTGTGGTACCACTCGCCCTGGAGAATCCGCCGGGTCGCCTCCAGTCGCCGCCAGTAGCCCGCGAACACGCTTCCGCCGCTGACGAGCAGATTCCCGACCTCCCCCGGCGGAACGTCGGCGCCGGCGTCGTCCACGAGGCGGATCCGGTAGCCGGGCACGGGGCGGCCCGAGCTTCCGGGGCGCGCTTCGCCCGCACGATTGCTGATGAAGATGTGGAGAGCCTCCGTCGTGCCGATGCCGTCCAGGATTTCGACCCCGAAGCGCTCGTGCCAGCGGCGGTAGAGATCGGCCGGCAGGGGCTCGGCGGCCGCGAAGCACATGCGGACGCTGGAGAGATCCGCAGGCTCCCCGGCCGACACGGCCTGGAGCATCTGGGCGTACAGCGTCGGCACGCCGACGAAGATGGTGGCCCGGTGCTCGCGGATCAGCTGGAACATCCGCGCGGGCGTGCTGCGCTCCGAGTTCAAGACCACGGTCGCGCCCGCCTTCAAGGCGAAGTACGTGGTGAACCCGAGCGGATACGCATGGAAGCACGGGCTGCCGCAGACGATCACGTCGCCAGGGCGGAGCCCGACGAAGGGAGCAGCATAGAGGCGCTCGCTGAAGAGCGCGTCGCGCTGCAGGTGCACGGCCCACTTCGGCGTTCCGGTGCTGCCCGACGTATGGAGCCAGAAGGCGGCATCCTCGGCGGCGGTCGGCGAGGCCTCCAGCTGCGTTGACGCGCCGTCCACCAGCTTGCCGAAATCATGCTCTCCGGCCTGGGAGAGCCCGCCGCCCACCAGGATCACATGCCGCAGGAATGGAAACTCGCGGCGACGGTCCCGGAGCGGCGCCCAGAACGCCGGTGTCGTGACGATCGCGCGGGCCCGGCTGTCCGCCAGCAGAAAGCTCTGCTCGTCCGGCGTGACCGCATAGCTGATGGCGGTGGGCACCGCGCCGATCTTGATCGCGCCGAAGAACGAGGTGACGAACTCGGGACGGTTGGGCAGCAGGATCGCGACACGCTGCTCGATCTCGACGCCCAGAGCAGCCAGGGCGTTGCCCACCTGGTTCATCCGTCCCTGCAGCCCGGCAAACGTGACGCGCTCGGCGTCTGAGATGTAGGCCGGCCGCTCTCCGTGCCCGGCCGCGACGGCGCCGTCGACGTATTCGACCGCGACGTTCAGCATGCTCGGTACCGTGACCTGGGGAGACGTCTCAACCGGCGCGTGGCTCATGGCTCTCCCTGTTCGTCCAGCGCTCAGCGATGGCGTACGGCTCGCTTGCGGCTCGAAGGCTTGGCAGCACGGCGCGGCGCTTTGGCCCCGCGCGGGGCTCTGCTGGCCGCTTTGACGGCCATCGCTTCGATCTCGACCAGGAGCTCCGGCTTCACGAGCCGGGAGACGATGAGGAGCGTGTTGGGCGGGTACACGCCGCCTGGGAAATACCGTGGAAACGTCTCGCGGCGCGCCTGCATGAAGCCGTCGATGTCGGAGGCGTGCGTGAGGAAGGTCTGGAACCGGATCACGTCCGCCATGCTCGAGCCCGCCGCCGCCAGCACGGACCGCACGTTCTCGAGGGCCTGCTTCGTCTGCGCCGCGACGTCACCGGGCCCGACGACATTGCCGGCCCTGTCCGTGCCCACCTGTCCCGCCACCACCACGAGCTCGCCGGCCGGCGCCGTCATGCCGTGCGAGTACATCCCGAGCGCGGGGCCCAGGTCCTTCGACGTCACCGCCCGTGGCGCCATCGACCAGCCTACCCGAGCCTGACGTATTCGAAGTTGATGGGCTGGCCGTTGATGCCCCGCGCAGGAGGCGCGATCCAGTTCGCGAACCTCCCGGGCTCCGTCACCGGCTGCATGAGGCTCTGCACGTATGCCTTGTCGTCCTCGGTGGGGAGCCACTCGCCGTGGCGCGCATCCCACTCCGCCTGGCTGACCACCCGCCCGTCCGGCGACACGCGCACGTCGGCGAAGATACCGATGGCCCGGTGGAAGGCGCGATGCGGCAGCGTGAGCTCGAAGTCGATCCCGTGCTTGCGGATCACCTCGTTCCAGCGCGCCACGCCACGCGCGCAGTCGGCCACGTAGTCGTCGCGCAGCCGCTCGTTCAGAGAGATCAGCGCCCCTTCCTCGCGCGTGGCGACGCGCTCGCCGTCGAGCTCGGCCACCGGGTAGGTCGCGTGCTTGAGCTGGTGGTCGTCGTCCTTCTTCGTCTCCTCGAACCGTCCCTTGAGGCCCGCGGTGTAGAAGTTGGCCGCGTTCGTGGAGATCTCGGAGCCGAACAGGTCGAGCGACACCGAGCAGTGGAAGTTGAGGTACTTCTGGATGAGGCGCAGATCGATCCCGCCGTGGGGCCGGAGGTCGTCGGCCCTGTGCTCCCGCATGAGCTCGCAGGCGCGCTGCACGATGCGCATGATGCCGGTCTCGCCCACGAACATGTGATGCGCTTCCTCGGTGAGCATGAAACGGCAGGTCCGCGACAGGGGGTCGAAGCCGCTCTCCGCGAGGCTGGCCAGCTGGTACTTGCCGTCGCGATCCGTGAAGAAGCAGAACATGAAGAAGGACAGCCAGTCCGGCGTCTTCTCGTTGAAGGCGCCCAGGATGCGCGGCTTGTCCGCGTCCCCCGAGCGGCGCTGGAGCAGGGCCTCCGACTCCTCCCGGCCGTCGCGGCCGAAGTGCGCGTCGAGGAGATAGACCATGGCCCAGAGATGCCGGCCCTCCTCCACGTTGACCTGGAAGAGATTGCGGAGGTCGTAGAGCGACGGACACGTGCGGCCGAGGTGGCACTGCTGCTCGACGGAGGCGGGCTCCGTGTCGCCCTGGGTGACGATGAGCCGGCGGAGCGTGCCGCGGTACTCGCCCGGCACCTCCTGCCACGCCGGCTGGCCCTTGTGGTCACCGAAGTTGACCTCGCGCCCGGGCTCGGGCTCGGCGAGGAAGATGCCCCACCGGTACTCCGGCATCCGCACGTAGCCGAACTGCGCCCACCCCTTCGCGTCGACGCTCACGGCCGTGCGGAGATAGACGTCCTTGGCCTGGAAGCCGTGGGGGCCCATGTCCTGCCACCAGCCGAGGAACTTCGGCTGCCAGTCCTCGAGGGCGCGCTGGAGGCGCCGGTTCTCGTGCAGGGCGACGTTGTTCGGGATCCGTTCCGTGTAGTCGATGCCGGCCATCACACTCTCCTCCGATCGAATTCGCTTCGCTGGCCCGTGCCGTAGACGCGCAGGGCGCCCTTGTCCCCCACGGCGTTGGGGCGCTGGAAGATCCAGTTCTGCCACGCGGACAGCCGGCTGAAGATCTTGCTCTCGAGCGTCTCGGGCCCGCCGAAACGCAGCGAGGCTTCCATGCCCGTCAGCGCGTCGGGCGAGAAGGCCGCCCGCGCCTCGATGCCCAGGCGCACCTCGTCCTCCCAGTCGATGTCGTCGGGCGTGAAGGTGACGAGTCCGGCCTGGGCCGCCTGGGCCGCGTCGAGGTCCTCGCCCTGGCGGCGCTTGAGGTCGAGGGGACGTTCGGGCTCGGCGAGGAAGCGGCTGGCCAGGCGCGTGAGGCCATTGACCATGGGATAGGCGCCGAAGTTCATGCCCGTGAGGCGCACCGCGGCGGGCGGGCGCGTATCGCCTTCGAGGACGCCATCCAGCATGTAGGAGCGGTCCGCCGCCAGCACCAGCTCGAGCAGCGTGCCCGCGAAACACGAGCCGGGCTCGACGAGCGCAAAGACCGACCGCGAGGAGACGTCGAGGCGCTTGAAGGTGCGCTTGAGGTAGAGCCGGATCTCGCGGACCAGCCAGTCTCCCGCGTGCTCCTGGAGCACGCGGTCACAGGCCTCGACGAGGTCGCGATGGCCCTCCGTACGGAACACCCAGATCCCTATCCGCTCCTCGTTCGCGCGGAGGTGCAGGATCAGGTCGTCCAGGTCGCGCGCGAAGGCGAGCGGCCAGAATGTCGTCCCCGCCGCGTGGATGGCCTCCACCGTGGCCGGCGGCGGCGCCGCGGGCCCGGCCACCGTGATCTCGGCCACGCCGCGGTCGCGGTCGAGAACGCAGGCCAGCGTGCTGTAGACGACGCGGTCGCCCTCGATGGTCCGTTCCAGCGGCGACAGCGCGATGCCCTTGGCCCCCGCGGGGCGATCGCTCCGCGCCGCCATCTCCGCCGCGCGGCGCTTCACCGTCTCCTCGAGCTTCGAGCGCGGCACCACCTCGTCCACGAGCCGCCAGTCGACCGCGCGCTGGCCCTTGATCCCTTCCTCCAGCGTGCAGAAGAAGTCCGCGAGATCGCGCCGCACCTTGCGCTTGTCCACGAGGCGGGTGAGGCCGCCCGTGCCCGGCAGCACGGCCAGGAGCGGCACCTCGGGCAGCGCGACCGTCGTCGATCCGTCGTCGGCCATGACGATGCGGTCGGTGGCCAGCGCGAGCTCGTAGCCGCCGCCGGCGCACGAGCCGTTGACGGCACAGAGGTAGGCCTGCTGCGATTCCGCGGTCGCTTCCTCGATGGCGTTGCGCGTCTCGTTGGTGAACTTGCAGAAGTTCACCTTGAAGCCGTGGGAGGACTGGTTGAGCATGCGGATGTTGGCGCCGGCGCAGAAGACGCGCTCCTTGCCCGAGGTCAGCACCACCGCGCGCACTTCCGGATGCTCGAAGCGGAGCCGCTGCACGGCGTCGTAGAGCTCGATGTCCACACCCAGATCGTAGGAGTTGAGCTTGAGCTCGTAGCCGGGCCTGAGCCCGCCGTCCTCGCGCACGTCCATGGCGAGGGTCGCGATGGGCCCGTCGAAGGCGAGCTTCCAGTGCCGATACTTCGCGGGCTCGGTGCGAAAGTCGACGATCGCGTCATCGGCCATGGATATCTCTCTCCCTAGCCCAGGATCACCCAGAGCGCCTTGGCGCTCCTGCTCCCGAGATTCTCCCAGCCGTGCGGCGTCCCGCCATCGAGGTAGGCACTGTCGCCCGCCTCGAGCCGGCTGACCTCGCCATTGTAGTGAAGGGCCACCTTGCCCTCGAGCACGTAGAAGAGCTTCATCTGGCCCGGATCGATGATCACCTTGTCGGTCTTCACACCTTTGGCCCGCGGCCCGAGCGTCGAGACCACGGCGCGGATCTTGCCCTGGAAGAGCCCGGCGCCCAGCACATGCCACTGCTCGCTGCTCCCGTCGAACGACACCACAGGGTACTCGGTCTTCCGGCTCACGTGGAGCCGTCCGTTGGGCGCGGGCTCGAACAGCGAGCCGATGGCCACGCCCAGGGCCGCCGCCACCTTGCCCAGCGTGGGCAGCGATGGCGTGAGCCGTCCCGATTCGATCTGCGAGACCATGGACGGCGTGAGCCCCGCCTTCTCGGCGAGCTGACGCTGCTGGAGGCCCCGCTCGTTCCGAAGCGCCTTGATCCTCGCGCCGAGGGCCGTCATTCAACCTCAACATCCCCGAGGGGATGTTGACCGTGGGCGAGATGGCTAGGGCGGCTCGCGAGGGCACGCAAGGCACGGGCGACAAAGACGCGGATCATCTTCTTGCGGTACGGGTGCGTGAGATCCGTGTTGTCGAGGGGCTTGCCCGGCTTGAACGCGAGGTCGGCGGCCGCGTCGATCAGCTCCGGCGTCAGCCGCTGGCCCACGAGCAGCGCCGCGGCTTGCGGCGCTGGCCGCGGCTGGGAGGCCACGGCGCCGAGCGTAATCGCCGCCTCGCGCACGGTCTCCCCCTCCATGCGCAGCGCGACGGCCACGCCCAGCACGGGAAAATCGAACGAGCCGCGGCGCCGCAGCTTGAGATACGTCGACCGCCACCCATCGGACGGCGGCAGGACGATCTCGGTCAGGATCTCGCCCGGCTGCTTGCTGAGATACTCGATGCCGTCGTCGCGGTAGAGCGCGCCGATCGGGATGAGTCGCTCGCCCGCGGGCCCGGCCAGCTTGACCCGTGCCCCCAGGCTCCACAGCATGGGCGCGGTGTCCGAGGACGACACGGCCCAGCAGCGAGAGCTTCCGGGCGCCACGAGGCAGATCTCCCCGTCCTTCTTCATGCAGAAGTTGACGGCCTTCCGCCACTCGTAGGACTGGTTGTAGTAGTTGCAGCGCGTGTCGACGCACACGTTCCCGCCGATCGTGCCCATGTTCCGCAGCTGCGGGCTCGAGACGAGCCCCGCCGCCGTGGCGAGGCCCGGATAGTGAGCGACCACATCCGGGTGGCCGGACACGACGGTGAGCGTCGTGCCGGCCCCGATGGAGAGCCCGGCCCTGGCCGAGCCCCGCACGCCGCTGAGATCGCGAATGCCGCGGAGCCCGATCAGCACCGAGGGCTCGAACTGGCGCCGCTTCATGTTCGGATAGAGATCCGTGCCGCCTGCCACGAACATGGCGGAGGGCCCGCGGTCGGCCATGAGCTTCACCGCGTCCCCGACGGACACGGGGGCCAGATACGAGAACTCCGGCAGCCGCATCATGAGCCGAAGGGCCTCTCGGCGATGTTCTCGGCGGGCTGGCCGAACGCGGACTCCACCGCTCGCGGCTCGGGGAACTTGAAGAGCGGGAGCTTGTCCGGTCCCACGCGCGCGACCTTGCCCTGCCGTCCCAGCTCGAGGGCCTTCAGCACCTTGTCCGGCGAGATCGGGGTCTCGTCGATGCGCGCGCCGACCGCATCGTAGATGGCGTTGGCCACCGCCGGAATCACGGGCAGGAGCGGCCCCTGCCCCGCTTCCTTCGCCCCGAACGGGCCTTCGGGATCGTCGGTCTCCACCAGGATCGTATGGATCTCCGGCGTCTCGAGCGTGGTCGGGCTCTTGTATTCCAGCATGGAGGGAATCTTGTGCACGCCCTTCCGGAAGACCTGCTCCTCCATGAGCGCTTCACCCAGACCCATGTAGATGGAACCCTCGACCTGGCCCTCCACGAGCAGCGGGTTGAGCGAGCGCCCGATGTCGTGGGCGATCCAGACCTCCGCCGGCTTCACGTCGCCCGTCTCTGGATCCACGTCGACCTCGACCACGCACGCGGAATACGAGTAGCACGGCGACGGCCCCACCCCGCCGCCCTTGTACTTGCCGGCGCGCTTCGGGGGCGCATAGGAACCCGGAACCGCGAGCACGCCGTGCATGCTCTCGCCGAGCACCACCGCCTCGGCGAAGCTCATCCCCTTCTCGGGATCGTCGACGACGAACACGCGGCGGCCGCGCGCCGCGAGCCGGTCCGGCGTCACCGCGAGCTTCTTCGCCGCTGCCTCGAAGATCCGCTCGCGCAGCCGCGTCGTGGCCTGGATGGCGGCATTGCCGGCCATGAGCGTCACGCGCGAGGAGTACGAGCCCAGATCCACGGGCGTGAGGTCCGTGTCGGCGGGGTGGACGCGAATGTCCATCGGCTCGATGCCGAGCACCTCGGCGACCAGGTACGCCAGCACGGAATCCGAGCCCTGGCCGATATCGGTGGCGCCGCACAGCACGGCCACGAGCCCGCTCCGGTCCGCGCGCACGACGACGCCCGAGTGCGGCATGTCGTTCCAGTAGATGGCGGTGCCGGCGCCGGTCAGATAGGACGAGCAGGCCATGCCGATCCCGCGGCCCGGCGGAAGCTTGCCGCGCTTCTCACGCCAGCCCGATGCCTCGACCACCCGGTCGATGCACTCGCCCAGACCCATGGTGCTCACGGTGAGATGGTTGGCCGTCTTCGTGAAGGGCTCGGCGAGGTTGCGCCGCCGCATCTCGGCGGGGTCGAGGCCGAGCTGCTCGGCGGCCTTGTCGATCTGGCACTCCATGGCGAAGCGGGGCTGCGGCGTGCCGTGCCCGCGCTTGGGGCCGCAGGGCGGCTTGTTGGTGAAGATGCGCGCCCCCTCGAACTTGTACACCGGGATCTTGTAGGTGACGGTCTGGAGGGCGCCCGTGTAGAACGTCGAGGCCACGCCGTAGGAGCCGTAGGCGCCGCCGTCCAGCCAGGAACGGAAGTGCATCCCCGTGATCGCGCCATCCGTCGTGAAGCCGGTCTTGATCCACATCAGGACCGGATGCCGTCCCCGGTGCACGTAGAAGACTTCCTCGCGGGTCAGCGCGATCTTCACCGGCCGGCCCGTCACCTGGGACAGCTTGCAGGCCGCGATCTCGTGGGCGAACGGATCGAGCTTGCCGCCGAAGCCGCCGCCCACGGGCGCCGCCACCACGCGGATGTGCGCCTGCGGCACGTCGAGAATCTTCCCGAGGAGGCGGTGGACGTAGTGCGGCGTCTGGGTCGAGGACCAGAGCGTCAGCTTGCCGTCCGGTCCCCAGTGCGCGACCGCGGCGTGCTGCTCCATGGGCAGATGCGTGTTGCCCTCGAAGAAGAAGACATCCTCGCGGACCAGATGCGAGCCGTCGAACGCCGCCTCGACGTCGCCGAACTGCAGCGCCACGGCCTTGTGGATGTTGGGGCCGTCGCCGTACTCGTGGATGCGGACATCCGGGTTCCCCAGCGCTTCCTGGATCGACATCAGGGGCTTGAGCGGCTCGTACTCCACCTCGATCAGCCGCGCCGCGCGCTCGGCCGTCTCCTCGTCCACGGCGGCGACCGCGGCCACCGCGTCGCCGACCATCCGGACCTTCTCGACGCAGAGCGCCTCCTCGTCCTGGGAGACGGGCAGGATGCCGAACTTCACACGCGGGAGGTCATGGCCGGTGATGACGGCATGGACGCCGGGAAGCGCCCGCGCCCGCGAGGTGTCGATGCGCTTGATCAGCGCGTGCGCGTGCGGGCTTCTCAAGAGTTTCGCGTAGGCCATGCGCGGGAGCACGAGGTCGTCGGCGAACCGCGTCTCCCCCGTGACCTTGGCCCATGCGTCGATCTTGGGCAGCGATTGACCGATGACGGAGAACTTCCCGTTCGTCATGCGCTCGCCCCCTTCATGCGGAGCGCGGCCAGCTCCACCGCATCGAGGATCTTCGTGTAGCCGGTGCAGCGGCAGAGATTGCCGGCCAGCGCGAGACGGACCTGGTCGCGGCTCGGCGCGGGAGTGTCGTGGAGGAGCGCCTCGGCGGTGAGCAGGATTCCGGGCGTGCAGTAGCCGCATTGGGCGGCGCCGAGCTCGGCGAAGGCTTGCTGGAGCGGATGGAGCCGGCCGCCCTCCGCCATGCCCTCGACGGTCTTGATCTGTCGCCCCTGCAGCTCCACGGGCAGCGCCAGGCACGACAGCACGGGCTCGCCGTCGACCAGGACCGTGCAGGTCCCGCACTCGCCCAGCTCGCAGCCGTGCTTGGTCCCGGTGAGACCCAGGTCCTCGCGGAGGACCTCGAGCAGGGTCTTGTGGGCGGCGACGACCGCGTCTCGCGTCTCGCCGTTCACCGTGAGCGTGAGCTGGACCTTCACCCGTCGTCCTCCATCATTGGAGAGGGGACCCGAGACCTTGTGGCCTTACGAAAGTCGGATTAATGAATACTAAATCGCGGCAAGGCCTGTCAAGGGCGGCCTCCGGGCAGCCGGAAGGGCGCGCCACGGCTGGGGTAGTATGGCCGGGTGCCCCAGGACAAGCTCTGCTCCATGCACGAGGCCGTGGCGCGCTTCGTGCCCGACGGCGCGTCGGTGTGCATGGGTACGGCGCTCGAAGCGCTCATCCCGTTCGCGGCCGGTCACGAGATCATCCGCCAGCGCCGCCGGGACCTCACGCTGGTCGGCCCCATCTCCGACATGCTCTTCGACCAGCTCGTGGCGGCGGCTTGCGTCCGCCGCATCCAGGCGGCGTGGGTGGGCAACGTGTCCGCGGGGCTGGGCCACAACTATCGCCGCGCCGTGGAGCGTGGCATCCCGCACCCCATCGAGGTCGAGGACCACTCCAACCTGACCATCGCCGCCGCGCTGCAGGCCGGCGCCATGGGCGCGCCGTATCTGCCCACGCGCTCGCTGCTGGGCACGGGCCTGCTCGACTCGAACCCGTCGTTCAAGCAGGCTCACGATCCCTTCTCGGGTGATCCCGTGGTGCTGATCCCGGCGCTCACGCCCGACGTGGCCATCCTGCACGTCCAGCGCGCGGACCGCGAAGGCCACGCGCACTGCTGGGGCACGCTCGGCATCACGCGCCAGGCCGCGCTGGCCGCGAAGCGCCTCGTCATCGTGGCGGAAGAGATCCGCCCGCGCGAGGTGCTCCTCTCCGACCCCGGCCTCGTGCTGGCGCCGGCGCTCAAGGTTGCCGCGGTCGTCCACGAACCCTTCGGAGCCTATCCGTCCCCCGTGCAGGGCTGCTACCGCCGCGCGCACGACTTCTACCACCGCTACCACGAGGACTCGCGCACGGCGGAAGGCAGCCGCGCGTGGCTCGACCGGTGGGTCTTCGGCGTCGGCGACTGGAAGGGCTTTCTCGACCTGCTCGGCGCGGACGCCCAGCGCGCCGTGCGCATCACGACACCGCGCCTCTCCGAACCTCTCGACTATGGAGCCTGAGCCATGAAGATCACCGCCGTCGAGGCCATCTGCCTCGCCATCCCCATGAAGCCCCTCGATCCACCGTCGGCCTGGACGGGTTCCACGCGCAAGCAGATCGTGGTGCGGATCAGGACCGACGCCGGGATCACGGGCGTGGGCGAGGCCTTCGCCTACGGCGCGCCGCTCGCCGTCTGCAACGTCATCGAGGAGAGCCTCGCGCCGCTCATCGTCGGCCAGGACCCGCTGCGGATCGAGCACCTCGTCGACGTCATGCACCGCGGCACCATGATCTACGGCCGCCGCGGCCTGGCCATGTTCGCCATCAGCGGTGTCGACATCGCGCTGTGGGATCTCCTCGGCAAGGCGCGCAACGCGCCGGTCTACGAGCTCCTGGGCGGCGCCACGCGGCCGCGGCTGCCCGTCTACGCGAGCCTCATGCGCTACGACTCGCCGAGGAACGTGGCCGCCGCGTGCCAGAGCTTCGTCAGGCAGGGCTTCACCATGCTCAAGCTCCACCAGACGGACGTGGAATCGGTCCGCGCGGCGCGCGAGGCGGTCGGGCCCGGCGTCGAGCTGATGCTCGACGTGAACTGCCCCTGGACGCCCGCCGAGGCGCTCGCCATGGCGAAGGCGCTCGCCCCGTATCGCCTCTTCTGGTTCGAGGAGCCCGTCTGGCCACCCGAGGACTATGCGGGCCTGGCGGAGGTGACCCGCGGCACGGACACGACCATCGCCCTCGGCGAGAACGAGTCGACCCTCTACGGATTCCGCGAGATCATCGAGCGCCGCGCCGGCGACATTCTCCAGCCCAGCATCACCAAGGTGGGCGGGATCACCGAGTTCCGGAAGATCGCCGCCCTTGCCCAGGCGGCCAATCGCCCCATCGCGCCGCACTCCTTCTATTTCGGGCCCGGCCTCGCGGCCACGCTCCACATGGCGTCAACGTGGGGCGGGAGCACGCCGGTGGAGTTTCCGACGGGCGTCCACGAGACCTCCTTCCTCGTCGAGCCCATTCAGGCGCGCGACGGCTTCGTCGAGGTCCCGCAGGGCCCCGGCCTGGGCGTCGAGATCAACGAAGACGCCATCCGGAAGCATCCCTATACCGCCGCGGCGGCCAGGCCCTTCGTGCTTCACTGATGGCAGTTCGAGCTGAAGGCTGAGATGATCCCGTTCACCGATCGCGAGCTGATGGTCATCGCCGCCGGGCGGCAGATCCGCGAC
>Ga0335070_10003585_pt1 | contig 18137 bp, 16 predicted proteins | sample Lox_Sample_13_FD_206722 | JGI IMG/M metagenome (GOLD analysis project Ga0335070, IMG submission 206722) | Soil microbial communities from Loxahatchee National Wildlife Refuge, Florida, United States - Lox_Sample_1.3 | ecosystem: Environmental > Terrestrial > Soil > Wetlands | place: USA...
GCGGCACCGCGACGACGCTCAGGGCGCAGGAGCGCAGCACCAGCCCTCCGGCGGGCGTCCGGATGCCGTCCTGTTCAACGGCGGTGCCCTCAAGCCGGCGCTGATTCGCGATCGCTTGCGACAGATCATTGCACGCTGGTACGCCACCGACGACGGCTGGGAACCGCGCGTGCTGCAGAGCGTCGACCTCGACCTGGCAGTGGCGCGCGGCGCGGCCTATTACGGGCTGGTCCGCCGCGGCCTCGGCGTACGCATCGGCGGCGGCGCGGCGCGTTCGTACTATCTGGGTATCGGGTCGGCGGCCAGCGGTGCCGCCGCCGGCCCGGCGCATGGCGTCACCCAAGCCAATGAGGTCACCGCCTTGTGCCTGGTTTCGCGCGGCATGGAGGAGGGTACCGAGGTCGAGATCTCAGACCCGGCGCTCGACGTGCTGGCGAACCGCGCCGTGAGCTTTCCGCTCTACGCCTCGAGCACGCGCAGCGGTGAACGCGCCGGACAGCTCGTGCACGCGGAGCGCGACTCGCTTGCGGAACTGCCACCCATTCGCACCGTGCTGCGCTTCGGCAAAAAGCTCGAAGCCCGCAAGATTCCTGTTCACGTCCTGGTGCACCTGACGGAAATCGGCACCCTCGAAGTGTGGTGCCGCTCGCTGATGACCGAGCATCGCTGGCGCCTGCAGTTCCAACTGCGCGATCAAGGAACGCCCCCGGACGAGGATCAAGCGGAGCAGCCGGCAGCCGAGTCGGTGATCGGCGAGACCCAGCTTGCAGCCGCCATTGACGCGCTGCGCGCCGTCTATCCGCCCGGCGAGGTGGCAGGGAGCGCTGATCCGGTCGCCCTTGGACGCACCCTGGAAGATTGTCTGGCAGCCGGCAAAGACGCGTGGCCGGTGGCGGCGATCCGCAAGCTGTGGGATGTCCTCTGGGAAGGCAACGGCCAGCGCGGTCGCAGCTCACAGCACGAGGCTCGCTGGTTGAATCTGAGTGGCTTCCTCTTGCGGCCGGGCTTTGGCGCCGAGTTGGACGACTGGCGCATCCAGCAGCTGTGGAAGATCAAGACCTCCGGCTTGCGCTTTGCGAAGGCGGCGCAGTGTCGTGCCGAGTGGTGGAACATGTGGAAGCGCGTCGCCGGCGGCTTGTCGCGCCAGCAGCAACTGCAGCTGCACACCGAGGTAGCGCCCTATCTCCTGCCGCGTCTGAAGTCGAAGCTGAAAAGCGCCGCGAAGGTCGGCCCCCAGGAGCTGCGCGAGTACTGGCAGCTCATGGCGAGCTGCGAGCGCCTGTCCGCCGCGATGAAGGCGGAGCTGGGCAACGCTCTGGTGCCGGCGATCGTCAAAGGCAGGGCCACCGAGGTGGAGATCTGGGCCCTCGGCCGCCTCGGCGCCCGCGCGCCCTTCCACGGACCGCTCAACTGCGTGGTGGCACGCAACGTCGTGGCCGAGTGGATCGAAGCCTTGCTCGCTATCGAGTGGACCACGCCCGAAGCGCTGTCCTTCACGCTCGTTCAGCTGGCGCGTTGCGTGGGCGACCGCGAACGGGACCTCGATCCGCAGGTGCGCGCCCGCCTAGCCGAACGGCTGCACCCCCTGCCCTCCGGCCAGCGCGCCGCGCGTCTGGTGACCGAGGTCGTGCCGCTCGGCACGCAAGAGCGTGCCCGCATCTTCGACGAATCACTGCCCGCGGGGCTACAGATTCGGGCCACCAACGGAACGTGAGCGACCGACCGCGCCCCGCTTCGAGGGCCTCGGCGGCGCTCGTCCGCAGCTTGAAACAGCATGCGCTCCATTTGCTTCAGGTGTAGAGCCGCGGCTCGTCGGGCGGCCGCGTCTTCCAGCGCTTGTGGAACCAGATCCATTGCTCGGGGTAGCGGCGGATCATGGTCTCAACGGCAGCGCTGCAGTGCTGTGTGTTCACGCGAATATCGGCGTCGCGGTCGCCGGTGGAGACCATGGCGATCTCCGGGAGAATCTCGATGCGGTGGCGACCGCTCTCACCATCGCGCACCAGGAAGACCGGAAACACCGGCGCACCGGTGAGCATGGCGAGCCGGGCGGCGCCCGGCGTCGTGCACGCCGGCTTGCCGAAGAAGTCAACGAACACGCCGGCGCTGCGCGTCTGATTTTGATCAGACGGGATGACCAGGATCTGATGCTGCTTCAGGGCGCGTAACGCCTCCTTCGCCGCCGCCTTCTTCTTGATGGAGCGTGTGCCGGCCGCAGCCCGCAGCCTGGTGATCGCATCATCGAACACTGGGTTGTGCATCGGCCGGTGCACCAAGGTCACCGGATACCCGAGCAGCCCGTGCACGTAGGCGAGCAATTCCCAATTGCCGAAGTGCGCCGTGGCAATGATGGCGCCCTTCTCCTGCGCGGCGGCAATGGCACGATCCCACGCCGCACGGTCCGCGAACGTCACGAATTGCGATAGCGTGTCGGTGGTCAACTGCGGCAGGTGGCAGAACTCCGCAGCGACGCGCCCGAGATTGCGGCAGCTGGCGCGCAGGATTTGCCGGTGTTCCGCGCGGCTGCGGTCCGGGAATGCAATGCCCAAATTGAAGAGGGCGATCCGCCGATCCCGCACGTCAAAGACGTAGAACAGCTCGCCGAGCCAGGCGCCCAGACGGAGCGCGACGCTGCGCGGCAGGGCTGCAAACAGCGCCAGCGCGGTACGAAAGACGGCGTACTCGACGCGATAGATGAAGCGCACGGATGCCGCCGCCGTACGCTGTCGTTCGGCTGCGGTCATCAGTGAAAGGGGCAGTTGCGGAGAGTGGCGCTCAGCGGTTTCGCGACAGCGGTGGCGTGCCGTAGCGCCTAGACCGCCGCTGGTTGCTGCTCCGGCTCGGCAAAGGCGGCGCGTTCCTTGGCCAGCAGCTCAGCATATACCTGGCGGTCAATCTCGCGGTAGCGTGCCAGCGCTTCATTCATGCGCTCCACCCCGCCTTCGGCCGCGGCGATCTCTTCCAGCTTCGCCTTGATCCAGGAGATGTGCCACTTTTCGTCTTTCGTCACTTCGCGCAGGACAGCAAGGATCTCCGGATCAACGTCCGGGCGCGCCGAGTGCTCCATGTAGCGCTGATATGCGCGCTCCTCCACGACGACGGTCAAGGCGAGAATGTCGATCAGGTTGCGCGGCACGACGCGCAGGCCGATGCGGTTCTGGTAGCCGTCGGCGATCCGCGCCGGCGCGCCGCCGCAGTCACTGATGCGCTTGGTCCACAGCGCCGCGTGACGCGTTTCATCCGCCAGGTGGAGCGACAGTTTCAGCTGGGAGTCCGGGTCCTCGAGGTGCGACATGAGGCGGAACAGCAGATTGGCACCGCGGAGCTCGGCGTCGCGGTAGTAATTCATCAGCAAGATTGTTCGTGAATCTGTGGCCATGACTCCCTCCTTAGCCCCGCCGCCGCATCACCGCGTCCGATGAGCTATATTGAAAATCCCTATCCAGATCAAGGTGAGGTAACCGTGCGCGCCGCCCGCGCCGGTGCCACCACACCCATTCTGCCGGGTTTCTGCGGAGTTGTCTTTCGAATGTGAGGCTGAACTGGCGTGTCAGCGCGGCGATGTCGGCGCGCACATCACCGCTGCGTTCAATGACAAACGGCGGGCAGACGGTGATGCGGTGGCCAAAGTCGCGCCTTTGAATGAATGCGGCCGTCACCGGAAGGTTCTGCCGAATGGCGAGTGCAGCGGCCGCCGCAGGCGTGCGGGCCATGCGTCCGAAGAACGGCACGGACACCGACGGCGCATGCGGATCTTTATCGATCACCATGGACAGCAGACTGTTGTCCTTGAGGGCCTTGAGGATCTGGCGCGCCGAGTGGGGACTCTCGCGCAGGATGGTTTCGACACCATGGCGCCGGCGCAGGTCCACCAGCAGTTGATTGATGCGTTCGGCATGGATGCGCCGCGCGATGGCGGCCACCGGGAACCCCCTCCAGGCGAAATAGGCGGCCAACAGCTCCCAGTTGCCGATGTGCCCCGTGATGATGATGGCGGGCTGACCGGCAGTGCGCAGCGCTTCCGCGTGCGCCTCACCATCGACCTCGAAGTATTCGTCGCGTCGCGCCCGGATCTCGTCGATCTTCGCCAGCTCGCAAAAACAGCGCGCCATGTTCACGAACGAGGCGCGTGCCAGGTGCGCGCGCGCCGTCGGTGTGAGTTCGTCACCGAAGGCGATCTGCAGATGCTCGAGCGCCAGGTGGCGTGGCTGGCGGAGGACACGGTACAGGAGGGCGCCAACCTGCTCGCTGAGGCGCAGCGTGTGTTCGAGCGACACGCGTGCACTGAGCTGGAGGGCAGACGCCGCGCCCAACCCTACAGTCCCGTTCTTCAGGCGCTGGGCCAGACGCCGCACCCGCGGCGCGGTCCGTCGCAGGGGGCGCAGTGGATTCTTCATTTCAGAGGGCTGAGGTCATCGGCTACCTCACCACGAAGCTCGAGCACCATTCTCAGCGCACGTCTCACACCACGCCCGCTCTCAGCAAATCGTGAATATGGATGATGCCCACGGGTTTCCGGCTGCCGTCCGCCAGAATGAAGAGGGCGGTGATGCTGTGGCGCTCCATCAGGGCGACCGCCTGCTCCGCCAGCGACGTGGCCGGCACCGCTTTCGGATTGCGCGTCATGATGTCCTCGGCGCGGACGGCGCGGATGTTATCGACGCCGCCAAAGGCGCGGCGCAGGTCGCCGTCGGTGATGACGCCCACCAAATCGCCCTTGTTGTCGATGACGCCGGCGATTCCGAAGCGCTTGTCGGAAATGGCCTGCACAGCTTCGACGAAGGGCGTGCTCACGTGCACCAGCGGAACGGCGTCGCCTTGATGCATGAGCTTCTCGACCTTCACCAGCCGGCGCCCCAACGCGCCACCCGGGTGCAGCACGGCGAAATCCTCGGGCCCGAAGCCCTTGCGTTCGAGCAGCGCCACCGCCAATGCATCCCCCAACGCCAGCGTGGCCGTCGTGCTGGCCGTGGGCGCGAGGTTCATCGGGCACGCTTCCTCGGACACACTCACGTCGAGGACCACATCGGCCGCGCGCGCCAACGTCGAGCGGCTGCTCCCGGTCATCGCTAGCAACGGCAGGGCGAGCCGCTTGACGAGCGGCAACAGGCGCACCACCTCCTCGGTTTCGCCGCTGCTCGACACCGCCAGCACCGCATCACCCTTCATGAACACACCCGCGTCACCGTGTGCGGCTTCGGCGGCGTGCAGAAACACGGCCGCGGTACCGGTACTGGCCAGGGTCGCCGCGATCTTGCGGCAGATGATGCCCGACTTGCCCATGCCGGTGACCACCACCTTGCCCGGGCACACCGCCAATAGATCCAGCGCACGGTCGAAGCGCGCATCGAGGCGTGACGCCAAGGCCGCGACCGCCGCGGCTTCGATGGCCAGCACGCGCCGCGCACGGCGGATGTCGTCGCTCTCCCTTCCGCGCCGGACGGTCAGCACGCGTCGGGCGGTAGCTGGCTTACGCAGCTTACCGTTCACTAGCTTCCTTGCTGATGTCATCGATCCGTTTCAACTCCCGCAGCAGGGTTTCCAGCTCCGCGAGGCGATACGAGTTCGGCCCGTCGCTGAGCGCATGATCCGGGTCTTCGTGTACTTCGAGGAACACCGCATCGACGCCGGCGGCGACGGCAGCCCGCGCCAGCACACGGATGAACTCGCGCTGGCCGCCCGAGGCAGTGCCCAGTCCGCCCGGCAACTGCACGCTGTGTCCAGCGTCGTAGATCACCGGGTACCCGAACCCCGCCATGATCGCCAGCGCACGCATGTCGACGACCAGATTGTTGTAGCCGAAGGCGAAGCCGCGTTCGGTGACCATCAGCTGACGATTACCGGTGCTCGCCAGTTTCTCGAGTACCGGTCCCATGTCGCCGGGTGCAAGGAACTGCCCCTTCTTGACGTTCACGGGTTTGCCGGCACGGGCCACCTCGGTCAGAAAGTCGGTCTGTCGGCACAGGAAGGCCGGGGTCTGCAGCACGTCGGCCACTGCGGCGACGCTGGCGGCCTGGTCGCGCTCGTGCACGTCGGTGAGCACCGCCACGCCGAGCTCGCGCTTCACCTCGGCGAGAATCTCCAGGCCCCGCTCCAACCCGGGGCCACGATACGAGCTGAGTGACGTGCGGTTGGCCTTGTCGAACGACGACTTGTAGATGAACGGCACGCCGACGCGGTCGGTGATGGCCCGCAGCGCCGCCGCGTGGCGCAGCGCGTGCTCGCGGCTCTCGATGACGCACGGACCGCCGATGAATACGAACGGGCGTCCGCCGCCGACGCGCAGCGGCCCAACGTGCACTTCGTTGGACGGCGGCATCTGGGCTGCGCCTAGCGCGACACGGCGCTCAGTAACGGCGCCTGTCCCGCTTCGGTCTTATGCTGCAGCGCGGCGCGGATGAAGCCTTTGAACATCGGGTGGCAATCGAGGGGGCGCGACTTGAACTCCGGATGAAACTGGCTGGCGAGAAAGAACGGATGGTCCGCCAGCTCGATCATCTCCACCAGTGACTCATCCGGCGACAGGCCGCTGAGGACCAGCCCGTGCTCGGCAAGTGTCGCGCGGTAGGCGTTGTTGACCTCATAGCGGTGGCGGTGGCGTTCGCTGATCTTGCGCTTACCGTAGAGGCGGAACGCCAGCGAGTCCTCACGCAGGATACAGGCATACGCTCCCAGGCGCATCGTGCCGCCCTTGCGCTCCACGTCGCGCTGCTCGTGCATGAGATGGACGACCGGATGCGGGGTCTGCTCGTTGACCTCGCTGGAGTTGGCGCCGTCGAGGCCGCAGACGTGGCGCGCATACTCGATCACCGCCATCTGCAGGCCGAAGCAGATACCGAGGAACGGCACCTTCTCCTCGCGTGCGTAGCGCACCGCGGCGATCTTGCCTTCGGTGCCACGCGGGCCGAAGCCCATGGGGACCAGCACGCCGTCGGCATGCTCGAGCGCCGGCGGCAAACCCTCCTGTTCGATCTTCTCGGAGTCGATGTAGGCGACCTCGACCTTGCACTCGTTGGCGACGCCGCCATGTACCAGCGCTTCGTTGAGGCTCTTGTACGAGTCCGTCAGTTCGACGTACTTGCCGACCATGGCGATGCGCACCGTGTCGCGCGGATGCTTGATGGTCTGCACCACCTTGGCCCACTTCGTCAGATTGGGCGCCCCGGTCCACATGTTGAGCTTCTCGACAATGCGGTCGTCGAGTCCCTCCTCGTGAAACACCAGCGGCACCTCGTAGATACAGTCGACATCCTTCGCTGTGATCACGGAGGACTCATCGACGTTACAGAAGTGGGCGATCTTCGCCTTGATCTTGCGCTCCAGCAAACGCTCGGTGCGGCACAGGAGGATGTCGGGCTGGATGCCGAGGCCCGTGAGCTCCTTCACGCTGTGCTGCGTCGGCTTGGTCTTCACTTCGCCGGCGGCGCTGATGAACGGCACGAGCGTCAGGTGAATGTAGAGTACGTTCTCGCGGCCGCGATCCCAGCGAAACTGCCGGATGGCTTCGAGAAAGGGCAGGCTCTCGATGTCGCCAACCGTGCCGCCGACCTCGCCGATGACCACGTCGAATCCTTCAGCGGCCTCGAGGATGCGGCGTTTGATCTCGTCGGTGATGTGCGGGATCACCTGCACGGTGCCGCCGAGGTATTCGCCGCGGCGCTCGTTGGCGATGACGCGGTCGTAGACCTGGCCGGTGGTGAAGTTGTTCTTTTGGCTCATGCGCGACGACAGGAAGCGCTCGTAGTGGCCGAGGTCGAGGTCGGTCTCGGCGCCGTCGTCGGTGACGAACACCTCGCCGTGCTGGAAGGGGCTCATCGTGCCGGGATCGACGTTGATGTACGGATCCATCTTGAAGATGGTGACCTTGAGGTTGCGGCTCTCAAGCAACGCGCCGATCGAGGCCGATGCCAGGCCCTTGCCAAGTGACGACACGACGCCGCCGGTCACGAAGATGAACTTGGTCCGCTTCCCTTCCTGTACCATCGCCACCCCCCTTTAACTCGCGGCCAGCGCCCGCGCCCGTTCCAGGTCGTCCGGTGTATCCACCTCTATCCCAACACCCAGGGTCTCCGCCACCTTGATCCGAAAGCCCCATTCGAGTGCGCGCAACTGCTCCAGTTTCTCCGCCTGTTCCAGCGGCGTCGGCGCCAGCCGTGCGAAGCTCAGCAGGAAGTCGCGTCGATACGCGTAGAGGCCGATGTGCTTGTACCCGATGACCTCGTCTGACCGATCGCGCCAATACGGCAGGGGGCTGCGCGAGAAATACAGCGCGTAGCCGTCGCGATCGCTGACCACCTTGACCACGTTCGGGTTCATCATCTCCGCCATGTCGCGGATGGGCGTCTTCAGCGTCGCCATCGGGAGCGCGCTGTCGGCGCGCATCAGCGCAACGGCCGCATCGACCATCGGCGCGGCGAGAAACGGCAGGTCACCCTGGACATTGACGATGACGTCCGCATCGAGACGCGTGGCCACTTCGGCGATGCGATCGGTGCCTGACGGATGATCCGAACGCGTCATGACGACGTCGCCGCCGAAGCGGCGCACCGCATCTGCTATGCGTGCGTCGTCCGTCGCCACCAACACCTGATCGACCAGCATCACGCCGCGCGTGCGCTCGTAGACATGCTGGATCATGGGTTTGCCGTCGATGAGGGCGAGCGGCTTTCCGGGGAGACGGGTGGACTCATAGCGCGCGGGAACAATGGCGACGACTTTCGAGCCCATAAAAGAAAACCCGTAGCCCAGGAGTGAGCTACGGGATGACAGGTATAGCACGGGTCGAAGGCAAGTCAAACTTCAGGGGTGCGCATCGGGACCCGTGTGATATGACGGGGCGCGGCTCAGCCGGCGGCGCGGACCGCATGCAGGCGAATGGGCAGAATCTTGGCGTAGTGAGAGAAGTCGGCGTCGGTCGTGAAGATGGCGAGCCCGTGGCGGACCGCGAGCGCGCAGATCAACACGTCGAATGACGTCGGCGTAACCCCCTTGGCGCGGCAGGCGTTGAAATAGCCGGCGGCCTGCTCATGATCGGTCGTGTCTGTGGACACGTCATCGAAGGCGGCAAGCCGCTCACGGAGCCGCTCGAAATCACGGGCGTCGCGGATGCCGGAGAGAACCTCCTGCCGGATGATGCCCGCGAGTCTCGCGCGCCCATCGGATACGAGGGCCTTCCACTCTTCCACCTGCTGGCGTTCCGCACGATCGAGCTGCGCGGTCTTCCGGCGCAGTGCAAGGGACCAGATCGACGTGTCGATCAGGACGCTCATCGCCGCTTCCGGCGGCGCGCCGCCTTGTAATCGTACCCCGGGTCATAGGCGATCTGGTCGACGAGCTCGAGGATCCGGCGCTGCTTGTGGCGCTTGATGTATTCGCGGAGCGCAGTCGTGACCGCTTCCTTCTTTGTCTTGTGACCGCCAACAACCCGCGCCTCGTCAATCAGCCGGTCATCAATTGCCAGATTAGTCGCCATCACACACACTCCTCCACACGCAGTCTTACACAACCAGATGTGTGAGAGAAGCGCGGGCACCGGGGCGGGGATGTGCCCCTGGCTAAGGCGGTGGCGTCGGGCCGAACGCCCTACCATCACTGCCCGGTGCAGGCGCATTCCCGCGCTAGGCGCAGGAATGCACGGCAAATGGGGAGGGAGCATCATGGGGCACCAACATGCCGCAGGGGCATTGATGCGCGCCCGGTGTCGCGCGCTCTGCTCCAGCCGCTTGTACACCGCCACAGCGGAAGGACTGCTCGCCGCACTGGTCACACACCCAGGCTGGGAGTCGGTCGACATACGTCGTCTGGCCCTTGAACCGGAACCTCGCCTGTGTCGTGCTCCGTCGGACCTTGCCGTTACAGAACTCCCAGACATCCAGCGTCGTCATTGCAGACATCTTCTCGTCAGATTCGGCCTCGCATAGCAGCTCGCGGCGCAAGCAGGCAGCCTCATCTCGTCCGGCCGGCGCTTGACCTGATCTAGGTCTCCATTTAAGGTCCGGCCATTGTGCGCTATCGGCAATCGCTCATCCCGACATTGAAGCAAGATCCATCCGACGCTGAAGTCGTCAGCCACAAGCTGCTGGTACGCGCCGGCATGATCCGGCAGATCGCGCGCGGCATCTACGACTTCTTGCCGCTCGGCCTACGTGTGGTGAGAAAGGTGGAGCGCATCGTGCGCGAGGAGATGGACCGTGCCGGGGCGCAGGAGATCCTCATGCCGGCGATCTGTCCCGCCGAACTCTGGCAAGAGAGCGGCCGCTGGGAGCAATACGGCAAGGAACTGCTGCGCATGAAGGACCGCTACGAGCGCGACTTCTGCTTCGGCCCGACGCACGAGGAAGTGGTGACGGACATCGTGCGCCGCGAGATCCGCTCCTACCGCGAGTTGCCCCTCAACCTGTACCAGATCCAGGTGAAGTTTCGGGACGAGCTCCGGCCGCGTTTTGGCCTCATGCGTGGACGCGAGTTCATCATGAAGGACGCGTACTCCTTCCACGCCGACGCCGACGACCTGAACCGCGAGTATCAGAACATGGCGGACGCCTATCGCCGCATCTTCCAGCGCTGCGGTCTCGATACCCGGCAGGTCGAATCAGACACCGGTGCCATCGGCGGACGCCGGGCGCATGAGTTTCAGGTGCTGGCGGACTCGGGAGAAGATGCGATCGTCAGCTGCAACACGTGTGACTATGCCGCCAACGTCGAGAAGGCTGAAATCGGCAAGCGGGCCCTCACCCCCAGCCCCGCGGCCAATCCGCTCAAGAAGGTGCGCACGCCGGAGAAGCGGACCGTCGAAGAGGTTGCCGCCTTTCTGGCGGAGCCGCCGGAGCGTTTCATCAAGACTCTGCTCGTAGTAACCAGCGCCGGTGACACCATCGCCGCACTCGTCCGCGGTGATCATGAGCTGAGCGAAATCAAGCTGCGCAACCGGCTGGGCGTACCCTGGATTGCCATGGCCGACGCCGACACGGTGCAGCGTGTCACGGGGGCCGATGTCGGCTTCGCCGGACCGATCGGCCTGCAGGTACGCATCATTGCCGACGAAGCGTTGCGCGGCCTCGCCGGCGGCGTCACCGGCGCCAACGAAACCGACCACCACTTCGTCGATGTCAGCCAGACGCGCGATTTCCCGGATGTCGCGTTCGCCGATCTGCGTCTCGCCCGCGCCGGTGATCCATGCCCGCGCTGCGCCGCCGGCGTATTCAACGGTCATCGGGGGATCGAGGTTGGTAACATCTTCTACCTCGGCACGAAGTACAGCGCTGCGATGAAGGCGACCTTCCTCGATGCGGCCGGACAGGAGCACCCCATCGAAATGGGCTGCTACGGTATCGGCATCACGCGCACCGCCGCCGCTGCCGTCGAGCAGTTCCACGACGACAACGGCATCATCTGGCCGCTCCCCCTGGCACCGGCCCACGTGCACGTCGTGCCGGTCAACACGGCGGACCAACGGATTCGCGCCGTCGCCGACGACCTCTACACCAAGCTGCAAGGTGCCGGCGTCGAGGTCTTGATCGACGATCGCGAGGAACGGCCGGGAATCAAGTTCAAGGACGCCGACCTCATCGGCATCCCGTTGCGCCTCACGGTCGGCGCCAAGAGCCTCGACCGCGACTGCGTGGAATTCAAGCGTCGCAGCGACAAGACCGCCGCGGAGATTCCCCTCACTGACGCCGTCGAGCGCGTCGCCACGCTCGTCCGAGACGGCTTGGCAGCATGACCTTGCGGTGGCCCTTCGGCCTGCGCCAGGGCGGCATGCGCAGTCGGTTGATCTTCGCGCTGGACATCAGCTCGATTGACGACGCCTTCAGCCTGGTCGAGCGTCTCACAGCTGAAGTGGGCATGTTCAAGGTGGGCAAACAGTTGTTCCTGCATGCCGGCCCGCAGATCGTGCACGGCATCCGTGAGCGTGGCGGCGAAGTGTTTCTCGATCTCAAATTTCACGACATCCCGCGCACGGTCGCGAAGGCCGCCGTCGAAGCGACGCGCATGGGGGTGCGCATGTTCGACGTGCACGCCTCGGGCAGTCTCGAAATGATGCAGCGCACGGTCGCCGAGGTCACCAAAGTCTGCCGCAGCGAAGGTTTGCGCCGCCCCAAGGTGCTTGCGGTGACGGTGCTCACGAGTCTGAACCGCGACGACTTGAAGCGCGTCGGCGTGGCCAGCGGCGTGGAGAACCAAGTGGTGCGCCTGGCGCGGCTGGCGCTCGAAGCCAAGATGGACGGGGTCGTCGCCTCGCCGCAGGAGATCGCGCCGATCCGCAAAGAATGCGGCCGTGGCTTCCTGATCGTCACCCCCGGTGTGCGCCTGCGCGGCGCCACGTGGGAAGATCAAAAGCGCGTCATGACACCCGAGGCGGCGATCCGTGCCGGTGCCGACTACCTGGTGGTTGGCCAACCGATCCGCGACGCGGATGATCCGGTGGTCGCGGCGCGCGAGATCGTCGCCGCCATGGAACGCGGCCTCAGCTCCCCAGAGCGTCGCGGCCGCACCGGCTTCGAACCACCGGAGCCGTAGGCCGGAGATCAATCGGGCCGCCCCCGACCCGATTGCAGCAGCAAAATGAATTCGCGGTCGCCTTCGAGGAAGTCGAGGGTCCCGAGCTCTCCCACTGCTACCCAACGCATGTCGGCAAAGCAGCGATTGCTGATCGTGCCGCGATACTGCGGGATGGCAAAGAACGTCAGTACGAAAGGGGCGCGACCGCGATAGTGATGCTCGCTCTGCCACAACACCGCCCCGACCTCTGCCTCGATACCCAATTCCTCCTGCAACTCGCGTCGCATACCGTCTTCGAGACTTTCGCCCGACTCGACCTTTCCTCCCGGAAACTCCCACTTGCCGGGATGATGGCCGCCGGCGGGGCGCTGGCAGACCAGCACCGCACCGGCGCGCGCGATGACGCCGGCGGCGACCTGAATCACCCGTGCCGTCACTGCAGCTGCGCCGCTTGCCGCTGCAGCTCGGGGAGCAGGTCGCGGATCACCTGCGCGGTGGCGTCGTCAGGCGCCAGCCGCAGGTAGCGCTCGAAGTTCTGTAACGCTGCCGCGAAGCACTCCAGGCGCTGGTAGATGATGCCGCGGTCGCGCAGCTCACGCGGCGTGTCGGGCGCCAGCAGCAAGATCCGATCGACGCATGCCAGCGCGCGCTCGAAGTCGCTCTGCTGGATGTACACCTGCTTCAGATTGCTGAGCATGCGCACCAGGATTTCGCGCGCGGTTGCAGGACGCAGCAACCGGCGATCAAACCGCGCCTCGTCTCCATAAATTCCCCGCAAGCGCTGCGCGCACTCGTCCGTGCTGATCACCGTTCCGAAGAATGGGTCGATGATGATCTCCTCGTCGCCGACGTACTTCACCAGAAAATGCCCGGGAAAGCTGACGCCATACACCGGCAGGTCGAGGCGCTGGGCCACTTCGCTGTAGACGAGGCTCAATGAAATGGGGATACCGGTGCGGCGATCGAGCACGTCGTTCAGGAAGCTGTTGCGCGCGTCGTAGTAGTCGTCGCTGTTGCCTGTAAAGCTACACTCGACGAAGAGGAAGTGGTTGAGCCGCGCAATTCTCTCGGCCGGCGCCAGGCCCTGGCGCAGTTCGCTACCGGCGGCCGCCGCCAACTCATCCAAGCGGCGCAAGTATGCGGCGACGTCCAGCCACGGGTACTCCTCTTGAGCAATCAGCAGCGCGGCTTCCGCAAGATCGATGCGGTGGTCCGGCCCCGAGGCCAGCTCGGCGAAGCGTTTGCGCGCGTGGTCCATGGTTCCTGTTGCCGTCCGCATAACGTGAACCGGGAAGACATTGCAACCACAAGGGAGGGTTTCTGGTCGCCGTGGTCCCCGATCGAGGAACTCCAACCAGGGGTGTTTACCAAGGTCTAGGGACCGCTGCCGTCGAGCGCCGCATGGATCTCCGCGCGCGCCGCCGCGTCTGCCTCACGCCGCCGCGCCGCCTCGAGCGCGCGCCGCGCACGCGTGCTGCCGATGGCACCGAGCGCCCATGCGGCATGGGCGCGCACCAGGGCGGACGGGTCGTCGAGCAGCGCCTCCGCCAGCACACCGACCGCGGCGGGATTCTGCGTGTTCCCCAGTGCCACCATGACGTTGCGCACGAACCCCTCGCGCTTGGCCCGGCGGATGGCGCCGCGGCGAAAACGGTTGCGGAACTGCGCCTCGCCCAGCCGTGCTAGATCCGGCAGGTATGGCAGCAGTGCCGCCGCGTCTGGGGCACCGTGCCCGCGGACCAACTTGTCGTTCCAGGGACACACTTCCTGGCAGATGTCGCAGCCGAAAATCCAATTTCCCATCTTGCTGCGCAACCCGACGGGGATGGCGCCCCGGTACTCGATGGTGAGGTAGGAAATGCACAGGCGCGCGTCGAGCACGTAGCCCGGTTTCAGCGCCGCCGTCGGGCACAGATCCAGGCAGCGCGTGCACGTACCGCAGTGATCCGCCATCGGCGGGTCCGGCTCCAACGCCAGATCGGTCAATAGCTCGCCGAGAAAGAAGTAGGAGCCCGCGCCGGTGTGCAGGATGTTGGTGTTCTTCCCGAACCAGCCGGCACCACCGAGCGCCGCCCACTCGCGATCGACTGTCGGACCGGTGTCGACGTACGGACGCAGCAGCGCCGCCGGTCGCAACGCGCCGATCTGAACCGCCAACGTCCGCAGCTTCTCCGCAACGATGAGGTGATAGTCCGTGCCCAGCGCGTACGCCGCGATACGCCCGCGCAGCTCGCGTTGCCACTCGATGGGCGGCAGCGGCGGCGGGTGGTAGCGATAGCCAACGGTGATCACGCTGCGCGCCGCCGGCATGACGCGCCGCGGATCGAGGCGCCGGGCCAATCCGCGCTGCAGGTAACTCATCTCAGCGGCATTGCCATCCGCCACCCACTGCCGCATGAACTCCGCATGCGGCGCCACGGCGGCGCGCGCAAAGCCGCACAGTTCGAACCCGAGCCGCCGCGCCGCAATGCGGATGCGCTCCTTCAACTGAGGTTCATCGCTCCTCGGACCGGGCACGTCTGTATGCGGCATCAGTGGCTGCAACGTGTCATCTCACATCCGCAATCCGAAATCTGCAATCCCATATCCCCCAATTGCTCTCCCGGCTTGCGGTGGACGCGGCGCTAGACTACCTTCCGCCGCGACTTGGAGGAAGCATGGCACCGCCACTACGCAACCTGAAGCTGCTCGATCTGTCGCGGCAGCTCCCCGGCCCCTTCTGCTCGTTGATGCTCGCCGATCTCGGTGTCGATGTGCTGGTGGTGGCCGCCCCCAACGACGTCATGGGCATCGGCATCCCGCTCATCCAGCGCAACAAGCGCAGCATGACGCTCAACCTGAAATCACCCGAGGGCAAGGAGATCTTCAATCGCCTCGCCGCCGATGCCGACGTCATCCTGGAAGGCTTTCGCCCCGGCGTCACCGACCGGCTCGGCATCGACTATGCCAGCATGGCGAAGCTGAATCCGCGCCTCGTGTACTGCTCCATCTCCGGCTACGGGCAAGACGGACCCTATCGCGACAAGGTGGGGCACGACATCAACTACCTCGGCTACGCGGGAGTCCTGGGCGTCTCCGGTGGAGCGGGCAATCCGCCAACGATCATGCCGGTGCAGGTCGCCGACATCGGCGGCGGCGCGCTGATGGCGACGGTGGGCATCCTCGGCGCCCTCATGGCCCGCGAACATACCGGGCGCGGCCAGTTCGTCGATGTCTCGATGATGGACGGCAGCGTCAGCTGGAACGTCTTCCACGCCCTCCTCTACCTGGTCACCGGCCAACAACCCGAGCGCGGCCGCACGCGCCTCACCGGGCATCACCCGTGTTATGCAGTGTACGAGACGAAGGACGGCAAGTACGTCACCGTCGGTGCCCTCGAAGAGCACTTCTGGCGCAACCTCTGCGTACATCTCGGCGTCGAAGATTTCATTCCGGACCAGTTTGCCGAAGGCGCGCGGCGCGAAGAGATGCTGCGCGTCCTCCGCGAGAAGTTCAAGGCCAAGACGCAAGCGGAATGGTTGGCGCAGTTGGGACCGGTCGACATCTGCTTCGGACCGGTCAACAGCATCCCAGAAGCGTTTGCCGACCCGCAGGTACAGGCGCGCGGCATGCTCCGCGAGGTCAACGGGTTGAAGCTGATCGCCTCGCCGCTGAAATTCTCCGACACCGCCACTCTGGAGCCGACTGCCCCACCGGAGTTCGGCCAGCACACCGACGAGGTTCTGCGCGCGCTCGGGTATTCGCCTAGCGGCATCGGGGAGTTGCGCAGCAAGCGTATTGTGTAGCGGTTCGTGGCGCGCGGATCGTGCTTCGACCGGAGCGGATCATGCATTGGAGGATGTGCTCACGCAGCGGAGTTGCGGCTCCTGCCCGCTTCTGGCTCCTGACGCTCTTGGTCGGTACGAGCGTCGTGGCGGGACACGCTCTGTGGGCGCAACAATCGTGTGACGACCACAACGATTGCACCGTGGACGCCTGCGCGGCAGACGGCAGTTGCCAGAGCACGCCAAAGACCGATGGCACTCCGTGCACATCACAACTATCTGGCGGTTGCGCGATCAGCGCCCAGTGTAGGTTTGGCTTTTGCGTACCGGTCGATACGAAGGCCCCCGGCACAGCCTGCACCATTGCCGGCTTGAGCGACGAGTGGGGGAAATGCCTCTTGGGTGCGCAATGCGCGGACGGCGGGTTCTGCCAGCCAAGCGTTAAGATGTGTCCGACACCCACGGACCGCTGCTCGGCGGCGTTCTGCGAGCCAAGCACCGGCGAATGTCAAACCCAGCCCGTATCGTGTAACGACGCGTGCTCGACGGCACAGTGCAACCCCGACACTGGCCAGTGCACCATCAACAAGCAACCCATCAACGAAGGCCAGCCGTGCGACGACGGAAATACGTGTACGACCAACGACCGCTGCAACAACGGGACGTGTCGTGGTTCGACGACGCCGGTCGCGACCGCAACCCTTACCCGCACCAGTGCTACCTCGCCGACACCTACCCCGACGGCATCACGTACCGTCACCAACACCGCACTCGCGACTGCCACCGCCACCCCAACCTCTCAGCCAGCACATACCCCGACCGCGACACCCTTGCCGACGTGCCCAGCCAATCTGTGCGTCGGCGATTGCGGCAACGATGGCACGGTCACCATCACCGATCTGATCAACGGTGTGGACATAGCGCTCGATCCGATCTTGCTCCCTATATGCCCCTGCTTCGATGCCAACAAGGATGGTCAGGTCAGCATCAACGAGCTGGTCACCGCCGTACACAACGCGCTATCGGGATGTCCCACGCCGCCGACGCAGACGCCAACCGAGACACCAACGGCACCGCCGCCCACGCTCACACCTACCGCGGTACTGCCCACGCCGACCGCGACAGAAACGCCCCCGGCCACCCCAACCCCCACCAACAGCGAAACCCCGGTTGCAACGACAACCCCCACGGGTGTGGCCTCGGCAACTCCGACACCGTCGCCCACCACCACAGAGCAGGCCACCGAAACGCCGACGGAGACCGCCATACAGACGCCCACGGCAACCGGCAGCGAAACACCGCTCGCAACGACCAGCCCCACGGCTGTTTCCTCGGCAACTCCCACACCGTCGCCCACCACCACGCAGCAGGCCATCGAAACACCGACTGACACGGCCATACCGACGCCCACGGCAACCGACACGCCGCTTGCGACGACGAGCCCCACGCCATCGGCTTCGCCGACACCATCGCCGACCGCCACGCTGGAGACCACCGAATCGCCGACGGCAACCGCCAGCGCGACGACGACTGCGCCGCCAACCGAAACGCCGACGGCCACGGAAGGGCCCGAGGCGAGTCCCACCGGGGAAGTCACGCGTGAGGCGAGGGCGAGTGATCGGTAATCAGTAATCAGTAATCAATGATTAATAACCAGTGACGAGTGGTCAGTGATTGCGCATGCTCACCATTGTTTGGCCAACTGATCACTGGTCACTGATGACTAATGACTGATAACTATTTACTGACTCCGCGCCTGTTCACTGGCGCAACCGACGATCGGGGCTTGCGGGCGCGTATGTTCGTCGAGGTATTCTTCCCAATCAACCTCGCGGTGCTTCTTGTCGTAGTACCGCTGTAGGGTGTCGCGGT
>Ga0335070_10003586_pt1 | contig 18137 bp, 15 predicted proteins | sample Lox_Sample_13_FD_206722 | JGI IMG/M metagenome (GOLD analysis project Ga0335070, IMG submission 206722) | Soil microbial communities from Loxahatchee National Wildlife Refuge, Florida, United States - Lox_Sample_1.3 | ecosystem: Environmental > Terrestrial > Soil > Wetlands | place: USA...
AAAGGTCGAGGATTCCTTTAAGGCCCCAGCCTTGAGGAGGAGAAGAGGACCGTCTGGGTCTTTTTCAAATATCTTCAGGGCTGGCCGTAAGTCAAAAAACAAATAAGGAGGCAAAAATGGAAAAATCTCCAAAAAGGAAGACCGGAAGAAAAGGGTTGACCCGGCGAGAATTTTTAAAGACCTCGGCTGTCTCCCTGGTGGGGTTGGGTGCGGGATCACACCTGAGCCCTCGGGTCGCTCATGCTCAAAAAGCACCGATTCGGATCGAAGGCATCAGCAGCTTTACCGGAAGGTCGGCCGTGACGGGGGTGACCACCCGAGATGCGGTCCTTATGTGGGCGGAAGGACTCAACGCCCAAGGTGGGCTTTTGGGCCGGAAAATCGAGGTCCGATTCCGCGATAGCCAGGTAAAAATCGAGGAATCCACCCGGCTTGCCAGAGCAGCGGCGGCCTCCAAGGAAGCGGACCTTCTCCTCGATTGCTGCAGCAGCCTGGAGTCTTTCGGGGTTAAGGAAGTCTCCCGCGACCTCAAGATGTTAACCATCACCGGAACCTCGAAAACCACCGAGCTCACCGCAGACCCGAAAACCTTCTCCCCTTTTCACTTTCGGTCCTCTCCCTCCAACATCCACGACATGGCCGCCGGGGCCAAATATGCCGCCGATATCTGCAAAAAGAATGGCTGGAAGCGGTGGGCCATGATTGCTCCGGATTATGCCTACGGCCGGGAGAACGTGATGTTCTTCGTAAGGTTCCTGAAAATCTTTTATCCCGAGGCGGAAATCGTCGCCGAGGTTTGGCCCAAGCTTTACGAGCCCGACTTCACCCCTTATATCAATAAGATCATGGGGGCCAAGGTCGATGCCTGCTTTACCTCTCAATGGGGGGGAGATATTGTGGCCTTATTGGAGCAGGGAGGCCTGTACGGATTTTCAGATAAGGTGAAAATCTTTAGCATCGACCTGGGGGATTTTACGGCCATCAACCCGGTCATCAAGGCCTTCGGAAAATTTCCGCCAGGGATCTTCATGGGCACGAGGTCGAATCCCATCGTACCGGATACCAAGTTGAACAGCGATTGGTTCTATGCCTTTCAAAAACGATTCAACTATGAACCTTCCGGATGGTCCCAGCAGACGTATACGGCCTGCCTCTTCTACCAAAAAGCGGTTGAAAAGGCTGGCACTACAGATCAGAACGCGGTCCGGGCGGCGCTGGAGAACCTGGAGATTGTTTGCCCCTGGGGAACCCCTCCGGGCCAAAAATGCGTCATGAGGGGGAGGGACCATCAGATTATCCTTTACACGGAGGCATGGGGAAAAACCATCTCGAAAATGCCGTATGTGGAAGAGGTATTGACCATGTCCTGGGATGACATTATAAAGGTCGAAAGTGATTGGCTTAAGGAAAAAGGTTGGCTCAAAACTTGATTGGGGGGAGGAGCCCTGGCCGTACCTTCCAGGGCTCCTCTTCAGCCTGGTTTGCGGCGCCTTCTAGGGCGGGAAAGACTTTCGGGAGAATATCGATGGACCTAGCGAGTTTATTCAACTGTTTGGCAAGTCCGGGGTGCATTTTGGGGCAGGTCATCGGTGCGTTAATCATCGCCATGGTGTTGTTTCTCGTTGCTTCCGGGCTCAGCCTCATTTTAGGGGTCCTGGGGGTCATGAATTTTGCCCATGGATGCCTATACATGCTTGGAGCTTATTATACCTATACGGTAGTGGCGCATTTCGGGAATTTCGGCCTGGCTTTGTTGCTGGCCCCGATTGGGGTGGGAATCACTGGGGTCATCCTGGAGCGTTTTTTCATCAAAAGGGTCTATGGACTACCCGACCTTTATCAACTCCTGCTCACCTACGCCTTTATTTTGGTCTTGGACGATATGGCCAAATTGATCTGGGGGATCTTTGACCTATCCGTTCCGGTCCCCGGCTGGTTTCGTCGGCCGCCAATCGACATTATGGGAACGCTCGTTCCCTTTTACTATTTATTTATTATGCTGGCGGGCGCTGCGCTGGTCTTGGGGATTTGGTTCTTTTTGGCCAAAACGAAATTCGGCAAAATTATCAATGCAGCGGCCACAGACCCGGAGATGTTGATGTGCGTGGGCATGAATGTTCCTCTGGTGTACACTTCGGTTTTCGCCCTAGGAAGCGTCCTGGCAGGGCTGGGCGGGGTCATCGCCTCCCCCTTACGTTCCATCGTTCCGGAGATGGGAAATTCGATTATCATCGAATCGTTTATTATCGTAGTCATCGGAGGAATGGGGAATATCATAGGCACCTTTCTTGTTGCCCTTCTATTCGGGTTGATGCGATCCTTTGGAATCCTGGGATTCCCCTTCTTTGAGCTGGCTTTTATCTATATTTTGATGGCCGTTGTCCTGATCATCCGCCCGTCCGGATTATTCGGCAGGGCCACGGTCTGAAGAGGAAGGTATGAAATTTATCCTATCCAACACCTGGCTGCTGTTTCTGACTGCTTTTCTGGTGGTCTTTCCTTTGGCCTTCCCCCTCTTATCCTTCGTCAACATCGTTTCCGAGATGCTCATCATGGCTCTTTTTGCGGTCAGCCTCAATCTGTTGATCGGCTATACGGGGATCATCTCCTTCGGCCATGCGGCCTTTTTCGCCGTCGGGTCGTACACCGTCGGGATCATGCTTCAAAAACTTTCGGGTTCTTTGCCGCTGGCCATACCGTCCGTGCTGCTTTGCGCGATGATTTTTTCGGGAATCGCAGCCCTGGTGATCGGCTATTTTTGTACCCGACTCACCGCCATATATTTCTCCTTTCTTACCCTGGCCTTCAGCCAAATTGTCTATGCGGTAATTATCAAATGGGCAAGCTTTACCGGAGGAGACCAGGGACTGATCGGCGGGATTCCCAAGCCTCCCCTTCCCTTCTTTGGGTTCCCGATCGATATGACCTCCCCTTTCAGTTTGTATTATCTGAACGTCATTCTGACGATCCTTTCTTTCTTTTTTCTAAAGATTATCACCGATTCACCCTTCGGATGGATTCTGCGCAGCATTCGGGATAATCCCGAGAGGATTAATTTTCTGGGAATCAACGTAAAGAGATACCAGATTATCGTTTTTATCATTTCAGGGGTATTTACGGGCCTGGCGGGGGGGCTGATGGCCCTGCATCTCAGCGGGTCTTACCCTGACCATGCCTACTGGGCGAAAAACGCCGAGCCCATATTCATGATCATGGTCGGCGGACTGAGAATTTTTGCGGGTCCGATCCTAGGTTCGGTGATCGTGACGGAATTGAGTGCCTACCTGAGTTCCTACATTCAAATGCGGGGGTTAATCTTCGGGGGCATCCTGGTCCTTCTGTTGATGATCAGCCGCGAAGGAATTCTCGATGTCCTTGCGGCCAGATGGAAAGCTATAAAAAAGGCTAACCTTTGAAAAGGAAAAGCGCGGCCGGCCACTGCGAGGAATCCCACCCGGGCTGGATCCCTCGCAATAGCGGGCCATTCCCTATCAGGTCGTCGAAGCCCTTCTTTTATGACTGGGAAGGGAACGGACCGATTTAAATCCCGCGTCCTCCATCCACATCCAGGCTGGCCCCGGTGATCAAAGCGGCTTCATCGGATGCCAGGAACAACGCTGCGTTGGCCACGTCTTCAGCCTGGGCCAGCCGGCCCAGGGGAACCGTATCGGTAAAGCGTTTTCTCCCCTCCTCAAACTTTTCCGGGGTGAGGGCCTGGTCGGACATAAACTTCGGCAGCATGGGAGTTTCCGCGGCCACCGGATTGAGACAGTTGACGCGAATCTTGCTCGCCGCAAGTTCGATGGCCAGGGCTTTGGTCAACATGATGGCCGCAGCTTTGGATGCGCTGTAGGCGATCAAACCGGGCCGGGGACGCACCCCGCTGATGGAGGCGGTGTTAATAATGACCCCTCCTCCCTGTCTCTTCATGTAAGGAACTGCATATTTGGCGCCCAGAAAGATGCCCTTCACGTTGATGTTCTGAATCCGGTCCCAAAGCTCTTCTTTTAAATTTTCGACGGGAGTGAAGGACATCGGGATGCCGGCATTGTTAAAAAGAATGTCGAGTCTGCCAAATTTATCTGCCGTTGTCTTGATCATTTTTTCCACGTCGGCCGCCTTGGATACGTCGGCGCGGATGAAAATGGCATTCCCCCCTTTCTGTTTTACCAAGGAAACGGTTTCCTGGCCGGTCTTCTCGTCGATATCCACAACCGAGACTTTGGCACCCTCTTGCGCGAAGAGAACGGCACTGGCTCGGCCAAAACCTGACCCGGCTCCGGTGATTAAAGCTATTTTATTCGCCAATTTCATAGCAAGACCTCCTTTTTGGATTTAGATTTTACCCGTCAGAAAGCAAGGGAAGCCCTCCTCCCGGGAGGAAAGCGACCTATATCGTTTTACCCCCGTCAACGGCAATGACCTGGCCGGTTACGTAGCTGGACGCGTCCGAAGCGAGGAAAAGGATGGCCCCGACCATTTCCTCCGGTTCGGCAACCCGCGCCATGGGAGTGGAGGCCATGGCGTGTTTCAAAATATCGGGGTTATTCCAGAGGGCCTCGCTGAACTTGGTCTTGGTGAGCCCGGGGGCGACGCAGTTGGCCCGGATTTTGTACTGGGCCCATTGCATAGCCATGACCTTGGTGGCCATAATCACGGCGGCTTTGCTGATAGAGTAAATGGGAAGCAGGTCGGGGCTGATCCCGGCGATGGAGGAGACGTTGATGATTCTTCCGCCGCCCTTTTCCTTCATCCCCCGGGCCACGGCCTGGCTCAGAAAGAAGAGTCCTTTGAGATTCAAGTTCATGATAGCATCCCAGGCGCGCTCATCGACGTCCATGGCCTGCGCCATCGTGGGATTGGTGGCGGCGTTGTTCACCAGGATGTCGATCCTCCCGAACTCGTCCATCACTTTCTTCACCAAGTTGTTGATCTCATCCATCCTAGCCACATGGGCGGCCACGGGTAGAGCCTTCCTCCCGGTCTTCCGGACCTCAACCGCAACTTGCTCCAGGTCGGGCAGCTTCCGGCTGGCCAGGGCCACGTCTGCACCGGCTTGAGCCAATCCAATGGCCGCCGCTTTCCCGATTCCGCGGCTCGCTCCGGTGACGAGGACTACTTTGTTCTTTAACGAAAAATCCATAGCTTACCTCCTGTGATTTAGTAAAACCGCATGGTGCAGAGAGCATAGCGCAAAACCCAAAGGATTGGCAAGATTGGCCTGCTTCCTCTCCCGTCAGGCGACCTCGGGTTGGGGAGAATAAGGATGGAGAGGAAGGGATTTTAGGAATTGGATTAGCAACCGATTCACTTCCTCCGGGCGCTCTTGGTTTACCCAGTGGCCCGCTTCCGGAATGATCACTTTTCCTTTCAGGTCGGGAACACTCATTTCGAGCGATTCTACCGGCTTGCGATACATCCGGATGACCGGGTCCAGGTCTCCGGCGATGAAAAGAGTTGGATGCCGGAGCTTGGCCCCTTCAAGGAAAGGAGTGAGACTCCAGTTCCGGTCGATGTTCCGGTACCAGTTGAGACCGCCGCGAAAACCGGTCCGCTGGAATTCCTGGACAAAGAAGGTCGCATCTCTCTCGGCCAGCCACTCGGGCAGCTTTTCGGGCATAAAATACGCGTCGAGGAGCCTTTCCGATTTGCGGTAAATGTACCGCCATCGCTTTTCCGGGGGGGCGCTGCCCGAGAGGGAAAACAGGGTGCTGACCATCGTCTTGCGGATGTCGGCTTCCATATCCGCTTCCGCCTTGCCCGGTTCCTGGAAATAGACCTGGTAGAAGATTTCTTCCCCATAGACCTTCTGCATGATTTCCGTGGGGGGAATTTTTCCGCCCACCCGGGGCAGGAAGGGAACGCTGAGAAGGGCGACCGCGCGGAAAAGGTCGGGCCGGAAAAGGGCGCAGTGATAAGCCACGACCGACCCCCAGTCATGCCCGATGATCACCGCCCGGTCTTCTCCCAGGGCATTCACCAAGCCCACGATATCGCCGGTGAGCCGGAAAATATCGTAGTCCTCGATCGGGCCTGGCCGGTCCGTTTGCCCATAGCCGCGCTGATCCGGAGCCACGGCGTGGAAGCCGGAGTTAGCCAGAGCCACCAGCTGGTATCGCCAGGAGTACCAAAGCTCGGGGAACCCGTGGGTTAGAACCACCAGCGGGCCCTTCCCCCTTTCCGCAATGTGCATGCGGATGCCGTTGGTTTCAATGAAGCGGTGGGTGATCTGTTCCATTCTAGAACCCCGTGGGCCAGTTAGCCAGAAGACGACGGCCCTTGGACCCGTTCTTGGCGCAGGCGAAGTCCAAGGCCCGACAGAGAAATTTCCGGGTGTCTCTTGGATCGATGACGTCGTCAATCAGATGCATCGCCGCAGCCCGGTAAGGGAGACTGTCGTAGGCCCACCGGGCGAGCATTTTTTTTCTCTCCTCCCCGGGGTTCACCGCTTCCATCAGCTGCCGGCCGTACACCACATTCACGCCGACCTCGTCCCCGGTAAAGCTGATCTGGGCGGTGGGCCAGGCCACCACGAAGTCGGCTCCCAGGGTAGGGCCGCACATGTTGCTGTAAGCTGCGCCGATACTCTTGCGGATGACCACGGAAATCTTAGGCACTGTGGACCAGGCCACGGCTTGGTTCCAGACCATGATCTTGGTGGGCATGCGGTTCTTCTCGGCAAAACTTCCCACCAGAAAGCCGGGGATGTCGTGGAGGAAGATCATGGGAATATGGTAGGAGTCGCACAGGCAGATGAACTCCACGGCTTTGTCGCACTCCTGGGGGCCGGCGGCGCCGGCATTGAACAGGGGCTGGTTGGCCAGGATTCCTACAGCCCGGCCGTTAAGCCGGGCCAGGCCGATGAGGAGGGCTTTGCCGAAGCATTCTTTCAGCTCCAGGAAGGTTCCGCCGTCCACCAGCGCCCGGATGAGCCGTTTCATGTCGTAGGCCCGGTTCATCTGGGTGGGAACGATTTTGGTCACTTCTTCGACCTGCCGGTCCGGATCATCCCTGGTGGATTGGAAAGGAGGCTCTTCCTGGGCGTTGGAAGGGAAATAGGCAAAGACCTTCTTCAGGATCTCCAGGCAGTGATCGTCATTCTCGGCGAAGAGGTCCACCTGTCCGGTGGTTTCGGCATGAAGCTTCCAGCCTCCCAGTTCTTCGGGGGTGATTTTTTCGGAGGTGGCGATTTCCAGCATGCGGGGACCGGAGACGGCCATACAGGTCCCCTTGACCTGGACGGCAAGATCCGCAGAGACGGCAAACCAGGTAGGCCCTCCGAAGCTATCTCCCATGATGCTGGCGATCAGGGGAACCTGGCGTCCGTGCCGGAGGAGGTTGACGGGCATCATTCGCTGGCTGATCCCGTCGGAACCCATTCCATCGGGGATCCTCAATCCCCCGCCCTCCCCCAGATGAAACAGGGGGAACCCCCGGTTGATGGCATAGTCGTGCAGAGCGTGATGCTTGCGAATGTGGACCATTCCTTCGGTTGCCGCCAGAACGGTCCTGTCCGAAGCGCTGACGACCACCGGACGGCCGTTGATCTTGGCCAGACCCCCGATCATGCCGTCGCCCGAGGTTTTCTCCTCGATCCCCGGGACATCTGAAGTATTGAGCATCCCCAGTTCCAGGAAGGTCCCAGAATCGACCAGTCTTTCAATCCTCTCCCGGGCGGTGTATCGCCCCAGGGAATGCTGGAGGTCAATTTTGGCCTGACCGCCCAGCTTCAGGGCCTTGGCTTTACGCTCCTCGAGATCTTTCAGGTATTCATCCATGAAAAAAACCCTTCATGCGTTTCAAGTTTCGAGTTGGAAGAACCTGAAACTCGAAACTCGAAACGATTCAGAATTTAGTGGGCCAGTTGGCCAGTCGGTGCTGGCCGACCCCCCCCGTTCGCCGGTCCTCGCTAATCTCCAAAGCCCGGATGAGGTAGTTGCGGGTCTCCCGGGGGTCGATCACGTCGTGAATATAATGCATACCCGCGGCCGGGTAAGGCCGGCTGTCCTCGATCATCTGCTGGATAAATTTCTCCTTTTGGGCCGCCAGCTCCGGGGTCTCCTGGATTTTGCCGGCGAAGACCACGTTGGCCGCTATTTCCGGGTCCACGAAGCTCATTTCCGCCGTGGGCCAGGCCACCAGAAAGTCCGTGGCGCAGCCCGACCCGCCTAGGTTCCAGTAGGCCATTCCGTAAGTCTTGCGCACGATGACCGCCACCCGGGGCACGGTCATCTGGCCCAGAACGTTCATGTAGTTCATCACGCGGGCACCCACCCGCTTTCGTTCCGCCTCTTTTCCCACCAGGAACCCGGGGGTATCATGGAAGAAGAGGACCGGGATGTTGAAGGAATCGCACAGGACCAGGAAGCTCATGACCTTGTCGACGCCGTCCGTATCCATGGCCCCGGCGTTGAACCAGGGCTGGTTGGCCACGATTCCCACGACTCGCCCGTCTATCCTGGCCAGGGAAGTGATTACGCTTTTGCCGAATAGGGGTTTCAGGGGGAAGAGAATTCCTCCGTCCACGATGGTTTGGAGGATCTTGTTCATGTCATACACCCGGTTCCTCTTTTCCGGGAGCAGGTCCAGGACCCGGTCCATGCGGCTGCCCGAGCCCTCGGGGACCGGTCTGCGCGGAGGGGGCTCGTCGCAGTGGGAAGGCATGTAGGATAAGAAATCCCGGATGATGACGAAACATTCCTCCTCGTTTTCGGCCACCCGGTCGCTGTTGCCGGTGACCTGGGCGTGCACTTTCCAGCCGCCCAGGTCCTCGTCGCTGATCTTCTCGCTGATGGCCAATTCCAGAACCCGCGGGCCGGAGACAGCCATAGCGCTTCCCTTCACCTGGACCACAAAATCGGAAAGGCAGGCCATCCAGGTGGGCATGCCGTAACATTCGCCCATAATGGCGGTCATCATGGGGGATTTTCGCACCCGGCTCATGAGCTGGAGGAAGGTATCGAAACCCCCTCCTCCGATGGAGGCCAGCCCCTTGGCGCCCATGATGTCCGGCATGCGGGCCCCACCGGCCTCTCCCAGGTAGATGGTCGGGAAACCGCGCCGGACAGCCTGGCCCTTGATTTCTCCCTCCTTGTGGCCCGCCACCCGGCTGGAGGTGGCGGCCAGGACGGTGAAATCATTGGCCACCACGGCCACGGTCCGTCCGTCGATCTTGCCGAATCCGCCGACCTTGCTGTCGGCGGGGGTCTTGTCTTCCATTCCCGGTATGTCGGAGGTGTTCAGCATTCCCACTTCGAAGAACGTGTCCGGGTCCAACAGGCGGGCGATCCTCTCCCGGGCGGTAAGCTTTCCCTTCTCGTGCTGGCGGTTGACCTTCTCCGCCCCTCCCATCCGGAGAGCCTTTTCCTTCCGCCGTCTCAGTTCTTCCATTTCTTTTTCGAATGACATGGCAGTTCCCCTGTTGAAAATGATTCGATCCTGAAAGGGCAGGGGCCATTCATGAATGCCCCTGCGGGAATTCCGCGTCGTGCGGGGCAGGAACGGTTCGCCGACGCTCGACTGAGCTCGTCGCCGGCCGCCCCTACGATTTCCCGGATTCTTTTCGAGTCAACCCGTATTTCTTGAAAATATACTCGTTGTCCCCGCCGATGTCTGCCGAAATCCACTTGACCCGGAGCGGGGTCCTGGACATTTTGCCGGTAACCGGCAGGGTGACGATGCCAAATTTGGGATGCTCCACCCGGGCGAAGGTGTTCCGGGCGCGCCAGTGTTCCTGGTCCATAACCTCCCGGGGGGTAAGCATCTTGGTGGTCACCGGAAGGCCCCCGCCCCTCCACTTGGAGCGCGCCGCTCTTATGCTGTAGGCGGAGAATTTCTCGGAAATTTCCTGGTAAGTATAATGGGCGACGACTTTTTCTACTTCTTCATTCAGGCCCCTCACCTTTTCGATGTCGTCGGTAATCCGGTCCAGGAGAGACTTCCAGTCTTCTTCCAATTTCCACCGCCCGAAAATCTTCAGGGCTGCGCGGAAATCCTGGTCCCGGAAACAGGCGATGGCCACGTACCCGTCCTTGCACTTGAAGAAGCCATAGGGACACAGGCCGTAATCGAGAGTTCCGTACCGGGGCCGGGGTTTCTTCCAGATATCCCCGATGGTGGGAGGAAATCCGACGCAGGAGGAGTAAGCATCGGCGGCGGCGATATCCACCATCTGGCCTTCGCCGGTGCGGCGTTTGAAGAAGGCCGCCACCAGGGCCCCCGTTGCCGCGGCCACGGCCGTGGTATAGCCAGCGGCGTAAAAGCCGGCGCGGGTCGGCCAGCTGTAGGGTTCGGGAGAATCGGCCAGGTCTCCGATCAGGGCGGCCAGGCCGGACTCCGCCTGGCTGGTCAGGTCGGTCCACGGCATTTCGGCAAACTCTTTGCCCCGGGCGGTATAATGGCCGTAAGGGGAAATGGCCACATAGACGAGGCCCGGGTTGACATCCCGGAGCTGCCGGTAGCCCAGCCCCCGGGAATCCATCTCCCCCGGGGCGAGGGTCTCGATGAGGACATCGGCCCGGGCCGCGAGGCGCTTCAGGTTTTCCCGGTCTTCGGGGGAATTCCAGTCCAGGGTGATGTGGCGTTTGTTCCGGGACTCCATCAGGTAGGGAGTGCCCACCCCCTGCACCTGGACCCCGAAGGGAGTCATAACCCTTGCCGGGTCCCCCTCGGGAGGTTCGGCCTTGATCACTTCGGCCCCGGCCTCGGCCAAGAAACTGGAAGCGATGCTTCCAGAGAAGTTGGCGTAGCTAAGGTCGAGGACAACCATATCCTCCAGGGCTTCGGGCTTTCCTTCAAGGGAAGTCAGTTGAGAAAGGATCTGTCCCCAGGCTGATATCTGCCGGGCCGTCCCTTTCTTCTGCAAATAGCGAGAATAAACCTTTTCCTTAATGGCCATTACTTCCGTCACCGCGGAAACGCCGAATCAAAAGAGGTTCCGAATCCGCCCTCCAAATTCCGAATTCGCGCCAGGCTACCGTCACCGAGTCCGCTCTCCCGCCGGGGTTTCTTCCGGGGAAGAGTAATGGAAGATCGGATCCCTATCGATATCATAATAAACGGGGGGCCTCTGCCCGACCCGGTAGTCCCAGTAACCCACGACCCTTTCTTTCTCCAGGCGCCGGATCTCCGCTTCCTTCAGGCCCAGCATCTTTTTCAGGAGGTAGCGGTTGTGGTATCCCAGCGGGCGGGTCAGCCACTTGATCCGGCCGGGAGTCTTGCTCAACATGGACAGGGGGCCTTGCAGGACCATGGTTTTGTACATTTCATCTTCGTGGGTAACCACGTTTCCCCTTTCCCGCCGCCAGGGGTCTTGGCTAATCTGAACATCATCCATGACTTCGGATGCGGCAAAGCGGTGCCTCCGGCCGAGGGCGATCAGTTCAGAAGCGGTTCTAGAAGAAACCCAATTTTGCACGATCCCATTCAGGTCCCGCGCGTTTTCCTCTTTGAGCCGGTCGGTGGCTTTGCGGAAACGCAGGTCCACCGCCAGGGCGGACCGGTCCATGGCTTGGCATAAGGATTGGAACTGCCCATCTGTGGCCACTGCCAGGGCTACAAACTTTCCATCCTTGGTTTTGAAGATCCCCGAGGGGGCCATAGTGGGGTCCAGGTTTCCTGTCCGTCCCAGTTCTTTTCCCGTCATTTGAAGATGAGTAAAGTGAAAGAGGGAGCGCATGAGAATCTCGGCCTGGCATACGTCCAGGTACTGCCCTTCCCCCGTTCTCTCCCGGTAATGGAGGGCCATGAGGATCATCATGGAGGCGAAATAGCCCGGGAAGAAATCGCCGAAAAAGTCGGGGACCTTGAAGAACTTGTCCGTCTCTGGGTGCCCGGTGAGGGAAAGGACCCCACTGGTTCCCTGGGCCAGAAGGTCCCAGCCCGGAAGGAAACGCATGGGCCCGAACTGGCCATAGGTGCTCAAGCTGGCGTAGATGATTCGGGGATTGAATTTGCTCACCTGGGAATACCCGATCCCCCAGGCTTCCACTGTCCCGGAGGTGAAATTTTCGATGACCACGTCCGACATTTCGGCCAGCTTGAGGATGAGCTCTTTCCCCCTGGGTTTCTTCACATCGATGGCCGCGAAGCATTTGCTGTGGTTGATGAAGTGCCAGAGGGGATTGGCGTGCTTCCAGTATTTCCCCCAGTAGGTGCTTCCCCTCCAGTAATCCCCCTGGTAGGGGACTTCCACCTTGATGACCTCGGCGCCGTACTGGGCCAGAAACCTGGCCGCCGTGGGGCCGAAGATCATGTGGGAAAGGTCCAGAACCCGGATTCCTTTGAGGGCCTCCGGCTTCCGGGAAATCTCCTTCTGGTCAAAAAGCTTGCCGGTGAAAGAAAAGTAATCGTCGGCCATCACGTTACTCCGACATGGAGATCATTCCCATTCCAAGTTTCAGGTTTCGAGTTCAAAACAAGCAGTCAGAGAATTTCCAACACCAACCCGTAACCTGAAACTCAGACCCCGAAACCTTTCTACATACCAATATACGCCTTCTTCACTATCTCGCTTTCCAGAAGCTCCCGACTCGGCCCCTGGAGGACCACGTGACCGTCCTGGAGAACGTACCCACGGTTAGCGATCTCCAGGGCGTAGAGGGCGTTCTGCTCCGACAGGAGGACGGTGATTCCATCCCGGGGGAAGGTCTTGATCGCCTCATAAATCTGGCCCATGATGATCGGGCTCAGGCCCAGGGACGGCTCGTCGATGAGCAGCAAGCGGGGGCGGGCCATGAGCCCCCGGGCGATGACCAGCATCTGCTGCTCCCCGCCACTCATGAGGCTGGCCCGCTGCCTGGCCCGCTCCTTCAGGATCGGGAAGAGGGCGATTACCTTCTCCAGCGTGGCCTGTCTTTGACGCCAGGCCTGGGGGATGCAGGCTCCCATGAGGAGGTTCTCTCTCACCGTCAGGTAGGGGAAAATCTTCCTCCCCTCGGGAATCTGGGCGATTCCGACTTCCACGATCTCGTTCGGGGGAAGGTTCTCGATGCTCTGGCCCAGAAAGGAAATCCCTCCCGATTGCCCTTTCACCATGCCGGATATGGAATTGAGAAGCGTGGTCTTGCCCGCACCGTTCGACCCCAGGAGGGCCACGATCTCTCCCGGGTCCACTCCCAGGGAGACATTGTGGAGAACCGGGATGACCCCGTAGGATGCGCTCCAGTCATCGACCTTGAGCATAACGACTCCCTAAGTAGGCCTCGATGATCTTGGGGTCGGAGGATATCTCCCCGGGGGGCCCCTCGGCGATCTTCCGGCCGTACTGGAGGACCACGATCCGCTGGGCCGCGCTCATGATGATCTTCATGACGTGCTCAATCCAAAGAATGGTAAAGCCGAACTGCTCCTGGGCGCTCCAGATCATCTCCAGGGCGCGGGAGGCCTCCGCCGGGTTCAGTCCGGCCATGACCTCGTCGATGAGGAGGAGCTTAGGGGTGGTGGCCAGGGCTCGGGCCAACTCCAGCATGCGCAGCTCGTATAGGGTAAGGTCCCGCGCCAGGGTGTCCCTCTTGGCGAAGAGGCCTACGAATTCCAGGTAATAGGATGCCTCCAGGGCGGCGTCGGACAGGCTCATATTCGGGCGTCTCTTCCCGTTGATGACTGAAACGGCCACCCCAGTCAGGGCGGTCATGGCGCTGAATGGCTGGGGGATCTGGTAGGTACGAGAGATGCCCAGGCGGCAGACCCGGTTGGAAGGTAGCCCGGTAATATCTGTGCCCAGAAATTCGATAGAGCCGCCGTCGGCTTTGTAGACCCCGCAGATCAGATTCAGGAGCGTGGTTTTTCCGGCTCCGTTCGGCCCGATGAGGCCGATCACTTCTCCCTCATTTACCGAAAAGCTGACTTGGTTGACGGCGTAAAGCCCGCCGAAGTGTTTGCTGACCAGGTTGACCCGCAGCACGGGCTAATCTCTCCTCACATGCAGGACGGGGTAATAGTCCCGGTGATGGCGTTTGTGGTAAAGACCCCAGAGACCTTCCCCCCGCGGCAGGATGACGATGAGGGCGATCAGGGTCAGGGGGAAGAGAACATAGTTGATCGGCCCGAACATCCTCAGAGAATCCTCCACCGCGGAGATCAGATAGGCCCCGGGGATGGCTCCGTACAAAAAAGCCCGTCCTCCCACGATCACAATAATCAGGATCTTGGTCATGAAGTCGAGGGGCAGATACGTGACCCCGGCAAAGGTCCTGAAGGTATGCACAATGAACCACCCGACGATTCCCGTCAGGATGGAAGGGAAGACGTAGAAAAAAACCTTGTACTGGTCCACTGGCACCCCCATCATCCGGGCCACATCCTCGTTTTCGTTAATGGCTGCCATGCTGACCCCGAAGCGGGAGCGGCCAATTTTGTCGCAGACCAGGAGATAGAATAGCATGAGGCCGAGGGAGAGGTAAAAGTAGGCAATGTAATTCCAGTTCACCTTCGGCAGGCTGAAAAGCGGGCTCATTCCCACGAGGCCCACTTCTCCCCGGAAGATATCTCCGTAAATAAAAGTGATATCCAGAAAGGTCAGTGGAAGGATGAGACTGATGAGGGAAAAATAGAGCCCTTTGGCGATCCAGGTGGTGGGGCTCAGCAGGAGGGCGATCCCTCCGCACACTAGAATGGTCCCCAACAGGGTCACTGCTGGACCAGTCCCGAGGTGAAGATTCATGAGGGCGGCGGTGTATCCTCCGATTCCCAGATAGAGTTGAGGACCGAAATTGACCCGCGCTGTTCCGGTAATTTGCAGGCCGAGGGGAATGGTGATGGCCGCGTACAGATTGGCCGTGGTGATCATAGTCAAGATGTTGGGATAAGCGGAAACGAAGAGCGGCAGGGAGGCGAGCAGGCCCACTCCGATGGCCGGGTTCCGCCAGTACCGCGGCTCGATGACCCACTCGTATTTTTGGTCTTTCCAGCGCAAAAGAACCCGGTCCCGCCGGAACTCCAGGGTCACCATAGGGTTTCCCCCGCAAAGATCCCCCCCCTCCGGTAAATCATGACCCCCAAAGTGAAGACCAGCGCGGCCAAGCCCATAAAACGGGAGACGTAAAGGAAACTCACCGAGGCATGGATAAAGCCAATGAGGTAGGAAGCCACGATGGACCCTTTCAGGTTGCCCAAGCCTCCCAGGATGGCGATGAGCATGGCAGTCATCAGCAGCGGGGAGCCCATGAAGGGGTCCACCCCCCAGAAAGGAGCGATCATCATCATGCAAATAGTCGGGGGGATCACGGACAGGATCATGGCCAGGTGGTACATCCGGTTGACCCCGGCTCCCATAAGAAGGGCGGCAGGGAGGTTTTGGCTGATGGCCCGGATGACAAGGCCCGTGCGGGTCTTGAGGAACCATAGGACATAGAGTGCGGTGACCAGGATTCCGGCCAGGGCCGCCAGGATCATCTGGTAAGCAATCCTCACCTTTCCGATGACCAACGTGTCGTCGATGATCGTGGTGGGGATGCTGACCCCGGCGGTGACCGGGAAGAGAAAATTGGCCAGGTGGGTCAGGGCCACGAAGATCAGGATAGAAAGGGTAAGGAGAATTTCCTCCTGGTCCAAATACCTCTGGAAGACCCCTCGGTAGAAGACCGCCAGGGAAAATGCGATCTGCACCAGGAGCATGAGTAGGATGCTGGGAATCAGACCGAGGTTCACCTCCTCCATGAAGGTCCAGACAGCATAGGCCGCCAGCACGAAGGTGGCCCCGTACCCCAGGTGGAAGATTCTCAGGACCCCGCAGATCAACGAGAACCCGAGAGAAATGAGGAGATAGATCGATCCCCAGATAAAGGTATAGATAAGGATGGAATGGAGGGTTTCGATCATAGAAGGCGCTGGCGTTGGTTACCTATAAAATTTCGACGGGCTGTAGGGACGACCCGCCGGGTCGCCCCTACACGGGTTACTTCCTCGCCTCTGCCGGGGGCAGGTATTCACCGGTCTTGTATTGGGCCGGGAAAATGACCTTCATGTCTCCCTTCTGCCACTGAACCACGGGGGTGATGTATTTCGGATAGGGAAGGTTGTAATGGTACTTGGGGTCCCATCCGATGGTCCCGAAAACCGCCACCTCTTCCACTTGCTCCAATTGCTTGATGAGGTTTTCGATATTGCCCGGGCCCCCGGCCTTCTCGATGGCCTTCTTGAACCCATACAACGTGTCATAGGTGGTGTGGGAGCCGAAGATGGGGCCGACCTTGTATTTGGCCACTAGGTTTTCCATGAAAGGAATGGTCTTCGCAGTGATGGGGACTTTCACCATGGAAGAGCCCACCATGCCGCCGGCCACTTTTCCCTCGGTCATTTTCCAGGCCTGGGGCATACCCGCCAGCCCTCCCCACATGAACCAGGGGATATCCCGTGCGCTGGACTGGGCCCACTGCTTCACGAAGGCGGCCTCGTCGATGTAACCCACCACACAGTCCATGATGCCCGCACCGGATTTGGCCACTTCTTCAAATATGGGGTTGAACATCTTCTGGTCCAGGGACAAGGTGGTTTCATACATCACATCCAGGCCTTTCCCCTTGTACACCTCCACCAAACGGGGGGAGACATCTGGTAAGCCACGGCGGAGCGGTTTGGTCCATTCCATATCTTCGTAGATAACGGCCATCTTCCTGGCCTTGACCAGATTTTTAAATACCTGGCTGTTAAGGTCACCCCAGATCTTCAGGTAGTTGGTGGAAATGGAATAATAAGTCTGAAAGCCGAACTTGTATTTGTCGTAATTATCCCGCACGTGGTGCCAGATGTCGTCGCCGGAACCGATGGTGCTGAAGAAGATGTGGGGGTATTCCCGGAAAAGCTCCGCGCCGATTTCCATCCCGGCCACGCCCATCTCCACCTTTTCCGCAATGACCACGGCGAGGACTTTATCCACCATGGCCAGCTTCTTGTAAATTTCCACGCACTTGGGGATTTCTCCCTTGGTGTCTTCGATGATGAGCTTGATCTGCTTTCCCTGGATTCCGCCGGCTGCGTTTATTTCGTCCACTGCCATCTGAGCTGCGGCCTTGGAGCTCAGGGAAGAAGGGGCTGACAGATTCCCCATGAAGCCGATTTTAATGTCCTGGGCAGAGGCCGTTGCCAGGCCCAATAAGGCAGTAAAAATAGCCAGTAAAAATAACGTCTTTTTCATGATTTCCCTCCTGAAGAAGAAGTTGATAACTGAATTGCCCACGGGGGGAATTCGCGTTCTAAGGAACGACAAAACTTCCCTTTGCCAGGGGGTCGAAACCCCCTGGTTCCGGGGAAGGAAAAGAGTCTCTCCGGGCAATCCATGGAGGAGCAGGCAAAAGGAATAGCTTTATTTTTTCTGAGTGTAGTCGTACCAGCCCTTGCCGGTCTTTTCCCCGTACTGGCCTTTCAGGTACCTTTCTACCACGCTGGGGGAGGGGAGGTCGGACCGGTCGCCGGTCTTTTTGAAACGCTCCAGGGACATGATGTAATTCAGATCGATCCCGGTCAGGTCCATCAGCCGGAACGGGCCCATGGGGTGCCCGGCGCCGTAGACGCAGGCTTTGTCGATGTCCTCGAAGCTGGCCACCCCCATCTCCAGCATCCAGAGGGCCTCGCGGCCGATCACCCGGAAGATCCGGTTCAGAAGGAATCCCTCCACTTCTTTCTTGAGGAGGACCGGAATCTTTTCCAGCTTCTCGGAGAGGTCATACGTAATCTTGGCCGTCTCGTCGGAAACGTGGGGGCCCTTGACCACTTCCACAAGCTTCATCACCAGGGCGGGGTTGAAGAAGTGCATGTTCACCACTTTCGCCGGCCGTTTTGTCGCGTCGGCGATGAGGGAGCTCACGATGTAGGAGCTGTTGGTGGCCAGGATGGCATGAGCCGGAGCCACTTCGTCGAGCTGGGCGAAGAGCTTCCGTTTCACGTCGAGGATTTCCAAAACCGCCTCGATCACAAAATCCGCGTCCTTGGCCGCGGCTTTGAGGTCCTGGGTGAAAGAGATGTTTTTCCGGGCCGCCTCCGCCACTTCCTTGGTCATTTTCCCTTTTTCGACCCTGCCGGGCAGGTAGGTATCCGCAAATTTTTCTGCCTTCTTCAATACCTCCGGAACTACGTCCGTGCAGGTCGTTTTATAGCCGTGAATGGCGCAGAGCAGGGAGATCTGGTGCCCCATGTTTCCC
>Ga0335070_10003588_pt1 | contig 18132 bp, 17 predicted proteins | sample Lox_Sample_13_FD_206722 | JGI IMG/M metagenome (GOLD analysis project Ga0335070, IMG submission 206722) | Soil microbial communities from Loxahatchee National Wildlife Refuge, Florida, United States - Lox_Sample_1.3 | ecosystem: Environmental > Terrestrial > Soil > Wetlands | place: USA...
CCCCCGGCAGCAACCAGCGGATGATCGAGCGCGCGGCGGCGAGCAGCGCCGACCTCGTGTTCCTCGACCTCGAGGATTCGGTTGCGCCCAACGAAAAAGTCGCGGCGCTCGGCCGCGTTATCGACGCGCTGAACGGTTTGGACTGGGGCAAAAAAACCCGCGCCGTGCGGATCAACAACGTCGAAACCGAGTACGCCTACCGCGAGGTGATCGAGCTTGCCGAGAAAGCGGGCGACAACCTCGACCTGATAATCATTCCCAAGGTCAAGGCGCCGCGCGACATCTGGTTCGTCGATACTTTGCTCTCGGGGATTGAAATGACGCTCAAACGCAAGCGGCGCATCGGGCTCGAGGTCCTAATCGAGGAAGTGCAGGCGCTGATCAACGTCGAGGAGATAGCGCGATGTACGCCGCGGCTGGAGGCGATCATTTTCGGCCCCGGCGATTTCAGCGCTTCGCAGGGCGTGCGCTTTCCGGCCAAGGGCGCTCCGGGCTATCCCGGCGACATGTGGCATTATGCGCGCAACAAGATCGTGGTCGCGGCGCGCGCGGCCGGAATCGACGCGATCGACGGTCCTTTCGCCGACTTCCACGATCCCGAAGGGTACCGGCGTGAGGCGACCTGGGCGTCGATCCTGGGCTTCGTCGGCAAATGGGCGATCCATCCGAGCCAGATCGATCTCGCCAACGAAGTCTATTCGCCGACCAGGGAAGAGGTCGCGCGGGCGCGCAAGATGGCCGAGGTTTACGCCAAGGCCGAGGCCGACGGCCTCGGCGCAGTTACCTACGAAGGCGTGATGATCGACGTCGCGTCCGTCCGCGGCATCCGCCACGTTATCGAGCGCGCGGATTTGATCGGGATGTAAGCCCGCGCCCGCAAAGAGGCGGGTCTTTATCGATTATTAACAGTTGGCGCCGGTTACTTTTCGATCCTGAGTATCCAGACGCCTGCCGCAGCGCGGGTCTCGACTATAGCGTACCCCTCGCTCTCGGCGGCGCGCGGGATGTCGCGTGCGCCGCGCGGATCGTCGAGCGTCAGTTCCAGCGTTTCGCCCCTGGCCATCCGCTCCAGGCGCACCTTGGCATGCGCCCAATTGAGCGGGCATTTAACGCCTCTCAAATCGAGACGGATTACCTCCGCGGCGGGCTTCACCGCATCGATCATAACACGTTGATGGCATCCGGGGCGCGGCGGCGGCGAGCCGCCGCGCGGCCGACGACGTCAGGCGCCCGCGTTTTCCAGTTCGCTCGCGCGTTTGAGCACGCGGCGCATCACATCCTCGCTCTGCGCGCCGACCAGCGGCCAATCGCCGACAAGAAAAGTAGGCACCCCGCTTATTCCACGCTGACTGGCCGCCATCGCGTTATTCCTGATGCGCATCGCGTACTTGCCCGAGTCGAGCGCTTCGCCGAGCGAGGCGCGATCGAGCCCGACCTCCGCAGCCAGATCCAGCAGCACGTCGCGCTTGCCGATATTCAGCCCTTCAGCGAAGTAGGCGCGGAAGATGCGGTCTTCGAAGGCCTCGGCGAGGCCGGCTTCCGCGGCGAACTCGCCCGCCTGCAGCGCCGGCATCGAATTGGCGAGCGTGGCCGGCGCCTTCATCTCGACCCCGGCCGCCGCGCCCATCGCGCTTATCCGCTCCCACATCGCTCTGCGCGTCTTGGGATCCATATCCGGACGCCACTGCTCGGCCGGCATGCCTTCGGCCGGCCATTCGGGATGTATTTGAAAGCCCCGGTGATGAATCGTGAAATCGAATTCGGATTTGAGTCTTCGCAACACGGCGAAGCCGATGTAGCAGAAGGGTCAGATGAAGTCGGAAAACATCGTGATGTTGATCGCCATCGCGCTTGCTCCTTGTGCCGACTATATGCCGCCGCGCAGGGCCCGGTCAAAAAGGCCGTTTGGCCGCCTGCGAAGTGCAACTTTCTGAGCGCCGCGCGGCTGTGTTAGTAGCTAGAAGGAGGGCGGCGCGCTCGCGGGCGAGGACTTCGCGGAGATTTCGATTCGGCGCCGCGCACGCACTCTGGAGGAAGCATGATTGCCGACAATCTCGGACTCGACGGCAAGGTCGCGATCATCACCGGGGCCGGCCGCGGCCTTGGCCGCGCGATGGCCGCGCGGCTGGCAGGCGCCGGCGCGGATATCGTCGCCGCGGCGCGCACGGTCGAGCAGCTCGAGGAAACCGCGGCCGAGGTGCGCAAGCTCGGACGCAAGTGCCTCGTCGTGCGGACCGACGTCGCGCTCTCGGAGGACGTCAACGCGATGGTCGCGGCGGCGGTCAAGGAATTCGGCAAGGTCGACGTGCTGATCAACAACGCCGGCGCCGGCGAGGACTCCTTCGGCAAGACGATCGACCAGATAAGCGACGAGGAATGGCGCCGCGGCATCGACATCAACCTCTCGAGCCAGTTCTACGGATGCCGTGCGGTGATTCCGCAGATGCTCAAGCAGCAGCACGGCAAGATCATCAACGTTGCATCGGGTTACGGACTCCGCGGCGGCAAACACAATTACATGTACGCCTGCTCCAAGGGCGCGGTGCTGCAGTTGACGCGCTCGATGGCTCTGACTTACGCCGACTATAACATACAGACCAACTGCATCGTGCCCGGAATCTTTCCGCACAACGAACGCCTGATGGCGTTTTTCAAGGGCGGCAAGTTCATCCCGATGGGCCGTGGCGGAGAGGACGCGGACGTGGGCCCCCTCGCGATTTTCCTCAGTTCGGAGGCCTCCAATCACATCAACGGCGCGCTCATCAAGATCGACGGCGGCGGTCTGGCCGGCGGCATCACGCCGACCGGCGTCGCGCCGCAGCCGACCGAGTGACGACAGGCGAGGGCACTATGGCGCTTCCCCAGGGGTTGGACGACTTCACGCTGGCTGAAAAGTCGGCGCTGGTTATCGGAGCCGAGCATCCGGCCGGCCGCGTTGCCGCGGCGGCGTTGGCGGAGGCGGGCGCGCGGCTGATGATCGCCTCGCAGGAGCCGGGCACCAACGAGCAGATCAATGAGACGGCCAAGGCGGCGCAGGCTTCCGGCGCGAAGGCCGCGCCGATAACCCAGATACAGAACGCGGCCATCCGCGCCGACGTCCGCGCGACGATCGACAAGGCGGTCAAACGCCTGGGCGGCCTCGACGTGATAGTGACGGCGCTCGATGCTCCCTACTATGCGCCGGCCGAGGCAGGAGACGACGCGATGTTCGACCGCGTCATGGAAGGCAACGTGAAGAACGTGTGGATGGCGTGCCAGGAGGGCGCGCGCGCGATGCGCCAGCGCGGCGGCTCGATCGTCGTCGTCAGTTCGGTCCTCGCAGAGCGCGGCGTGCCCGGCGCGTCGCTCTATTGCGCGGCCAAGGGCGCGGTCGCGAACCTGGTGCGCGCGCTGGCGCTCGAATGGGCGCGCGAGAAAGTCCGCGTCAACCTGCTCGAAGCGGGCTGGATGGCCGAGGAGGGCAATCCCGCGACGTCCAACGACGAGTTCGCAGCGACCCTGCTCAAGTACCTGCCCTACAAGCGGCTGGTGAAGCCCGAGGAGCTGGCCGGAGCGCTGCTCTACCTCGCTTCCCCGGCGTCGGGCTTCGTCACCGGCGAGGCGATCGCGATCGACGGCGGCCTGCTCTGCCGCGTCTGAGCGCACGGGGGCTCACCCGAGCGCAGCCGTTAGCAGCAGGACGCTTTCCTCGAGCGCCTCAACCGCGTGAGGCACTGTGCCCTCCACCATCGCCAGCATTCCCGTACCGAGTTCGCGCGCGAGGCTCCCACTGCTCAAGCGAACGCGTCCGGAGAGCACGTGAACACTGACCGCTTTGCGCGCGGAGTGCTCTTTCAGATGCGCGCCCGGCTTCAGCATCAACAAAGTCAGCGAGAGGTCGTCGTTCTTTACGACACTCACCGAGGCGCGGTCGTTTTTTTGCCATTGCGGCTCGCTGGCGGCGTGGTGGCGCGCTTGTTCGAGCGCGAAAACCACGAATGGGCCGCGGGCACGCTCACCGGTTTTCTCGTGCTGATCCATCACGTTTGCCTCAGATAAAGCTCCCGTTTGATTGCGTTACGGCGCCGCGGCGCCGCGCTCAGGGCACGAAGGGCGACGCCAGCGACAGGCCGCCGTCGACCATAATCGTCTGCCCGGTTAGAAAAGCCGCGTCAGGCATGCAGATGAGGCAGACAACGGCCGCGATCTCCTCGGCGCTCGGGACGCGTTTGAGCGCCGAGCGCTCAGCCGCGGCCCGCGCGATCCGTTCGAAATCATCGCCCATGTAGAGCCGCGACGAGTCGCTGTCGATCAGCGCGAAATTAACGCCGTTGACCGTGATGCCGCGCGGCCCGAGTTCGAAGGCGAAGTCGCGCACCATGCTCTCCAGCGCCGCCTTGGCCGCGCCCAACGCGCCGTGTCCGGCGGTGAAGCGAATCGAGTCGACTCCCGAGATCATTACGATGCGCCCGCCCGTGCTCATCAGACGTGCGCTCTCCTGAACCGCGGCGACGAAGCCGCCGACGCTCAGGTTGAAGGTCCGGGTAAGATTGTGCGGTTTGAGTGCGAGCAGCGGGCGGAACGCGGTCGCGGCGGCGTTGGCGATCAGAATATCGACGCGGCCGAGCTCCTCGCCCGCGCGGCGGACCATCGCGCGCACCTGCTCGTCCTCGCCAAGGTCGGCCTGCAGCAGGATCGAGCGCGGCGCGAAAGCGCGAATTTCCTCAAGCGCGCGCCGCGCGCTCTGCTCGTCGCGGCGGTAGTTGAGCGCAAGGGTTGCGCCACCGCGCGCTAACCTGAGCGCTGTTGCGCAACCTAGCCCGCGCGTGCCGCCCGTGACGATCGCCACCTTGCCGTCGAATTCGCCCATCGCAGCGAGACTACCAAAAGCTTCGGTGAGGCGACGAGCCGCGGCGTCAATTTCCGATTCCGGCGAGGTTTGATGAGGTTTGCACGCCGGCGAGTTTGTCGGCATAGTTTTCGGGCGTTCGCCGTCTATCCAAGGGGGGAGAAATGGCTGCAGCGGAAGAGTCGCGAATCGGTAAGGGGACCAAGGTCTCGGGGAATCTGCATTTTCATGGCACCGTGCGAATCGAGGGCGAAGCCGACGGCGAGATAGTCGGCGATGAGGTGGTGATTGCGGAAGGCGCCGTGGTGTCGGCCAAAATCACCGCGACGCGGCTGACTATTGCCGGTACCGTCAGCGGCGAAATCGTGGTGCGCCAGCGCCTGGAACTGACATCCTCGGCGCGCTTGCGATGCACGATCAACACGCCCAGCCTCATTCTCAACGAAGGCGCGCAGTTCGACGGCGATTGCCGGATGCCGCGCGACCGCCTGGCTGCCTAAGCATCGCGAGGGGCGCCGGCGGTTTCATGCGGCGGGGGCGAAGCTGACCAGCGCGGTCTCGGCGTCGTCGCGCGCGCGCCGGCGCACAACGCGGCCGGCCTCGTCGAGTTCGAAGTCCTCCACGTCGCCCATCCGCGGCTCGAAAACCCATCGCCGCCCCGCGTCGTCCCTCCGGTAATAGGTCTGCTTGGGCGAGCTGACGACGAGCGTATTCGGGTCGATCGTCGCGACCCGCCCGATCCATCGCGCCTGTCCGCGGGCGCGCACGTGCGCGAGGATCAAAGCCTTGCACAGGATCAGATCGGCATCGACTTCGCGCATGCGGCCGAGCTTGGAGCTCATTTCTTCACGGCCGCCGGCGGCGATCAGATGGCCGCGGATGAGATCCCCGGTCGCCGCGTAGCTGGCGTTGCGTTTGAACGGGCCGCGGCTGTATCGCACCGCGACCGCGACGATCAGGCCGCCGTCCAGGCGCGCCTCGACCTCGTGGCGATTGAGACCGTCGAGGGTGCGCCTTATGCCGCGAATGAATCCCGCGCCGAGCGTCGCCTCTTCGATCGCGACCAACTCGGCCCCGCGTCGCAGTTCGTAGCGATACTCCCCGGCGGGCAGCGCCGCAGCGCCCGCAGAGGTCTCTTCTGTCGTCGCCATCAGTGAAGCCCGCTCAACAGTCGTTCGAGCCGTGCCGCGAGCACAGGAGCGCCGGTTTCATGCTTGAAGTAGACATAGATCTCGTCGGCGCCTTCCCCTACGCGCGCCAGGCGCCCGGCCCACTCCCTAAGCGCGTCGTCGTCATAGGTCTCCTTGCGCAGCCGCACGTAGACATATGGCGCGGTGCGCTCGACCGGGCTTGCCTGGCGATCGCTCTCCGCGATGCAGAGCGCGGCGCCGCCGTCGCCGAGCGCCTGCAGAGCGGAGTCGCCCTCAAACCATGAACGGTTGCGAAACTCGAAGGCCGCACGCAAGCGTCCGCTGAGCATCGCGATGAACTCGCGCAGCAGCGGCACGTCGCGGCTGAAGTCGGGCGGAAGCTGGAACAGCGCGGGACCCAGGCGCTCGCCCAGCACCGCAGCAGTCTCGGCGAAGAAGCCGACGGTCTCGTCCGTATTGCGCAGGCGAGCGAAATGCGTGATGCGCTGCGGCGCCTTGAGCGCGAAGCGAAAGTGCGCCGGTGTCTGTTCGGCCCAGCGCTCGAGCATCGCGCGGCGCGGCATCGCGCGAAAAGTGTAATTGATCTCCACCGTCGGAAGCCGTTCGGCGTAATACGCCAGCATCTTGGGACCCGGCAGCTTCGGCGGGTAGAAGTTTCCGAGCCACTCTTTGTAGCTGAAGCCGGAAGCGCCGATCCTCACCTGCGGAGCCATCGATGATCGAACCTATTCGCGCGCGTCGGATCGGACAAGCCGTAGCTGCCGCCGGTCGAAGAAACGTGCGTAGCCTTATCGATGTTCGTTAACTGATCGCTTTCGCGTTCGGTCGAGAGATTAGCTTCCCTTATAATCAAAGGTCAGAGGTTATTGAAAAAAATTTCGATCGTAAAAGGGGGGCTTTTCTTTTTGAGGAATCTATCCTAATAATGCATATCAATGCCGAAAATTGGCACAATAAGACCGGGGTCGGCATAGGTGGGTTGATGGTGGAGGTTGGGGTTTGGTTCGCTCCAAAAGGGGATAGGAAAGATGCCTTCGACTGGCGCAAAGGTTTTGACGGTCAACGAGCTGTCTGAGTACCTGCGGGTCCACCGCTCGACGATCTATCGCCTGCTGAAAAAGGGACAGTTGCCGGGTTTCAAGATTGGCAGTGACTGGCGCTTCAACGTTGAAGCGATCGACGAATGGCGTCTGCAGCAGGGCGCCGCGCAACTCGAGGAGTTGCGAGCCGAAATCGGTCACTGAGTCGTCCGGGCGGCGCGAATAAACAAATCTGCAAGTCGCCGCAGCAGGCTGCCGCTACAGTTAGATTCGAGCGATCGCGCGATAATGGTCGCCGGCGCACTCGCGTGCGCGTGCACCGGTGCACCTGAGCGCTTCGCCGGGCTGCGTCGGCGGCGCTTGGCGCGCGCGGCACGCCGCGCGTAAACTGTGCGGGCGATGCCGACCGACATATCACACAAAACCCGGCTTTTCACCGAATCAGTCATCCGCGAGATGACGCGGCGCGCGCTCGCCTGCGGAGCGGTCAACCTGGCGCAGGGATTTCCCGATTTCGCGGCGCCCGCGGAACTTAAGGAAGCGGCCAAGCGCGCGATCGACGAGGACTACAACCAGTACGCGATCACGCACGGCTCGCCCAACTTCCGCCGCGCGATTGCCGACAAGGCGCGCGCCTACAATCGGCTCGAATGCGATCCCGACCGCAACGTGACCGTTACCTGCGGCGCGACCGAGGCGATGGTCGCGACGATGCTCGCGGTGATCAATCCGGGCGACGAAGTGATCATCTTCGAACCCTTCTACGAGAATTACGGGCCTGACGTAATCCTCGCCGGCGCGACGGCGCGCTACGTGGCGCTGCGCGAGCCCGACTTCGCGATCGATCGTGCCGAGCTCGAAGCGGCTTTCGGCCCGCGCACCAAGGCCATCGTCATCAACACGCCGCACAATCCCTCGGGCAAGGTTTTTACGCGCGCGGAACTGGAGTTTATCGCCGAGCTCTGCCAGCGCCACGACACGCTCGCGGTGACGGACGAGATCTACGAGCACATCATCTTCGACGGCGCGTGGCACCTGTCGATCGGCAGCCTGCCCGGGATGGCCGAGCGCACGATCACCATCAGCGGGCTTTCCAAGACCTACTCGATCACCGGCTGGCGGCTCGCTTACGCGATCGCCTGCGCACGGCTGACCGGGGCGATACGCAAGGTCCACGATTTTCTGACGGTCGGCGCGCCGCATCCGCTGCAGGAGGCCGGCGCCGTGGCGCTTGCGATGCCGGAGTCGTTTTACGCGGAATTGAAAGCGATGTACGAGCGCAAGCGCGCGCTTCTGCTCGGGGCGCTTAAGGCCGCGGGGCTGCGATGCTGGATGCCGCAGGGCGCCTACTACATCATGAGCGACATCGGCGAGCTTGGCTTTCGCGACGATTTTGAAGCCGCCGACTTCTTTCTCGACGCGCTCGGCGTCGCCGCGGTTCCCGGCTCAAGTTTCTATCATCGCGACGAACTGGGCCGCCGGATGCTGCGCTTCACGTTTTCCAAGAGCGACAAGACCCTCGAGGCGGCGGCGCAACGCCTGGCGCATCTGGGCGAAAAGCTGGCGGCGCGCAGCCGCGGCTGAATCCCGCCCCAACGCTGCTGCGGCGAATGGTCAGTCGCCGAGGTAGCGACGGCGGACGAAGACTTCACCGAGCAGCAGCACTATCACGAGCGGCAGGAGATACGGATTGGCGTCGCGATAGATCGTGACGAGCTGTCCGCGCGGCGCAAGCATCTGGGCCGCCGGCGCCCCCACCGTACCGCCCGTGGCGCGGGCGAGCTCGCGCAGCAGGTCAAGGTTGGCCGGGCGCAGCTTCAGCTCCGCCTGATCGGCCGGGCCCGCTTCGGGCACGGCGACCTCGCGGCGCACCAGCACGCGCTCGGTGTCGCCCTCCTTGACCATCAGGGTGACGTTGTACTTGCCGCGCTTGAGCGGAGCGGATTCGCCGACATAGACCGCGCGGCCCGACTCGGTCATCGGCACGTCGATCGCGTTGCCCGTTGTGTTGCCGATTCCGCTTATCCGGCAGACCAGGTTGTTGACCGGCGCACTGTCGGCCTTTTCCGCCTGCAGACTGAGCACGCCGCCCGCCGCGTTATGCACGCGCAGGCTGAACGGCCCCGAATCGCCCTGGCGCATCACCCAACTTGTGAGCTGCGACCAGAATTCCGCATAACGGTTCCATCGCACCCAGCTCAGCGATGCGGTCGAGTCGGTGTCGGCGGCGAAGACCGCGCTGCGGCCGAGGCCGTACTGCCAGGCGGCGAGCAGCGGCGCGGCCGTGTCATTGCGCCGGATGCGCAGCGGCACGGCGGCGCCATCCTTGGGAAGGGTTGCTGCGAAGAGGCCGATCGGCGGAATCTCGCGCGGGCTGATGCCGCTCAGGATCGTGCTGTCGCCCGCGTATTCGAGATGACTCTGCTGGTGACGCTTGTCGGCGATCGCTTCATTGGTGAGATGAACCAGCAGCAAGGGCAGCTTGCGGATGTCTTCGACGCGATAGAAGGTGCCGCCGGTGCTCTTGGCGAAGTCCTGGAGCAGGCGCAGGTTCTCCAGGTCGGGTCCGATACGGATGGTCGAGACCGAGATGTGTTGCTTCTCGAAATCGGCCATCAACTGGTCATGATCGTGATACTGGCGATTGGTGTCGCCGTCGGTGAGCAGGATCACCTGATGCACCGGGATGCCGCTTGCGAGGATCTCGCGCTCGGCGATTTCCAGCGATTCCTTGAAATCGGTGCCGCCGCCGGGTTCCAGCCGCTCGATTCGGCGGGTCAGTTCGGCGCGATCCTCGCCCACCGGGCGCAGATGCGAGAGCACGTAAGGCTCCGAATCGAACGCGATTACGCCCGCGTAGTCGGTGTCGTCAAGCTGGTTGATTAGCGCGGCCGCGGCCTCCTTGGCGTATTTGATCCGCTCGCCGTCGCGCACGGCCGGATAACGCGAGTTGTAGCTCATCGAGTTGGAGCGATCGATCAGCAGGTAGACCGCGATCGGTTCGCGCGAAGGTGGCGGCGGCTGCGGAGTGAAAGTTATCGGCAGCGCCTTTTCCAGTTTCCCCTGGTGAAACTTTTCGTCGCGCAGCGCATCCCCGGTCACGATCAAGCCGCCGCCAAAGTCGCCGACGTAGCGCGCGAGCGCGGCCTGCACGTCGGGCGTCAGCGCCGCCGCGGTTACGTCCACCAGGATCACCGCCTGGTAGGCGAGGTAGGTTTCGGGATCGGCCGGCAGTCCGTGCGGCGCCGTCTCCTGCACGTCGTATTGGCGGAGCCTGAGCGCGCTCAGCAGGCTGTCGGGTGGGGTGCTCGAGACCACCAGCACGCGCGGCGGCGCGATAACCGAAACCGCGGTCTCCGCGGCGGGATTGACCACCGCCAGCGGCGAATCGACGTCGATCCGCGCGTTCAGCAGATAGGCGCCGTAGCTGTCCAATTGGTAGGGCAGGCTGAAGCGATTGAGCCCCGGCTGAAGCACCACCGAGCGATGGCCCAGTTCATGGTTACTGCTTGTCAGCCGCACGCGGGCCACGGCCGGCGCGCGCGCTTCGCTCAGGACGTCGAGCCGGAGCGCGAAGCTCGCGTGAGCGCGGACCGGACTCGGCGCCTCGAAATCGACGATCGCGACGCGGCCCGCCGCCGACGGCGGCGGCGCCTCGGTGTAGAGCCGCGCTTGCTGTTCGACCAGCGCGGGCAGTTCGGCCCTGGCGTCGCCGTCGGTTTCGTTGCCGTCGGTCAGCAGCACGATGCGCTTCTCGTCCTGCGGCGGCATCAGGCTGAGCGCGGTGGTGAGACTCGCCGCGATGTCGGTGCCGCCGGGATCGGCGCCGGAACGCGAAGGATCGACATGCATCAGGCGTGGATCGCCGAGCGGCGCGAGCAGGCGCGTGCTGCGGCCAAACTCGAGCACTGCGAGCCGGTCGCGCGGACTCATCGCCGTGCGCACGGCTTCAAGCTGCTGGAGCATCCATTGGAACTGGTCGGGCGCGATCGAATGCGACACGTCCATCGCGACCACCACCGACATCCGTTGGGCCGGTGTCCTGAGCGGCAGGCGCAGGCCGGCGAGCAGCGCGACCAGGATCACGAACAGGCTTCCGCGCAGCGCCGCCGCAGCGAAGCCTGGCGCGCGGCGCCCCGCGCGGACGGCCATCAGGCCGGGCGCCACAGCGAGCGGTGCGGCGAGCAGCAGCCACAGGAATTCGGGCCGCTCAAACATTGCCGACCCTCCAGCGCATCGCCTTGCGTGTGAGCAACGCCGACTCAACCAGCATCGCGAGTAGCGCAAGCGCGACGAGCCACGCCGCGATCGGCTTTACCCGGGTGCGGGCTGGAATGTTGGCCGGAGATGTCTCGGCGGAGGCGGCGGGCTTCGAGGATACGCGGGCCGGCGCCGCCGCGGTCAGATCCGATTCGCCCGCGTCGTAGTAATTCGCGTAGATCACCGCCTTGGTTCCGGCCGAACTCACCTGGTAGCGCCCGGCCTGGAGCGGGCGCAGGCGCACGCGCCCCATCTCGTCCGCTCTGGCGAGGGTCACCGATCCGTCGGGAGAGGTGATTTTGGCGACCCCGGCCGCCGGAACGCTGACTGAACCGCCGGTCGATACCACCTGCAGGTCCTGTGGCGCGAGCAGACGCTTGACCATCTCGACCGTCAGCACAAGGCCTTCGAGCTTGTCCGGATCGAGCAGCACATGGTCGTTCACGCTGAACGCGATCACGCCCATCGCGCCGCGCGAATCGTAGCCGAAGCCCGCCAGCGGAAAGGATCCGCTGCTGCCCGCACCGGTGCCGTGCGCGAGCACGTCCATCCACTCGGGCAGGCTAAGGATACGCGCCGGGCTAAGCGCGAGCGGCTGGTCAAGCTGCTCGCCGTCTGCGCGCTCCTGCATTTCGGCCGTCGTCACCGTGCCGACCACCGGCAACTGCCACGGGGGCGGCGCCGAGCGCTCGAGCCACGGCGGCGGATAGATAATCAGGCGCGCGTCGGCCTTGACGCCGGGATCGTAGGCGTCCTCGAGCAGCGCGATGCGATAGCGCGGAGAGCTCTTGAGATCGAATTTAACCGGATCGACCGCGGTTACGATCAGACCCTGATTGACCGCGAGCAGGACGCGGGCAAGGTCGTCGCGCGCCTCGGGGCTCGGCGACATCACCAGCGCCTTGTCGGGCTTCTCGTTGGGCGCGAACGTCCAGCGATGGTTGTCGGCCGCGAGCGCGTCTTCGGTGACGATGCGCGCCTCGACGAGGCCGGCCTTTTCCAGCGGGCCGAACGGCAGCACGGTTTGACCGCGCGGTTCCAGCACGAAAGTGTTGTTCGAGAGGTCTTTGCCATCGAGCTCGAGGACAAGCTCGCATACCTGCGGACGGTCGGAAAAGTTGCGCACGACGACTCGTCCTGGCGAGGCGCCCACCGTTCCCGGTTCGAGCGCCACGATTGCGAGATTGTCGGCCGGCGATCCGATCTGATGCAGATGGAGGCGAGCGCCTGCGCCGGCGGATTTCAACAGGTCTCCTGCGGGCGGTCGATCGGCGAAGAGATCGATCTCGGCCGCGCCCTCGGCGCGCATCAACGCCGCCCGCATCGCGGCCGCCCGCGCCGGCAGCGCCGCAGGCTTCAGGGCCTCGATCGCCTGGCGCACGTCGGCGATGTGCGCAGTCTGAGCGCGATACACCGTGGCCTCGAGGGTGTAGCCGATCACGCTGAAGCTGTCGCCGGGTTTCGCCTCTGCGACCATCTCGAGCGCCTGGCGCTTGGCTTCGTCGAGCCGCGTCCACCTGCGATCACGCGCGCTCATCCCCGCGCCAAGATCGAAAATCAGCGCGCGGGCCTGATGATGGGCCGGCGTCTTTGCCGTGGTGCGGAGGTAGAGTCCCGCAAGCGCCATCGAGACCGCGCCGAGCGCCGCCATCTCCAGCCAGAACATCAGGTCGGTCCGCAGCACGCGCGAGCTTGCGACCGGCGCAGCCACCTCGTCGAACAGCATCAGGCTGGAAACCTCGAGCGTGGGCTTGGCGCGTGCGCGCAAATAGATCGCGACGAGCACGGCAAGGCTTGCGAGATAGAGCAGGTTACGCGGATTGAGCAGGCCCATCGCTTTTCACCGCATCACGCCGAGACGAGGAAATTCGCGCATCACGATGTCGTCGAAATGGCTCGCGCCGAAGGCGCGCGCGTACACCATGCCGTGGCTGGCGCAAAACGCGGCCAGCTCGGACGACAGCCGCTCGGCCCGCCGCCGGCAGCTTTGGGCGGCGCCCGCGCCCAAAGTGACCTCGCACAGCTCGCCGGTTTCCGAGTCGCGCACGCGATAGTGTCCCGGCGGATAGTCGCCGCTGCTCTCGCGGTCGCCCAGCACGTGGATGACCTTGACCTCGTGCCGCGCGCGGAGCAGGCCGCGCAGCGCCTGCTCGTATTCGGCGGCGGAGATCAGGAAGTCGGAAATCAGGATGACGGTGCCGGCGGGCCGGCGCTCGAGCAGCAGGCGCTCCACCGCTGCCGACATCTGCGTGGCGCCGCCCGGCCGTACCTCGCTGACGAAGGTCCGGAAGGCGGGATAAGTCTCGCGCCGGCGATGCAACGCCGAGGTTTGCAGGCGCAGCGCGCCGCCCCGCGCGGCAGAAGGGAACGCCCCGATCCGCACCGCGTCATTGCTCGCCATCGCGACGTAGGCGAGCGCGGCCGCCAGCCCCAGCGCGAAGCCGAGCTTGTCGTCCTCGCGCGGCAATCCCATCGAGGCGCTGGCGTCGACCAGGATGGTGACTTCGATTTCGCGTTCAGCGCGAAAGGTGCGGATCGTCAGGTCGTCGAGCCGCGCAAACGCGTTCCAGTCGAGGAAGCGCAGGTCGTCGCCCTCGGTGTATTCCTTGAAACTTTCGGGTTCGATGCCGAGTCCCTGCACACGCCCGAGCGTGCGGCGGCCTTCGCGGACGGTGCGCGAGCGCTGGACGCCGAGCACCAGCCCGTCAAGCCGGCGGAGAAAGTCGGGCTCGAATGCGCGCGCCTCGAGCATCTGGATCGAACCGCTCAGCCGCGGGTCGGACGCACCGCCTGGACAACGCGTTCGACGATATGCGCCGCGTCGATGCCGTCGGAGTGGGCCGCGTAGTTGAGCATCACGCGATGCTGCAGCGCGGCCGGGGCGATCTGGTCGATATCTTCGTAGGCGACATTGGCGCGGCCGTCGAGCAGTGCGCGCACCTTGGCGCCCATGATAAGCGCCTGCGCGCCGCGCGGGCTTGCGCCGAAGCTGACGTAACGGTCGACCGCGTCAACCCGCAAACCGTTGGCCTGCTGGCCAATGTAGCGCGAGCCGCTGGGTTGCGTCGCGCGCACCATCCGCGCGGCGTAATGCTCGATCGATTGCGCGACCATCACCTCGCGCACGAGGTGCTTGAGCCCCTCGATCCGTTCGGCCGCCTCGGCCACCGAAAAGATCGGCTCCACCCCGGCGTCCTCGGGACCTGTGGTATTGGTCACGATTTTCACCATCTCGCTCTCGTCGGGGTACTCCAGGCGCACCTTGAACAGAAAACGGTCGAGCTGGGCCTCAGGCAACGGATACGTTCCCTCCATCTCGATCGGGTTGAGCGTCGCCATCACGAAATACGGGGGCTTGAGCTGATGGGTGATGCCGGAGACCGTCACCTGCAACTCGGCCATACATTCGAGAAGCGCCGATTGGGTCTTCGGCGTGGCGCGGTTGATCTCGTCGCCGAGCAGGATGTGGCAGAACACGGGGCCCGGTTGGAAGGAGAATTCGCGACGGCCGTCTTCGCCCGAAAGAATCACCCGGGTGCCGGTGATGTCCGCCGGCATCAGGTCCACGGTGAACTGGATCCGGTTGAAGCTCAGGTTGAGCGCGAGGCCCAGCGTTTTGACCAGCGTGGTTTTGCCGGTGCCGGGGACGCCTTCGATCAGCACGTGGCCGCTCGCGAAGAGCGCGATCAGGAGTTCTTCGACGGCGCGCTGATGGCCGACGATCACCTTGTGAATCTCGGCCTGGATGTGGCGGAAGGTGCGCGCGAAGTCGGCCACACTGGGTGCTTCGCCGGCGGCAGCTGCATTCATCGTTCAAATACCCGTTTGATCGTTACCCGGTCGGAGGCCGGGATGGATGCGCGTTCGAATGGCTCGTCGGGAGCCTGGTTCGCGTTGAGTGCGCTCCGCGTCCGCTGCGGCGGCGAGGGCGGCGCCGTGTTGCTCGATCCGTCCTCCGACGGTGCGACCTCGACCGGAATCTTGAAGGTATCGTTGCCGAGCGGCGGCTTCTCGGCGTCGCCATAAAGATGCTGCGGGTCGCTCCCCGAGCCGTGATCCGATCCTCCGGCGCCCAGCGGGCCGCCTTGCGGCACCTTGCGCGAGTCGGGCGGTGTGTTCTGGCCAGGCGATCCATTGGGATCCGGATCGTCGTTGTTGAGCCCGTTGAGCGCGGCCAATCCACTCATGTCCGGGACGCCCGGCGTCGGACCGCCGTTTGGCTGGGCCGCGTTTTGCTCGGCCTGCTGCTGCCCGTTGTCGGAATTCTGCGGGCTCTCCTGGGCGCCCTTGGCTCGCGCCTGGTCCTGGCTCTTCCCTGGGCTCTTTCCTTCGCTGCCGCCTTTGCGGTCGGTGAGCTTCAGGCGCGGCGCAGGTTCGGCCGCCGGGCTTCCCGTGAGCTTGTTTTGCAGCGCCTTTGCGGCGTCGCGCGCATTCGCCATCAGGCGCGAGGCCGGACTGCCCTTCGGTGCGCCGCTTTGCGCCTCGCGCAATTTCTCGGCGAGCTTGCGCAGCGTGGCCGGGTCCGCATCAATTTCGGTTCCCGGTTCGAGCGACGGGTCGGCGGGCCGGATGTCGAGATCGCCCAGGTCGACGGAAGGCTCGCCCGGGATGCTGGCGACGCGATTGTTCGCCGTCAGCCGCGAAGTGCGCACGCCATAAGCGACGCGCATCGCAACCGCCGCGACGGCGCACGAGGCGATCGCCGCCCACAGCCATCGCGAAACCCGGCGCGGTTCGATACGCGCTGCGGCGAATTCGTCGCGCAGCGCGAGCGTGTCCTCGATGAGATATGGCCATAGCGCCGAGCGCTGCTCGAGCCGCGCGCCGTCGACCATCGTGGTCAGCCGGCCCTTAAGGGCCGCGCGTTCATCCGCGATCCGCGCGGCGCGCTCGTCGCTGGTGCGCATCCGCCACGCCGCGCGCGTCATGCGCACGACTCCAGCGATCGCAACGATGGCGACGGCGGCCGCGAGCAGGAGAAAAGTCAGCGGACCGAAGGCGAAGGCCGCGCCGAGGATCAGCACGATTGCGCAGAGGATGAAGGTGAGCGGGGCGAACAGGCCCTGTTGCAGGGCTAGCGCGTTCAGCCGGCTGCGAATCGAGCCAACTTGGCCGAGGATTAGCCGAAACTTATCCTCGCCACGCGCTTGTGCGGCTTGGTAATCCATCTAGGAAGACGCCACCGCCACGACGCCAATCGGCGGTGAGGTACCAATCACAATAATTTAGGCCAGCCCTGTGCGCAACTTGAATGTTTTGGAACCGCGGTGTGCTCCGCGTTGCAGCGAGCGATTGCCGAGCGTGGTAACTCCGCCGGAGTCAAAAAAGCCATCCGATGGTGCTTTTGAAAAAGCTTCCGTTCGACGCATTGGTCACGCCGATCCCGTAGCCCGCGTTTATCTCCAATTGCGGCGCAAGGTGCAGGTTGATGCTCGGGGTCAGGAAATGCTGTTGATTCTGAACGCTCGGCAAATGCTCGAGCGCTCCGATCTCGCCGTAGTATTCGAGCGCCGGCTCAAGCCAGTCGTTGACCCGGTAGCTTATCTGGCCCGCTGGCTCCAGTGTCATACCCTGATGCGTGCCTGGTCCGCTGAAGGGCTTGTTGAACGAGAAATTTCCGATGATGAAGAACGGGCCGGCATGAGCCTCCACGATCGGCATCAGGTCCAGCTCGAGCGGCGTTTCGGCCGCGTCTCGGCGCATGTACTGGAATTCGACGTTGGCCCCAAACTCGACCGGCCACTTCTCGGTAAATGGCACCCCGAAGTGCACCTTGGTGCGCGAGCCTGCGTATTCGTAGGTTCCGCGGTCCAGGCGCGCGGTGCACAGATATTGTCCGACCTCCAACCATGGCAGCAGGCCGTAGGTCAGCTCGCCGGTGTTATGGATTTGATAGAGCGGTAGCTGCTCCTTTGCCTCTTCGCCCGTTGCCGAACTCACGTATATGGAATGCAGTTCGAGCCACCAATGTTCCGCCGGCGTGGTCTCGACGGTATAAATCTGCAGCTCATAAAAGTCCGTTGCGCCGGCCCGCCCGCCTTCCAATACGAGCCCCATCGCAAACAAAAACGCGGCGGCCGCCGCGAACTTCATGAGCGCTAAAAACCCCCGCTATATGGATTTCGTCGCCCGCCCTCTCGCCCAGGCTAGGATTTGTGACCAAGACCGGCGTCGTCAAGCACGCTCAACGCGATCGCCGACCAATCCATCTCGCCGCGTCCTTTGGCGAGGCTTGCGAGAAATCGATCGCGCACCAGGCTCGCGATCGGCAGGCCCATCGTGACCTCGGATGCGGTCCGGAGCGCCAATTCAACGTCCTTGAGTCCCAGTCGCAACCGGAAGCCCACCGGCTCGAAGCGCTTCTCCGCCACCGCTTTGCCGTAGCCCTGGTAGATCGGACAAGCGAAAAGTGTTTTCGCCAGCAGGTCGGCGACGGCCGTGCGCTCGACGCCCTGCTTTTCCACCATCGCGAGCGCTTCCGACATCGCTTCCAGGTTCGCCGCGATAAGAAAGTTGCCCGCGAGCTTGGCGACGTTGGCGGCCCCAGGTTCTTCGCCGAAATCGAAAATCGCTTGTCCCATCGCCTCCAGCAGCGGCCGAATCGCGGTTTTCGCGGCCGCAGGTCCCGAGGCCGTGATCCACAGCCGCTTGGCCTTGGCGGCGTCCGGCCGTCCAAATACCGGCGATGCGATCAAAGTGCTGCCGGAGGACGCATGATGCTCCGCGAGCCGGCGCGTGGTTGCCGGCGCCACCGTGCTCATCGAAATATGGATTCCGCCGCGTCCCAGCCGCTCGGCCAATCCGCCCGGGCCGAGCGTCACTTGCTCCAACGCGGCGTCGTCAGCGACCATCG